>JAABUQ010004661.1_pt1 | contig 23106 bp, 19 predicted proteins | sample 5560001 | NCBI WGS metagenome assembly JAABUQ01 (sample SAMN10711888, study PRJNA513371) | rock metagenome | isolation source: Antarctica rocks | place: Antarctica: Victoria Land, Finger Mt nord | collected 2015-12-18 | reverse complement strand
AGACCAGCTCGGCGTCATGGACGCGGGGCGCTTCAAGACCACCGCGGACATCGCGTTGAAGTTCCACGTGATCAACGCGCCAGCCGATCCGGCGACGTCCTACACCAACGAATTCGTGAAACGGTAGCCTCTCGGAGCGGGCAGTTCAGTATCGGCCAATATCGCCAGAAGCTGAGTCCCCGTAGACTGGGACGGCGTGAGCGCGGGGAAGCCACCACTGCTCGAGATGCGCGGCATTTCCAAGAGCTTCTACGGCGTGTCCGTGCTGTCAGGGGTGGACCTCGATTGCGAGGCGGGCGAGATCCACGCTGTCGTGGGCGAGAACGGCGCGGGCAAATCGACGCTGATGAAAATTCTGGCAGGCGCCTATCAGCCCGACGCCGGCAGCATCAGTTTGAACGGACACGAGGTGCACTTCAGGCATCCGAGCGAAGCCAAAGAGCAGGGCGTGAGCCTCATGTATCAGGAATTTACGCTGTTGCCCGAGCGCACCGTGGCCCAGAACATCTTCCTCGGTCGCGAGCCGCGGCGCGGGCTGGCCGTCGACGCGCGCGCGATGGACGAAGCGACCCACACGCTGCTGGCCACGCTCGAGGCCGAAACGGTCATTTCACCCCGCGCGCTGGTGCGTAGCCTGCCCGTCGCACAGCAGCAACTGGTCGAAATTGCCAAGGCCATGTCCTTCGAAGCCAGGGTGCTGGTGATGGACGAGCCGACGGCGGCTCTCGCGCCCCACGAAGTGGACGCGCTGTTTCGGGTGGTGCGCCGCTTGCGCGAGCGGGGTCTAGCCATCCTCTACATCTCGCACCGGCTCAAAGAGATCTTTGCCCTGGCGGAGCGCATCACCGTGCTCAAGGACGGCCAGCGGGTGGCCACGCTGAGGACCGAGTCGGTTACCACGGGCGAGCTGGTGCGGATGATGGTCGGTCGCGAGCTGGAGTCGTACTTTCCGCCGCGCGCGACACCTGCAGAGATCGGCGGCCCGAAGCTTCGCGCCCACAACGCGAGGGTGGGCACCCTGTACGACGTGAGCTTCGAGATACGCGGCGGCGAGATTGTCGGCATCGCCGGCCTCGAAGGCTCCGGTCAGACCGAGCTCGCTCGCGGTCTCTTCGGCGTCAATCCATTCCCGTCTGGGTCGATTGAAGTGAACGGCAAGCCGCTTCACGTCCATTCGCCGCGTGCCGCGATTCGGGCGCGCATGGGTTACCTGACCGCTGACCGGAAGGCAGAAGGCCTGGTGCTGCCGCTGCCGGTTCGAGACAACGTGCTCCTGGCCCTGCGCGGACTTGGCCAGCGGCGGCCGGCCAGCATCAGCGTGCTGGACCTGGTGCGCAAGGTCGATCTCCGCTCGGTTCGCCCGAACCAGCAGGTGCGCTTTCTGAGTGGCGGCAACCAGCAAAAGGTTGTGCTGGCCAAGTGGCTGGCCACCACCGCCGACGTGCTGATCTTCGACGAGCCCACTCGTGGCATCGACGTCGGCGCCAAAGCCGGCATCCACGAGCTCATGCGAGAGCTTGCTCGGGCGGGCGCCGCTATCTTGATGATCTCGTCCGAGTTGCCCGAAGTGATCGGCATGAGTGACCGGATCCTGGTCATGCGGAACGGAACGATCGCCGGCCAGCTCGCGGCTGGACCCACTGAAGCCGAGGTCATGTTGCTCGCCACCGGTGAGACTGAAAGCGGAGTGGCTGCCTGATGGTCGAGGTAGCCGCGCCAGGCGGCTCGCGGCACACCGGCTGGCGGCCCACACTCGGCCTCAGGATCGAGCCTATCTACGGAGTGTTGCTGGCGGTGTTCGTCATCGGCTGGCTGGCGGTGTCGCTCCGGGGCGGTCAGTTCCTGACACTAACCAACATCACCAACATGTTCGTTCGCTCCATTTCGCTCGGACTGGTTTCGATCGGGCAGACGCTAGTCATCCTCGGCGGCTCGCTGGACCTGTCAGTGGCTTACATGATCAGCGTCGCCGCGGTCATCGCGTCGGTGGTCATGCAAGGCCAGCCTGACCGCATGCTGCCTGGCATCGGCGCCGCTCTGCTTGCCGGCTTGGTTGTCGGTCTGGCCAATGGACTGATTATCACCCGCCTGCGAGTGAATCCATTCATTACTACGCTCGGCACGGCGCTCATCATGCGTGGCTTGCTGAATGCGAGCTTCGAGAATTTCTCGGGCGCGGTGCCGCCTGAGTTCCAGGCGCTCGGCTACGACAGTGTTGGACCGGTGCCCTGGTCCATTTTGTTGCTGCTCGCTCTCGCAGCCGCTGCCTGGGCGGTTACGCGTTACACCGGCTTCGGCTACCACCTGTATGCCGTCGGTGGCAACGAGGAGACAGCCCGGTTGTCTGGTATCCGCTCAGACCGAATTCTGGTCGTAGCACATGTATTGTGCAGCCTGACGGCTGTGCTGACCGCGTTGTTCATCGTGAGCCGGTTGCGGGCCGGAGCACCGTGGGTTGGTCCCGACGGGGGATACGACCTGGAGTCCATAGCCGCGGTCGTGCTGGGTGGCTCGGCCCTGGCCGGCGGTCGCGGCAGCGTGCTCGGAACGCTGGCGGGTGTGCTGATCTTTGCGATCGTCGACAATGTGTTCAATGAGTTCCAGGTGGATCCGTTCCTGAAGACGTTACTGCGGGGTATCATCATCGTCGGTGCGGTGGCAAGCTACTCGCTGCGCAGCCGTCCGGCTGGGATGCGGGTGTGAGCTCGGCCGCGGCTGAGGCTCTCGGCGGTGGACGGGGTCCCGTCACGCCCGGGGCGGCGCTGATCCGACGCCTGTTTGGCGTGCCCACCATCTTCTATGTGTTCCTGCTCTTGCTCGTCGTCAACCAGATCGCGGACCCCACGTTCCTCACTCCATCTGTTGCCCTGGCATTTCTGAAGCGCGCCGCGCCCCTCGTCTTGCTGGGCGTCGGGCAGTTGTTCGTGCTGGTGGCCGGTGAGCTCGACCTGTCAGTTGGCGCGCTCATCACGGTGCTTTCAGTGGCGGCGGCCGAGCTGATCAGCGGTGATCCGGACAAGACGTTGTGGGTCATGGGGGTGATGCTGCTCATCGCGGTAGTGGTTGGTATAGCCAACGGCGTGATCACCAACGTGCTGCGAGTGCCTTCGTTCATCGCCACGCTCGGCATGATGCTGATTCTGAACGGAGCCTTCTACTACTGGACCAACGGCGCGCCGCGTGGCTCGCTGGCCGAGAACTTTCGCATTCTGGGACGCGGCAATCTCGACGTACCCGGTCTTGGCCAGATTCCCTGGGCGGTCATCGTGCTGATCGTGCTGGGCACGTGCGCCTATCTGCTGATGCACCACACCACATTCGGGCACCGGCTGTTCGCGGTTGGCGGCAACCCACGTGCGGCTGCCCTGTCCGGGGTCGACGTCCCCAGAACCCGGACCTTAGCCTTTGTGATCTCCGGTCTGTCGGCGTTTGCGGCCGGAGTCCTGCTGGCCGGTTTTGTCGGCGTGTCGGCCCGGACGGGTCTGGGGTACGAATTCCGAGCCATATCTGCCGACGTGCTTGGCGGGGCCGTGCTGGGCGGCGGCGGCGGCTCGGTGCCAACGGCAATTGCCGGCGCGCTTACCCTCGAAGCATTATTCACCCTGCTGAATTGGCTGGGGCTCCCCCAGTCGATACGTGACGCGGCGCAGGGGCTGATCATCATCGCAGCAGCGGCGTTTGCCGCGTATAGCAGCCGGAGGTCCGGCTAGAGGAGGTGGCTTTCACTATGCAACGTGACCACAGCGTGTGGCGTTTCAGCGGTCTGGCTCTGGCGGCCGCGTTCACCGTGAGCGCTTGCCAGAGCGCTCCGGCGGCTCCGGCAGCGACCGCTCCGCTGCCCACGGCGGCTCCCGCGGCGCCCAAGCCCACGCTAGCTCCGGCCGCTTCGCCGGCCAGCTCCGCGTCAGCGGTGCCGGCGACAGCTCCAGCTGCGTCTCCGGCTGCTTCGCCGGCTGCCTCTCCCGCTGCCTCGCCGGCCGCGGCTCCAGTGGCTGCACCTGCCGGAGCGAGTGGAACGGGCCAGCAATCGCAGTTCTTCGTCCAGGCCGACTTCGATCGTCAGCTTGCCCAGCGCAAGGTCGCGCCGGAAGGTCCGACCGATATGCCTTGGCTGCAGGCGATTCAGCCTACCTACAACGACACCGCCAGGTACAAAAAGGCCGGACCCTGGCAGGTCTGCTTCAGCAATGCCGACGTCGGCAACCCCTGGCGAGTCGTCGGCTGGACGACGATGCAAGCGGAGGTCGCCCTGCAGGGTGACAAAATCAAGCAGTTCACCTATGTCGATGCGACCGGCAAGGACGAAAAGCAGATCTCCGACGTGGCCGACCTGACCACCAAAGGCTGCGATGCCATCATCGTGGCACCCAACACAACCGCCGCACTGACGCCGGCCGTCGAAAAAGCCTGCGCCACCGGTATTCCGGTCATCATTTTCGACCGGGGTGTGACGACGGACTGCCCGGTCACCTTCATCCACCCCATTGGTGGCTACGCCTATGGCGCCGATGCGGCCGAGTTCCTGGTGTCGACCGTCAAAAAGGGTGGCAACGTCCTAGCGCTTCGGATTCTGCCGGGTGTGGACGTGCTCGAGACACGCTGGTCAGCAGCCAAGGTCATCTTCGACCAGAACGGGATCAATGTCGTTGGGGTCCAGTTCACCGACGGCGACCCGGCCAAAACGAAGTCGATCGTGAGCGACTACTTGCGCCGCTTCGGTACTCTGGACGGCGTGTGGATGGACGCCGGCGCGACGGCCGTCGCGGCCAGCGAAGCCTTCGAAGACGCTGGCAAGCCCATCCCGCCCATCACTGGCGAGGACCAGAACGACTACCTGACCAAGTGGAAGGCCCAGAACCTGAACTGGATGGCGCCTACCTATCCAACCTATCAGTGGCGGACGCCGATCATCGCTGCCACCATGATCCTGAACGGCGAGCGAGTGCCAAAGGAGTGGGTGCTGCCCGAACCGGCGATCACCAAAGCCAACCTGGATCAGTACGTGGATCCAAAGATGCCACCCCTGTTCTACCCGCTCTGCGGCTGTCAGAAGATGCCGGGCTACCCCGAGAAATGGGGCGGCAAGCCGTAGGCGCGTACCGTCGATGTCGGTCGTGGTAACACCCCCTACTTCCATGCGGACCGTGCGGAGCCGCGCAGCGGCGGGCGAAGCAACCACGGGCCTCAGGCTGACAAACTGAGCGATGCGTAAGATTGGCGCCAACACCTGGATCTGGACCTCACCTCTCACGGATGCGTGGCTCGCCGAGTTCGCTCCGCGTATCCGTGGGTGGGGCTTCGACGTAGTCGAATTACCTATCGAAAACCTCGACGACTGGGATCCGGACAGGACGCGCGAGCTGCTCCAGCAGCACGGTCTGGAGGCGACCACCTGTCTGGTCATGTCAGCGGAGCGCGATCTCGTTTCGGACGATCGCCAGCAAGTGGCTGACACCCAGACGTACTTGCTGGGCTGCCTGGACATCGCAGCTGGCATTGGAGCCGGCGTACTCGCCGGACCAGCCTATGCGCCCGTCGGCCGGACCTGGCTCATGCAACCGGACGAGCGGAAACACACCATCGACTGCCTGGTGGAGGCTTTGCGTCCGGTAGTCACGCACGCCGAAGACGCGGGTGTGAAGCTGGGCATTGAGCCGCTCAACCGCTACGAGACAAGCCTCATCAATACGGTCGCGCAGACGCTCGAAGTCGTCGAACGCCTCGACTCCGGGTCCTGCGGCGTAGCCCTGGACACCTTTCACATGAACATCGAGGAGAAGGATCCCATCGCGGCCATCCGCGCGGCCCGCGGCCGGATAGCGCACGTCCAGGTGTGCGGAAACGATCGTGGCGCACCCGGTAACGACCACACCGATTGGGCAGCCACCCTGACGGCGCTCGACGAGTCCGGGTACTTTGGACCACTGTGCATCGAGTCGTTCTCGGCAGGCAACATGAGTCTGGCCCGCGCTGCCTCCATCTGGCGTCCGCTCGAGCGCTCGCAGGACGCAATCGCAACTGACGGTCTGGCATTCCTGCGCGGCCTCATGGCGCGCTAACCACAAGGGAGCATGCAACCAAGATGAAGCTAGGCGTCTTCACTGTCCTGTTCGGCGACCGACCTCTGGAGGCGGCGCTCGACCGCATCGCGGCGGCTGGGCTCGACTGCGTCGAAATTGGAACCGGTAACTATCCGGGGCCGTCGCACTGTCGGCCGGCTGAGCTACTGGCGAACGACGCTGCTCTGAAGCAGTTTCAGCACGCCATCTCGTCACGCGGCCTCGAGATCAGCGCCCTTTCGTGCCACGGCAACCCACTCCACCCGCGTCCCGAGGTGGCCCGCGCCAGCCACGAGGTGTTCGAGCGGACCCTCAAACTGGCGCAAGCCCTGGGCGTTGGGCGGGTCAATCTCTTCAGCGGTTGCCCGGGCGACTCGGAGACCGCCCGTTTCCCGAACTGGGTCACCTGTGCCTGGCCCAACGAGTACGGCGAGCTACTGGAGTGGCAGTGGAGCCAGAAGGTCATTCCGTACTGGCGCGAACAGGCGTCGGTGGCTCAGCAGCATGGTGTGCGGCTGGGCTTCGAGATGCATCCCGGCTTCGTGGTCTACAACCCGGCCACCTTACTTCGACTGCGGGATGCTTGCGGCGAAGCCATTGGCGCCAACCTCGACCCGAGCCACCTGTTCTGGCAGGGGATCGACATCGAGGCCGCCGTCGCCGAGCTCGGCAAGGCTGGCGCGATCTTTCACACACACGCCAAGGACACCGCCATTCACACCCGCAACGCCGGCCTCAACGGCGTGCTTGACACCGTTCCGCTGGGTGACGTGGCGCGCCGTGCGTGGGTCTTTCGCACCGTCGGGTACGGCCACGGCGAGCTCGAGTGGCGGCGAATTCTCAGTGCGCTCCGACTGGCCGGCTATGACGACGTGCTTTCGATCGAACACGAGGACGCTCTGCTGTCCATCGACGAAGGCTTTTCAAAGGGCGTCGCCTTCCTCAGAAGTGTGATGCCCAGCGAGCCAGCGCTCGCCGGTGCGTGGTGGACATGACCGACATTCCCCGGATCGGGGTGGGCATGCTGGGCTACGCATTTATGGGCAAGGCCCATTCGCATGCCTTCAAAACACTTCCACATATGGTGTATCCGCCGCCGGCCGTACCCGTGCTGGCGGCGATCGCCGGACGGGACGCCGCGGCCGTCCAGGCGGCGGCCGCTCGGTATGGCTACGAGCGCGCGTATACCGACTGGCGCGAGCTGGTCGCGGACCCCGCCGTGCAGCTGCTGGACAACGGCGGCCCCAACGACGCACACGCCGAACCGTGCATCGCCGCGGCCCGAGCCGGCAAGCACGTGTTGTGTGAGAAGCCACTGGGCCGCACCGCGACGGAGGCCAGGGCCATGCTCAACGCCGTCACCGAAGCCAGGGTCAAGCACATGGTGGGGTTCAACTATCGCTTCGTGCCGGCCGTCCGCTACGCGTACGAGCTCGTCCAATCCGGTGCGCTCGGCACCATCCGTCACTTCCGCGCGCGCTATCTCCAGGACTGGCTTTCAGATCCCAGCTCGCCCCACAGCTGGCGCCTGAATCGGTCAACCGCCGGCAGCGGCGCGCTGGGCGACCTCGGCGCGCACATCGTCGACCTAGCGCGTTTTCTGATTGGTGAGCCCGCCTCCGTCAGCGCCACGCTGAAGACGTTCACGGTCGAGCGTCCGGGCGGCAGCGTCGACGTCGACGACGCGTTCGCGGCGACGGTCGAGTTCACTGCTGGCGCCATCGGGACGCTGGAGGCTTCGCGCGTTGCGCTCGGCCGCAAGAACCACATGGCCTTCGAGATCAACGGTTCCAGGGGCTCGCTGGCCTTCAATCTCGAGCGCCTGAACGAGCTGCAAGTTCGCATCGGCGAGAACGCCACGGGCTTCACCGACGTGCTGGTCACCGAACACCACCATCCGTTCATGCAGTACTGGTGGCCGACCGGCCACATCATCGGCTGGGAGCACACGTTCGTTCACGAACTCACGCACCTGCTCGATGCGATCGTGCACGACCGCGACATCGCACCGTTTGGCGCCACGTTCGACGACGGCTATCGTGCCGCGGTGGTGTGCGACGCCATCGCTACTGCCGCGCGCGAGCGCCGGCACGTCTCCATCGCGTATTAACCCTGTACCAACCGAGGGGAGCTGTCAATGACGACCCCAGCCACAGAACGCAAAGCCAGCAAGAACTACTCGACGGACGTCGTCGTCAGCCCGGCTCAGGCCGAGTCGATTCGACAGTCGCTCTACCGCACCGACGACTCGGCCACAGGGCGGATCCTGCCGGATTTCACGGACCGTCTCTCGGACGCGGACCTGCAGTGCTTCCGTGAGCGTGGCTATCTGGCCATGAACGGGATGTTGAACGCTCAAGAGATCGAGGACTGCAAGGCAGCCCTCACCGACCTGGCCCACAAGCGCACCGCCTGGGACAAGCGCGTGTGGGCGCAAGAAGAGCCGTACTACATCCAGGGCGGCGAGGCGCCGGTCGCAGACGATCCGGAGCTGCGGCTGCGCAAGCTGGCGTTTTTCGTGCAACTGGAGCCGCGCCTGGCACGCATTGCCACGCATCCGCGCTTACGTGCGATCGTGGACCAGTTGATCGGGCCCGACTCGCGCATGATCCAGGATATGGCCTTGCTCAAGCCGCCGTTCAAAGGCTCCGAGAAACCGTGGCACCAGGACGCGGCTTACTTCGATTGGACCCCGCTCGGGGGTGTGGTGGGCACGTGGATCGCCCTCGACGCGGCCACGGTGGAAAACGGCTGCATGCAGGTCATCCCTGGCTCACAGCTGCAGGGCCCGGCGCCGCATTTCCACGTCCGCGACTGTCAGCTAGCCGACCAGCGGGTCCAGGTCGGGCAGGCAGTTGCGATTCCGCTCCAGCCGGGCGGCATCCTGTTTTTCTCAGGGCTGCTGCATCACGGCACACCGCCCAACATGACCGCCGCGCGCCGCCGAGCGCTCCAGTTCCACTACGCCGCTGCGGAGTGCCGCAAGATGACCATCGACCAGCACGGCGAGCTCTTCAGCGAAGGCGGCGTCTACGCCGGCTGCCGCGACTGGGACCTCGCCGAAGGCACCTCGCGGGCGGTGCTCACACCCTGAAAGATCGGCAGCGCTACAGGTAGGGCCGGTCGGTTGGGACCGGAGTGGGCGCTGGCTGATTAGCCTGGGTCGCCGGCCAGCGCAGGTCGACGGGCAACTGCAAGTCGTGGGCCCCGCGGCGGATCGTGACACGTACGCCTGGTCCAGGGGTGGGTGTCGGCATTGGGACGGATGTCGCAATGACACGACCACTGGAGTCCAGTGCTGCCCAGGCGGTGTCGTTGCACGGGCCAGCCCGGTTGGCGGCTGCTGCATCCAATCTCTGTTTCGCCTCGCCGACGGTGCTGACGAGTCCCCCCTCGACGGCGACGATCAGGTCACCGGGCTGCAGGCCCGCCCGATCGGCCGGCAGGCCAGGCACGACCTCCGTGATGGAGAGCTCGGACGTGACGTACGCCCCCCAGTGACGGCGGTCTGAATCCGCAAGAAGCGGTTATCCCGCTGTCAACGCGCGGTGCTGGCGCGCCGCCTAGCCCCCCGGGTGGTGCGCTCACGGGCGATGGTGCACAGCCGTACGCCAGGAGCAGTGCGCAGGTGACCGCTGGCCCGCACGCGCTGCTGACAAAGTGATTGATGCTCGGTCCCACGAAGAGCACTATTCAGGCGTCGGGCGGTAGACGGGTCCGCGGGCGATGACTGAGGCCAGCAGGCCGTCTCGCTCGTAATCGGGTGGGGTCTCCACCACTATCGGGACGGCTTGCTGGCCCGGGTAGCCGATGGATTGGCGTACTTCGGGATTGAGAAAGTAGGCCCCGGCAACCACCGTACACAGTAAGTCGAACCCGACCGGGTCCTCGATCTGCAGACGCGCTACGGCAGCGTACGGCTCTTCTTCGGCCACGCCAAGCAGGAGCGTGGCCAGCGGCTCGGCCACCTCGGGAAGTACGCTGAGCACTTCGTCCAGCCACCGCTCGGCCACGCCAGCCTGACCGGCCGAGGGCAGCTCGTGGTCGTCGGCCGCCGGAATCAGGACGTCAGCAAGCGCGGCCAGCGTCGTCCGCTGCAGTGGCTGCAGGCTCACGCGGCGGCTCGCTGGCCGCGCCGCTCGGCGATCAGGTGCTCCGTGTTCCGCAGCGCCAGGGCGGCGATCGTCGCCGTCGGGTTCATGCCGGAGGAGGTCGGCCACACACTCCCGTCGAAGATGTACAGGTTCTCGACGTCGTGGCTGCGCCCCCATCCGTCGACCACCGATCGGGCTGGATCTTCACCCATGACTGCTGTGCCGAGCAGATGCCATCCGCTGCCGCGGATGAAAGGCGCCACCACCGTCTCATAGGCTCCGGCAGCCTGCAGCGATTCGCGCGCCCGAGCCTGATGAAAAGCGACCAGCCGCTTCGAGTTTTCCGAGAGCCGATACAACGTCCGGGCGGCTGGAATACCAGACGAGTCGGTCCGATTGGGGTCGAGCACTACGCGATTCGACTCGTCCGGGAGATCCTCGGCGATGATGCCCCACATGGCCGAACGCCCGAGTCGCTTTCGCAATCCGGTTGCGAAACCGGGCCCCCAGATCGGGTTCTCCGCACCCCATGGGTAAGCGCGGGTCATCGACAGCGGCCCACCCGTCGGCTGCAGACCCCACTTTGCGCCTCGCACGAAACCGCGCGAAGCGTCCGTTTCGTAGAACTCCAGCGAATGGATGTGCTGTCCCCACACGCCCTGCCACGACTCGAGGTCTTCGTCGAACAGCCCGACGACCGTCCCGAATGGGTGCATCATCAGTCGCTTACCCACCAGACCGCTGGAGTTCGCCAGCCCGTCAGGATAGTGGTCATCTGCCGAGAGCAGCAGCAAGCGCGGCGTGCCGATGCCGTTGGCGCACACGATGGTCACGCCTGCGCGTTGCTCGTGCTCCCCGCCGTCGGCATCGACGTATAGCGCGCCCTGCACCAGGCCGTCAGCGCCCATCAGCAGTCGCTTCACCCGCGCGCGAGTCACCAGGGTGACCCCCCGATCGACGGCCACCGGCCAGTACGTTCTGTCGACCGTAGCCTTGGCGCCCTCGGCGCAGCCCCAGAGGCAGGTTGCGCGCTGCAGGCACGCATGCAGCCGACCGTACGGGCGGGTGGCGATCGCGTTCGGTCCTGGCCACCAGTGCCACCCCAATCGGTTGTGGGCTGCCGCGACGCGGCGACCCATTGTGCTCAGCGGAACTGGAGCCATAGGCGGACCCGCACCTGGCGGAAAGGCGGTGTCGCCGGCCAGACCTGAGACGCCCCAGTCCTTTTCTACGCGGACGTAGAACGGCTCCAGGTCCTCGTAGGTCAACGGCCAATCGTCGGCGACGCCGTCCAGCGTGCGGACCCGAAAATCGGACGGCATGTTCCGCTGCCAGTGCGCCGCGTACACCACCGTACCACCGCCAACGCCATTCCACATCAGGGCGGCAATATCTGAGTCGGAATCGTCGACCGGATAATCCGCGGCACTGGCCCGAACGTTGGGGTCCCAGGCCCAGTCACGCCCGGACGTCAGCTCGAAGTCAGCAAAGGCGGCTCGAGCCCGCGTGTAGTCGGGCCAATCGCCTTGCTCCAGGCACACGACGCTGAAGCCTGCCTCCGCCAGCCGCACCGCCGCCACCGCACCCGAGGCGCCGGCCCCGACGATGAGTACGTCCACCACCGCCTAAAATATACAACCTCAGCAGATGCGAATCATTGACCTCAAGTGCGCCGTCATCGGCGATAACCCCATCGTACGTATTGTCACCGACGCAGGCATCAGTGGGTATGCCGCGGCCGAATCGTACAAGCCGTACCTGAAGCCCCACGTGCTGTTCTACAAGCCCTTCATCCTGGACGAGGACCCGACTCAGGTCGAGCGGGTCATGCTCAACATCCGCCACCGCGGCTCGTTCAAACCCTGGGGCTCGGCCGTGAGCGCGATCGAGATGGCCCTGTGGGATGTGGCCGGCAAAGCCGCGGGGCTGCCGGTTCATCGCCTGTTGGGCGGCAAGATCCGTGACCAGGTGCGCGTCTACAACGGCGCGGTGCGCTTTCCAATGACGGGCTACTCGCCTCAGGACTATGCCGAAAACATGGCCCGCATGCGGGCGTCACCCGAGGGGTTCACGCTCATCAAACAGGGCGTCGGCTTTCACAGTCCGATGGCTCGCGAGGTGCCTGACTTCTTCTATGGCACGCCCAGCCGAACCGCGCGACATGGCAACCGCGAACGCGGCCTGCTGACCGAAAAAGGATTGAAGCACGTGATCGCGTGCGTCGAAGCCATGAAAGGCGTGCTCGGCGACGAGGTCGGCCTGGCTCTGGACTGCGGTCCTGGCTGGACCGTCCCGGACGCGATCCGCTTCGCCCGGGCAGTCGAACCACTGAACATCGCCTGGCTCGAGGACCTGATCACCGGCGATTACGTGCCGTACGTGGACGCCGACATCTATCGCGACGTCACCCAGAGCACGTCTACGCCGATCCACACCGGCGAACAGATCTACTTGCGCCAGAACTTCAAAGCCTTGATCGAGACCCACGCGGTGAATGTCGTCGGTCCGGATCCGGCCGATGTGGGCGGCATCGCCGAGCTGAAGTGGATCGCCGAGTACGCCGACCTGCACGGGATCCTGATGGCCCCGCATGGCACCGGCGACGGCGTCTTCGGCCTGGCAGCGCTGGTGCAGGTGTGCGCCACGCTGCCCAACAACTTCATCGCCTTCGAGTACCCGATTGGCCAGCCAGGCTGGTGGTACGACATCGTCGAGGGCCTGCCCAATCCCGTCGTCAAGGATGGCTTCATCGACGTCGACGCGTGGACGCGACCTGGCCTTGGCATCGACTTCAACGTCCAGGCCGCGAGGGCTCACCTGCGCGCGGAGGATAGCGACTTCTTCGACTGACTCGAGACGCGGGTTCCGGTCCGGGTGCTACGCGAGTGACGCGGCGCCCGTGGGGTTGGGTGTGTGCTCGGCGCGCACCAGGCGTCCGCGTCGTTCGACGAGGACCTCACCCCCGCGGGCGATGACGTCCCCGCGCAGGATGGTCCGATCGACGGCACCCCGCAGGCGTCGATTCTGCCAGGGCGTCTGTGGCTCCTTGGAATGCAACCGCGTGCTGTCGACCAGGGTCGTAGACTCGGGGTCGATCAGCGTGAAATCGGCGTCCGCGCCGGGTGCGAGCGAGCCCTTGCGAGGCCAGAGACCGTACAACCTGGCCGTATCCTCGGATAGGACAGCCGCCAGGCGCTCGGCCGACAGGCGACCGGCGAGCATGGCGTCGACGAGGAGGGGCACCATGGTTTCCAGACCGGCCACGCCGGCTGGCGCGGAAGCCAGACCCAGCGCCTTTTCGGCGCGTGTGTGCGGCGCGTGGTCCGAGCCGATAGAGCTGATCGTGCCATCCTCCACTGCCTGCCACAACGCCGCCTGGTCCGCGCGCTCGCGAATCGGCGGAAAGACTTTCATCATGACCCCTAGCGTTGGGAAATCGTCCGCGCTGAGCGTCAGATAGTGCGGACAGGTTTCGGCCGTGAGCCGCGCGCCCGCTGACTGTGCCCGACGCACGGCCTGGATACCTCGCGCCGAAGCGGCATGCACGACGTGAAAGCGGCAGCCAGTGGCAGCGCTGAGCTCGCCGGCGATAGCGATCGAGACGGCCTCAGCCGTATCTGGCCGAATCTGCAAGAGCTCCGCGTAGGTCTCGATAGGCCGGCCGAGACTCCGTTCGGCTGCGTCGATTACGCCCCGGTCTTCGCAGTGCGCTGCCAGCAATCCGCCCGCGCGAGCGACCTCACGGCATACCTCGAGGACTTCGCCGGCCGTTGGCGGCTGGATCAGGTCCGCGGGCTCTGCATCCGACAGGTTGTAGACCAGCATCTGGGTCGAGCGATGCAGGGCGTAGCCCCAGAACAGCTTGACCCCCACCACGCCGGCGGCGAACAAACCCGCGATCTCAGCCAGGTTCTCGGGTCCCAGCGCGATGCCCCACAAGCCGAAGTCCACACTCGCCACCAATTCGTGGTGCGCGGCGCGAGCTTCGAAGATCGCCGCACTGCTGACTGGCGGAATCGCGTTCGGCATCTCGCAGATGGTCGTCGCGCCGCCGGCCGCGGCAGCGCGGGTGGAGTGCGCGAAGTCCTCCTTGTGCGTCAGCCCCGGATCCCGCGAGTGCACGTGTGGATCAATAAAGCCTGGAAATACCAGCAAGCCGCTTGCCTCGATCTCCTCGTCGATGGCGTCACTCCCCGGCTGGACTCCGCCGACTTGCTCGATGGTGCCGTCACGACAGACAATGTCGGCACGGCTGGACCCGTCCTTTGTGATGACGGTGCCATTTCTGACCCTTAGGCGCATCAACCCGCGCCCGCCAAGCGTTCCTCGAGCACCTTGCGCATGAACACCGTGTCGCGCCCCTCCGCCTCACGCCGTTCGGTCTGGACGTAACCCCGGGCGGTATAGATGGCGATGTTTTCGGTCATCAGGGCGTTGGTATACAGCCGCACCGCCGCTAGCCCGAGACGCTGCGCCTCGGCCTCCGCAAAATCCAGGAGTAATCGGCCGAATCCGCGCCCTTGTTGCGACGGCTCCACGGCTACGTTTTCCAGCAGGAGCTGGTCGGACTCAGGCACGAGGACCAGCACGCCTACGCACTGCCCGTTCTCCTCGAGTATCCAGGTCGGGCTGGTGCGCACGACGGTCGCGTAGTCGGCCAGGACAGGCCGCGGCGGGTAAGGCAATCGGCCCTCGTATTTCGCGTACGCCCGCCGAACGCAGCCAGCGATGACCTCCGCGTCGTAGACACCGGCCGGGCGCAGAGAGGCGCTCATCAGGCCGTAGCTTACCGGGTCACCGGTCCAGGCGGAGCTGGCGGCCTACTTGCCGGGCAACCGCCGCGGAGGCAACGCATCGGTCGCTGCCTTCGAAATCCAGAATGAACGATTGGAATTCGTCGTCGATACGTGAGTCTGGCTTGGCGACGCTCGCCAATCGCTCGGCTACGCTGCGCCGCACCTGAGCGGCTCGATCCACGAAGGTTCCTCGGCCCTGCTCACGACCAGGTGACCGAAATTGGACCGATGTCACATCCCGCATTGGCCTGCGACACCGACGCCCCACCCCGCCTCAGCAGCCGGTGCCCATTTGGCTCGGACGGCCGCCACACGACATGGCGCACGGTTCCCAGGGTGCCACCCACGTGTCTGAACCGCAAAGCGTGCGCGGCCACGAGGTGGGTGCCATCGGCATTGCCGCTTGCCGTATATAGGTGCGCTCGGGGACAGAACCTGTAGCGAACCAGTGCTCAGTCGAGGCCGCGTGATGCATGCCCCCGGACCGAATCAAGCCTCACTGTGCTGAGCGCGCGCGAGAACGCGCTCTACAAGCACTTGCCGATTACGGGGGCGAGGACATCCCAAGTCGTGTGCCCGCGCTGCTAGAAGCGGTGATGCCTTGGCCCGGTCGACCTCGAGCCGAGGTGGCTTACGATGTCTTGGTGGATCAGGACGTGCGCCGCTACTACGCCCAACTCGGCGAGCTAGAGTGGGCGCGGCTGGAGCGCCCGGCCGATGGCCGCATCGAGTTCGCCATCACCTGCAATGCTCTGGATCGCCAACTTCCGCGGGGCGCGAGGGTCCTGGATCTGGGTGGCGGTCCTGGCCGATACACCATCTGGCTCGCGGAGCGGGGACACCGGGTCACGTTAGGCGACGTCTCACCGGAGCTTTTAGCAATCGCCAGAAGACATCTGGATAAAGCGGGGCTGAACGATCGTGTGGAGGGGGTTCTGGAGCTGGATGCCGTCGACCTGTCGACCTTTGCAGACGCCTATTTCGACGCAGTCGTGTGCCTTGGACCGTTCTACCACCTGCCCAATCCAGCCGAGCGGATCCAAGCAGCATCTGAGCTGAGCCGTGTGCTGAAGTCTGGCGGCGTCGCGTTTGTGGCGCTCATGCCTCGCCTTGCGTACCTGCGTCGCACGCTGGCCATGGCCGATGAGCGGCGCCATCTCTTCCAGCCAGGGTTTGTCGAACAGTTGCTCGGTGACGGCACGTTTTTCAACGATGTGCCCGGCCGCTTCACGCATGGTTACGGCGTGCAGCCGGAAGAGATCGCACCATTCTTCGAGAGTGTCGGTCTCGACTCGTTAGAACTGCTGTCTGCGGAGAGCATCACGGTCGGACTCCAGGACGAACTGCCTGCATTGTTGTCGGACCCGCCGTTGGCGGAGTTGGTCTGCAGATTTGCCCTTCAGTACGCGGCCGACCCGAGCCTGCTCGGGCTGGCCAACCATCTGCTATATGTGGGCCGCCGGCGTGCTTACCCTGGCCATACGCCGGGTGCGGTCTGATTCAGCTCATCCTGGCATGGAGAGCCTCCGCCGACATCGGCGAGCCTCGTGCGCTCCGGACGGGCTCTTCGAGATCCGGGTCGATCGGCTCGCCGGCGATTGTGTCCTGACCGATCAGAGTAGCCGCGCGCCTGAGACGCCCAGCGCGACCGCGATGCCACGCGTAGCGGCTGACCTACATAGCCAACCGCCGAACAGGACAGCAAACTAGCGGCGGCGTCCAGAAGCAGAGCCACGCAAAGCACACGACTGAGGCCCCATCGGCGCTGGATAGGATCAACGTATTGCAGCCACGCGGCGACCGCCGAACCAAGGAGCGCACCCGGAACCTGCCTCGACGAGCCTGGCTGGTCACGCGATGTGAGCTCGTCGAGCAGCTCCGTGTTACGCTCATCGGTATGATCTGGCGTTGGACGGTCCTGGCGCACCCAACCCCTCGCGGCCCGCGGCTCGACCGCGGGTAGCGTAGGCGTTCGTGTGTCAATCAGACTGAACTACCCGTCCGCACGTGGCGGAGGAGTCTCGGAGCCAGTGCCGCATGTCTGCTGTTGTCCGAAGCAGCCAACTCTTCTTCCCCACCTTAAAGGAGGCGCCGGCTGACGCCGTAGCCGTTTCACACCAACTCCTGGTTCGCGCCGGGTTCATCCGCCAACTTGGCGCAGGCCTGTACAGTTTGCTGCCGCTTGGCCGCAGGAGCCTGCTCAAGCTGGAGCAGATCCTTCACGATGAGATGGCGGCGGTGGGCGCTCAGGAGTTTTTGTTGCCGAGCCTTCAGCCGGCAGAGCTGTGGCGCGCCAGCGGTCGTTGGGATTCCATCGACGCAACGATGTTTCGACTCCGGGATCGCCGTGGCGGCGATTACTGCCTGGCGATGACCCACGAGGAGGTCTTTACCGAAATCGCTCGTGCCGAATTGCGCAGCTACCGTCAACTGCCTCAACGGTGGTATCAGATCGGGCTGAAGTTCCGTGACGAGCCGCGGCCCAAAGGCGGCCTACTGCGGGTCCGCGAGTTTCAGATGAAAGATGCGTATTCGTTCGATCTCTCGAGCGCAGGTCTGGACCTGGCGTACGCTGAGATGCGGGCGGCGTACGAGCGCACGTACCAACGCTGCGGCGTACAGGCTCTGCCCGCCGAAGCATTTTCGGGAGCCATGGGCGGGCGGGAGTCGATAGAATTCGTCGTCCGCACCTCCGCCGGCGAAGACGAGGTGATCCACTGCCCTGCATGCGGCTACACGGCCAACAGTGAGGTCGCACGTTCGTACGTCTCCGCCCATATCGATGTACCGTCGGGATTGGTCGAGCCCGAAGTGTTCGCAACACCGGGCGTCCTGACCATCGACGCTCTGGCCGCGCCACCTTACGCCGTCGCTCCCGAATGTCAGTTGAAGACGCTGATCTACATGGCGAATGCAAGGCCCGTTGTAGCAGTCGTGCGCGGCGATCACACGTTGAACGAGGCCAAGCTCCAGCTCGCAGTTGGGGCCAGCGCGGTTCGGCCGGCAGAGCCCGCCGAGGTGTTCGCGTTGATGGGTGCTCACCCGGGCTCGCTTGGTGCAGTCGAATTCACGGGCGCGACCGTGTTGGTAGATGCTGCGTTGGTTGGGCGACACGCGATGGTCACTGGCGCCAACCGCGACGGCTTTCACCTGCGTGGCGTCGACGTCGACCGTGACATTCTTACCAGTGCGTCGGCACGCGTGGCGGACGTCCGAAGCGCCCGCGGTGGCGAGGTCTGTACGGACTGCGGCGCTCTGCTGCAGTGCTTCGCAGCGCTCGAGGTGGGCCACATCTTCAAGCTTGGAACGCATTATTCGCTCCGCCTCGGGGCGACCGTTCTTGACGCCGAGGGACGCGAGACACCTCTGGTCATGGGTAGCTACGGCATCGGCTTGGGCCGACTTCTCGCCGCTGTTGTCGAGCAGCACAATGATGGGGACGGAATCATCTGGCCGCGAGCGGTGGCGCCGTTCACGGTTGCCGTGCTCGCGCTCGGGGTCGAGCCGGGGCTAGTGGCGTTCGCGGAGGAGGTGGTTGGTCAACTCGCGGCGGCTGGCATCGACGTGCTCTACGACGACCGGGCAGAGCGTCCCGGCGTGAAATTCAAAGACGCGGACCTGATCGGCATCCCACTCCGCATCACCGTCGGCCGTCGCGGAGTGGCCGACCGCACCGTCGAGTGGAAGCTGCGGACACACCAAACAAGCGACGTTGTCTCGCTGGGCGAGCTCATCACTCGAACAGTGGCATGGTTGCGAAGCACGTGACCCGGCAGTTGGCGGCCGTCGTCGCGCTAGAGGGGCCGGCCGAAAAGTCTCCTGCCACGGATGTCGCCCCTCTAATTTTCAGCACCCAGGCCAATGCAGATTTTGTTCACGCGGCGTGTTGGAGAACGAGAGCAGCGGAGAGGTGATCGAGAGCGGTGTCGATTTCGCGGAAGGCAGCCTCGACCGAGTTGGGGGTTATGCCGAGATACGGCAAAAAATAGGAAATAGTGTGGTCCGTACTCGCGATTTTCGACGCGCTGGCATTCGCGCTATCGTTCATCGCAAACTGGGTGTTTCATCCGGGATTGTGCAGCCAAGCCAGACGGGGCAACCCGAGTCGAGAGCTTGAGCCACCCTCCGTGTGTGGCGTCAGTACTGGCCGTCAATTCGCCAGGCGAGACGAGCACAGCGGTGCGGCATGACGGTCAAGCGTGGCTGGGGAAAAGGCGATGGGCGAGATCACGAACTTCGTCGGCGCAATCGAGCATGAAGTACGTCAGCGGAATCCACTGGCCGAGGAGCGTTGCAGCGGGCCTGGACCACTCCTTTTCGATTTCCTCGCGTACCCGTTCGTCTGTGCAAATTCGCAAGGCTCCAGTCATCAGCCACCAGCGACCCGCCACGGCTGCCGTGTAGCCAAGTCGTGCTACTGATGCTCACCGCGCCAACCTGAGTCCCGCAGGCCGTGTAAATAGCCCTCGAAAGCGAGTTGGTCGAGGGCTGCGGCTTCGCTACTCGGAAACTCGCACCGGCGCATGGTTCCAAATACAAGCGTTGCGAGGTCAGCACCCACGGTGCCTGGGCCGATGCCCTCCCAATCGATGGCAACTGTCTCTGTCTCCATACCATCGTTGTTGGCCAGGCGGGCGAAGACATTGGCGCGCGCTGCGTCGTGATGGCACAACGTCTGAGGCAGTTCGGAGAGTATGCGCAGGAAGTGCGGCTGATCTTCCAGGAGCGCCCGGGCGCGACCAGCAAGTGGCCTGTCGAAGGCCTCGCGCGCGAGTGGGTGAGATAGCAGGCCGTCAATGGCCTCTACCTGGACGGCAGGATCGCTAAGCGATTTGGCCCAATCACGGTCAAGCCACGAATACTCGGGGAGTTGGCGACTGGTCATATAGGTACCGTTGAAGTAGCCAAGACGACGTGCAGCCACCCCGTAGTGCTGGCGCGGCCAGACTCCATACATGTCTGTGATGTGCTCAAGCCAGAGCCAACGATTGCCGCTATCGTCCGTATGAATATCCAGTACGCGCGGCGCAACGAGTGCGCCGGGTAAGTCAGCCAACAAGCCAGAGCGGTAGGCGAGCACTTCCCTCTCCCATGACCCATCTTCGGTCGCACTGTCCGCGCAGTCGGTGGGAGGCTGAAAAATCTTGACCACCACTGACCAGGGCGCGAGCACCCCGCCGCGCCCGGTATCAGCGGTGCCGTCAACTCGGGCCAATGTGCGCGCCGATAAGTATCGTTTGTAGGCAATTGGCGACCATTGCCAGGCGGTTGGCACGGCGAAGGGGTTTTCGAGCGCGCGCCGAACGATGGGGGTGAGCGCGTCTGTCGTCAAGGAATCCAGCACGGCAACACTGCGCTCTGGTCTGGGTTTCGGGTACTAGTCCGCTACAGTCCGCATGGCCGTACGCACCTCGTCGTCGCTGACGGTGAGGTACGCCATCTGTAGCCGGCTCCAGCCAGCCTGCTTCTGGGCAATCGGCAGGCTCTTGGTAGTGCGAACGATCTGCCGCACTCGCGCGTGGCGGAACAGATGCGGATGCACCGGTGCCGGCTCACCGGGATGACCGTAGCCCGAAACGCGCAACGCTAGGACGAGTACGTCTGCCTTCTCCGCGGCTGCGCGGGCGATTTCCCACGCTTGCTGACGGCTGATCGCTCGTCGTCCCCCACCGTGAGCCTGTTTGCGCGAGAAAAAGAGTGGCTCGCCGTCCGAGAGGCCATGTTCTTTTGCCCACAGCAGCAGCGCGCCGGGCAAGTCCATCTGACCAGCGGGAAGAAAGACCTGCTTGGTCAGACGACTGGGGTTCTTCAGGTTCGGCAGAACGAGGCTGTCGCGTCGGACGTCCATTGGCCGAAGTGCGAGTACCTCCGTGATACGGGCGCCGGTTGCCCAGAGCACCCGCAGCAGCAAGCGATCGCGCTCGGTGCTTGTTGCATCGATGATGGCCAGGATCTCATCGGGCGCGAGTGCTTCAGGCGGTTGCCACTGTTTGGTTGCGGTGGATCTGACAGAACGTTGTTTCGGACTCAAATCTGACAGATCACGCGCGGTCTGGACAGCCAACAGGCGTGTCGTTCTGTGCCGGCATCGGTCATGCTTGTCAATCTTACTGAAGGTGCGTTCAGTCAGATTTGTGCAACCGGTCCAATGGCCGGCCGCTAGACGGCTCGCACACTCGGCCCTCGCATGACATCGATCGAGCGCACGGCCTACCCGCGGCTGAAGCGCCGCCCGTCTGCTCAGGAGCTCCGACGTCTATACACCGACGGTTGAGGACCTCGCTTTCATCCGCGTCACAGCCCGCGGGCCCTCGCCCACGCTGACACTCGCCGTGCTGCTCAAGGTGTTCCAGCGTCTTGGCTACCTACCACGGTAGCAAGACGTGCCGTTCGCCATCGTCACCCACGTACGGTCGAGCCTGCGGCTTCCGTCGGATACGGCGCTCGACGTCACCCCGCGCACGCTGTATCGGCACCACGAACAGATCCGCGCGCATCTTCAGGTGAAGAGCTGGGGCGCTGAGGCACGCCGCGCAACGATCGTCGCGGTGCACCAGGCCGCCCAAGTGATGGACCACCCGGCAGATCTGATCAACGTCGCCATCGAAGACCTCGTGCGTCAGCGCTTCGAACTGCCGGCGTTCAGCACCCTCGATGCGCTGGCGACCCACGTACGTGCCGTCGTGCACCGGCGGTTGTTTACGACGGTCCTCGGGCGCTTGCCCGAGCAGCAGCGCCAAGAGCTGGATGCATTGCTGCACAGCGATCAGCTCGGGCGGAGCGCCTTCAACGCGCTGAAGCGAGCGCCCAGACGGCCGTCCCTCTCACATCTCGACGAGCTCGTCGGTCACGTCCGCTGGCTTCAAGAACTCAAGGAACCGTCTGAGCTCCTGGCTGGCGTGCCGCCCACCAAAGTCCGACATTTCGCTGCCGAGGCGCGGTCGCTCGACGCAGCCGAGCTCAAGGACATCACCGTCCCCAAGCGGTACACCCTGCTGCTGAGCTTGATCAGCCAGACGCAGGTTCAGGGTCGTGACGATCTGGCCGAGATGTTCGGCAAACGCATGGCGCTGTTCGAGACGCGCGCCAAAGAGGAGCTCGCGTTGATTCGGGAGCGACAGCGCGAGACGACGGAGATGCTGGTCGGCGCCTTCGCGGATGTGCTCGAGGTCCTCGATGGCGATCCCACCGATGCCGAAACCGGCCCACTCGTGAAACAAGCAGCGGCTCAGCATGGCGATATTCGGCAGCTCCTGGCCAGCTGCGAGGCGATCGCGGCCTACGACGGCGACAACTTCTACCCGTTGATGTGGCGGTTCTATCGGAGTCACCGCAGCACGCTCTTCCGACTGGCCCACACGCTGCGGTTTGTCAGCACGACTCGAGACACCTCGGTCATGGACGCTCTCGAGGTGGTGCTCGCGAACGAGGATCGGACCGGCGACCTACCTGCCCGCCACGGTGAACCTGGGCTTTGCCTCAGAGCAGTGGCACCGCGCCGTCCTGGTGCGGACCGACAAGGGGCCGAAACTGGCGCGGCGTCACCTCGAGGTTTGTGTCTTCGCGGCGCTTGCCGCGGCCCTCAAGGCGGGCGATGTCGCCGTTGAGGGCTCGGATGCGTATGCCGACTATCGAGATCAACTCCTGCCCTGGTCTGAGTGTGAGCCCCAGCTCGCGGACTACTGCCAGACCGTCGAACTACCAGCCACGGCCGCAGGCTTCGTCAAGCACCTGCAGGAATTGCTGTCGACGACCGCCAGGCGGGTGGACGCTGCGCTGCCGTCGAGCGGACACGTCGTTATCAACGACAAGGGCGAGCCGGTGATCAAACGTGGGTTGCGCCGTCAGCCGTCGGCATCAGCCCAGGCCCTTGAGGCCGCGCTGCTGGAACGCATGCCCGAGCGCAACATCCTGGACATGTTGGCCAACGTCAGCTCCTGGACGCAGTGCTTTCGCCACCTGGGTCCACTCTCCGGCTCCGAGCCGAAGCTTGTCGATCCGGTGCAGCGCTACATCCTGACCGTGTTTGCCTACGGCTGCAATCTCGGACCAACGGAAGCTGCCCGCCACATGCAAGGTCTGGTCACCGCGCATGAGTTGTCGTTCACCAACCGCCGCCACGTCAGCGTCACCCAGCTCGAGGCGGCCATCAAAGAT
>JAABUQ010004660.1_pt1 | contig 23108 bp, 18 predicted proteins | sample 5560001 | NCBI WGS metagenome assembly JAABUQ01 (sample SAMN10711888, study PRJNA513371) | rock metagenome | isolation source: Antarctica rocks | place: Antarctica: Victoria Land, Finger Mt nord | collected 2015-12-18 | reverse complement strand
GAAAAAGGGCAGGTGCTCAAGAAAATCGGAACCGAAGCCCGGCAGAAAATCGAGAGCCGTCTCGAGCACAAGGTCTTCCTTTCGTTGTTCGTGAAAGTGCGCCCGAAATGGCGCGAAGATCCCGAGTTCCTGAACTCGATAGATTGGCGCGCCATGGTCGGCGCGGATGATCTCGAATGATCCTCCGGATGTTAGCCTGGAGGAATCTCTGAATGAAACAGCTCTCAATCATTGCTCTGCTTCTGTGCGGCACAATCGCAACAACCGTTCCGGCAGCCGGTCAAAAGACGCCTGTCTCGGATGACCGCATCGTGGATCAGGTCCGGATCCGGCTCACGGGCGATCAAGATGTGAAGGGCGGCGCAGACGAAGTAGACGTGAAAGATGGCGTGGTAACTATTCGCGGCCGTGTCGATACAGAGCGCGGCAAAGCCAAGGCAACTAAGCTCGCTAAGAAAGTAAAAGGCGTGAAATCAGTAGAAAACGAGCTGGTCGTCGGCCCGCCTAAATAGGGCGTCAACCCTGCTCTACCGGTTGCTCCCGAAGCTCCGGGCTGTGCCAAAGCCGGGCTCCGGGAGCGGGAAGCAAGCTAGAACTTGTTCCACAGGAACTGGTTATAAACTTCGTGATGGTATTGCACTTCCGGCGCCTTCACGAACGTGCCTAACAGCTTTGCGCAACGGTCCGCGGAAGACTGCTTCAGATCCGCATAGCGTGCTTTCACGTCCTCGCCCAACAACCTAGTGACCCACTCCGCCTCACGAAAATTCTGGAGCGCATCATAGATGTTGTCCGGCAGGTACCGGTCGGCGCCCCGCAGGTTCTTGACCTGAGCGATTTCGCCTTCGAGCCCGGTCCGGAAAATCGAGTAAAGCGCCAGATACGGATTCGCGTCCGGAGCCACCGATCGCACCTCCACGCGCGCGCTGCGTTCGTTGCCAAGTGGAACCCGCACCATCGAACCGCGGTCCGTCGCCGACGCCTTGATCTGGTTAGGCGCTTCAAAATGCGGATCCAGACGCCGGTATGCATTCACGCTCGCATTGAGCAGCAGACACAAGTCGTTGCCGTGGGAGAGAATGCGGTCGATAAACTGCCACGCAAAAGCGCTGAGTTTTTCTTCCCCGTCCCCGTCCCAGAAAAGATTCTTTCCTTCTTTGCTGATCGAGACGTTCGTGTGCATGCCGTTGCCGTTTACCCCGACTACCGGCTTCGGCAGAAAGCTCGCCGTGAAACCCATCTTAGTCGCGACCTGCCGGCAGATCAGCTTATAGAGCTGAATCTGATCAGCCGCCGAGACTACGTCCGCATAGCTGTAGTTAATCTCAAACTGGGATGGCGCAACCTCGGGGTGATCCTTCTCGTTCTCGAAGCCCATCGCCCGCTGCACGTCGGCCGACGTATCAATAAACAGGCGCAGTGGATCGCCCGGAAGCGAGTGATAATACCCACCGGTATTGACGTAATCGAATCTGCCGTGTTCGTGAAATCGTCTTTCGGCGTCGGCGCCTTGGAACAGAAATCCCTCGATCTCGTTGGCCGCATTGAGCACGTACTTGTTCTTTTCAAACTGGCTGTCAGCATATGCCTGGAGCACGCCGCGAACGTCCGCCGCGTACGGCGATCCATCCTTGTCGATCACCTGGCCGAACACCAACACTTTGCCCGATCCAAAGATGTCGCAAGGCGCCCAGTAAAAAGCCTTCCAGTCGATTCCGAGCCGCAGGTCGCTTTCGCGTTGCGCCGTGAAGCCGCGAATCGACGAGCCATCAAATGTCAGGTTGTCCCAGCTCTTGACTAAAAACTGCTTGTCGTAATCAAGCATGTGCAGCCGGCCTTCGAGATCGCTGAACAAAACCGTAACTGCCTTAATCCCCTTCTCGTCGTTCAGATACTTCAGCCGTTCTTCCTGTACTTGGCCAATCGGCGCGCGCTTCTTACGCTGCTCCTTAGCTTTCAAGTTCAGCTCTTCTAGTTCCGTATAGGAATGACTCAGCCGGTCATGTATTTCGTTGGGCATTTCTTCTCCTGATGTTGAGACACAGAAACTTCTCCGAAAGGCCTGCGGAACGCGCATAGCCACTCCAAGTTGCTCGACACAGGACGGGGTGCCTGACTATGTCAACGGATTGGCGGTTTGCAGCGACCCCAAACAAGGCTGCAGCAAGCGCCAACTCAGATTTTAATGTGTTTGTATCTGATTTGCTACTTTGCCTTCAGGATAGCCAGAAGAAAAGGCGAACAGCTGCGACTACCTCCCTTGTTCTAGTTCCGGCCTCGCGACATTTTTTGGCAGTGCGGTAATACACTTCTGATGAATCGTCCTGAAGCGCCCGCTCGATGAAGGCGGCCCCTGAGCTTTCCGCGTTCATTAAACTTGAACTGACAACAAGTCAGAGGGCGAAGTTCATGCCATCTGTTTTGAGCGCTAACCAGCAAGCCGACTTACTCCAGCGCGGGTTATTCCCGCCGAAGCTTTGGACGCATTGCTACCGTCTTGAGCGCCGGCGCGGCCCTGCCTTTCTATAACGAGCACGCTCTAGCTCAACTTTCGTTCGTGAAAGACATGCCCGCCGATGCTGTCAAGATCAACGCCAACGAGAATCCTATGGGGCCATGTCCCGAGGCCGCTGACGCTATCTATAACGTGGTGAAGTACGGCGGCCGCTACATGTACGATCAGGCCGCCGTCATTGCTTCACGGACAGCGTCTGCCTTCGCCGCTCTAAGTCGAACCAATGTGCTTCCGCGAAGTCCCCATGCTCCTTGGGCAAGGACAAACGCGTTCGGGTTGGCCCGAACGAGCATCCGTTGCTGCTCCGGTGTAAGTTTAACCATTCCCCAATCTTGGTCAGGGTATCCTAGGGTCGCGAAGATTTTCGCTCTAACGCGAAAATCGGGGTGGCCCATGTGGCTGCGTTCCTCGACTTCAGGCAGGCTCAGGGCCACGCGCCGGAATTGGTCTATCGTCATATACAGCCGATAAGTCATTGGTCAGCGATGTGCGCCGGACTGAAGCTCGAATTCCGTTCCGGGGACGGCTTTCCGGTCGACCTCCCAAAGATAAATTTCGTTTCCGTCGGGATCTTCCAGATTAACGAAGTTTCCAGGTTCCTCCCGCATGATCGAGCCCTTAATCTGCACGCCTTTTCTGCTGAGTCGCGCCACTACGCCGTCGATGGCCTCATCGATTTCCAATCCAAGCATCATGGCTCCCTTTGTTCCGGGCGCGGGATACTTCGGTGAAGCTGGATGTAGGCCGATGGTGAGACCTTTGCCCGCTTCGACCGTGGCCCAGCTGTCGCCGAAGCGGTTGCTGAGCTTGAGGCCTAACACCTGAGTGTAAAACTGGACGGCTGCATCCATGTTTGAGACGAATACGGTTGCGTTGCCACCGGAGATCATGCGTTTTTGCTCCTCCCTACTTCACTATGTTCCCCGAAAAGGTGCACAATAGAAAGCGCCAGTTAAGAGGGCCACTTGTGAGCCGGCGTCGAGAACTTTTTGTGCCGATGATTGTCCTTGACAGGACGTCCATGGTTCCCCTACCCCGGCAAATCTATAATCAGATTTCGCGGGCCATTCGCAGCGGGGCGACTCCCGGTGAAGCCCGGCTGCCCTCGACGCGTGTGTTCGCAAGGCTGTTGCGCGTCTCCCGGAATACCGTGCTTGCCGCGTACGACGATCTCGCGGCGGACGAGCTGATTTGCGGAGAAACAGGGGCCGGAATGCGAGTCAATGGAAGTGCTGCCGTTCCTGGGGTGACCTTGTTCGGGTTGCAGCATGTGATTCGCGGAGCGCACTACCCCGCAAGAGCTCTAGCTTTGGCGGATCCAGACGGAAATCCCCTTTATATTCGCTTTTGACGCCTACACACCCGCGCCTAGGCAACAAATCATTTTATCAATGGTTTTGTTCAAAGGTGGATTCTACACTCCTGGCTACCGGATGCTTCCGATTCCGAACTTGCGGCCAATCGATTCAACGCCGGGATCGGCATCTTGGCGGACCTCGGATGGGTTCGGGTCTCGGTCGGCAGCAAAGAAGACATGGCAAAGTTTAGACCCGCATTCGCCAAAGTCTATAACGCCTGATCCCTCGTAAAGTGCCGTTTTGTGGAGCACTCCGTAACTCATACCACCCCTGCTTTCATTTCCCAGCATTTGGCATGTCACATGCTCTAAAATGACAGCACGCACGTCTAGGTCTCTCGAGCGCCTTTCCGAGTCGTTATGCTCACCTGTCCTGTATGCGACACGCCCAATGAAGACGGCTCGCTATCTTGCGAGCGTTGCAATTGTGTGTTCGGCGGCGACACCGGTGAGACGATCCTTTCGAACAACGCTGTTGCGGATCAGCAAACAATTCTGGCAAGCTCCGTTGCTCACTCGCAAGCTTCCGGAGCCGCTCCGGCACGGTCTCGCGCATCCGGCGTCGAACTTCCAATCGGCAAACTTTTAATCGGGCGTTACGAGATCCTCGCTCGCCTGGGCCAGGGCGGCATGGGTACCGTCTATAAGGTGCTCGATCGCGAACTCGATCGCACCATCGCGCTCAAGACCATCCGCCCCGACCTCGCCTCCAATGCCGTCGCGCTCCGCCGCTTAAAGCAGGAGACGCTTCTTGCCCGCCAGATTGCCCACCGCAACGTCATCCGCGTGTTTGACCTCGGGGTGGCCGAAGACGGTCTCCGCTTCATCACGATGGAGTTTGTCGACGGCACGGACCTGCGAACCCTGATGGACGGCCGCAAAGGTCTCCCTGCCGACGAAGCCATTGCGATCCTCATTCAGATCTGCCAGGGTCTGAGTGCGGCTCATCATGAAGACGTTTTCCATCGTGATCTAAAACCGCCGAACATCCTGATCTCCGCCGATAAACGCGTCCGCATCGTCGATTTCGGCTTGGCGCGCACCTTCGAAAACACCGGTATCACCCATTCCGGAGTGATCCTCGGCACCCCCGCCTATATGTCGCCCGAGCAGGCTCTCGGCGATCCCGGCGATGTACGCTCCGATCTCTTCTCGTTCGGAGTGATTGCCTTTGAACTCCTGACGGGCGAGCTGCCATTTCCAAATTCGAGTCTGGCCGAGTCGCTCCTGAGCCGCACCCGCGGCCGGGCTCGCTCCATTGAGGCTGTCAATCCCGCCATTCCCGCCTGGCTCGCCCGCATCGTCATGCGCTGCCTCGAACGCGACCCATCAAACCGTTACGCCAGCGCTCAGGAGATTGTCGACGACCTGCTCGCTCGCGATGTCTGCATCTATGCCGCCCCCGATCTTTCGTCGGGTGTTCTGCCCCCCGGCACCATGGTCGGCTCCCGCTATCGAATTGAAGCCGAAGCCGGCGAGGGCGGCATGGGCAAGGTATATCGCGCAACCGATCTCGACCTCCACCGCACCGTCGCCCTCAAGGTCGTCCGTCCCGATCTGGCCAGCAATTCCGATACCCTCGACCAGCTCATGCACGAGATCTCCATGGCCAGCCAGATCTCTCACAAAAATGTGCTGCGCATTCACGATCTCGGCGAAGCGAGCGGCCTCCGCTTCGTCTCCATGGCCTGGGCCGAAGGCGAAGATCTCGGCCAACTGCTCAAACGCGCGGGACCGCTTCCGGAAGAGCGCATTCTCGAGCTGGCTATAGAAATCTGCGAAGGTCTCGAAGCAGCGCATGACCAGGGCATTAGCCATCGTGACCTGAAACCGAGCAACGTGCTTCTCACGGCCGGCGGTCACGCCTGCATTGCCGATTTCGGCCTGGCGCATTTGGTCGATCCTCATGCCTTACTCGCGCCCCCACCCCCTGAGTCTGCTTCCTCGCTTGGGCTTTCCGCGTCCTCCTCAGGAACGCCTCGTTATATGTCGCCCGAACAGGTGGATGGAGCTTGCATCGACCACCGTACCGACATCTACTCGCTCGGCCTCATCCTCTACGAAATGGCAACCGGACGCATCCCCTTCAACGATGCTTCGGTTTTCCAGACCATGACCGAGCGCCTTACCGAAACGCCTGCCTCCCCGAAGCTTCTCAACCCCGCTCTGTCCGATAAACTCACCGGCATTATCCTGCGCAGTCTCGAGCGCGAGCCGGACAAGCGCTATGGCTCCGTACGTGATCTCCTGAACGATTTGGAAACGAAACCCGAGGCGCCGCTGGCCCTCATTGGCGCTGCACCACCGAGGTCCGCTCGCCTCAAACCCGCTTGGCTCGTCCTTGCCTCCGCAGCCGTGATCCTCGTCGTCGCCGCAGCCGCTTGGTTTTGGCATCGGCGGCAATCGCCCGTCGAGCCTCCTGCCAACAGCAAATACATCGCCGTGCTTCCGTTCCGTGCCGTCGGCTCCGATCCCAATCTCAAGTACCGCGCCGAGGGCATCGCCGATGCCATCTCAGCCAGACTCTTGTCGCTCAACAGCCTCCACCCCGTGTCTCCTACCGCTATCGAGCGCGTCAACCTCTCCCAACCCGACGAAAACGTCGGCAAAGAACTCGGCGCAAATATCCTGGTCAAGGGTATCGTACAAAGCGAGGGCGACCGCATCAAAGTAGACGTCCTCATCTACAACACCGAAAAACGCCGGGTGCTCTGGAGTAAGCCCTACCATGGCTTCGTCCAAGATCTTTTCACTCTCGAAGACGAAATCTCGAGCGACACCGAAAAAGCCATGAAGGTGAATCCGACTCTCGAAGAGCGCGAGCGTCAGGCGCCTGCTCCCACCCAGAATCTTGCCGCCTACGATCTCTACCTGAAAGGCCGCGACATTCTCAAGAAGCAGCGGAATACTGCGGGTGCACAAGCCGCCCTTGATCTTTTTGAACGGGCTTGCAAACAGGATAATTCATTCGCTTTGGCCTGGACCGGCGTGGCCGACGCGAACCTCCTCCTCTATCGTCTGAATAAAGATAGCTTCTCCGCATCCAAGGCCGTAGCGGCCGCGCAGCAAGCTTTGAGCCGCAACAGCAATCTGCCCGAAGTCCATTTTTCTCTCGGCAGCGTCTACACCGCGACTGGCAGGAATGCCGAGGCGGTAAGCGAAATCAAACGCGCCCTTCAGCTCTCCCCCAACTCCGACAGTGGCTACATCCGGCTAGGCCGCGCTTATCTCGCTACTGGTCAGAAGGAGGACGGGTTGAGGGCCTTGAAAAAAGCAGTCGAGTTAAATCCCTACTATTGGTACAATCACTACCAGCTCGGCAGGGCCTTTTTCATGCTTGGAACCAGCAACGATGCCCTTAAAGAGTTCCAACAACAGGTCACCCTCAACCCGCACAGCGAAGACGGCTATAACAACGTTGGTAGCGTTTATCTGGCCGAGGGACAATACAAAAAGTCGATCCCTCAATTCGAAAAGGCAACTAGCATCAGTCCTTCTTTCGAAGGATACTCAAACCTCGCCACGGCGCACTACCATTTGGGGCAGTACGCACAAGCGATTCCGCTTTACGAGAAAGCACTCGTTCTGGACAAGAATGAACCCGAAGTCTTCCGTAATCTCGCCTTGGCACACGGTCACTCTGGTCAGCGGGAGAAGGCCAACCAGAACTTCGATTCCGCGATCGCTCTCCTCTACAATCAGCTGGAAGTGAATCCTCAGGATGCCAGCGCTCTCGGCACATTGGCCCTTTGTTATGCCGGCAAGAAAAATACTGCAAAGGCTCGCGAACTCATTCTGCGAGCCCGTGCCATCGACACTGCAGACAGTTCTCTTATGTACGACGAAGCATCCATCAACGCAGCCGATAGGCGCCTCCCGGAAGCCTTGAAAGCGCTTCGTAATGCCTTGGAGAATGGCTACCCGTTTGAGAGCTGCTTGAGCGATCCCGACCTCAAAGAGGTCCGCGACTCAAAGGGCTTCGCAGACCTCAAGAAGAAATTCGGTCACCCGGCGAGTGGCCGGCGTCGGTAGCGAACTACTCCCGCTACCAACATGCTGCCCGCAAGCACAAGGAACACTCCGGAAGGCTCAGGCACATTCGCCTGTGCTTTGAAATCCTGTAAAGGAGGCCAGCTGCCCGAGCCATTGGGGTCAGAGCCTGAGTCGTTCAGATCGACCGAGAAGACCTCGCCGTTCGTGATCCCGCCGCTGGTTACCGGGCCAAATAGGATGTCGTAAAGAAAGGCGCCATTCATCGGATGGTTTGAGATCGTACACGTTTCAAACGGCCCTGGACCGCACGTGACAGGAATGTTTGGGCTCGCCAAAAGCGCCGTCACGCTAATCTGGAGCCAATCTTGGCCACTCTCGCTTGCAAAGGTGAAATCACCTCCTCCGGACCCGTTCGCACCGAACGAGAAAGACGTTCCGGTGACGATGGTTGAAGCCGGCGGATCGCCCTTGATAATGATGTGAGGATTATCGGCCCGCACAACGGCTGGCACAGCAGTAAGCAGCAACACAAAAAGGGAAGTTCGCAGACGCATTCTGGTAATCTCCGACAATTGGAATAAGAAGCTTCCCTATTCTCTTCTAAGTCGGCACGGATAAGCGCGCTATAGGACTACCAGAACTAAAACAGGTCTCTCCTCCAGATCGGGCTACTCTGGACTTCAGTAGGAGGGATTTTCCGGCGTGTGTTCTCTGCTTTAATTCATGCGCGAGTAAATCAACGTCTACTCCGTACCCTCTCAGTTTCCTTTTAACCCTCTTCAGGCGGATGTTTCGGTATGTAGGAGATGGCTTGTCAGCCTTGTTTGCACCTTCAAAATGTTCCAGAGAGTAGTCGCAAATCGTCACAGAAACGAGACAGACAAAAAGTGCCCGATCCAGCGCCCGTGAACGCCCGGATTGAGCGTTGGTAGAGGTTGATGAAGTATCTCCTTCTCCAGCGTTGCTAATCCCCACAGAGTGAAAACGCCGCCAACCAACCCGTGGTATGAAACCAAAAATAGAAACAAAGATGCAGCGGACCCGAGGCTGTAAAAAATCTTGTTAAGTGAGTCCATCTCGTGTGAGCGCCTGAAAAAGAGTAACGCCCGAAGATCCTTCTCGAGTTGACGTTTTCTAAATTCCCTATCAGGACCCGGGCGCTCTGACCGAAAAGACGAGCTAGAAGTTCCTTAAGGTGCTTGCCGTAACGTTTGCGCCTCGACCATATGGAACGGGCAAGGCGCCAACCCTTCCACAGAGTCGCGGCGATAGCGATGAGAGACGCTATCAATCCCAAAACAAAGCCTAAGTTGAGGAGCGACTGGGACATTGAACGATAGCAATTAGTTCGCCACCGACTCCCAGGCAGAGAACTTAATGCTGATCTCGGGCCGATCGTGAAGCTGAATCAGAATGACGCTCTACGCCAGCATCTTTTTATTCACATTCCCCGCCACATCCGTCAACCGGAAATGCCGCCCCTGGAACTTATAAGTCAAACGCGTGTGGTCGATACCCAGGCAATTGAGCGCGGTCGCCTGAATATCATGGATCGGCACCGGGTCTGAGACAGTGTTGTAGCAAAAATCATCCGTCTCCCCAAGCACCAGCCCCTTCTTTACTCCGCCACCCGCGAACCACATGCTGAAGCAGCGCGGATGGTGGTCGCGTCCGTAATTTTCTTTCGTCAGATGCCCTTGGCAATACACCGTACGGCCGAACTCTCCGCCCCAGATCACCAGCGTGTCATCGAGCAGTCCGCGCTGCTTCAAATCCGTTACCAGCGCAGCTGACGCCTGATCGGTTCCCTTACACTGCAGCGCCAGATCACGCGGCAAATCATTGTGCTGATCCCAGCCGCGATGGTACAGCTGAATAAAGCGCACCCCGCGTTCCGCCAGCCTGCGAGCCATCAAGCAGTTCGCCGCATACGTGCCCGGCTTCTTCGAATCAGGGCCATAGAGTTCAAAGGTGCTCGCCGGCTCCTTTGAAAGGTCAGTCAGTTCCGGCACCGATGATTGCATGCGATACGCCATCTCATATTGAGAAATGCGCGTCGTCACTTCCGGGTCGCCATAACTCTGCTCGGTGATGTGGTTCAACTCGGAAAGCGTGTCGAGCATGTCCCGCCGCGTGTTGCCGTCCACGCCCTCCGGGTTTGCCAGAAACAGCACCGGATCGCCGGACGCGCGAAAGCGCACGCCCTGATACTTCGACGGCAGAAAGCCACTCGACCAAAGCCGCGTAAACAGCGGCTGATCCCGGTTCAGCGCATTCGCCTGCGAAATGAGCACCACGAACGATGGCAGATTCTGGTTTTCACTTCCCAAGCCATACGTCACCCACGAACCCATACTCGGCCGCCCCGGCTGCATAAATCCCGTCTGAATAAAAGTGATCGCCGGATCGTGATTGATCGCGTCCGTATTCACCGTCTTGACCAGCGTGATGTCGTCCACGATCTTCGCTGTGTGCGGCAGCAGTTCGCTTATCCAGACGCCGTTCTCTCCCGCGCGGCTGAACTTGAACACCGAAGGAGCCACCGGCAGCGAGTTCTGCCCCGACGTCATCCCTGTAATGCGTTGCCCCTTGCGCACCGAATCCGGCAATTCCGTGCCCGCAATCTCGGCCAGCTTCGGCTTGTAATCGAACAAGTCGATCTGCGAGGGTGCGCCTGACTGGTGCAGATAGATGACCCGCTTCGCCTTCGGTGCAAAATGCGGCAGATCCGCCAGCCCGCCGAATTTTTGATCCGATGGCACGGCCGGCGTATCCGCTTCGAGCAGATTCGGATTGAGTAAAGAGGCGAGCGCCGCCACTCCTATGCCCTGGCTCGTACGGCCAAACAGCTGCCGGCGTGTCAGATTAATTTCACGGTCGCGAAACGGATTCATTTTCTGCTTTCCTTGGAAGAGCGCGCGATTGCAATGGCCTGCGCTCTAATTCTTTGTGATGGTCTCGTCCATGTTCAGAATCGTGCTCGTCACCATCGTCCAGGCCGCTAACTCAGCCGGATCAAGCTTCTCGCTACGCGGTGACTCACCGATCGCGACCAGCTTCTTCGCCGCCGCCCGGTCCGTGTCATAGTGGCTCATTTCTTTCTTGTATAGCCCTTCGAGCAACGCTGTTTCTTTAGGCGATGGATCGCGGTCTGTCGCCAACCGGAACGCATACCGAATCCGCTCGCTCGCGCCCGGTCCCGCCTCTCGCAAATCCCGTTCCGCTAGTGCGCGCGATGCTTCTACATACGTGGGATCGTTCATCAGAACCAGGGCCTGCAGCGGCGTATTCGTCGTCCCGCGGCGCGCCGTGCACTTCTCCCGATCTGGGGCATCAAACGTGTTCAACGAAGGATACGGCACCGTGCGCTTCACAAACGTATACATGCTGCGCCGGTAGAGATCGGAGCCGTGGCTCTGCACATACGTCTGTGCCGAGAAGTCGCCCCCAAACGCCATCTCTTCCCACAAGCCCTTCGGCTGATACGGAGAAACGCTGCGGCCGCCAATCTCGTTATTGATCAAGCCGCTCACCGCGAGCGCACTATCGCGCACCATCTCGGCCGGCAACCGGAACCGCGGACCACGCGCCAGCAGCCGGTTCTCCGGATCTTTCTCAAGCAGCTCCGGCGTCACCTTCGACGCCTGCCGGTACGTCGCCGACGTCACGATCAAACGCTGCATCGCCTTCACGTCCCACTTGGTCTGCACAAACTCGGTCGCCAGCCAGTCGAGCAACTCCTGATTGCTCGGCGGATCACCCTGCGACCCGAAATCTTCGCTCGTCTTCACAATGCCCAGGCCAAAATACATCTGCCAGAAATGATTCACCGCCACACGGGCCGTCAGCGGATTCCCCGCGTCCACAATCCACTTCGCCAGCGTCAACCGGTTCCGCGGCGCATCCTTCGGCAGCGGCGGCAACACTGCCGGCGTATTTGGTTCCACCTTGTCGCCGGGCAGTTGATAATCTCCGCGCCGCAAAACAAACGTATCGCGTGGCTTCGCCATTTCGGCCATCACCATCGTCGACGGAATCTCGTGATTCAACTCCGCCAACCCTAGCGTCAGCTGCTTAGCATCCACTCCCAATTGTTGTTCGGCCGGATTGCCCGCTTCTTTTAAGAAGTAAGAGCGCAGCCAGTTCTTCTGGTCATCCGAGCGCTTGTCCACCGCAACCGCTATCACAGCCTGCAGCGGATGCCGCAATCCAATGTCTTCTGCCTCACCCGCATACACTCGCCTGTCGTAAATCCGCAGATCTGCGATTTGGCCTTTAAACGGCGTGCCCCAATCCTTGTTACCGGTCTCGAGGTCGCCCTTCGCAAACGACGCCGTCCCGAGCTTGTCTTCGATAACGGTCGTCTTCACATTCCGCCCGTCTACATAAATCTGCACGCCCTTCGCTTTGCCCGAGCCATCATAAGCAACAGCCACATGATTCCAGTGCTCAATCGCGACATCCCCGTCCTGCTCTAAAGTCACGCCTTCCTTCGACTTCACTTCGAGCACCGCCGCCGCATCCGCCCCACGCATCCGCACAATCAGGTTGCAGTTCTCTTTGCTGCAATAATCAAGCGCCAGCTCATACCCCTCACTATCCTTCGGCGACTTGTCATAGTGCTGCAGCAGCGCCATCCCTGACGGCCCGCCTGCTCTCACCCACAGCGCGATCGTGAACGGCTTTGTCGATTCAAATGACCCCACGCTTCCAAACTTCACATGTGTCTCTTCGCCGAGATTGAGCGCGCGGCCTATCCGCCCATCGGCAAACACCGGCTTCCCGCTCGCGACAGTCGCCGCTTGCTCCGGCTGCAACTGATTTGTTAACGAATCATTCAGCGCAAACTCCGACACCAGGCCCGTCTTCACATCGGCCACCGGCAGTTCCCGCTGATGCTGTTCCCAAGCTGCCTGCGCTGTCGCAATCGCAGCATCTTTCTGCTTTATCGCGTCAAGCAGTTGCGCCTTCATCGCCGCCTGGTCTTTGCTCGGCAGTTGCAGAAAAGGCACTGCGTTGCCCTTAAAGCCGTCCAAACCCTTCTCTGCAATGCCGTTGAAGAACGCGCCAAAACTGTAGAAATCTTTCTGCCGCAGCGGATCGTATTTATGGTCGTGGCAGCGCGCGCACCCGAGTGTCACCCCAAGCCACGTTGTTGATGTCGCTTCGATCCGGTCGACAATGTACTCGTTCTGATACTCGGCCGCAATTGCACCGCCTTCGAAATTGATCATGTGGTTGCGATTGAAGCCCGTCGCAATGATCTGTGACTGCGTCGCATGCGGCAGCATATCGCCCGCTATCTGATCCACCGTGAACTCGTCGTACGGCATGTTGTGGTTGAACGCGCCGATCACCCAATCGCGCCACGGCCACATCTCCCGCGCACTGTCGATGTGATACCCGTGCGTATCGGAATAGCGCGCAAAATCCAGCCACTGCATCGTCATGCGTTCGCCATAATGCGGCGAGGCAAGCAGCCGGTCCACAACCTTCTCATACGCATGCGGAGAGCCGTCCGCCAGAAACGCTTTGAGCTCCGCCGATGTCGGCGGCAGTCCCGTTAGATCAAACGTCACCCGCCGTAGCAGGGTCGCCTTATCCGTCTCGGGCGAAGTATGCAGCCCTTCTTTTTCGAGTTTCGCCAGCACAAACTGGTCAATCGGATTGCGCACCCATTTCGGTTGCTGCACCGCCGGCAATTCAGGCCGCTTCGGCGCTGTGAACGCCCAGTGCGTCTCCCACTTCGCGCCCGAGTCGATCCACTTCTTGATGATCTCGATCTGCGCCGGCGTGAGCTGCCGCCCCGAATACTTCGGCGGCATCTTCATGGATACGTCCGGATTGTTGATCTTCAGATACATCTTGCTGTGCGCCGAATCGCCGGGCACAATTACGCCAGGTTTGCCGAACGCGCCCTCTTTGGTATCGAAGTGCAGACCGGCCATGCGCCGCTTCTCATCAGGCCCGTGACAGGTGAAACAGTTGTCGGAAAGGATCGGCCGGATCTGCCGGTCGAAGTCGACCCCGGGCGGCGCGGCTGCCGGTAACACACGCAACGCGCTGAAGAAAAGGCAGGCGGGAAGGAACAACCAGGTTCGCATTTGTTCGGGGCTATGAAAAAGGTGGCCCTTCGAGTATATCGAGCTTTTGGGTCCATTGTAGGTCTCAAGGCCGCCTCTCTGCCTCAGCATGTAACGCTTTCCCTTACGGGGGAATCAATGAGCCGGAGGAAAGAAATCTAGGTATGGAAAAAGAACACGTCACCGGCAAAGTAGATGAACTGAAGGGCAAAGCGAAGCAAGGGGTCGGCAAAGCCACCGACGATCCAGGCTTGCAAGGCGAGGGCATGGTAGACGAAGCCAAAGGCAAGGTCAAGCAGGCCTACGGCGACGTCAAGGACGCTATCAAGGACACCGATAAAAGCGCCGGCACCGACCTCAACGATAAGTAATCCCTTCCGCGGTCCGTTGTTTTGGCGCGGGCCGCCAATTCTCCCCAACTCTCATACTGCGCCCGACAGTCTCCACTCGGTAATCCCGCCAGCGTGCACAATTCTATTGGGATGAGACAAGCAAACCGTAACGACATTGATGTGCTGGTCGCACTCATGGATGAGTTTTATGCCGAGGGTGGCTACGCTCTCGATCGGTCCATGCGGCACAGGCGTTTGCAACAATCCTCGACGATTAACCGGGGCCACATCTGGATCATCCAATCGGAACGAGAAGATGTCGGACACATCGTGCTCACTCTCAAGTACGCGATCGAATACGGCGGCCTGGGTGCGTGTGTAGACGATCTTTATGTAAGAACGTCACGGCGTAATAACGGCCTCGCAACAGCGGCGTTAGTGCAAGTCAGAAGGCTATGCGAGGGCGCAGGAATCCGAGCGCTCACAGTTGAAGTGGGCCACGACAACGCTCCCGCGCAAACTGTTTATCGCCGCATCGGATTTACCGAGGCCTCGGGTCGTCAGCTACTGGCTTTGGCTCTTGCTGCTCCCACGCACATGACCTAGCTATTAGCAACGAGGATGTTCGACTGCAATGCGCAGGCAGTGTGCATCGCAGGTCATGACCAACTTCAACCACCAAAGCTCGTCGGCTATTAGAATGCGGTTGTGGAAGAGTAACGCGTCATCCGGGAGGTACGCGACTCGCTTCCGACGAGTCCGTTTTTTGGGTACGCAACCCAGAGCGCCTACTCAGAAATCGTTCCAATCGTCCTCAGCCACGTCTCCACTAACTGAGGCCATGCCGTTACCGGAAACTTCGTTCGCCGCAGTCCGAACGCGTGCCCTCCCTGAGCATACAAATGCATCTCCACGGGAACGCCAGCGTTCTTTAGCGCAATGTAGTAAGAAAGCGAGTCGTCAACGTTGTCCACGTGGTCATCCTCGTTCTGCAGCAAAAAAGTAGGCGGCGTCTGGGGGGTCACTGGAATTTCGGGATTCAACGCAAGATGCTTATCCGCGGTCGGCGGATGAGGAACCACAAATTTTTTGGTGCCTTGCTTAGCATCCCATTCCGCCGCGGAGAGCGACAGATGGCCTGGATAGATGGGCACCGCAAAGTCCGGTCGGCAGCTCTCTTTGTCGGCGGCATCGACAGCCGGGTACAAACGCTTCGCGTAGTGCGTGCTGATCGCTGCCACCAGATGCCCGCCTGCCGAAAACCCGAGCACGCCAATCTTGTGAGGATCGATGTGCCACTCCGCCGCGCGAAAGCGCACTAGACCCATTGCCCTCTGCGCATCTTCCAACGCCATCGGTGATTCCGGATATGGCCCCGATTTCGGATACGGCCCCACATCCGTCACGCGGTATTTCAACAGCACACACGTGATCCCTTTTGGCGTCAGCCAGTCACAGACTTCCGTGCCTTCAAGATCGATGGCAAGAATCTGATAGCCCCCGCCAGGAAACACGACCACCGCAGCGCCGGTATTCTTTCCCTTCGGCGAGTAGACCGTCATCGTAGGCCGCGTCACGTTGCTCACGCCAACCGCTGGCCTCCCGCCGGGAAGAAAGTCTTTCCCCGACGTCTCAGCGTACTCTTGGCCTGCGACAGGCTGCGGATCAGGGGCCGCTCCCGGCCATATCGGCACCTGCGTATGTCCCGGCGAGGGCTGCCACACGGGCTTCTGCCCGCTCAGACTGCCAAACGCAGACACAACACAAAGAGCAAAGATCAAAGGCTTCATCACAATCCCCCAGACGCAGGATAGAGCAAGACGAACTCTCATCTGAAGATAGGTTCTGATAACCGCGCTTCTCGTCACTTGGCTCCCGGTTTGTCGGCGATCTGGGAACTTACCGGTCACTCGTGGTTGCAAAACACGGTTTCCGAATCGCCAACTAACCCGAGTCGCTCGTTCTCTAATGAACAACCCGGACGACCCTGCGTTCCGCCTCGCCTCCTACGCTCCCTCCCCCCTTGCTATACTCAAAACTTACGTGCTCAGCCGAAGCCGAGCCGAGGTGTGTTCTATGGCAAAAGTTTGTGAAATCTGCGGTCGTGGACCGCAATTCGGGCATAAAATTAGCCATGCCCATAACGTGACTAATCGTCGCTGGGACCTGAATCTGCAAAACGTCCACGCTCTGATCAAGGGCGCGGGCAAGCGTGTTCGCGTCTGCACATCCTGCATTCGCAACGGGAAAGTGCAAAAGGCTCCCGCGGCTAAAAAGTCGGCTGCCTGAGCAGTTGGCGGGCAGATTCCGAGTAACGCATCCGTCCGTCCTGCTGGTCCAGCTTTTTTTTTCGCGTCCAATAACCCTGACGAATCGCTGCATGCGTCGTCAGAATGGGTATCGAGTCTCTGTCCATGCCGCCGTCCCTTCGCCAAGCAGTACAGCGCCTCGGCAAAGCCGGGATCGCATTCCTCATCGCTCTCCTCTGCTTTTTCATTTTCTATTTCGCAGGCAATAGCGGACTTGCTTTCCTTTTCGCGCTGGTTCTCCTGCCGCTCGCCTGCGTTCTCGGCTGGCGAGCGCTGCGCGTGCTGCAACACAGGGGGCTCTGGAGCGTTCGCAATCGCCTGCTCTTCGTCTACGCCCTGATAGGTGTCCTACCGCTCCTGCTAGTCGTTGTGCTGATCGGACTCGGCTTCTGGGCACTCACGACCGAGCTTGCGATCTACCTTGCCAATTCCGCTCTCAACAGGCGTCTGTCGACAGTCGAGTACCTGATCGAAGGCGTCCGTCATCTACCGCGCGACCAGCAGGTCGCCGACGCGCCGGAGGTGCTCAAGAATTTCGAGGGCGCGCTGCCGGGCCTCCGTCTTTACATATTCGACTCGACTGGCACCCACCGCTATCCGGCAAACAGCCCCGATCTGAAACTCGAGCCCGGCTGGAAAAACGTGCACGGGTTGCTCGTCTGGAATGGCCGATTCTATGGCTGGGCGCACTTCGCGGGCGACGGCGAAGAGATCGCAGCCTTGGCGCCTCTCTCCGACGACATAATCGAAAATCTCGTGCCGAATCTCGGCGCAATCTCACTCTTCGAAAACCCGAAGGATGGACGGGCAGCCAGAGACCCGGCCGCCGCTGGATCGTTACGTGCCACCGAAACCGCGTCAGCCTCTGGCAAGAATCCGGATTTCAAAATCAGCTTCACCGAACAGCCCGGTTCGAAGCAGCGCCTTCATCTACCGCCTCCCACTTTCCGCTTCGACATACCGGTCTGGTGGCTCGCCACCACTTCGCACTATCACCTCGATTCGCCCAACAAAACCTTCGGCGGCGTTCTCTGGGTCTATTCCCGGCCATCCGCCGTTCTTGGTTCGTTCTTTACCGGGAACGAATTCCTGCGCGGTGTTCTGTTCGACGCGGTGGTCGCCATAGCGCTGCTCTTTCTCCTAGTCGAGATCGTCGCGACTCTCCTCGGCGCACATCTGGCCCGCCGCCTTACCGGCGCAGTCAAGGCTCTCTATGAAGGAACACGGCGCATCACTAACGGCGATTTCAGCCATCGCATTCCGGTGCGAACCAACGATCAGCTCGGTGAACTCGCCGTCTCCTTTAACCAGATGACCGGCAATCTCGAACGTTTGCTCGTTGTCGAAAAAGAGAAAGAGCGCCTCCAAACCGAGCTCGAGATCGCCCGCGAAGTTCAGGGTCAGCTCTATCCCAAGCAGGCGCCTCCCATTTGCGGCCTGAAGCTGACCGTACAATGCGACCCCGCACGCATGGTTTCAGGCGATTACTACGATTACCAGGAACTCGGCGGCAAGCGCCTCTGCTTCGCGATCGGCGATGTTGCCGGCAAGGGCATCTCAGCCGCCTTGCTCATGGCGACTCTGCAAGCAGCGCTGCGCGCGCAAATGACCCAGTACCAGCCCATGCGCGGTAACGAATGCAGCGATGTCCCTGAAATCGATGTGTCGAAACTCGTGTCAGCTTTAAACAAGCAGATCTTCGCACATACTTCGCCGGAAAAGTATGCGACCTTCTTCTTTGCTTTGTTTGACGAACGCACCCGTACCTTGACTTACACAAATGCCGGACATCTGTCTCCTCTGCTTCTCCGCAACGGTGACGTAACGCCTCTCGATTCGAACGGCACCGTCGTCGGGGCATTCCCCTTTTCCAAATACGAAGAGAGCTGCCTCACCATGGATCCCGGCGACCTGCTGATCTGCTACACCGACGGCATCACCGAGCCCGAAAACGCTTATGGGGAAGAGTTCGGCGAAGCACGGATGGTCGACCTCGTACGGAAGCACCGGCACCGCGAAGACAGCGAGATTATTCACATCGTTCTCGATGCCGTGCGCGGCTGGACCGGCAATCCCGAGTTACACGACGACATGACTCTCATGCTCGCCCGCGAGGTCCAGGTCCCTTGAAAATCCTGACTGCTGCCGAAATGCGTGAAGTCGACCGCCTCACGATCGAGCGCGGCATTCCTGGCCTCGTCCTGATGGAAAACGCCGGTAGCCGTGTCGTCGATTTCCTCTTCCAAGCCTTCGCCCCTCTGGCCAAAGAGCGCGTCCTCATCATTTGCGGCAAAGGTAACAACGGCGGCGACGGGTTCGTCGTCGCGCGCCAGCTCTTTACCCGCAAGCTGTGCCGCGAACTCACTGTCGTCGAACTCTTCGATCCTGCGACCCTGACCGGGGATGCGGCGGCCAATCGTCGCATGCTCGACGCCTGCGGCTGTCCTGTCCAACGGAATCTAAGGAACGAACCCAATGTAGCGACGGTTGTAGTCGACGCTATCCTTGGAACCGGCCTCTCCGGCCCTGTGAAAGCTGGCCCGGCGCTCGACGCCATCCGAGTCCTGAACGAAAAGTTCCCACTCGCAAAACTGGTGGCTGTCGATATTCCCTCCGGCTTGCCTTCTGATGGAACGAAGCCAACGGGCGAATTTGTCCGCGCGGATTACACCGTGACCTTCACCGCGCCGAAGCCGAGCCAGTGCCTTTCTCCCATTTACCAGCACGTCGGCGAGCTTGCTGTCTTCCCCATCGGCACCCCCGACGACCTTTGCGGTTCAAACCCAAAGTTCCAGCTGAACCTGTCTGTCCCTGACGACTTTCGCAAATTGTTCGCCAGACGACCTTTGGATAGCAACAAAGGCATGTACGGCCACGTCCTCGTGGTCGGGGGTTCGTTTGGTAAAAGCGGCGCTCCGGCCATGTCCGGTTTGGGTGCGTATCGAAGCGGCGCAGGGCTGGTCACGGTCGCTGTCCCTAAGAGCGCTTTGACCGCTGTTGCCGCTGTGCGGCCTGAGTTGATGACCGAACCGCTCGAAGAGACCGCGTCCGGCCACGTTCGTTTGGCAGAATCCGCTAAGCTGCTCGAACTGGCGAAAAAAATGACCGTTCTCGCACTCGGGCCGGGCCTCGGCACGGAAGACGAGACAGTTCGTTTGGTAAAAAAGCTCTACGACGAAGTGGAAATACCCGCCGTAGTCGACGCCGACGCCTTGAACGCGCTCGCCGGGTCCTTGCCCCACACGGACAAAGTTCGTATTCTTACCCCTCATCCCGGCGAAATGAGCCGCCTTTCCGGCAAATCCACCAAGGACGTGCAGGCTGACCGGGTCGGCACGGCGCAGCAACTCGCTGCCTCCAGCGGCGCGACCGTCGTTCTGAAAGGCGACCGTACCGTCATCGCATTCCCTGACGGCGAAACCTGGATCAACCCCACGGGCTCGCCTTCCATGGCTACCGGCGGCACAGGCGACATCCTGACGGGCATGATCGCCGGTATCGTCGCCCAGCATCCAAAAGACTGGCGACGCGCCGTCATTGCGGCGGTATGGCTGCATGGGCGGTGTGGCGAACTCGGCGCCAAGCGCTGGGGCGAGGAATCGATGCTCGCGACCGATCTCCTGGAGGTTTTGCCCGAGGCTCTTGATGAAGTCCGCCCTGCGGTTTGAAACCCGTTCGGGAGAGGAAACCCTCGCGTTAGGACGAAAGCTCTCCAAAATTCTCCCGGCACACGGGGTCGTTCTCCTGATTGGCGAACTGGGCGCGGGCAAAACAACTCTGACCAAAGGAATCGTCGAGGGCCGCCGCGCCGCCCCTGCAGAAGAAGTATCGAGCCCGACATTCACCCTGATTCACGAGTACGGCAATCCCCTGAGCGTGTATCATGCTGATCTCTACCGGCTCGATACGCTCGAGCAGGCCAGGCGGATCGGACTTGAAGACCTTTTCGACCAGCCTGCCCTGGTGCTCATCGAATGGGGCGATCGCTTTCCTGAACTGCTTCCGCCTGATCCAATTACCATCCGCATCAGTCACGCTGGCGAAGACAACAGGATCGTTGAAGTTTCGAATCTCTCCGACTAAGAGCGGCCCGGAGTCGCAGCTTTTGCCAGATTGCACTCGATCGCGTGCGCGGAGAGTTCCTCCTGCATATTGAAATACCGCCCGCAGCTTTCGCACTGGAACTGGTTGGTACCGGGGCTGGCATTCCGCCCAACAGGGTGGCCCTGCTCATCGCCCAACGCGCCATCCACAGGCACGGCACCGCGACCTGTGCCAAACTCCGGGCGTGAGGCGGCGAGTTTCTCAACCGACGAGTGCTTGCCGGACTTGTTCGAGGTTTGCAATCCAGGCTGCGCGGCGTCTACGTCCGGCATCGGATCGTCCGCCGCATCGGCGTGCTTCTTTCTCGCAGTTTCATCTGAATCGGGGAAATCGGTTTCTCTGTCCATTGCTGTCCTCTCCATGGGAGACCAGTTTTCGAACAGACAAGTAACGCTATTTTGTGTTGTCTGGTCTCCTAAGCGTATGGACATTAAGAAAGCCGAGATCATTGAGTTCGGAGATGTAAAGGATTTAAAGCCGCTGCTGAACTCGCCGGGACCGTGCGCAAGCGTCTACCTGACGCTTGCTGCCACCGTTCCCGGCGCGAATGTGAGAGCGAATGCACTTGCCTGGCGCGAGACGGTTCAGACGATCGAGTCTAAGTTAACCGCTGTCGGCGTGGAAGGCCGCGAGTTGTTTGAGACTCTTGCCGACTGGGACACGATCTTTGCGGACGTGGAGCCGCAGGGAAAAGCAGTTGCCGTCTTCCTGTCGAACTCACTGTTTCAGATTGTCTGGTTGCAGGAGCCCGTACCCAACCGGGCCGTCGTAGGCCCTCACTTTTACGTGCGGCCTCTGCTTCCGGAACTCGAAAAGCCGAAAAAGTTTTACATTCTCGCACTCAGCCAGAAGAATGTCCGTTTAGTGCGCTGCACCTTGCGGACGTCGGAAGATGTGACAATCCCGCATGGGACAGCCACCAGCTACGAAGCCTATATGGATACGGCGAAGCCCGATCATACGCGGACAAACATGACGAGCGCCGGTCCTTCGTCGGGCCACAGCAAAGGAGCTTCAGGCACGACCGACACCGAACGCGAAAACAAGAAAGAATATCTCGCCCACTTTTTCCGGCAGATCGACCGCGGCGTCAACGAACTGTTACGCGGCAGCTCCGAACCGGTCGTGTTGGCTGGCGTCGAGTATGAGCTCGCGCAATATCATTCGTTGAACACCTATCCGCACTTGCTCGATGAAGATGTACACGGAGCGCCGAACAGTTTGAAATCGGGCGAAATGCATACACGTGCCCTCGAGGCGCTCGAACGTAACTTTCAAAGCAGAGCCGACGCGGTGCTTGCCGAATACAACCACAAGGTGGGAGGCGGTGCTTCGAACAAGCTTAAGGATGTCGTCACCGCGGCTCATGACGGGAGAGTCTTGAGCCTCGTGCTTTCTGATTCGCTCGAAACGACAGGTGTGTTCGACCAACGGACCCACTCGGTCAAAGGTCATGCGCCCAATCCGTCCGAAGAAGAGGATCTGGTGAACGATGCGGCTGTCCAGACTATCTTGCATGCCGGCCAGGTTTACACCGTTCCCAACACGAAGATGCCCGACGGCGCTCCGTTAGCTGCCGTATTCCGCTATTAGCTCAAGCGTGCGGCGTAGCGAACAATTCGGTCACGTTATGTTTTATGATGAAACAAGAACGTGACCGAGCCAATCGTTAGCTGCCCGAACTGCCAGACAGCTATCAAATTAACGGAATCACTGGCCGCGCCTCTGGTGGAGGCGACGCGCCGTGAGTATGATCGGCGTCTCGCGCAGAAGGATCTTGAATGCGCCGGTCGCGAGAACGTTCTCCGTGAGCGGGAAGAGCGGATCGATGAGCAGCTCAAACAGGAACGAGCCAAGATTTGCGCGGAAGAAGCGCGTAAAGCGAAAGAGCTTTTAGCAATCGAGCTCGATGGCCGGTTGCGGGAAATTACCTCGCTGCAGCAGATTGTAAAAAGCCGCGACGAAAAACTGCTCGCAGCGCAAAAGGCGCAGGCTCAATTCCTGCAGAAGGAACGAGCTCTCGAGGATAAGCAGCGCGAACTGGATCTGACGATTGAGAAGCGCGTAGGCGAAGGATTAACGACCGTTCGAGCGCAAGCCAAGCGGGAAGCGGAAGAGCATCTCAACCTCAAAGTCATCGAGAAAGAGCAAACAATCCGCTCGATGCAACTGCAGATTGAAGATCTCCGCCGAAAAGCCGAGCAGGGTTCTCAGCAGTTGCAAGGCGAAGCGCAAGAGCTCGCTCTCGAAGTGCTGCTTGGGGTCAAGTTTCCGTTTGACCTGATCGGTCCGGTTCCCAAAGGCGAGCACGGCGGCGACGTTCTTCACCGGGTACGCAACGCACATGGAGGCGGCTGCGGAACAATCCTGTGGGAAACCAAGCGCACCAAGAATTGGAGTGATAGCTGGCTAGTT
>JAABUQ010004659.1_pt1 | contig 23109 bp, 19 predicted proteins | sample 5560001 | NCBI WGS metagenome assembly JAABUQ01 (sample SAMN10711888, study PRJNA513371) | rock metagenome | isolation source: Antarctica rocks | place: Antarctica: Victoria Land, Finger Mt nord | collected 2015-12-18 | reverse complement strand
GCCGCTCGGCATCCTGCACGGTGCCCTGGACGCTAATGCCGCGACCGACCACCAGGGTGCGCTTCTCCGGCGCCTCCTTGGCCGTCACGGCACCGGGAGCGCCGTTGACCTGTGCGGCACCGGGTCCTGGCGGGATCGCGGTGCCCGGACGCGGCGCCGGCGGCGAGGTGGGGGAGGGGGGAGCCGGAAAAGGTGCGCGACCCATGGCAAGGGAATCCTGTGACGTTACGGAGGCGATCGGGGAGGAACGGACCGGGGCAGCGGCGGGCGGAGCCGGACGGTAGGGCGGCATTCCCAGCCCGCTGCGCTGGCTGGCACCTTCGGGGACCGGGATGGCGGGAAACGGAGTGCCGCCGCCGGCCGGTTCGTCGGTGATCTGGTCTTCTGGTTTGCGTCGCTTGAACACGGTTCGGACCCCGATCGTTCCGGTTTGCGGTTTGATGCGACGGAGCTATGCCCTGCCTGCCGTTTCCGCCTTACACGTCGCGGTGGGACCCTACAAGGGCCAAGGCGCGATCAAGGCGGTCTTGCCGCCGAGGCGGACACGATGATAGGCGCTCGGCGACAACCTGACGGACATATTGAAATGACTTCTGCGGCAGCGGCTTACGACATCCTCGGCATCGGCAACGCCATCGTGGACGTGCTGGCTTCGGTGGAGGCCGGATTCCCGGAGGCGCACGGCATGGCGGCGGGCGGCATGGCGCTGGTCGACGCCGAGCGCGCGGACCAGATCGCCGCCCTGATCACCCCCGTGCAACACACCAGCGGCGGCTCGGCCGCCAACACCTGCGTGGTGGCGCAGGCCCTGGGCGCCCGCGTCGCCTATCTCGGCCGCGTCGCCGACGACGACGCCGGCGCGCATTTCCGGCGAGACCTGGAGGCGGCCGGCGTCGCCTTCCCGTCCGCCGCTCTGTCCGGCGGACCGGCTACCGCGCGCTGCCTGATCCTGGTCACGCCGGACGGCCAGCGCACCATGAACACCTATCTCGGCGCCTGCACCGCCTTCGGCGAGGCCGACGTGCTGGCGCAGACGGTGCAGGCGGCACGGGTCACCTACCTGGAAGGCTACCTGTTCGATCCGCCGGCGGCGCAGCAGGCGTTCCGCCGCGCCGCCGCCCTGGCGCACGCGGCCGGACGGCAGGTGGCGCTGACTCTGTCGGACCCGTTCTGCGTGGCACGCCACCGCGATGCCTTCCGCGCCCTGGTCGCGGACATCGACATCCTGTTCGCCAACCATGACGAGATCCTCTCGCTCTACGAGACCGACGATTTCGACCTGGCCGCCGGCCAGGCCGGCACGGATGTCGCGCTCGCCGTGCTGACCCGCTCGGAGCATGGCAGCGTGATCGTATCCAGGGGCGAGCGGATCGCGGTGGCCGCCGAGCCCGTCCGCGTGATCGACACCACCGGCGCCGGCGACGCCTACGCCGCGGGCTTCCTGGCCGGGCTGGCCGCGGACCGCCCGCTCGCCGAGTGTGGCCGCACCGGTGCCGTCGCGGCCTCGGAGGTCATCTCGCATTTCGGCGCCCGGCCGCTCGCCGACCTGCGGCAGCTCGCCGGGATCCCGACATGACCCGCACTTGAACATGACCCGCACTTGAACATAAAGCGTGCAAATTTTGCGCTGCACCCTTATCTAGCCGCGCAACACAACACATCGCAGCCGCTGCTCTCCCTTCCGGGCCAAGGTCCGGGAGGGTTTCGTGCCGGTTGCCCGTACGCTGAAGAAAGCCGGGTCAGACCGCCATGGACATCCGCAACATCGCCATCATCGCCCACGTCGATCATGGCAAGACCACCCTGGTCGACCAGCTGCTGAAGCAGTCCGGCACCTTCCGGACCAACCAGCACGTGGCGGAACGCGCCATGGACAGCAACGACCTGGAGCGCGAGCGCGGCATCACCATCCTGGCCAAGTGCACCAGCGTGGAGTGGAAGGGCGTGCGCATCAACATCGTCGATACTCCCGGGCACGCCGATTTCGGCGGCGAGGTCGAGCGCATCCTGAACATGGTGGACGGCGCCATCGTGCTGGTCGACGCCGCCGAAGGAGCCCTCCCGCAGACCAAGTTCGTGGTCGGCAAGGCGCTCGCCCGCGGCATCCGGCCGATCGTGGTGGTCAACAAGGTCGATCGCCAGGATGCCCGCCCCGACGAGGTGCATAACGAGGTGTTCGACCTGTTCGCGGCCCTGGACGCCGACGACCACCAGCTCGACTTCCCGATGCTCTACGCCTCCGGCCGGCAGGGCTGGGCGGACACCACCCTCGAAGGCCCGCGCAAGGACCTCTCGGCACTCTACGAGCTGGTGCTGAGCCACGTGCCGGCGCCGAACCTGAACGCCGACGCGCCGTTCGCGATGGTCGCCTCGATCCTGGAATACGACAACTTCCTCGGCCGCGTGCTGACCGGCCGCATCGAGCAGGGCCGCGCCAGGCTGAACATGCCGGTGCGCGTGCTGCGCGCCGACGGCTCGGTGGTCGAGACCGGCCGCCTGACCAAGCTGCTCACCTTCCGCGGCCTGGAGCGGGTCTCGGTCGACGAGGCCGGCACCGGCGACATTATCGCCGTCGCTGGGCTGTCCGAGGCGACCATCCCGGAAACCATCGCCTCCCCCGAGGTGACCGCCGCACTTCCCGCCATACCGGTCGATCCGCCCACCCTGACGATGGCCTTCCGACTCAATGACGGCCCGCTCGGCGGCCGCGACGGCAAGAAGGTGACCTCGCGCCAGATCCGCGACCGGCTGCTCCGGGAGACCGACGGCAACGTCGCGATCCGGGTCAGCGAGACCCCGGACAGCGAGGCGTTCGAGGTTGCCGGCCGCGGCGAGCTGCAGCTCGGCGTGCTGATCGAGACCATGCGACGCGAGGGCTTCGAGCTGACCATCGGGCGTCCCCGGGTGCTGACACGCACCAACGAGGAGACCGGCGACCGCGAGGAGCCCTTCGAGGAGGCGCTGATCGACGTCGACGAGGCCTACTCCGGCATCGTCGTCGAGAAGATGAGCATGCGACGCGGCCAGATGCAGGACATGCGCCCGTCCGGCGGCGGCAAGGTGCGGCTGACCTTCCTGATCCCGTCGCGCGGCCTGATCGGCTACCATGGCGAGTTCCTCACCGACACCCGCGGCACCGGCATCATGAACCGGCTGTTCTCCGGCTATCAGCCCTGGGCCGGTCCAATCGAGGGCCGGCGCAACGGCTCGTTGATCTCGTCCGAGGACGGCGTCACCGTGCAGTACGCGCTTTGGTACCTGCAGGAGCGCGGCACCCTGTTCGTCGATCCGGGCGAGAAGGTCTATGTCGGCATGATTCTCGGTGAGCATTCGCGCGGATCGGACCTCGAGATCAACCCGATCAAGGAAAAGAAGCTCACCAACATACGCGCTGCCGGCAAGGACGACGCCATGTTGCTGATCCCGCCACGCAAGATGTCGCTGGAGCAGGCGATTGCCTACATCGAGGATGACGAGCTGGTCGAGGTGACGCCGAGCGCCATACGCATACGCAAGCGCTACCTGGACCCGCACCAGCGCAAGCGTGCCGAGCGCAAGTCCGACGACAACGCGGCCTGATACCGATCGCCCTGTCGGGCGACCGGTATCAGGATCGCGTTTGGCACGTGGCCGCCCCGCCAACCCCACGTGCATACCGGTCAGCTCAAAGGGCCGCCGGTATAAGACCTCGTCGCGACCGTGCCCCGGTTTCGACACGATACGTCCCGTCGCCAGGCATATCGGTCCGATCGCGTTCCGCTTGACTGAGGGGCCGGCAGCCGATGCTGCACCAGCGCAGGATTATGTTGTATTTCAGGCGTATCCTGTAAGAAACTTGACTGGATGGGCGAAGTTTGACCGGCGACGCGGCGGGGAACGCATGCTAAGCACGTCGCCGCAGCCGGCTTCCGACGGATGTCCGGTCACGCACCATGCAATACTTCTCCCAGGATTGGAGACTTCCATGATCGCCACCAGATTTCTTGCTACCGTCTCCACCATTGCTCTGATCGCTGGGGCTGCTCCGGCTTTCGCACAGACCACGGCCGCGCCGAACAGCATGGCCGCGCCGGCCGCGCCGGCCCCCACGATGCCGACCGCACCGTCCGCGGCCCCTTCGGCGCCCGCCACGACCGATACGGCGCCTACTACGACCCCGGCACCTGCCACGACTCCGGCGCCGAGCGAGGCCGCTCCCGCACCGACTCCGACGAAGCCGATGGGCAAGCACCACGGCAGGCATCACGCCAAGCACCACCACAAGGCGAAGTCGGCTCCCACCGCGCAGTAAGCCGGTCCTGTCCTCGAGCATTGGAAGCATGGCGGCCGGTAATGCCGCCCCATGCTTCCATGGTCCTGCGTCGGGTCGTCCCTGAGCTCTCGTGGCGCCGGTGCTGCCGTCATTGAACCCCTGGATCGCCGCAGGCTGGCGACTATGGGCCTGCTGGGCTTCGCCTCCGGGCTGCCGATCTACCTGACTTTCTTTACTTTGCAGCAATGGATGAGCGAGAGCGGGGTCTCGCTCCGGGCGATCGGCCTTACCGCCTCGATCGGCCTGCCCTATCTGCTCAAGTTTCTTTGGGCGCCGTTGCTCGATCGGTTGCCGCCCGGACCGTTGCGCGCGTTCGGCCGCCGCCGCGGCTGGTTGCTTCCGTTGCAGGCGGCTCTGAGCCTCGCGATCATCGCGATGGCGCTGTCGGATCCGCATGACCGGCCGCGTGGTCTGGTGATCGCGGCACTTGGGCTCGCCTTCTTCTCCGCCAGTCAGGACGTCGTCATCGATGCGTGGCGCATCGAAAGCTTCTCGGCGCGTTCGCAGGCCGCGGCGCTCGGGATCTATGTCTGGGGATACCGCATCGCGATGCAGGTATCGGGCGCCGGCGCGATCTGGCTCGCCGGCCGGCTCGGCTGGCACGGCGCCTACCTGGCGATGGCGGCGCTTTCGCTGGTCGGACCGCTGGCCGTGCTTTCGGCACGCGAGCCGGCGCTGCCTGCAACGGTTGCCGTCCAGGGCCGTGGATGGAGCGACGCCCTACGCGAGCGCGTGCTGGCGCCGCTCGCCGACCTGCTGGTGCGGCCCGGCGCCGGCTGGGTGCTGGCCTTCGTGCTGCTGTTCAACCTGGGCACCCAACTCGCCGACACCATGGCGGCTCCCTTCTACCACGCGCTCGGCTTCGCCCGCGACCAGGTGGCGCTGGCCAACGGCCTGCCGGCGCTGGCGGCAGCCCTGGGCGGTGCCGCCGCGAGCGCGATCCTGGTGGCGCGCTTCGGCGGCAGCCGCGTGCTGATCCTGTCCGCCCTGGTGCAGATGCTCTCGATGGGGCTCTACCTGGCGCTGTATCGCGCAGGTCCCGCGACGCCGATGCTGCTCGCCAAGGTGACCCTGGAGGGCTTCGCAGAGGCGCTGGCGCAGACCACGTTCCTGACCTACCTGTCCCGGCTGTGCTCGGCGGAATACACCGCCACGCAGTACGCGCTGCTCTCCTCCATGGCGCCGATCGCCTGGCGGACCTTGGGCGGCGCCACCGGCATCATGGCGCAGGGCCTAGGCTGGCCGGCCTTCTTCACCGTCACCATCCTGTGCGCGCTGCCCGGCATCCTGATCATGAGCTACCTGCTGCGCCGGTTCCCTTCCGGCCTGCCGCCACGGCGCGGCTAGGCCATGATCGTGTCAGGTTGACCCGATCATGGCCTAGCTTCTCGTTTTGGCGAGGGCGATTCACGTTTGAGGTCGAATCAACCTCAAACGATCGCGCTCGGGGCGCCTTCCCGACGTGATCGGCATCGGGCTGATCTCGGACACGCACGGCCTGCTTCGCCCCGAGGCGCTGGCGGCACTCGAAGGCAGCGACCGCATCATCCACGCGGGCGATATCGGCGACCCGCGCATCCTCGCGGAGTTGTCCCGCCTGGCCCCGGTCACCGTCGTGCGCGGCAATATCGATACTGCCCCCTGGGCTGCAGCACTGCCCGCGACGGCGACGCTGGAGCTGCCCGGCGCCGTCATCTTCGTCATCCACGACATAGCGGATCTCAGCCTCGATCCGGCCGCCGCGGGCTTTCGGGCGGTCGTATCGGGCCACTCCCACCGCCCCAGCATACGCGAGCAGGACGGCGTGCTGCTGGTGAACCCGGGCAGCGCCGGCCGACGCCGCTTCAGCCTGCCGATCTCGCTCGCCCGGCTGCGCGTAGCGAGAAGCGGGCTGACTGCCGAACTGGTCGAGCTTTAGAGCAAGATGACTTTAGCTTGAACCGCTTGTTCGAGCTAAAACTATGAACTTGCTCGTCAAAATTAGCTAGAGCGCGATCAACCTGGGGTGATCGCGCTCTAGCACCCGAATCGCTATCCTGCGGGCCTCAGCAGCTCCCCTTGCCGCGCTGACGGTTCCAGCGTCGGCAGGTAGCGCGGTCGCGGCAGCTTCTGGCCACGCACCTCGAAGGCGGTGCCGAACCCGAGCAGGAGCTGCTCCGACCAGGCCGGCCCGATGAACGAGAGCCCGACCGGCAGCCCCTCCACCTGGCCCATCGGCACGGTCAGATGCGGATAGCCCGCCACCGCCGGAAGCGGCGAGGCGCTGCCGCCGTCATGGTCGCCATTGACCAGGTCGACCGTCCAGGCCGGCCCGCCGGTCGGCGCCACCAGGGCGTCGAGCAGGTTCTGCGAGAGAAGCCGGTCGATTCCCTCGGCACCCGCGAGACGCTTCGCGCTGGCCAATGCGGCACGGTAGCCGGGATCGTCCAAGCCCACGGTCGCCTGCGCCTTGTGCATCAGGTCCTGGCCGAACAGCCCGAGCTCGCGCTCCGGATGGGCATCGTTGAAGGCAATCACCGCGGCCAGGCTGCGCGCCCGCACCGCCTCGGGTGTGCTGGCGAGATAGCTGTCCAAGCCGGCCTTGAACTCGGTCAGCAGCACCGTCATCTCGGCGTTCCCGATCACGTCCAGGTCGGGGGCGTCGTTCAGCTCCACCAAGGTGGCGCCGGCCGCGTGCAGCCGGTCGAGCGCCTGCGCGAACACCGCGTCGGTCGCCTCGTGATGGCCGGCCAGGAAGCGCAGCACGCCGATCCGCCGGCCGCGCAGCGCCTCCGCGTCGCGCGTGGCCGCCACGTCCAGCCGATGCGTGTCGGCCTGCGCCGTCGCCGGGTCGGCCGCATCGGTGCCGGCGATCACCGCCAGCAGCAAGGCCGCGTCGCCGACATCGTGCGCGATCGGCCCGGCGGTGTCCTGGGTCTGCGAGATCGGCACCACGTGAGTGCGCGACACCAGCCCGACCGTGGGCTTCAGCCCGACCAGCCCGCTCATCGAGGCGGGACAGGTGATCGACCCGTCCGTCTCGGTGCCGATCGCCGCCGCCGCGAACGACGCCGCCACCGCCACCGCGCTGCCCGAGGAAGAGCCGCACGGCGAGCGATCCAGCGCGAACGGGTTGCGGGTGAGGCCGCCCACTCCGCTCCAGCCGCTGATCGAGCCGGAGGAGCGGAAGTTCGCCCATTCCGAGAGGTTGGTCTTGCCGAGGATAAGCGCTCCCGCCGCGCGCAGCTTGGCCACCAGCGGCGCGTCCCGGCGGGTGACGTTGTCGGTGAGCGCCAACGAACCGGCAGTCGTCGGCATCGCATCGGCCGTCTCGATATTGTCCTTCACCAGGATCGGGATGCCCTCCAGCGGCCGCGCCGCCGCACCGCTGCGTCGGCGCTGGTCGCTGGCCTCCGCCTGCGCCTCGGCATCCGGATTGAGCGCAACCACCGCGTGCAGCGCCGGACCCGCGCGGTCGAGCGACGCGATCCGTGCCCGGTAGGCGCGCACCAGCGCCACCGCGGTGACGCGCCCATGGCCGAGGTCATGCGACAGCGCCGCGATCCCGCGGCCCTCGACGTCGTATTCAGGCTCCGCCACGGCAGCCCCCAGCGTCGCCATGCAGCAGGACAGCAGGAGCAGCTCCCTCAAGAGCGGTCGTTTCCCTGGCATCCGTCATCCTGTCATGATCCGTTGCTGCACGCCTCGACACTGGCCTGGCCTCGCGGCGTTGCAAAGGCCCTTGGCCAGGATGCGGCCGAGGAGTTTCTACTTCAGGCCGCGAACCGCGACCTCTTCCAGGCGGAGCTGCACGGTTCTGCCGCCCTGCCAGGCATTGGCACCCGGATCGACCTTCGGCCAGGGGATGTCCGAACGCGCCTCGCGCAGGGCCGGCACCGACGCGCCGAAGCGCCGGTCGCGGTCCTGCAGCATGCGCGGATCGACCTGGCCGTCCTTGACGAACCCCATCATGAGCTGCGGGATGCCGGCCGGAAAACTCGGGGAGCGGTCAACCTGCCAGGTGTGCCAGGTCTTGCCGTAGGTGCCCGCGAGGTCGTTCATCAGGATGTGCCCGGCCGCCTCCGGCACGCCGGGTGCGATCAGCTCGCCGGATTTGACCTCGTAATGATGGCTGTGCCACAAGCGCTTCTCTTCGGCGGGGAGCGAACGGAACAGCTTCTCGCTGACGATGTACTCGATGCCGATGAGCTTCGCGTCCGCCCTGTCGGAGTCGTAGATCACGCACTGGTGGAAATCCTCCGTCAGGTGCGTGCAGAAATGGTTGGCCTCGACCTGGCGTCCCATGTCGTCGGCGTAGAAATGAAAACCGTTCAGGAACGCGCTCATGGCATCGACCGGACGCTTGGCCTGGATCGCGTCCGCCGACAGGTCCAGCACCTGGCTATGCGCGGATACCGGTGCACCCGGCACCGGCGCCTCGTGTTTCTCACCGGCGCGAGCCCTGGAGAACGCCGCGACCAGCGGCACCGCGATCGTCGAGCGGACCATGGCCTGGCCGAAGCAGCGCCGGCAGCTCAGGTTGTGCAGCAGTCCCATTTCTTCGTGCTCCCCAGCGAGTACGGCCAGATCCTGCAGGTTGCCGGCGGCCGGCGTGACGACCGAACGCGTCCGCGCACGCGTGATGACGCACGGACGACGGGTCCGGTTGACGCGAGGCAGGATCGCCGCGACCTCGACGGGTCGCGGGAGCTACCCGGCCATCTCCGCAACCGGCTCGGCCATCGTCGCCTCGAGCCAGCCCACCTGCCGCGACCGCTGCAGCAGCATCGCGATGTCGCCGGCCGGGCAGGGGCGGCTGAACAGGTAGCCCTGCACCTCGGTGCAGCATTGCAGCCGGAGCTGGGCGAGCTGGGCATGGGTCTCGACGCCCTCGGCCGTCGTCGCCATCCCCAGGCTGGTGCCCAGGCTCGTCACCGCGCGCACGATCGCCGCCGAGTTGTCGTTATCCCCGAGGTCATGGATGAAGGACTGGTCGATCTTGATCTTGTCGAACGGGAAGCTGCGCAGGTAGCTGAGCGACGAATACCCGGTGCCGAAATCGTCCATGGCGATACGCACGCCGAGGCGGCGCAGCGCGTGCAGCGTCGCCAGCGTGGCCTTGCCATCCTGCAGCAGCACGGACTCCGTGATCTCGAGTTCCAGCCGGAAGCCGGGAAGTCCCGACGCGGCCAACGCCTCCGTCACCGTCTGCACCAGCGCCCGACCCTTGAACTGCACCGGCGACAGGTTCACCGCGACGCTCACGTTGCCCGGCCACGACGCCGCCTCCGCGCAGGCGCGGTGCAGCGCCCATTCGCCCAGCGGCACGATCAGTCCGCTCATCTCGGCCACCGGAATGAACTCGGCGGGGTTGACCAGGCCGCGCACCGGATGGCGCCAGCGCATCAGCGCCTCGAAGCAGCTGATCGCGCCGCGTTCCAGGTTCACCAGCGGCTGGTAGAACAGCTCGAACTCCCCTTCCGCCAGCGCGTGGCGCATGTCCTGTTCCAGCGCACGGCGGGCCTGCAGCTGCGCATCCATCCCCTGCTCGAAGAAACGGAAGCCGCCCTGTCCACCCAGCTTGGCACGGTAGAGCGCCAGGTCCGCGCACTTGAGCAGCTTGTCGAAATGCGTCCCGTCCGCGGGAGCCACCGCCACGCCGATGCTGATGCCGACCGTGACACTGTGCCCGTCCAGCTCGTGGGCAGCGCCGAGCAGGTCCATGATCCGCTGGGCAAGCCTCTCCGCATCCTCCGGTCGCTCCAGCCCGACCTGGATCACCGCGAACTCGCCGCCGCCGAGGCGCGCCACCATGTCCACCTCGCGCACCGCCGCCTGAAGGCGTGCCGCGACGCTGCGCAGCAACATGTCGCCGATCGGGTGGCCGAGCGTGTCGTTCACCTCCTTGAAACGGTCGAGGTCGAGGCAGAGCATGGCCGCCACCGTGCCACGTCCGACATGCGCCAGCTCCTGCTCCACCCGCTCCTGGAACAGCGTGCGGTTGGGCAGGCCGGTCAAGGCGTCGTGCCGGGCTAGGAAAACGATCTGCTGCTCCGCCCGGCGCCGCTCGATGACGTCGTCGAAGGTCGTGACCAGGCCGGCATCGGCCGTCGGACGTTGCGAAACTTCTATCGTACGGCCGCCCGACGCCTCGACCGCCCAGGCTCCTGCCTCGAGGCCTTGCATGCGTGCCGCTGATCGCTCGAGGATCTTGTCGACCGCCAAGTCGCCGATATGGCCGTAGCTCGCGCACAGCTCGATCGCCTCCCGCCGCGTGCCCAGGCGGATCTTGTCCATGGGCACCCCGAAGATCTCGCAGTAGCGCGGGTTCACCATGACGAGCCGCTCGTCGCAGTCATACATGCAGAGGCCCTGGGACATGTTGCCGAGTGCGGCGTCGAGCCGGGCGTTCGCCCGCTGCAGCTCGGCTTCCCGCTGGATCACCTGGACGACGTTATGCTTGAAGATGCCGAGGACGCGTTCCATCGCGCCGATCTCGTCGATGCGGTCCGTGCCGCAGAGGTCGATGCCCATGTCGCCTTCGGCCAGGCGGCGCACCCGTTCCGTCATGCGGGTGATCGGCCAGGCGATCAGGGACGCCAGCCAGGGCCAGGCCGGTCCCTGACGCCGTGGCGACGGCCGCGACGGCGCCAGCGAGCAGCAGCCAAAGCGAAGCGCGGTAGACGCGCTCGCCGCGATCCGTCGCGCCATCGGCGAGCTTCGTCATCCTGGCAATGCTGACGTCGAGGATGTCGTTATAGGCCCGGAACAGCGGGTTCGTCTCGCCGAACCACATCTGCCTGGCGGCGGTGCGGTCCGCGGCGGTCGCCAGGCGTGACACCCTGTCCCGGCTTTCCGTGTAACGCGCCATCGTGGCCGCCCGCGCCGCCACGGAACCGTGTTCCGCGATCGGCAGGGAGAGCAGCTCGTAGGACCGCAGCGAGCGTTGCAGCATGTCCAGGTTGCCGGCGGCGATCTGCCTGCCGCGCGCCAGGACGGCCGGGTCGGCACTGCTCACGACGCGGGTGTCGGCGATGCGCAGGCGTGCATAGGCGCGACCGATCTCGCCCAGCAGCCGCGTCGCCGGCAGCCAGCCTGTGCGCACCTCGGCCGCGGCCTGATGCACTGCCGACAATCCCCAGAGCGCCGCGACGCTCGGTCCCATCGCCAACAGCAGGATGACGGCGAACGCCAACGCTACCTTGCGGCGGATCGGCAAGCCGGCTGTGAGCTTCATCCCCGACCTGCCTCCCCCTCAACTGGGAGACAGCATCGGGCAGGGATCTCTATTTCGGGTTAACGGCAGGCTCTGCCTGCTCAGCCATAACGTGCGAGCGACAGGTCCTCGTGCTCGATGTTGGGGCGCCGGCCCGCGATCAGGTCGGCGATCAGGCGGCCGGAGCCGCAGGCCATCGTCCAGCCCAGCGTGCCATGCCCGGTATTGAGCCAGAGGTTGCGGTAGCGGCCGACATGCCCCACCACCGGGGTGCCGTCCGGCGTGTTCGGCCGCAGCCCGGCCCAGAAGCTGGCGCGGGAGAGGTCGCCGCCGCCGAACAGCTCGCCGAAGCTCAGCTCCAGCGTCTCCCGCCGCTCGGCGCGCAGGCGGGTGTCGTAGCCGGTCAGCTCCGCGGTGCCGCCGACCCGGATGCGGTCGCCGAGCCGGGTGATCGCGACCTTGTAGGTCTCGTCGTTGACGGTGGAGACGGGCGCGCGGTCGGGATCGGTCAGCGGGATGGTCAGCGAGTAGCCCTTCACCGGATACACCGGCAGCCGGATGCCGAGCGGCTTGAGCAGGCGTGGCGTGTAGCTGCCCATCGCGGCCAGGTAGGCATCCCCGGTGACCACGCCGGCACTGGTCGCGACCCCGCTGACGACGTCGCCCTGGGTCTGCAGCGCGGTGACCGTCGTGTTGGTGCGGAAGCGCACCCCGAGCCCCACGGCCAGGTCCGCGAGCCGGCGCGTGAACAGATGCGCGTCGCCGGACTCGTCGCCGGGCAGGCGCAGGCCGCCGCGGAGCAGGTGCGCCACGCGGCCCAGCGCCGGCTCGGCGCGCACGCAGCCGGCCACGTCGAGCAGCTCGTGCGCGACGCTGCTCTCGGCCAGGATGCGCATGTCTTCGCCAGCGTGGTCGAGCTGCGACTGCTTGCGGAACAGCTGCACCAGGCCACGCTGGCGGTCGTCGTAGGTGATGCCGGTCTCGTGGCGCAGGTCGCCCAGGCAGTCGCGGCTGTATTCTGCCAGGCGCAGCATGCGGCCCTTGTTCAGCGCGTAGGAGGCGTCGTTGCAGTTGCGCAGCAGCTGGATCATCCAGCGCCACATCGCCGGGTCGAGCCGGGCGCGTATCACCAGCGGGCTGTGCTTGCCGAGCATCCAACCCAGCGCCTTGCGCGGCAGGCCGGGCGCCGCCCAGGGCGTGGAGTAACCCGGAGAGACCTGGCCGGCATTGGCGAAGCTGGTCTCCATCGCGGCGTGGTCCTGCCGGTCGATCAGCTCCACCTCGTGGCCAAGCCGGGCGAGGTACCAGGCCGACGTCACGCCGATCACGCCGCCGCCGAGAACGATGACCTTCATGCTGCACTTCCTTCGTCCTGGCCGAGATAGTGACGGTGGTAGCGCCGGCCGAGCGCGGTCAGGATCTCGTAGCCGATGGTGCTGGCGGCCGCGGCGGCGTCGTCGAGGCTGCGGTCGGGACCGATCAGGTCGATGGCGGTGCCGGGCGGCAGCGCCGCGTCGGCCAGCGCGCTCACGTCGAGGGCCAGGCTGTCCATGGAGATACGGCCGACGATGGGCAGCGGCGTGCCGTCGCCGTCCGACAGCGTGGCGTGGCCGCGACCGCCGGACGCGCGCAGCAGCCCGTCCGCATAGCCGACGGCGACGGTGGCGATCCGGCTGCGCACCGGTGCGGTGAAGCGGGCGCCGTAGCCCACGCTGGCGCCGGCTTCGATCCAGCGCGTCTGCACGATGCGTCCCTGCAGCCGGATCACCGGCCGCATCGGGTTGGGCCGGCCCGGCACCGGGTTGACGCCGTAGAGCGCCGCGCCCGGACGTATCATGCCGAAACGGTACTCCGGCCCGAGGAAGCTGCCGGACGAGGCGGCCAGGCTGGTGCGCATCCCCGGCAGCAGGCCCACCAGCGCCTCGAAGCAGGCGAGCTGCGCGGCGTTGGCGGGATGCTCCGGGGTGTCGGCGCAGGCCAGGTGGCTCATCAGCAGGATCGGCATCACGCCATCGAGCCGCGCGGGATCGGCCGCGAGCGTGCGGGTCTCCTCCGGCGAAAGGCCGAAGCGCGACATGCCGGTGTCGAACTGCAGCACCGCGGCGAGCGGCCGGCACGCCCTGCGCGACCATGTCTGCCACTCGGCGATCTGCTCGACGCTGTTCAGCACCGGGATCAGCCCGTTCTGCTCGATGTCGGCGCAGCTGCCGGGCGGCGGGCCGTGGAGGACGTAGATGGCGCTCTCCCGCATCAAATGCGGCCGCAGGATCGCGCCCTCGTGCAGGTGGGCGACGAAGAAGTGCCGGCAGCCTTCGCCCTGCAGGCGCCGGGAGACCGGCTCGGCGCCGAGCCCGTAGCCGTCCGCCTTGACCACCGCGGCGCACACTGCCGGTGCGGCGAGGTCGCGCAGGCTGCGGTAGTTGGCGGCCACGGCGTCGAGATCGATGGTCAGCAGGCCGCCTGCCCAGGAAGGCTTCATCGCACGGCAGCCGCCGGCACGCCCTTGCTGGTGGAGTATTCGAAGTGAAGTGCCACGTCGGGGTGCACGATCGGGTGGATCGCGTGCGCCGCCATCGCCGCCTCGCTGAAGCCCTGCACGATCAGCTTGAGCTTGCCGGGGTAGGTCGCGACGTCGCCGATCGCGAACACGCCCGCGCACGAGGTCTCGCAGCTGCTCGGCGTCACCTGGATATGGTGCTTGGCCGATTGCAGGCCCCACTGCGCGATCGGGCCGAGATCGGTCGACAGGCCGAAGAAGGGCAGCAGATGGTCGGCCTCCAGCGTGCGCACGGCGCCGTCCAGCGTCGCCACCTCGACGGCTGCGAGCCGTCCCGCTTCGCCCCGCAGCCCGTGCAGCTGGTAGGGCACCACCAGCTCGATGCGGCCGCCCGGCCCGGATGCGGCCTCGAGCTGCGCCATGCTCTCGGGTGCGGCGCGGAACTTCGGCCGGCGATGCACCAGGTAGATCCGGGCGGCGATGTCCTTCAATGCCAGCGCCCAGTCGATCGCGCTGTCGCCGCCGCCGGCGATCACGAGGCGCTTGTCGCGGAACGCCTCCTTGCGCCGGATGAAATACTGCACGGCGGCGCTTCGCTCATAGGCATCGAGCCCGGCCAGCGGCGGCCGGTTCGGCCCGAACGCGCCGGCGCCGGCGGCGATCATCACCGCCCGCGCCCGCACCACGTCGCCGCGGTCGGTGCGCAGGGTGAAGCCGCCGCGCACCCCGTCCAGCCGCTCGACCCGGCGGTCCAGCAGGCGCGGCACCGCGAACGGCGCGATCTGCGCCTCCAGGGCCGCGACCAGCGCGCCGCCCTCGATCGCGGGATGCGCCGGGATGTCGTAGATCGGCTTCTCGGGATACAGCGCCGCGCACTGCCCGCCGGTCTCGGCCAGGCTGTCGATCAGCACGCTGCCCAGCTTCAGCATGCCGCACTCGAACGCCGCGAACAGCCCGGCCGGACCTGCGCCGATGATCGCCACATCCGTCTCGATCGAGGTTCCGACCAGGCCGTCCGCCGGTTGCGCCATCATGCTCTCTCGCTGCCTGCCCGTTCTTCGTCGCCATATGTTCTTCGTCGCCGTATATTGTGGAGCCGGTCCGCGCTACGGCAAGATGCGTCGCATGACCGAGCACCGCCGCGCCCTCGATGACCTGCAGGCGACCGAGGCGCTCGGACGCGAGCTGGCGGCGTTGCTGCGGCCGGGCGACAGCGTGCTGCTGGAAGGCCCGCTCGGCGCCGGCAAGACCGCGCTGGCACGCGCCCTGCTGCGCGCCGTCTGCGACGATCCCGACCTGGAGGTGCCCAGCCCGAGCTACACCCTGGTGCAGAGCTACGATAGCCGCGACTTCGTGGTCAGCCATTTCGACCTCTGGCGCCTCGCCGACCCGCACGCCTTGACCGAGCTGGGCTGGGACGAGGCGCGCGACGGCGTCGTGCTGGTGGAGTGGCCGGACCGGCTCGGCGCACTCGCCCCGGACGACGCCCTCACCCTGCGGCTGGAGCTGGTGGCGGACAGCCCGCAACGGCGGCTGGCGACGCTCGGCGGCTGGGACCCCGTCCGTACGGCGCGGCTGGCAAGGGAAGGACGCGCATGAGGGGCCTGTTTCCCGGGCTGGCGTCGCGGGTGCCGCGCACCGCCATCGTGCTGGCCGCAGGCTACGGCCGGCGTATGCGGCCGCTCACCGAGAGCACCGCCAAGCCGTTGCTGGTGGTGCACGGGCAGAGCCTGCTCGATCACGCGCTGGATCGGCTCGACGCGGCCGGCGTGGAGCGCGTGGTGGTCAACACTCACTGGCACGCCGACCAGGTCGAGCGGCACCTGCTGGCCCGCTCGGCACGGCGCCCGCCGCAGACCGTGGCATTGCGCGAGCCCGAGCTGCTGGAGACCGGCGGCGGCGTGCTGGCGGCGCTCGACGCGGGGCTGCTTGACCGCGAGGCGCCGTTCTTCGTGGTCAACGGCGACAGCCTCTGGCTCGACGGACCGTCCCCGGCGCTCGGACGCCTCGCCGCCGCCTTCGATCCGGAGCGGTCCGACGTGATCCTGCTGGTCACGCCGCTCGCCTGGGCGGTGGGCGATGTCGGCCCGGAGGATTTCCCGGGCGACTTCGCCGTGGACGCGAACGGCCAGGTGCGGCGCAAGCGCGAGCACGAGATCGCGCCCTACGTGTACGCGGGCGTGCAGATCGTCTCCAGGCACCTGTTCGACGGCACCGGCCCGCACGCCTTCAGCATGAACCTGCTCTGGGACCGGGCGATACGCACCAGGCGTCTGCGCGCGCTGGTGCATGACGGCCCCTGGTTCCATCTCTCCCGCCCGGCCGACCTCGCCGCCGCGAAGGCCGCGTTGCAGGACCCGGCCTTCGGTCCGCCGGGCACCTGAGCGGAGCGATCACGACTACCGGGATGGGCACTTCACTGCGGATCAGAGGAAAGCGATCATCGACGGGCTGCCCACCGGCACGTATCGGTTGGCGAAGGTCAGGCCGCCGCGCACGGGATCGACATGGAACACCGTCGCCTGGTCGCTGCGTTGGTTGCAGGCGACCATGAACCGGCCGCTGGGATCAAGCGCCATGTTGCGGGTGTAGTCTCCGCGCGTCCATTCGTCACCGATCCAGCGCACCCGCCCGTCGCGCGCGACGGCGAGAATGCCGATGCTGTTGTGCAGCCGGTTGCCGGCATAGATGAAGCGTCCACCAGGTGCGATCACCAATTCTGAAGCATAGCTGGTACCGGCGTAGCTGGGTGGCAGGATGGAGATCTTCTGCTTTATCTTTAGCGCCGTGGTATGCGGGTCCCAATCGTAGACGGCGAGTTCCGATGCTTCCTCCTGAAGGTTGTAGAAGATGCGGCCGTTCGGGTGCCAGCCGAAATGACGCGGCCCTGCCCCCGCGGAGGCCGCCGGGATGAACGCGGGGCTGGCGGCGGCGAGCCTGCCGGTCTGCTGGTCGAGCTTCCAGACGAAGGTGCGATCGAGGCCGAGGTCGTCGACCAGCACCCACCGTCCGGTCGGGTCCGCCGAGATCATGTGCGCGTGCGGCCCGTCATGGTCGCTGGTCGAGAAATTGCCCGGTGCGCCGTCGGCCGGCCGGCCGGCACCAGGCGGTCCCTGGTCCTGCTGCACGTCCACGGCGTCGCGGAGGCCGCCGTTCGGCTGCACCGGCAGCACCGCGACGTTGCCGGTGCCGTAGTTGGAGACGAATACGAACCGACCGGACGGGTGCACGCTGCACTGCGCCGGCCCCGCGCCCTGTGAGCTGACGGCGTTGATCTGGGTGAGCTCGCCGCTGCCGGACGCGATCGCGTAGGCGGTGACGGAGCCGTGCCTGGCGCCGCCGAAATCCTCGATCTCGTTGACGGCGTACAGGAAGCGCCGGCGCGGATCGAGCGCGATCCAAGACGGGCTCGGCGTGGGATACGTCCTCACCGGCTCCAGCGCCCCGGTCGCGAGGTCGAGGCGCACCAGGTAGATGCCCTCGCCGTGGCCCGCGGCGCCGTGCACGGCGTGGGGGGTGTAAGTGCCGATATAGGCCAGGATGGACCGGCGCGATGCCGCGTGCTGCTGCGCCGCGGCGGGCAAGCCGCCCAAGGCGGCCGATACTGCGCCACCGGCCAGCAGACTCCGGCGCATGATCCCTTGCGGCCCGTGGCCGCTCATGGGGTGCGGCATCTGAAAGCCTCCACTTCGTTCACCCGCTCGACCGCGATGCCGGCGCGGGCCATTCCGGCATCGGCGTCGAGATATCGCCGAGCAACTGCCGCCATGGCAAGCATCCGCCCCGGATCCTCGTCTCCGCAAGTTTCCGCCTCCGAAAGCGCGTTGCGGACGCCTCCTGCCACAACTAGGTTCTCTGCGCGCCTACATTCTTGGCAAGGAAAACGCCTCCAGATGCTCTCCCGCCCGCCACGTGTGCCCGGCAGGCGGTGGACCATCGGGGTCCTGCTCGGGACGGGCGTGCTGGTCAACTACATCGACCGCATCAACCTGTCGGTCGCTGCACCGCAGCTGCAGCAGGAGTTCCACCTTTCTCCCGGGCAGCTGGGCCTGCTGTTCAGCGCGTTCTTCTGGTCCTATTCCCTCCTGCAGATTCCCGGCGGCATGGTGCTGGATCGGTTCGGGGTAACCTGCATCGGGCGCTGGGGCGCGTTCCTGTGGGCGATCGCCTCGACCGTCACCGCGTTCGCCGGCGGGTTCGGCGGCATCCTCGCGGCGCGCGTGCTGCTGGGCATCGCCGAGGCGCCCGCCTTTCCCGCCAGCCAGAAGGCTACCGGCTACTGGTTCCCGCGCCGCGAGCGTGCCCGCTCGACCGCGATCTTCGACTCCGCTGCCAAGTTCTCGAACGTGATCGGCGTGCCGCTGGTGGCGTTCGCGATCGTCAAGTTCGGCTGGCGCTGGGGCTTTGGCATCACCGCCGTGCTGAGCCTGCTGTATTTCGCCGCCTACTGGGCGATCTATCGCGACCCGAGCGAGGACAGGCGGCTGACCGCGGCCGAGCGCGCCTACATCACCGACGGCGGCGCCACCCCGGAAGGCGCGGCCCAAGGCGGGCAGGGCGCCATGCTGGGGTACCTGCTGCGCAACCGGAAGGTCTGGGGGCTCACCATCGGCTTCTCGGCCTATGGCTACTCGTTCTACCTGTTCCTGACCTGGCTGCCCGGCTACCTCGTGCAGACGCTGCACATGGGCATCCTGAAGTCGGCGGGTTATGCGGCCATCCCCTGGATCTTCGCCACGCTGTCGGATCTGCTGGTGGGCGGGTTCCTCGTCGACCACCTGATCGCACGTGGACAGGACGAGACCAAGGTGCGCAAGACCGTGCTCGTGATCGGGATGCTGATGGGCCTGGCCGTGTTCGGCGCCGTCTTCACGATCGACCCCGCCTGGGCGATCGCCTGGATCACGATCGCGCTGACCGGGCTGGCGGCCGCGGCGCCGGTCGGGTCGTCGATCGTGTCGCTCATCGCGCCGCGTGGCGGCACCGGCACGATCGGCGGCATCGTCAACTTCGCCAACAACCTGATGGGCGTCGCCGCCCCCGTCGTCACCGGCTTCATCGTCGGCCTGACCCACTCCTTCGCCGGCGCCTTCCTGGTGGCCGGAGTCGTGCTGCTGGTCGGGATCTTCTCCTACATCGTGGTTCTCGGACGCATCGAGCCGATCCCGGAGCCGTCCGGTCTGGCAGGCGGATGATCAGGGATGCTTCGACGATGCCGGGCGACCTGCTGATCCGCGGCGCACGCATCATCGACGGCACCGGCGCGCCTTGGTTCATGGGCGACGTCCGAATGAGCGGCCGGAGCATCGCCGCGGTCGGCACCTCGCTTCCCGCCGATGGCGCGGCCGTGCTCGATGCCGGAGGCCGCTACCTGGCGCCCGGGTTCATCGACGCCCACTGCCACGACGACCTGATCTGCCTGCGCGAGCCGGGGCGGGTGGAGAAGGCGCTGCAGGGCGTCACCACGCTGGTCGTCGGCAATTGCAGCTTCTCGCTCTACCCGGCTGGACCGGGTTCGTCGGAGCTGCTCCGACGGCATTTCTCGGGGCTGCTCGGCGAGACCGCGGCGGACGAGGTGTTCGACAGCTTCGCCGCCTATCGGCAGGCGCTGCATGGGCGCGGCGTCGCGCTCAACGTGGTGTCGCTGGTCGGCCATGCCGCGTTGCGCCTGGCGGTGCTGGGCCATGAGCGCCGCGCCGCCACCGCGGACGAGCGCGCGACGATGCAGCTCATGCTTGCCAGCCAATTGGCGGAGGGGGCGGCCGGGTTGTCGCTGGGCCTGGTCTATCCCCCCAGCGCGTATGCCGACGAGGCGGAGCTGCTGGCGCTGGCGAGTACGGTGAGGGCGCACGGCAAGATCCTGGCCGCGCACATCCGCAGCTACGAGGCGGGGCTGCTGCCGTCCCTCGACGAGTTCCTGGGCATCCTGCGCGCTTCCGCGGCACCTGGCCTGCTGTCGCACCTGCAATCGGCTGGGCGGCCCAACTGGGGCCGCGTGCCGGCGGCGCTGGCGCGGCTCGAGGCGGCGCGCGCTGGCGGCGTGGACGTGAGCTTCGACATGTATCCCTATCCGGCCGGCAGCAGCACCATGCTGCAGCTGCTGCCGCCGGAGGCGCAGGAAGACGGGCTGGACGCGCTGCTGACGCGGTTGCGCGATCCCGCCGGCCGCGCGGCGCTGCGCCAGGCGGTGGAGGAGGGCAGCCCGGACCCGCACGCCGCCCAGTCTAAGGTCGTGCTGATAGGCTGGGGCAACGTGCGCGTCTCCGGCACCGGCAACCCGGATCTCAAGCGGTTCGAGGGCAGGTCCATGCAGGACGCCGCGGCCGGGGAAGGCATCGCGCCGTTCGACCTCATGGTGCGGTTCATCGAGGAGGATGCCGGGCAGACGGCCATCGTCATGTTCCAGCTCGACGAGGGCGACCTGCGCGCGGCCTGCACGCACCGGCTGCACATGGTAGGCTCCGACGGGTTGCCGCGGCCCGGCACCAGGCCGCATCCGCGCGCCTACGGCACGTTCCCCCGCGTCGCCGGCCGGCTCGTGCGCGAGTCCGGGTGGTTCCCGATCGAGGACGCGGTGCGCCGCATGACCTCGGTCGCGGCGCAGCGCTTCGGCCTTACGGGACGGGGCGTGCTGCGGCCGGGCATGATGGCCGACCTGGTGCTGTTCGACGAAGCGATCGAGGATCGGGCGACGTTCGACGAGCCGACCGAGCTGCCCTCCGGGATGCGGCACGTCTGGGTCGCCGGAGAAGCCATCGTCACGGATGGACACCCGACCGGACGCCGGCCCGGCAGGGTGCTGGATCATGACTGAAGGAGCTGAACCATGCGCAAGACGATCTTGGTGGAGGGCGCGGTCGAGCCGGCCGGGCAGTACTCGCATGCGGTCATCGCGAACGGCTTCGTCTACGTCTCGGGACAAGGTCCCGCCGATCCCGCCACCAACGCGGTGCCGGACGGGTTCGCCGACCAGGTGCGGCAGACCCTCCGCAACCTCCAGGCCATCCTGCGTGGCGCCGGCGTCGACCTCGAGGACGTCGTCAAGGTCAACGCCTACCTGAGCGACGTGACGCGCTTCCGCGACTACGACGAGGTCTACAGGGAGTTCTTCAAGGACGAGCCGCCGGCCCGCACCACGGTGGGGAGCCAGCTCGTCGGCATCCAGGTCGAGATCGACTGCGTCGCAGCACTGCCAGGCTGAGAGGAACTCACGGGATGCTCGTGGAGGAGCTGGACACCCCGGCGGCCGTCGTCGATCTCGACCGGGTCGAACGCAACCTCGCCAGGATGCAGGCCTACTGCGATCATCGCGGCCTGCGCCTGCGGCCACACATCAAGACGCACAAGATACCCGCCTTCGCGCATCGCCAGATGGCGCTCGGCGCCTGCGGGATTACCTGCCAGAAACTGGGCGAGGCCGAGGTGATGGCCGATGCCGGCCTCGACGACATCCTGATCTCGTATCCGCTGATCGGGCCGGCGAAGGCGCTCCGGCTCGCGGCGCTGGCGCGTCGGGTAACGATGAGCGTCGCCGTGGACAGCGCCATGGCGGTCGAGACGGCGGCCGAGGCCGCGCGCGCGGCTGGCCGACCGATCGGGGTCCTGGTGGAATTTGACAGCGGCAACAGGCGGACCGGCGTCGTCTCCGTGCAGCAGGCGCTGGAACTGGCGCGGCGCATCGTCGGGACAGAGGGACTGCGCTTCGATGGATTGATGACCTACCCGAGCACGACGGCGACATCGGAGTTCGTCTCCGAGGCGAAGCCGCACTTCGCGGCGGCCGGCATCGCGATCCCCGCAGTGTCCGGCGGCGGCACGCCGAATGCCTGGCACGCGCACGAGATCGCCGGACTGACCGAGGTGCGCGTCGGCACCTACATCTACCAGGACCGCGCCACGGTCGCAGCCGGCGCCGCAGGCCTGGACGAGTGCGCCCTGCATCTGCACGCCACCGTCGTGAGCCGGCCGACCGAGGACCGGGCGGTGATCGACGCCGGCACCAAAAGCCTCTCCAGCGACCTCGTCGCGGCGTCGGCGGGTCCGGGCTACGGGTTGATCCTTGACTATCCGGAAGCGGTGATCGAGCGCCTGAACGAGGAACATGGAGTAATCGACCTCACCCGCTGTCTCCGGAAGCCGCGGCTCGGCGAGCGCGTCAGGATCTTGCCCAATCACGTCTGCGTCGTGAGCAACCTGCACGACGAGGTGGTGACCAGCCGGGCGGGCCAGGTTACCGGCAGCCACGCTGTCGCCGCGCGGGGGAGAACACGCTGAGCTCCTGATCCCTCGCCTGGCCGCCTGCTCGCCTACCCTCATCACGCGCAGCCGGTTCGCGGACGTATCCGGCAAGCAGGAAAAGAACCACGATTGCACCGCCCGCCGGTCCCGTTAGCCTGCCGCGAGCGCAAACCGGTTCCAATCAAACGTCGGTTCTTCTAGTTTGGAGCCGCATGGTGAAGTGCTGGTTCTTGCCGGTGGAGGCCGAGGCGACGTCGAATCGAGGCACCACCTGACCGTTCCCAACTTGGCCTGTATTCCCGGCCACCTGCCGTTCCTCGACAGCCTGGCACGGCGCTGGCTGCTCAAGGACGGTCCGGACGACGCCGACGCGGTCGGCCGCGGCATGATCCTGCTGCCGACCCGACGCGCCGCCCGCGCCCTGACGGAGTCGTTCCTGCGCCTGACCCGTGGCCGGGTGCTGCTGTTGCCGCGCATCCTCGCCGTGGGCGGGCTCGACGAGACGCCGCTGAGCCTGGCCGGCGGGCTGGACCTGCTGCCCGCGGTGGAGCCGACGCGCCGGCTCGCGGTGCTGTCGCGCATGATCCTCGCCGCGGGCCATCATTTCGGCGCGGCGCCGGCCGCGGACCAGGCCTGGCCGCTGGCGCAGTTCCTCGCCGAGCTGATGGACGAGGCCGAGCGCGCCGAGGCCGACCTCGCCACCCACCTGCCGCGCCTGGCCGAGAACCATGCCGAGCACTGGTGCAAGACGCTGGAGTTCCTCGACATCGTCACCCGCGTCTGGCCGGCCTGGCTCGACGAGAACCAGGTGATGAACCCGGTCGCGCGCCAGATGGCGCTGCTGCGCACGCAGGCGCTCGCCTGGGC
>JAABUQ010004658.1_pt1 | contig 23112 bp, 14 predicted proteins | sample 5560001 | NCBI WGS metagenome assembly JAABUQ01 (sample SAMN10711888, study PRJNA513371) | rock metagenome | isolation source: Antarctica rocks | place: Antarctica: Victoria Land, Finger Mt nord | collected 2015-12-18 | reverse complement strand
GTAAAACGCCAAAGCTGCCTCATCTTGTTCCATCTTGATCGCTTCACTCGCATCTCGATGCTCGTTCTTTCTTTCTACGGATCTTGCTCAGAAGTTCCGGGAGATTTGTTTAGTCTAAACGTCAATAAGTTCTATAGCGCTGTTATCTTCCATATCGGTGCTCCTTTTCACTGGAATAAATGGTGCTCTACTGAAGGTTAGTATGCTTATTATAACATTATTCTCTCTTCGTATATAAGTGGTTATGTATGAAGAAAGGGCGAAAAACTTTGCTTTTGTAAAAAGGATAGTTTTAAGAACTTTATCTCGACTCATTTTTAGCCATATTTAGAATGAAATGAATATTTTACAGAGGAATAAAAGTATAATATCTTATCACGAGGTAAATGAGTCAAGAGCAAAATAATCACTTTACTCTAGAATTTTCGCATTAATATACTATAATAATCCGCAAAAATCTTTATTCACCAAAATCCAGTCTTGACCTCACTTCTCTTTACGGTTATACTCCACATATAAGATATGATAGAAAAGATGGTGTGAGTAGCCTCATGGAACATAACCATTATCAAAGCACACCTGAAGAACTTGCAGATTTAGAACAAAAACTGCAACGTTTGCGAAATCAACAATCCTTGCGCGTTGTTGATCTCTTTGCTGGTTGTGGTGGAATGTCACTTGGACTACAGCGCTCAGGATATCAGTTGCTTGGTGGAGTTGAAATTAATTCTAAAGCAATTGACACGCATGCAAATAACTTCTTTGGTTATCTCCCAGAAAATGAACTTGCTATACATAAGATCCCACGGGATATTAAAACATTCACACCGGAAATATTTATGCGTGAGGTTTTGCATGCAGAACAGCCAGCAAACCTTGTCGATGTGATCGTCGGAGGCCCCCCCTGCCAGGCATTTTCGAGAATAGGACGAGCCAAGCTCCAACAACTCCGCCAGGAGAAGAACGCATACCTTTCGGATGAACGATCAAACCTCTATATTCCATATCTTCAGTATGTGGAGTTCTTCCGCCCTTTAGCTGTCATCATGGAAAATGTTCCGGACATTATGAATTATGGTGGGAAAAATGTTGCAGAGGTTATCGCAGAAACGCTCGAAGAAATTGGATACCACTGCCATTATACAGTTCTAAACACAGCTTTTTATGGGGTGCCCCAATTAAGACAGCGATTTTACATGGTCGCATTATTAGATGATCTCAATATTACTCCATGCTTTCCTGACCCGACTCACTTTATAGAGCTCTCAGTGGGATATGAGCATGCACACGCATCCGCTCGGAGCACGATCGCAGATACAACGCAGCAATTAAATTTATTTGGAGAGGTGGCCACACGGTATATAGAGCCTCCTAGGCCATCAAAAAATTTACCATCAGCAATTACAGCCAGAGAAGCATTGTCAGATCTGCCACCAATTACGTACCATTTACAAAAGGGTTCTGGTAGAGGATTTGTTCGTAGATTTGATACAATGACTCCTTATCAAGGAGAGGCCTCAGTATATGCACAGAATATGCGTATGTGGCCAGGCTTCGAATCAAACGAAGGTATATGGGACCACGTAATTCGTTTACTTCCACGTGATTATGAAATCTTCAAGCGAATGAATTGGGGAGGTCAGTATCCCGATGCCTATGCAGTGGCAGAAGAAATCTTTTACAAAGAGCTTTATAAACGTGAGAAATTGACAGGACCTCTTGATCAGGACTCAGAGGAATATCAGAATCTTAGAAAACAGTTTGTTCCACCATATGATCCAAATAAGTTTCCAAATAAGTGGTGGAAGCTTATTCCAGATCAACCATCGCGAACACTGACGGCTCATATGGGTAGGGACACGTATTCTCATATCCATTATGATAGCAATCAGGCACGTGTTATTTCTGTTCGTGAAGCCGCGAGGCTTCAATCATTTCCAGACGGTTTTAAATTCACAGGACCTATGGGGCCAGCTTATACTCAAATTGGTAATGCAGTTGCGCCCCTTCAGGCTTATCAGTTTGGACTACATATAAAAGAACTTCTGATGAAAAAGGTGGAAGAAATGTATAAGCATTTGCTTGTCACTCCCCTCAATAACATACAGCAAACAGAGGAATTCCTGGAAAAAACTATAACAATGTAGATATAATATGACCAGCTTGATTATCCCATAAATTAGCCCATAATTTGTACCACACACGGTGATACTATCAACTGGTCCACTTTTCTTGCGATCTCATTAGCAACTCCACCTTCTACAATTACATCTAATTCATGATTATCCTTTAATCCACGCAGAGAGAGATTCGCTGATCCAACCAGGGCATATTGTCTATCAACAATCAGAAGTTTTGCATGTAAATCTGCATTATGATCTGGAGGAACAAAAGAGAATACGCGAAATACATGTGAGTAAAGGTGCAAAAGCCGTTGTATTTCCTGCCGGGCAGATAAATGCTGATCAGAGTAACGATTAATAAGCATCGTTACTCTGATCCCCCGCTGTAACAAACTAGAAATCTGCTGAAAAAAAACAGGAATGGACCCGCTGACTGAATAAGCAACAATCATTACCTCATCATGAGCGCTGACAAAAAGTCGATGCAATGCAGTCTCGATGGAGCCAGAACCACCTCCTATCCAACCACTACCGCTTACGGCAATTTTCACATGATCTTCACTCATGGCAGATTTCTCTTCAGCAGGTTTCTATCCAGACGTGTATTTCTATGCTCGCAAGATGTTTCCGATACAAGTAGACATGCATAGCAAGCAGCACCATTATATTGCCCATCGCCGAATTGCATCTCTCCACAAAGAGGATCATTAGAGCAGGCATCGATAGTATTCCAGGCAACACGCAGAACACGCTCAAATTGAGGAACAAGTGCAATCATTCCACCCAGAGTACCATCGCCCCCGGGTTGTGCTGTATATAATAGAATACCTCCAAAAGCCTCTCCAGTTTCCTCATCAATATCTACATAGACCCTTTCACGTACAGCAGCCGAAGAATAGCCAGAATCTATTGAGAGGGCATTAATAAGACGATGGGCTAATGTATGCCACCAGACAAAAACTGGATGAAGAAAATCTAGTTCTTCCTCTCGAAAGAGTCGCTGGTGATAAGCCCGAGAATTACGCCAGGCACTAAACCAATTCTGGTCGTTGTTTAGCGAGAAATGTTTATTACTAGATAAGCTTTCAGGTGCCAGGTCAATAAATATGCCTTCGCCATATAGCTCTACACCGGGATACCATTTCCGACCTTCTTCGTCTTCATAAACGATATCAACTATTTTCCCCAGTACAGGATCAATACGGCGATATCCCTTTTGGGCCATAACAACTCTAAGGCGTGATATCGGAGTAACCCTTAATCGTCGCCCTTGTGATCCTGAAAATTCTCGAACATCAGATTTATTTACTTCAAACTGCGGAGGCCCACCTTTTATACTTGATGGAACCGGGGGAGCACCGTCAGCAGCAGCTTTACGCAAGGCTTCAAACTCCTGTAAGCGCATAGCGCGATTATCCTGTGGTAGAACTTCAGATTTTATCTGAGAAATCGCATTTGCCATATCCGACTCGTGGAATTGCAACAACTCCTGGACAACACCAGCACCTAATCGATTTTTTGCAACCAACCGATTCAATCGATCAATCAATTCCTGCTTCGTATTGATATCCATTGCCTCAATAATATCTCTTACTGCTCCCTGTTGAAGCAAACGATGTAAAGTTGTATCGGCAGGGGGAATAGTCAGAGCTGCATACAATTCGGACATACGTATATTAGCAGCACCGCGTTGAATCATTTTGGCGTCTGCGCTACATGTCTCAAAACGCTCATTATTTTCAGGAAAACGTCCAGAGCACTTCAAGTCCAATACATATGCACCACCCAGATTGATATATCCCCCACAATCGGGACATACGATATTGATATTGCGTAGAGAACTACCAGATCCGCTCCATTTAAGATAAGAAGGTTTGCAATTTTCTCTTTTATGCCTGACAATCCCGATCCAGTTTACGTCATCAAGGTGTCCGTTAGGACAAACCATCACAAAACGTATTGCCTGTCGATGGACCTTCTGCCAGGCTTCATTAACTGACAAACCAGGTTTACACCTTGGACACGTCTGGAAACCAGATTCGTACTCTTTTTTATACAATATGTGATGTATAGTACACAGTGCCCAAGATGGAAATGGAATGGTCTCGTATATATAAACAGCATCGGGTACGGCAAGCTCTGCATTAGAAGGAAGCCTAACGATGTGAGCATTATCTAATAATGCACTAGAGAGGCGGGTATCAGTAATTTCAAAATCTCGAGCAGTACGCTCCTTAAAGAGGCCAGATAATGCTAAATTAGGAATAATGCGCGGTCCCTGTTTACCTTCAAGGATTGCTCCAGGACCATAGGTTGTAATAAATTGAGAACGACGTAAAGCCTGACCGGCCATAGACCTGCTACTCCTTGAACTGAGTGGTTACTTCGACATCACGTAATGAGTTAGGGGTATTTTTAAATGCAACTGGGAGCTGCTGTTTCATCTGATGTTGCGCATCTCCCAGAACTACTCCTCTGTCAGGATTTTTGAGCATTGAAGATTCGGTATAGACAAAGCGATCATTTACTCTATTGGAATCTTTAGCCTGCTCATAAGCCAATGTCTGCCAGCGATCCAGATCGGAACTGATCTCTTGTTCAACACTATCTTCCTGAGGCTTGCGTCCCTCTGGCTGTTGCATAGCTCGTCTCTCAAATATTTCAGGAATAGCTTCAACTTCTGGGATGTGACGATTTGTCGCCATCAATGAAGCCTCACTGTACATTCCACCTGTCACACGCTGTTCAATATGCCAGGGTTTGTTAATTTCAATACCATCAATCTTTTGGCCCTGCCGAAGTAATGCGACAGCAAGTGGTCCAAGTCCTCTTTCTCTGGCTCTGGGAGCAAACGGAGTAACAGTGACTGGTTCAACAGCACGATATAACATACGATGATAACCCGTGAAGAACTCATAATGATCCAGGTCCCGAGGCCTGCTCACACGGAAGAAGGTTACAATCAGTCCTCCCTGACGGCGTCCTACTCGGCCGGTAGCCTGAATATAGGAAGAAGTAGATTTTGGTTGTCCATGAACCACCATAAGCCCCAGACGATCAACATCTACGCCCGTACCAAACATTGACGTTGCGAGAACGACATCCTGCTGCCATGCTTTTCCTAGATGTTCCAGATAACCTGGTAAAGCCAGAGAGTTAGAGCGACTGGAAAGTTCTAATGCTTGTTCACCTAAATACCGTACATTGTCGCCCATCGACTGAATTCGTTCGCGAATATCCTGACGATAGAGCGCGGCAGCACCTGCCAATTCTCTAAGAGCATTGAAGTAGCCCACAAGCGTCCAAAACCCATCAAGATCATCTCCAGCATTCGCAAGTTTTCGCTCATATGCGGTTTGCAATAAAGTAGACCATATACGAACAATCGGTGTTTGAGCACCTTTACCAGGACCAGCAACGGCAATGTATAATCTTCCTGCATTGATGCTTTCTAATGGGTGTGTCTCCTTCGTCCGAGCGAAAAAACGATCATCTGCATCGATTGCAGATGGAGGGAATTGTGCAAGCCTGCGTGCGAACAAAGACTGGATCTGGCTCTCAGCCTGACGAACAGTCGCTGTTGATGCAACATACTTTGGTCGAATCTTTACATGATTAATCTCACATTCACATAATGCATCAACCGCAGTTTCATACAATCCGACCATACTTCCCAGAGGCCCCTCAAGCAAATGCAACTCGTCTTGGATGATAAGATCTGGAGGAAGAAACGGGTTAACAGATGTATGAAGATATTGTTTGCTAGTGAATGCCGGCGGGTGGTAAGCAATACTATCTTGCGTCTTTGTTCCTGGAGGAGACCCTTCTCGATAAAATCCCCATCTTGAATGATAGTGAGTGACATTACCAAAAAGGCTAGACGCTTTAGGCTCGTAGGCTAGACGCGCAAATTTATCAACGGTAGCAATTACCATAGATGGACATCGATGATAAATTTGGTCATCCGTTGTATAAGCAGGAATTGGAATTCGTTCTGCCTTTTGAAGGTGATCTGGATATTGTACAAAGGTTGGTACATTCTGCCAAGTCCACTTTTTCTTTTCTATTTGAGATGATTTAGCAAGAAATGGAGGATCAAGAACAGTGGCAACACCATTAGATGCAACGTTTATCGGAACCTGCTCTGCCCACGCCTGCTGATTGAGTGAACAAACAGGATCGGGGCAATAGATTTCAAAATTATTCTCAATCCGCGATGAATGTTTATTCTGGAATGTACAGATGAAATAACCGGGCCGAGACGGACGCGCAGCTAGCAATTGAAGTGGCTCACCGCTTACAGGAATTTGCTTCTGAATAATGTTGTTCCACCAATTATCAACATCTCTGGCATCTATGCGGTTGCTCTCTGCTATAGTAAAAGTGATGGAGATGGTGTTTGTATTTTGAGCAATGTGGCTTGTCAGTAAAACCTCATCAACGATAACACTGGATCTATTTAAGAGAGAAGGGGAAAGAATGGTCTTCTTCAAACCTCCTGAAAAGACAAAGTGTAATGTATGTGTCCCAGGTCCTAATCCGTCCTCGGGAATAGCCAGAATAGATTGGCAAACCGGGCAAGTCAACACCTGAGCAGGATCTCCATCCGCATCAACACGTATTCCTTTTATTCTTTTTGCAAGAGCTGCAATGGGGCCATTATATCCATGAGAACTAACTCCTTGAAGAATCTCCACTGCTCCTGCGACATAACGCATGCTTCCAGTAGATGATTTAAATGGGAAACCAGTCAGATTATTGGGAGTGACGTTTCCTCCGACCCACATTCCGGCAGAGAAACGCATACCGCCCCAGAGAAAATCGTTTTTATCGGGGCAACCCTTTGGCCTCCAGCCAATTGGAGCTTGTTTCTTCTTAAGATTCTGTACGCGCAATACCTCGCAGGCAGTTATAACACCAAGGGCACGTCTAAATTGTTGAATAGTAAGCAGGCGCAGAGTATACCGTGAGAGAACACTTACCCCTCCACCAGTATTATTCTGACCACCATTTCTAGCTTTTATACGTCGTAAGGCAAGAGTAAAAGCCGTCAAACCAAGATAAGCTTCTGTTTTTCCACCACCAGTTGGGAACCAGAGCAAGTCACATATTTCACGATCACGATCCGTAGGATAAGCAATCGAAACAATATTCAACAAGATAAATGCTAGCTGAAAGGGACGCCAGGGAACGGCAACTCCTTTTCTCACCCACTGGGATTGCAAAGCAATTGCCTGGTTTGCGAAGCAAAAAGCTAAACGAGCTTCTTCATCCGAAATAAGACATCTGATACCAGCATTCATACGATCAGCTATATCCCGGCACTTTTCTAAATTTTTCAATGCAACAGGTTGCCAATGAGATGGAAGTGTTGTGACGATTTTTCGCTGCGTTACAATCCATTGATTGTAACCATCTACTAGAGGCTGCAGATGCAGCCTCAAATCATTCACCTCCCATGTCTCGGCCAGCACCAGAGGATGGAACTCTGGTAGTGTACCTGACCAGTTCCAATGCGTCTCTGGAGCTTCTACAGGATAGCAAGGAAGCATTTCGGTGCACACATCAGCAGGGGAAAATCTGGATCGATATTCATCAACGATGATAGGCCCATCAATCCATGCAAAAGGAGGTTCATTCGGGGAAATAAGATCCGGGTGAGGGCGTTCAGTATCTATCGCTTTCCATGTAACACCACAAAGATGACCACGAGCCAGGGGTGCCCGTTCACGGTAGAGCATAGCCAGTTCAACATCCTCGGCAGAAAGAGGATCATCAAATCCTTGCGCAGAAGTTCGATCAATGGAGGTCAGATGGCCAGTAATACAGTGAACACGAATCTGCGGCTGGAAAACAAAATCTGGAGTTATGAATTTTTGATCATTTCGTTTACGCTGATTTACAAAGTACAACGAAACGCGAAAGACATTGTGGGATTGCTCTCGAACACGTATATGAAATTCAACATCAGAACCAGCAGAATACTGCAAGTTACAATCTTCACTGATTTGAACAGCAGGAAATATTTTTCCTTCGGGTTTACGTTGCCAGCCATTCACGACTTGCTCATAACGAGCCCAGGTCAAACATGTATCGATGAAAGGATCGGAGTGATCATCCGTAGTAATCACAAAGGAAAGACCAATAGAGCGTGGCTGTGATTTGGGATCAAGTGCGGGAGAAAATGCACTTGGAGGCGCAATGACCACACCCTCGGTTCCCTGATTTTCATCGTCAGCGACTTCTTCAATAACTTCATCAATGTCCGCATCGATATCTTCAAGATCTCGTTCCTTCTGTTCAGGAGCAAGAACACCCAGAATATACTCGCTGCGTGGATCTCGATCCTTCGGAAGTATTTCAAATGCCCCATAGCGAGGACCCAGTAATTCTTTAACCAGGCCGATAACCATATGGTCGCGTTCAGTCATCTTTAATCCCTTCTAGAATAGACTGACGACGAGAACATCTATCAATCTACTTCGCCGATGCCCCATGCTGGAGAAGTGTTGATGATAATTCAAGATAGATTCTAGCTACCTTTTTCCAAAGAGATGCATATATCATACTTTAGAACACCTCAGGTGTTTAAATCCTATCAAAAACTTAGATTCTTTTTCACTCAACAAAATTCTCAGAAGGGGCAACTACAGTTCTATTTGCCCCTGTTAAGGCTTTTACAGATGTAATAAAAGTATCATCTACCAGTTTTCCCAGGACATTTTCATCAACTGCATCAAAAGATACAACCGACAGAAGTCGCCTTAACCTTTTCATAGCATCTCTTAACAACTCTGACCTCGACACATTTTTATACCGATCAGATGCGTTTTTAAGCGATATACATACCTGTTTTGATAGCGTTCGACTGCCTGCAATATTTGGTCGTTCCATAATTTGCACCAGTTCATCCTCACCTAGAGCATAAAGAAGCTCGTACTGTTGCGTTTTATCTTCCTGATACAACGTATATGCCCTCCACCATACACGACCAAAGGTATTTCTCCCCGCTCGATTTCCGCTCAGGAATCTTTCTTCGCTGGTTTCCCAGTTTGGAGCAGAACCAGGAAAACGCCAGCGAACAATATCAGGTAACAGAACACAGCCCATAAACATCCATACACCGGGACTAGATGCATCAGCCGGAGAAATATCCATCTTATCATGCAGAATATAACCAGACTCTGCATCAAATGTACGCCTGTTTGGATCATTCAAGCGTTCAGGATAACCAAGATTTTCAGCACTATTGCGAATCGCTTCCTGAATTTTTGAAAGATGAAAGTCTGTAACGCGATTTCCACCAGTTGGCGCATAGATTACAGCGGAATGCTTATTCGAACTCTCTTGGCGTAACTCATCAGTACTCTTTGTCACTGATTTTCTGGCCATATCTCTGGCTACAACAATGGGAAGTCTCGGATAAAGTAACACCTGTTCTATTCCTCTTGAAATAACTTAAAACGATCTTGTAACTCACATTCGAATCGAGAGGAGTTACTTTTATAACGAGCAACTAATTCATCTATACTTTCTTTCGGGAAATAGGTATATAATAACCCTCTTATTGAAGAGCCTACGCTTCCCTCTTCGTAATCACGGTAAGACCTCGGAAAATCATCACTATTGATCGCGCCTATAATCATCGATTTTCCAATATCGAAAAGAATAATCTCTCGAATAATTTTGTCCTCCTTCGATGTCCCACTGACCGCTCTTTTAATCGATTTATTATTAAGATTAAGAAATAGACGCACATTTCCCAAAAACCGCTCATTCAGATCGCGAGGATTCCAATCGAGGACCCAACAAGAACCGGGCGACATCCAACCAGCATCGGTAAAGCTTACAAGTTCACTCGGAAAACGGGAACCTTGGCCCTCAATAATCACATTTTTCTCTTCCCGCCAGAGAATATTTCCAGGAAGATGAGGAGATAATCTGAACTCACTTCTACCCGGTTGAGATAAAACAAGCTGAATTTCAAAGCGAACCTTATCAGCAAGTAGTGTGCCATCGATAGTTGCTTCGAGAAAAACAGTTTGAACAAGGCTTGGCTCTGTAAAATCAACAAAACTTCCGCGATCTTTGAGTCCCGTTCCAAGAGAATACCATAACATCACCAGTCGCAATGTATCCTCATCAGAAAGGCTGCATTCTTCCCATACTCGGGCAGTATTTACCTGCACTGACGCACGCACAGAGATAGGAGTTCCAGGGTCCCAGTGAGGAAGGACATTCAAAAACGCCTGTTCTATTCCTTCTATTGAGATAAACCATCCAGTTGGTGTAACTGCATCTGGAGATGGCAAAAGGTATGAAGGTGTTTGTATACGAACCATAGTGTTAAAAAATTTCTTCGGCGAATAAATCGATATTTAACAATGTATTGGTCGGAATACTTATAGCAACTTTCCACGATCGAGTATCGGCAGAGGAAATAACAATAGCTTCACTGCCAGACCGCACTCTTCCATCTGCATCCATCCAGAGGAGTACATCTGGTTTCTCTCCATCTGTAGGAGCTTCTTTCTCCTGCTCTCCACTATCTAGCACTACATTAGCTTCAACGATGACTTTCGTAGCGTGCGATGGAATAGCATGCTCTATCTGAAACTCGATAACACTGGCAGGCATATCTTCAATAAGATCCAATCGGCCCTTATCTATGAGTTTTATCCGAGCATGAGACCGCTTTGTATTTTCCCCTGGTGCTAAATCATTTACACCTCCTGTACTACGGTCATTTCCAGCGTGATTCTCACTGGACAGAATATGGCCTATACCAGTATCCTGGCCAGATATATCACCCGAGCCAGTTGCTGCACCCTGACTACCATTACTTTTACCCGATTTCCGCTCCTGAATAGATTGAACATATCCTCCAGGACCATCCTGACCTATCAATAAACTTCCAAGCTGATCAGCAAAAGTGCCTAGAGGAGATAGCACACTGCTTTTGCTGCTTGTTGGTAAAGGTGTAGCAAAATTATCAAGAGCTCGCTTTATATTGTTGAGAGCTACATTTACAACAGTTTTTTCCTGACCTGTGAGAGATTGCGAGTTCCAGTCATCATGAGTGGGAGGCTCTGCTTTTGCAAAAGCCTGATCAACATCCTCATCAACAAGAAACACGCCCGCATACTCGATCTGAGGGGATACAAGTGGAGGACCCGGAAGATATTTGACAACAAGCTCCGCTCTTCTCATAAGTGCAACATGATGGCATACACCAGAAAAAGGCGAGAACATATCTGCGCTATCGGGGTCCAGATCCACGCGGGCCTCGAATGCGAAGCGTTGTAGCACGAGCCACCCAAGATCTTTCCCCAATCTGGGAGATCGGATACGGGTAACTTTCTTCATGTAATCTTCTTTTTCGGATAACCCATCTCGTTTCAATGTCTGCATAGCAAGGATAAAACCCTGTATTGGAGGAAATGTATTCGGAGCCGGAATAAAAACACGACTCTTATTATTAAAGACTTCAAATTCCATCGGACTGATACTGTTTTGACTCTCAAGCATTTTAGGCCAGAAGTACCAGAGCAATATTCTGGTAGTGCGCTTCAGTATATCTTCCATTGTGTTTTCACCGAAGTCTGGCAAGAGAATCATGCAGCTAGTTCCTCGTTCATCTTTATCAAAGTCAGGTAAACCTAACGCAGAGGCGATCGCATCAGCCTTATCACCAGTAACAGGTTCAATTACATTATCAGCGAGCAGACCCCACCAGTGTCGTCCTGTCAGTAAGCTATTGTTCTTTTGTTCCTCCGCTTCTGGCTCCAATGCAGCAGCAATAAAACGACTTTGTAGTTCTCCATTTACCAGGCAACGTGTATAAACACAAACTGTATGAACCCTACTGACTCGATAAAGGACAGATTTTCCATATCCGTATGTTCCCCCACCCATACTACGCTTACTTTTTGACTGTCCCACATTACGAAAGAAATTCACAAAATTACGCTCTTCTGATCCTCCATCGGGAACATCTGCTCTGGTTGGACCATTCAAACCTGTCGTGCCTCTATCGCTGATAATTAAAACTGGAGTTTCTTTGCCAGAAAACAATGTGGAATGGAGATTTAAAGTAGCAGGCGCATCTTTTAAAATGGTATCGTGCAAAAATTGAAGTTGGTTATCGGTCAGGATACGGCCAGCAACCTGAAATTTTACGGGGATGCTATTCGATATTCGAGCATCCCAGCTATTCTGGACTGTTTCTCGTATCAGAATGCTTAACGAATCTAGGGCAGGACGACCTAATTGATTTAGTATTCCCTGGGAAGTTGCATTGCCATAAGCACTGTATTTCTCAGATTGAAATTGAAGAGGTTGTAACATACCTATCCTTCACAAACCAGACACACTTCTACACAAAAAATCAGGAAATTTAGCCGCTCAGCAAAGAGCAGAAATTTACAGGCGAACTTACATTAACGCTGCCAGCTAAACCAACTCCTCCTCCTCCTCCTCAACTGGAAGTTCATCAATCTCTTCAATCTCGCCAGGAAGCCTCACAGTCTTATATCCTTGAGGTGTTATCTTATTTTTATCCTTAATTGTAGGAAAAGCAAAGGCTACACCAACAAGATGTTCTACAGCTTCAAGTTTGGTGCGTACACCCTTTTTGTTTTTCTTTTCTCCATTCATAGGCTCCGAGTCTTTATCAATAGGGTAAAGCAATAGTAATGCACTACCTTCAGGGCGCATTTCTTTTAATGATGCAGCAGTCGTTTTTTTTAATTGCTCTTTTGGTACATCCAGATCCGCAACAATATCACCATAGCCATTTACAATAACACCAAGATCCGCGTAACCCTCTGTCGCGCCGGTATCAAGGCGTGAACGATTCAAAAGATAAACATCACGGTTCAAGCCAAGATCGATTATCCTTTTATCGATCTCGGATCGCCTACTACGAGTTACCACGACAACGCTCCAGCGATATAAATTACCTTTTGTGTTTTGAGCACTGATATATCCCCTGAGAAGGTCAGTCGAAAAAGCTCTGTTCCGATCATGCAGTAAATACTGTTGAAGAAAAACAAATATTAAGTCTACAGGAACATCTCTGAATATTATTCTTTGTGGCTGTCGATCATCAGATGTTAAGCCTCTGTCGGTAATGCTTTTTAGAAGAGACTTTGTGGCTTCCAGGTTGTTTGTTAACCATTTTTTATTCTGATAATTGAAGAGGATCGTTTGACGAAAATCTCCGGCAAAAGAAACTTGGGCATCTATCGCAGCCCCCATTTTCATCGGTGAAGTAATCGCAAGATCGGGATGAGTTCTAATACGCACGCCAAAATCAAGAGGTGTAACGCCCTCAATTTCGTATCGTTGAATATCATTCCTGATCTCCTGTTCGACAGTAGCCATATCTCGGAAATGCACGCTGAGAGCTTCTGTCATCCAGAGACGTGGCAAGTCTTCATAACCTTTTCTATAACCAAACCAACGTCCCATTTGCAATAATGTGTCATAAGCACTGGCAGTACGAAGAAAATAACTGACAATAAGGCCCTCAAGAGTCAGACCACGCGCCAAAATATTTCCACCAATAACTATATAAATCTTTCCTGCTGTTTGAGGATCTTCATCATAATCTAAACGTGTAATACTCTTGCTATTCTCAATAATAATTTCTGAGTTTAAAACGACATCTAATAGATATGACTGTAATAGACCAAATGGGATAGGTACAAGACCAACTTCGGAAGAAGGCATTCGTACCTCCTCCTCCTCCCATTGAAAACGTAACTCTTCAAAAATGTCGGGATCTTCTTCTTTTAGTTTTCTATATACCCATGTTTTATATCCTGAAACGATGGGCTTGAATTTATCATGCACTTCAGTATAGAGAGTTGTATGAATAAGCATGGTTGAGTGTTTATTGCTGTCTTTCCGATATTTACGTGCAGCAGTGGCCATCCAGAAATACTGAAGCGCAGCTTTTAAACTCTCGGTAATATCTGGTGCAAAAGATGATTTTTGATTCTTCCCCTTGGGCTTAAGATCGGCAATCTCTTCCTCTGGGATGGTGCGTATAATATCTAGTTCCTCGAATTGTTGATCCTCAGCATCCAGAACAAGTCTTTCTCTGCCAAAGATACGCTCAGCGCCAAAATAACCCTCGGGCTTGGGAAGGCTCACAATGAAATCTTTGGGATAAAGATCTTTCGCTGCGGGATCGATAAAAACATTGGCAAAAGGTGTTGCTGTATATCCAATGTAAGCTGCTTTAGGAAAAATATCTAATATCTCTAATATCAATTGATTGATAACAGTTCTTTCCTCTGAACCAGATGCATTCACACTTGCTTGGTCAGCTTCATCATCAATAATCAGAACAGGGCAATTATCAATGATAGTTTTATTTGCTGTCTTCAACCATGCACTCAATTTCGTCAACACAGATTTATTTTTCTTTACCACCCCAAGCACCTTTTGATTATGATTACGGGTTAAAAAAGCAGAGGCCTGACCAACAGGAGCAGCACGAAAATCTTTTTCAATCGAAGTCAATGAGAACCAGTTACTTTGACTTTGATCAGTAAGATTGGTGATCTCTCTGGAAAGCCTCTTCTGAGTTTGAGTTCTGAGTTGGTTGGTTAAGCCAGACAAGACGATAAACAATTTATAGCCAACATCAGCTGCTTTAGTAATTACTGCAGTGTAGTTAGAGGTTTTACCACTCTGAACGTAGCCCACAACCAGACCGCGAATATCAAATTTAGCAGAAGTAGGTGGCTCCAGAAGTGAAATAATTTTAGTGGAAGCGTCATCAAGAGATTTGATATTGGTACTATTCCATTTTCTTTCTTCAACAAGATATTTTTTCAGAGCAGGCCAGTATAGATCCTTCTCCTGAGGCCCAAGATACCAGCAAAGTTCATCTGGTTTAGACTCTCTCAGTGTAGTAGGTTCCGAAAGATTTCTTATTTTTTTAGCCTCTTCATTGACTTCGTTTATAGCTGCATTTATGATCTCTTCATCAGCAATAAGCATACGCAAAGTCTTACGGGCAGATTCAATCGTATCACCAGAAGAAATATACTTTTTGATAATATTGATGGCTCCGGCCAGTGCATCATCACTCACGATGATTTACCTTTCTAAATCTTTAGAAAATCAGTAAAGTCAGAAAAAAGCAACCAGAAGAATGAACATTTTAGGACTTGAACGTCAATTACAACTTAAAACCCTGACTGTCATCAAAGTAGAAAACGATATGAAACTTAACTACTTGAGAGACGTATCGATTCTTGCTAGACTCAACATTTCATCAGGAGAGCAATAAAGCTTTGTATGTAAATCGGTTCAATTAACACTTAATCGCACCTAAAGAATTTTTTACCTTCTTAGCCAATTCCGCTGACCATGAGCTAGTTCATCTTTCAAATTAAGGTGAGCAACTTAATTTTATCTAATTCAACTCACGGTTCTTTTTGCTCTATTGAGAACCGTAACAGATCATCAACTACTTGCTTTCCCTGGTACTATATTGAAACACAATAAGTACCCCTAGAACAAGGATTATATCATGGAATGGCGACAATTTCCAGTTATTTACATATATAAATACTATTCATACTGTAAGAGATTTTGAGAAATGTATATTTAGATTATGGCAATTCCTCAATTCATGTATAATCAGGAACGCAATCTGTTATAATAGAATTTATTTTCTATCTTATTAGATCTGGAATTATCAAAATGACGAAGTCAAGAGGAGTAAGGTTTAAGATGACAAAGCCAGGTCGGTACACTAAAGAAGGTTTAATAAGGAGCAACAATTTAGCAAGTAAACCAGGAAAAGCGGTAAAGCTACCAGATAAATTGGAGAACGAACAGGAAAAAGAGAAGTGGCTACAACAAATGCATGACCCCTCACAAACTAAAATAATAGATCTTTTTTGTGGTGCCGGTGGCATGAGTGAAGGATTTGTCAATCAAGGGCTCGTTGTTGCTGCTGCTCTTGATTACAATAAAGATGCTTGTAAAACATTCGCAGCCAATATTCCTGCAAAAGTTCTCTGCGCAGATATATCCAAAATTGATGATCCAGGAAGTATCTTAGAAGAATTTCCAGATGTATCCATTGATGTTATTGTTGGCGGGCCGCCCTGTCAGGGATTTTCAATTGTAGGCCAGGCACGTATTCGAAGTCTGGATAAAATGATTCAACAAGAGCATTTAGCGAGAAATGAGCTTTATCAACAATATTTCCGATTCATAGAAAAATTTTGCCCGTTTTTCTTTGTAATGGAAAATGTTCCAGCAATGCTCAGTTTTGGTGAAGGAGCTTATATTAAAGCCATACAGCAAGAATGTGATAGACTGGGTTACTTCTGTGATATTCAATCCATCGATGCTTCTGAATATGGAGTACCTCAAGTAAGGAGACGTGTGATCGTTGTTGGAAGCCGGGCAGGAAAGTTGTTTCGCTGGCCAAGAACGATCGCTAAAGAATATATTGTTCCATTGAAAGATGCCATAGGTGATTTACCTGCGGTACAGCCTCCTGCATATGAAGAATGCCTTCAATACTCTCCAGAAAAAGCTACTTCTGTATACCAGAAGCTTATGAGGAGTCGGGTTGACATGGAGCACAAAAAATTTATCTATGATCATGTTGTGAGAGCTGTTAGAGAAGATGATAAAGAAATCTTTTCTCAGATGAAACCAGGCGACCGTTATATCGATATTGATGAAAAATATCATCGCTATAACGCGAAAACGTTTATCGATAAATATTATATGCTCAAACCTGATATACCCGGGGTCACTATTACCGCACATATGGCAAAAGATGGGTACAGGTATATTCATTGGGATAACCAACAGCATAGAACCTTATCAGTGAGAGAGGCTGCTCGAATACAGAGTTTTGGAGATCACTTTCGTTTTACTGGATCTCGCTCGTCTCGTTTTCGCCAGATTGGAAATGCGGTTCCACCTTTACTGGCAGAGGTTATTGCCAATCAGATAAACTTTGCACTGCAAAGAGTCAGAAATAGAGTATTTGACGAAACAATTCAATGGGGATTGCCTGGCTATGAACAATGGAGTACGTTAATAGAAGGAACAAAATGAATAGTGAAACTGATATATCGTTAGACGATGCAAAATTTGCTCAAAATCAGCTATTACAATGGTTTGAGGTATCAGCCCGAACATTTCCATGGCGTTATGATAGTAACCCATATCATATTCTTATAGTAGAAATGATGTTACGTCGTACGCAGGCGCGGCAGGTTGTCCCCGTTTATAGACGCTTTCTGGAAAAATATCCGGATGTAGAAAGTCTCGATCGGGCTCCATCAGAAGAGGTTGCGTCTATACTTTATCCATTAGGTCTTGGCTGGAGAGCAGAGAACTTCAAAATAGTTGCTCATGAAATTGTAATTGAGCATCACAGCATTATTCCTCATGATAAAGCTACTCTCCTTACTCTCACAGGAGTTGGTCCTTATGTTGCGGAAGCGATAAGAAGCTTTGCATTCAATGAGAGATCGGTTATTATGGATACCAATACAGTACGAGTCGCAGCCCGTTATTTCGGTTTCGACTACAATCCCGAGTCACGACGCCGTAAGGATATTATACATGCTGTATCACATTTGGTGACCCACGACAATCCTGCAAAATCAAACTATGCTCTTCTTGATTTTGCAGCGATAGTTTGCCGTGCACGCAATCCTATTCACGAGCAATGTCCACTTGCATCACGTTGTAAGTATTATAAAAAGACATTGAAGTAAAACAGGATATAGCATATTTGATAGCTAATAATTTGTAGAGAAATAAGGATTTCTTGTAATGGGAGAACATGTCTTCACACCACATCAGGGAAGTGTATCTTTTCGACCACATGCGCGACTGATACGTCTTCTTGGAGATGAGCTAATAAGTGATGAAGTAATAGCAGTAGTTGAAATGGTAAAAAATGGATATGATGCTGATGCTACTCATATAGTTGTAACATTGCATAATGTTACTAAAGCAGATACAGGCTATATCTGTATCAAAGACAATGGTAATGGTATGGATCTGTACACGCTTCTTAACGTCTGGATGGAACCAGCGAATTCTTATAAGAGAAAAGCTAAAGGACAAAAAGTACGTACTCTTAGAGGAAGGGTACAGTCAGGAGAAAAGGGGGTTGGAAGATTCGCAGCCGACAAACTAGGAGCCGATTTAGAGCTTATTACCAGAGCAAAAGATACTGATCATGAGATTGTTATTAAAGTGAACTGGAATAAATTCGAGGACAACGGATATCTGGAAGATGTTAAAAGTACATGGCATATCAGAGAACCAGTCGAATTTACCGAAAATGCGCACGGTACGCTGTTGAAAATTCGATCATTGCGCACAGCCTGGAATGACGAAATGATTAAAAAGTTGAACAACGGACTCGTAAGGCTGATATCCCCTTTTTTCAACGTCTCAGATTTTACTATTGAACTTGAATGTCCTGAGTATCCTTCGATGAGCGGAAAACTTACCAATCGCATTCTTGATTCTGCGCAATATAAGCTCTCTGGATATGTAGATAGAGAAGGATTATATCATTCAGAAACGACTCCGAATGATATCATAGATCTAAAACCCCTCTGCCATAATTATTTTACGACTCCTTCAGGTGATATTCGCGATCCGCTATGTGGTCCATTCAAGATATCTCTCAATGTATGGGATCTTGAACTACAACTGGGGAATGGCATGGGAGTTGATCGCGTTCTCAGAGAGACTATCAAATCATCTTCCGGTGTTAGTATTTACCGCGACAATTTCCGTATATGGCCCTACGGTGAAAAAGACGATGACTGGCTTGAGTTAAACCAGCGGCGTGTAAATAATCCAACACTACGTATTAGCAACAACCAGATCATTGGGTTTATTGAAATCACACATGCAAATAATCCAGACCTTAAAGACCGAACCAGTCGAGAAGGATTAATTGATACGGCCTCATTCTTCGATTTAAAATATCTAACACTTGCATTAGTATCCGAACTGGAAGTATATCGCTTCAATCAACGTCATCAGGTGGTTGTATCAACTAATCAGATGAATGAAGAGAGCGATGAACTACTAAAATATTTATCAAAACTTCACAATAGTCAGAAATATGGCTCGCCAACAACAATAAAAGAAATCGAAAAGCTCTATCGTCAACGGATGGAACAGGAGCAAGCACACTACAGACGCATATCAACGATGGCTGGTATTGGCTTGGCTGCAGAGGTTCTTTCTGATTCATTCTCGCGAGAAATTGACAGTACTGTCATCCTGTTACGCATTCTTCAAGGTGAAGCTCGTACAGGTGGTTTACAGCTACACGAACTTATCGATGATCTCTCAAAGCATATCAGAATTATTAACGAGCAACTAGATATGTTGGAACCCCTCTACCATCCCCATACACAAACTAACGAACTACTGGACGTAAAAGGCGTGGCATATGACTCCATGTCAGCAATGCGACATAGACTTGCCGAGACAAACACAAGTGCATCCATTACAGGAGAGCAAAGACTTACAATCAGAATGGGTCGCGGACATTTGATGCTGGCAATAATGATCCTCGTGGATAATGCGCTTAAAACTATGAAAGAAGCTTCAACAAAACATCCTAGTATTGATATTAAGGCGGACTACAACGAAGAACGTTGTAGTCTCTTTATCATAGACAACGGTCCAGGAGTTGAAGAAAAATATCGCAAACTTATATTTGAGCCATCATTTACTCTTCGCAAAACAGGAAGAGGTATGGGACTTCACATAGCACGAGATATACTTGCCTCATATAATGCTTCTTTGAAACTATCGGAGCACCAGTTAAAACACGGAGCATGTTTTGAAATTCGCTTTGATAAGCGACGCTTAGTAAACTAACATTAACAAGCAAATCTCTCTTTTTATCTATCTCTGAAGACCCGGAAAGTTGATGTTAATATCAAGCTCGGGCGTACCTAGCCGTCCAACATAGCGAGAAAATCTATTTAATACTGCTTCGGCAAAGGGACTATCAAGCGAGGCAATTCGTTCACAATCGTCTTCCTCTTTTATCCTGTTGAAAGAAGTCAGTTTTAAAGCCTGAAAATCGATAACCAGATCTGGAATTTGTATAGCTCTTGGAAGGTAGTAGTACCGGTCAGATTTACCATTTGATAGTAAGCTTCTCAATGTCCCTTTTGTGCCATTAGAAGAGGGATTCTGAGTCCATGCCGAATATTCAGGTGTGCTCGTCAGCAGCAAGCATTGTGCAAGCAAAACCACATCTGCTTTACGCGTTCGGCCATGATTTTCATACAAATCACACGAAGGAGTAAGTACTATAAAATACCTTTTCTCGTCATTAGACATTTCCTGATACAAATCTCCAGCCATAATAGAAGGAGATATAGGAGGCATAACATAATACCGTAGAGGATGTACTCTGTCATCATTATTGTTAAATAATTGATTTAGCGAATCTTCAGAAAGAGATGCGGCAATACGTCTTGCTAATAGATATGCCAAGTCAGAATCCTGAGATGATGAGGCAAAATTTTGCCAATGACTTTCAACAAATTTCCACAGGTAATCTCTTTTTACCTCTTCAAAGAGAGTCACGAGTGAACGGTTAATTTCGGGTATACGTGTCTCTAATATTTTTAAGAATGCTTTCAACAAACCTTCGCTTCTTTCGGTTTTCTCAACAACTTGTACCAAAGAACTTTCAAGAAATCGTACGCGCCCAGGTAATCCTGTATAAAATACAATAGGAACAAAGCAATGCTGTTTGATTAATTCGTACGTTTTTCTTCCTACCTCTTCGTCTTCCTCTTCCATACGATCGTAAGATCCCAGGCGAACATCAAGGATAAGCAAGTCAAATCGCTGTCTTTGAAGAAGTGGAAGAGCGTTCTCGAAGCTTGAATTAGTTATTACTTCTAACTGAAATTGTTGATCGTGAAGCGAGATAACTTCTTCACTCAAAATCTCTTTTGTTTGTTCCAACAAAGCTTCATCGTCATCGACATATAATACCTGCAGAATCGGAAAAATATTCATTGCTGGTTACCTTCTTCCATGAAGAATAATTCTGAATGTTGCACCTGGTAGAGGCCCATTATCCACGAGTTCCAATGTTCCACTATAATAATCATGCACAATTTCTCCAACAATAGTAAGACCTAAACCGGTTCCGTCTGCCCTTCTTGAGAAATACGGCTCAAAGATGTGATCTCTATCTTCTACAGGTACACCGCTACCATTATCAGAAAAGTAAATTTCAACCTCGTCGAAATTTACCTGGACAGTTTGAATGACTACTTGCCGTTCGTCTTTCGATATATGTCGTAGCCAGTAAAGGCTATTCTGCATCAGATTTATAATTACTGATTGTATTTCTGCCGAGTCAAGCTTGAGCATAACTGGAGATTCGCCGATTATTTCTACTTTGACTCCCGCTCCACCAATACTAGCCTCTAATACAGCAATGGCGTTTGCAATTTCTTTCTGAATGTCAGAAAGAACAGCTTTACCACGATTACGACCACTGAATGGCTCAATACGTTGAAAAACTCTAGCAAGGACATTTGCTTGAGTCTGAATGTCAGAAAAATAGCGATCAAGAGATTTCAAAATAAATCCACAATCCCCAACTTTGTGAGACTTAATTCTCTTCGTACCCAGATTCGCCTGATTACCTATTTTTGTAACCGGAGTACGTCCCTCGTGAAGTACCATATCAACAAGCGAACCTAGAGTAGCAAGATTCAAATAGCGAGACAAAACTGTTTGCACTTTTTCTACGCGTTGCTCTAAATCTGTCTCTTTTTTCGAGATAAGATCAAGCAAAGCAGAATCCTCTGGATGCTGACGTAAAACCATATTGTGAATCTCTACTAGCGTAAAATTGGCAAAAATGCCCTCACCATTAGGATTCTTATCTTGACCTTCTTCTTTCCTTAAGTCCTTACGTATTTCATAACGCACCGCTTCAAGAATCGCCAGAATTTGAATAATGAGATCACGTAAGTCATCTAGAGCTTGGCTGTCAACAATTCCCTCCCTGTTGCTCTGATCGCGCAGGTCTGGATTCTCATCAGCCGAAATCAGAACATATCCAACAACTTGATTAGTAGAGAGGCGCAGAGTCGGATTATTGACTCTTCTAGCGTTCAACTGTAACCAATCGTTTCGTCGTTCGCCATAAGGTAAAACTCTAAAACCATCGCGATAAATATTCACTCCCACCGCTGAGTCAAGATCTACCTGTATTTTTCTAACGGTGATATTATAATGTGTGGCAATCTCATCCAAAGCATCTCTGTCCCATACACGCAGGTCAACAGTAAATGGTCCGCATTGAGGAGCCTGACCAGTCTCAGGAAGAAGATCTCCCTCGATAGTACGTTCACTTTCTTGACCACGTAAATGCATCCTCAACATATAGTGTCCAGAAGCTGTTATATCGCCTGCGATAGAATAATGAGGATGGCGTAATGCTTCAGAGACTTCGACCAGACCAGAAAGACGTGCAAAGTTTTCAGGGAGATCGAGATAGATCAGAAAAGAGTCTTTATCACTCTGCTGTAAGTTCTTTTCAGCCAGAAATGGTGAGATAAGGCGAGCAAGTATGGTGGCCCACTCTGTCAAGACACAGAAATAGGTTTCGATAAGAGCTACTTTTCTCCTTTTCACTCTTGTATTCTCAACACCGTTGGATCAGACCTTGTGAAAATACACTTCGGCTGGCGTCTGGTAATCAAGGGCTTGATGCAGACGTTGATGATTATAAAACGTGAAATAGCGCGTTAACGCTTGACGCGCCTCTCGTGGCGAGAGGTACTCATGAAGACACTACAGTGGCACTTTACAAAGGCGACTTTTTCCCGGGAATTTGCCCAGAAACATGCCTCTGCAGAAAGAATCCTGCAAAGCCCCCTTTTTCCCGGGAATACTCCTGGGAACACTCCCGGGAGTT
>JAABUQ010004657.1_pt1 | contig 23118 bp, 32 predicted proteins | sample 5560001 | NCBI WGS metagenome assembly JAABUQ01 (sample SAMN10711888, study PRJNA513371) | rock metagenome | isolation source: Antarctica rocks | place: Antarctica: Victoria Land, Finger Mt nord | collected 2015-12-18 | reverse complement strand
CGAGGCTGCCACCGGCGGCGAGCATGCCTCTCTGGAGCAGCAGCTCGAGGTGCGCCAGCAGCAGCTGCAGCAGACGCGCGACGATCTGGAGGGACTGCATGTGAAGCAGATCCTGACCGACGCCCAGCAGCGCGAGTTCGTCGATCGTTTCGGTGGCGTGTTCAAGTCTCGGATCGGCGCCGAGGCAGTGCGCGATCTGCTGGCCAGGCTGGACCTGGACCAGGAGATGTACCAGCTCCGGGAGGAGTCCCGCACCACCAGCGGGCAGCGGCGGCAGAAGGCAATCAAGCGTCTGAAGGCGGTCGAGGACTTCCGTAAGTCGGGCGCCAGCTCGACCTGGATGGTGCTCGAGGTGCTGCCGGTGATCCCGCCGGAGCTGCGGCCGATGGTCCAGCTGGACGGCGGCCGGTTCGCCACCTCGGACCTGAATGACCTCTACCGGCGGGTGATCAACCGCAACAACCGGCTGAAGCGGCTGCTCGAGTTGGGCGCTCCCGAGATCATCGTCCGCAACGAGAAGCGCATGCTCCAGGAGGCAGTCGACGCCCTGGTCGACAACGGCCGCCGCGGCCGCGCGATCACAGGCACCGGCAACCGCAAGCTGAAGTCCCTCTCAGATCTGCTGAAGGGCAAGCAGGGTAGGTTCCGCCAGAACCTGCTGGGCAAACGCGTCGACTACTCGGGCCGCTCGGTCATCGTCGTCGGGCCCGAACTGAAGCTGAACGAGTGTGGCCTGCCCAAGAAGATGGCCCTGGAGCTCTTCAAGCCGTTCGTCATGCGCGAGTTGGTAAACAAGGGCTACACCACCAACATCAAGTCAGCCAAGCGGATGGTGGAGCGGAGCAACAACGTCGTCTGGGACGTCCTCGACGAGGTGATCCACGATCATCCAGTGCTTCTGAACCGCGCCCCCACGCTGCACCGCCTGGGCATTCAGGCGTTCATGCCTGTGCTGGTCGAGGGGTCGGCCATCAGGATCCATCCACTGGTTTGCCCTGCCTTCAACGCCGACTTCGACGGCGACCAGATGGCAGTCCACGTGCCCCTCTTCTCGGGCGCCATCGCCGAGGCCAAGAACCTCATGATGAGCTCACGCAACATCCTCTCGGCGGCCGACGGCAACCCCGTGGTGACGCCGCAGCAGGACATAGTGCTGGGCTGCTACTGGCTCACGGCGGCCAGGAGCCAGATGCCTGTGGGCGTGAAGGCTGCCAAGCTGCAGGCCTTCTCCGGCTCGGCTGAAGTGCTGCTCGCTTACCACGAAAACGCCATCGGCTTGCAGGACTGGACTCGGGTCCGGATCGGCGGCGAGCTGATAGTCACCACACCCGGCCGGGTCATCTTCAACAACGTACTGCCGGTGGGCCGCGATCCGCTCTCGGCGGAGGACGCCCCGAGCAGCGCCGGCGAAGGCGGCGGAGAGGATCTGCAGCCGCTGGTGTACCAGAATGCCCACTTCGATCGAAAGGGCTTGCGGGGGCTGATCGCCAAGATCTTCCGCCTCTACGGCAGTGAGGTCACAGCGGAAACCGCCAACGAGATCAAGCGGCTGGGCTTCCGTTACGCGACCCGGGCTGGCTTCACCATCTCGGCTTTCGACATCCCGCATCCGCAAGACAAGGCGGAGATCCTGGCCAAGACTGACAAGGAGGTCGAGGAGGTCGAGCGGATGTACCGCCGCGGCGTCATGACCGATGACGAGCGCTACCGCAAGGTGATCGAACTCTGGACCAGGGCGACCGAGGAGGTGGCCGGCGCCACCGAGGAGTCGTTCGATAAGTTCAGCCCGATCTGGATGATGATGGGCTCGGGAGCCCGGGGCACAGTCCAGCAGCTGCGCCAGCTGGCGGGCATGCGGGGCCTCATGGCCGACCCGACAGGCCGGATCATCGACCTGCCGATCAAGGCCAATTTCACAGAGGGCCTGACCGTTCTCGACTACTTCATCTCCACCCACGGCGCCCGCAAGGGTCTGGCCGACACAGCCCTTCGCACGGCGGACTCCGGCTACCTGACAAGGCGCCTGGTCGATGTGGCCCAGGACGTGATAGTGCGGGTGGAGGACTGCGGCACCAGTAACGGGATCTGGGTCCACGGCATAGGCACCGAAGGAGGCAAGGGCGACCCGATCCTGGAGAAGATCGCCGGCCGGACGGCGGCTGAAGACGTCGTCACCAAGGCCGGGGAGGTCCTGGTCCGGGCGGGCGAGCCCATCAACGACTCGGCGGCGCGCCGGGCGATCGAGGCGAAGGCCGGGTCGGTGCGGATCCGCTCGGTGCTCAGCTGCGAGGCTCGGGAGGGGATCTGCCGTGTCTGCTACGGTCGCAATCTGGCTACCGGCAGACTTGTCGAGATCGGCGAGGCGGTGGGCGTGATCGCCGCCCAATCGATCGGGGAGCCGGGCACCCAGCTGACTATGCGTACGTTCCACACAGGCGGTGTCGCGGGCAAGGACATCACTCAGGGTCTGCCTCGCGTCGAGGAGCTGTTCGAGGCGCGCATTCCAAAGGGCAAAGCCCTCATCTCGGAGATCGAGGGGGAGCTCGAGGTGATCCGTCAGGACGGCAGCCGCAAGGTGCGCATCACTTCGCGCGAAGAGTTCGAGGTCTCCTATCCTGTCGAATCCGGCATGGAGGTGGTCGTCAAGGATGGCGCCCAGGTGATGGAGGGCCAGGAACTGGCCAGGACGGAGAACGCGGTGCTTCGCACGCGGCACGCCGGCAGGGTCCGGGTGGGGGCCAAGGAAATCGCCGTGTCAACTGTCGATGAGGAGGTCCGTGAATACCCGATCCCGCCTGGCGAACGGATCCGGCCGGAGCTGGAGTCGCGCGACCACAAGGACGTGCACATCAGGGCCGGCGAGCAGATCACCGAAGGGCCCATCAGCCCCCAGGAGCTGCTCCACATCTTGGGCAAGGAGGAGGTCCAGAAGTTCCTTGTCGACGAGGTGCAGAAGGTCTACCGCTCCCAGGGCGTCGACATCAATGACAAGCACATCGAGGTGATCGTCAGGCAGATGATGCGGAAGGTCCGCGTCGACTCGGCCGGCGACTCCACTCTGCTGCCCGGCGAGATCGTCTCGCAGTGGGACTATGAGGAGGCGAATAAGGCGGTTCTGGCTGAGGGCGGCGAGCCGGCAACAGCCCAGACTGTGCTGCTCGGCCTCATCAAAGCGGCCCTCAACACCAGCTCCTGGCTGTCGGCCGCCTCCTTCCAGGAGACGACCAAGGTCCTCACGGAGGCTGCGATTTCGGGCAAGATCGACCGCCTGCGGGGTCTCAAGGAGAACGTGATCATCGGCAAGCTGATCCCCGCCGGAACGGGGCTCGACTACTACAAGAAGCAGCGCGAACAGGCGGCTCGCCTACTCGAGGAAGAGCCCATCGACCTCGACACGCTCAGTGTGTAGTCCGACTTTAGAAAGGGGCGCCCGGGGGGCGCCCCTTTTTCTTTTTGCGTCCGCCTTTCGCCTGGCGGCTTGGGGAACGCACGCCCAGTGATCCATTGGCCGATCGGCTGCGTATCAGACGCATGAGGTCCAGCGAACCTGTGGAGACGCTGCGGTAATGGTCATGGGGGAGCATGGCGCTGCCATCGTCGCCCTGCCCTGGCTGGCGGTGGCGGTGTTCTCGTTCCTCGCGGCATTGACGTATGGCGCCGAGAGAGGCGAGCCGCTCTGCCAGCGGTTCTTGGCCGGTCTGCAGGCACTGGGACCACTGCGGAAGCTGGCCCTGCTCCTGGCTTTGATCAGTGCGACGATCCACCTGGCTCTGATTCCCGCTCATTCCGGAGAGCCGAGCACGGCGATTCTCTTCATGCTCGACGGGCTGGCGCTGATGGCGGTTTCCGTCTGGGCCTTGCTGAAGTCACGCTGGCGCCCGGCGCTCGGTCTGCTGCTCTTCGCGAATCTGGCCGCCTACGTCTATTACGTCGCCCCCGGTCTGGAAACCGCCGATGCCGTTGGCCTGGGCACGAAGGCGATCGAGGCCGCGGCGCTGCTCGCGCTCGTGATCCCCGAACGCTGGAGCTTCGTAGCACTTACTGGAACTCGCCGGGAGGTGAATCGCTGAGAGCCTCACTGAGCACAGTCGTCCCGTCCATCAGTTAGTCAGAGGAAAAGAAAACTCAATGAATCTCGCCCGCACTTACGCAATCGTCTTTGGCGCCGTCTACACGCTGTTTGGACTGATTGGCTTCGCCGTCTCCAGCACGCTGGCGGTAGGCACGCTGATCCTCTTTCCGGTGAACGTGCTGCACAACGTGGTGCACCTGCTGGTCGGCGTCATCGGCATCGCGGCCTTCCTGACCGGCCGCTCAGTGCTGTACGCCCGCGGTATGGCGGTTCTATTTGCAGTGCTGGCAGTGGCGGGCTTCCTGCCCACCGACAGCGCCGGGCGCTTCCTGGGGCTGGTCCCGATCGGCGGCACTGACATCGTCCTGCACGCTGCCACCGCTCTCTTGGGCGGGCTGGCCGGTTTCGCCTTCGCCAACAATCGCGAGGAGCGCGCCGTCGCCTAAGTCCGCAGGCTGCGTTGAAGAAAGAGAGGGCGCTTCCGGCGGGGCGCCCTCTCTTTTTGCTCACCGCCGTTAGACTGGGCCCAGGCATTGCAGCCGGAGCGTGTCTCCGGCCAAATTGCTGCTGTTGCCTTGCGATATACTTATCGTTTGTCGTCCCAGCACGGCGTTCACGGCTGGGAAGAAACCCCTTACAGGAGATACCGTTTGCCCACCATCCAACAGCTGATCCGGATCGGCCGCAAGGCGGCAGCGAAGAAGTCCAAGGCTCCGGCCTTGAAGGCTTCGCCGCAGCGCCGCGGCGTCTGCGTGCGTGTCTACACGATGACGCCGAAGAAGCCGAACTCAGCTCTGCGGAAGGTGGCACGTGTCCGCCTGACCACAGGGATCGAGGTCACCGCCTACATCCCCGGCATCGGACACAACCTGCAGGAGCACTCGGTGGTGCTCATCCGGGGCGGTCGCGTCAAGGACCTGCCCGGCGTTCGCTACCACATCATTCGCGGCACCCTCGACACAGTCGGCACCAAGAACCGCAAACAGGGCCGCTCCAAGTACGGCGCCAAGCGCGAGAAGGCTGCCGCCGCCGCCAAGAAGAGATAGGCAGTGCCCAGAAGAAGCCGGCCTGAAAAGCGAACCATCGCGCCCGACCCCATCTATCACTCGGAGTCGGTGGCGAAGTTCGTCAACATAGTCATGAAAGACGGCAAGCGGTCGACAGCCGAGCGGGTGGTGCAGCAAGCGTTGACACGTGCCAGCCGGCAGTCTCGAAAGGAGCCGCTGGACATCTTCGACGCCGCCCTGCGCAACGCGACCCCGCTTTTGGAGGTCAAACCGCGCCGGGTCGGTGGCGCCACCTACCAGGTCCCGATCGAGATCCGGCCAGAGCGGCGCGTGGCCCTGGCCCGCCGCTGGCTGGTCCGCTTCGCCCGTCAGCGCGGGGGCCGGAGCATGTCCGAAAAACTGGCCTTCGAGCTGCTGGACGCCTCCAACAACACTGGCGGCGCCGTGCGTCGCAAAGAGGAGACGCACAGGATGGCGGAATCGAACAAGGCGTTCAGCCACTTCAGGTACTGATGATGGCAACTGCATTGAAGACCCCAACCCGGTTGGCCAATGTGCGCAACATCGGCATCATGGCGCATATCGACGCCGGCAAGACGACGACTACCGAGCGGATCCTCTTTTACGCCGGCAAGCTGCACAAGATGGGCGAGGTCCACGAGGGCGCGGCCACCATGGACTGGATGGTCCAGGAGAAGGAGCGCGGCATCACGATCACCTCCGCCGCGACCACCTGCAGCTGGCGCGACCACTCGATCAACATCCTGGACACGCCCGGACACGTGGACTTCACCGTCGAGGTCGAGCGCAGCCTCCGGGTGCTGGACGGCGCCGTCGCAGTATTCGATGCGGTGGCGGGTGTGGAGCCGCAGTCGGAGACGGTCTGGCGACAGGCGGATCACTACAACGTGCCGCGGATCGCCTTCATCAACAAGATGGACCGCATGGGCGCCGACTTCTATCGGGCGCTCGACTCCATCAAGGGCCGGCTCGGGGCGCGAGCGGTGGCTGTGCAGCTGCCGATCGGCTCGGAGGAGGGCTTCCAGGGCATCGTCGACTTGATCAACCAGCGCGCCATCGTCTACACCGACGACCTGGGCAAGAACCTGGAGACCTCCGAAATCCCGGCCGAGCTGCGGGGCAAAGTCGAGGAGCACCGCCGCGTGATGCTCGAGGCGGCGGCTGACTTCGACGAGGAGATCATGAACAAGTATCTGGAGGAGCAGGAGATCTCCGGGGAGGAGATCATCAGAGCGCTGCGCCTGGGCACCTGCGCCAGCCAGATAGTGCCTGTTCTCTGCGGAGCTGCGCTGCGGAACAAGGGAGTCCAACCCCTGCTGGATGGCGTCGTGGACTATCTGCCATCGCCGGCTGACAAGCCGGCGGTAGAGGGCTTGAACCCGGCCGACCACAGCCTGGCCATCCGCCAACCGGATGAGGAGCAGCCCTTCAGCGCCCTGGCCTTCAAAGTCCAGCGCGACCCCACAGGCGTGGGCAAGCTGACCTTCTTTCGCGTCTACTCAGGCCGCCTCAAGGCAGGCTCGACAGTCATGAACGTGACCACCGGTCGCAAGGAGCGGCTCGGCCGGATCCTGCGCATGCACGCCATGCGGCGCGAGGACGTGGAAGAGGTCTTCCCCGGCGACATCGCCGCCGCCGTCGGGCTCAAGGGCACGACCACTGGCGATACGCTGGCCGACGAGTCGCAGCCAATCCTGCTCGAGTCCATCTCCTTCCCGGAGCCGGTCATCTCGGTGGCCATCGAGCCCAAGACGAAGGTCGATCAGGACAAGCTGGGCCTGGCCCTGCAGCAGCTGGCAGAAGAGGATCCCACCTTCCGGGTTCACACGGACGAGGAGAGCGGCCAGAACATCATCGCCGGCATGGGCGAGCTGCATCTGGAGATCATCGTCGACCGCTTGACGCGCGAGTTCAGGGTGGACGCGAACATCGGCAGGCCCCAGGTCGCGTACCGGGAAGCCATGCGCAGGTCCGCCCACGGCACCGGCCGCTTCGTGCGACAGTCGGGCGGCAAGGGACAGTTCGGCCACGTGGAGCTGGAGGTTGAGCCAGGCGAGCGGGGCTTGGGCTTTGTCTTCCTCGATCAGATCACCCAGGGCCGGATCCCGCGCGAGTACATCCCAGCTGTCCAGAAGGGGATCAAGGAGGCGATCAACAGCGGGGTGGTGGCCGGCTATCCAGTGCTGGACCTGAAGGTCCGGTTGGTGGATGGGTCCTACCACAACGTGGACTCGAGCGAGATGGCCTTCCATATCGCCGGCTCGATGGGCGTCAAGGACGCCCTGCGCAGAGGCGACGCCTATCTCTTGGAGCCGATCATGAAGGTGGTCGCCACCATGCCCGAGGAGTACCTGGGCGACGTGATGGGCGACATCTCCTCGCGGCGAGGTCATATCCTGGGTATGGAAGGTCGCGGCACATCGCAGTCGGTGACGGCCTATGTGCCCCTGGCCGAGATGTTCGGCTACGCGACAGCATTGCGCTCAATGACCTCGGGTCGGGCAGCGTACTCCATGGAGTTCGATCATTACGCGGAGCTGCCGGGCAACCTGGCAGAGGCCGTGGGCAAGAAGGGAGCCGGACAGTGAACGGCTCTGAAGCAAGGTTCAGTCTGGCGCTGTCCAAAACAGCAGGAGGATTCTAGTGGCCAAGAAGAAGTTCGAGCGCACCAAGCCGCACATGAACGTGGGCACGATCGGTCACATCGACCATGGCAAGACGACGCTGACGGCTGCCATCACAAAGGTGCAGGCGGCCAAGGGCCTGGCCCAGTTCCAGGCCTTCGATCAGATCGACAAGGCGCCGGAAGAGAAGCAGCGCGGCATCACCATCTCGATCACGCATGTCGAGTACGAGACCGAAAAGCGCCATTACGCCCACGTCGACTGCCCGGGCCACGCCGACTACATCAAGAACATGATCACCGGTGCCGCCCAGATGGACGGGGCCATCCTGGTGGTTGCCGCCAACGATGGCGCCATGCCCCAGACGCGCGAGCACATTGTGCTGGCGCGGCAGGTCAACGTGCCCTCGCTGGTGGTGGCTCTGAACAAGATCGACATGGTCGAGGACGAGGAGTTCGTTGAGTTGGTCGAGCTCGACCTCCGCGAACTGCTCTCCCGCTACGAATTCCCCGGCGACGACCTGCCAATCGTGCGGGTCTCCGCGCTGAAGGCGCTGGAGGGCGACGCGGAGGCGACCGAGGGCATCACCAAGCTGCTCGACGCGGTGGACAACTTCATCCCCGAGCCGGAGCGGAAGAATGATCTGCCCTTCCTGATGCCTGTCGAGGACGTTTTCACAATCCAGGGCCGGGGCACTGTCGTGACCGGCCGTGTCGAGCGAGGCACGCAGAAGATCAACGAGTCGGTCGAGATCATCGGCATCCGGCCCACCAGAACCACAGTGGTCACCGGCCTGGAGACCTTCCACAAGCAGATGGACTCCGTCCAGGCGGGCGACAACGTGGGCGCCCTGCTCCGGGGCATCGGTCGGGAGGACGTGGAGCGCGGCCAGGTGCTGGGCAAGCCGGGCTCGATCACACCGCACACGAAGTTCAAGGCGAACGTGTACGTGCTGACGAAGGAAGAGGGCGGCCGGCACAAGCCGTTCTTCTCCAACTACAGGCCGCAGTTCTACATGCGTACGACTGACGTGACGGGTACCATCTCGCTGCCCGAGGGCGTCGAGATGTGCATGCCGGGCGACAACGTCGAGATGACCATCGAGCTCATCACGCCGATCGCCTGCGAGCAGGGTCTGCGCTTCGCCATCCGCGAGGGCGGCCGCACAGTTGGCGCCGGCGTCGTGACCGAAGTCCTTCAGTAGCGAATAGGTATAGGTAGGGGAGCTCGCAGGTGAAAGCAACGCGACTTGGTCGACGCTTGCGCGCTCCAGCTTTTCGCACCGAGCTGGCGTTCTAGTGGCGCAGAAGATACGGATCCGGTTGAAGGCCTACGACCACAAGGTCTTGGACCAGGCGGCCGACAAGATTGTCGACACCGCCCGGCGTACGAACGCGCGCATCGCCGGTCCCATCCCACTGCCGACGGAAATCAACAAGATGACTGTGATTCGTTCGCCGTTCATCGACAAGGATTCCCGGGAGCAGTTCGAGATGCGCACTCACAAGCGAATAGTGGACATCCTGGACCCGAACCCCCGGGTCGTCGATGCTCTCATGCACATCACGCTGCCGGCCGGCGTCTCGATCGAGATCAAGCTCTGATGGCGAAGAAGAAGTCGGCGCCCGCGAAGAAGGGGCTGCTCGGCCGCAAGCTCGGCATGACCCAGCTCTTCAATCCTGACGGCACGCTGTCAGCCGTGACCGTGGTGGAAGCCGGCCCCTGCCGCGTGCTCGGTCTCCGCACCGAAGAGAAGGACGGCTACGCGGCCGCGCGCCTCGCGTTCGGACCCGTCCCGGCGCGCCGACTGAGCAAGCCACTGGCTGGTGAGTTCAAGAAGGCAGGCATCGAACCTGCTCGCCAAGTGATCGAACTCCGCGGTGCCGAGGGCCTGCAAGCTGGCGAGGAACTGCGCTGTGACGTGTTCGCCGAGGGTGAGCTGGTTGACGTCACCGCCAACAGCAAGGGCAAGGGCTTCCAGGGCATGGTGAAGCGCCACCGTTTCTCACGAGGACCTGAGAGAACGTGCGTCAGCCGGGGTCGATCGGCGCGACCGATGCAGCTCGCGTGTTCAAAGGCGTGAAGATGGCAGGCCACATGGGCGCGGCGCGAACGACAGTGCAGGGCGTGAAGGTCTTGCGGGTCGATCGCGCCAGGAACCTGCTGCTGCTCCACGGCTCAGTGCCCGGGGCCTACGGATCGCTGGTCATGATCCGTGGCTCCGTCAAGCAGAAGGCAGGCAGGTGATGGCCGGCGAGCAGGACGAGTTGCAGGAGCAAACGAGCGGTGCTGCTGCGGAGCACGAGCTTGAGCCCAAGCCTGCAGCCGTCGAAAAGGCGGTAGATGAGCCGGAGCCAGGCAACCGCAAAACGGGCGCGCGCAGCTCGAGCGCGGCCAAGGTGCGGAGCCAGGCCAAGCCAGCGCGGGAGACTGAGTCGGCGGCCGCCGGGAAGGTCGCTGAGGAGGAGTCGGCGGATCCATTGTCGGTGCCCAACTACACGGCGAGTGGCGAGCGCGCCGGCCGCTTCGAGCTGCCCGAATCGATCTTCGGTCAGGTCCCGCACATGGCGGTGATGAGCCAGGCCTTTCTGCGCCAGCGCAACAACGCCCGGCAGGGCACAGCCAAGGTCAAGCACAGGGATGAGGTTTCGGGCGGCGGCGTCAAGCCCTACCGGCAAAAGGGCACAGGCCGCGCCCGGCACGGGTCTACGCGCGAGCCGTCGATGGTCGGGGGTGGCACAGTTTTCGGCCCTGAGCCCCGCTCTTACGCTGAAAGGATGCCGCGCAAGATGCGCCGGCTCGCCCTGCGTTCGGCGCTGAGCGTCAAGGTGAGCGAGCGCAAGGTGACAGTGCTCGAGAACTTCGTGATCGAGGAGCCGCGGACTGCCGAGATGGTGAGCTTGCTTCATGCCATCGGCGTGGACGACACCGCTCTGGTTGTGCTGCCCGCCGCGAACGAGGTGGTTGCGCGCTCGACCAGCAACCTGCCCTGGGCCAAGGTCATTCTGGCCAGCAATTTGAATCTGTACGACCTGTTCACTCACGATCGCGTGATCATCGCCAAGGACGCGGTGACCGTGCTCGAGGAGACCTTCAGTCCCCCCGCTCCGCGCCGAAGCTGGGTGGCCGAGGAAGCAAGCGAATGAGAGCGCCTGTCGAGGTTCTCTTCGGACCCCTCGTGAGCGAGCGCTCCTACACGCTCTACCAGGAGGGCCGCTACACCTTTCGGGTGGCGCCCGACGCGACCAAGAACGAGATAGCGAAGGCGCTCGAGGAGCACTACCAGGACCAGGGCGTGAGGGTCCGGGCAGTCAACACTGTGAACGTGCGTGGCAAGGTTCGGCGCACCGGCCGGCGCGGCCTGACCGGCCGGACCGCCGATTGGAAGAAGGCGATTGTGACGCTGGCTCCGGGCCAGAAGATCGAAGGCCTGTTTGGGAGCCTCTGATGCCCATCAAGCAATACAAGCCGACAAGTCCCGGCCGCCGCTTTCTGAAGACCGCGAGCTTCGAGGAGCTGACAACCGCGGAGCCCGAGAAGAGCCTGCTGGAGCCGCTCAAGAACAACGCTGGTCGCAACAACCAGGGCAAGATCACCACGCGACATCGCGGCGGTGATGGGCGACGCAGCTACCGCCGCATCGACTTCCGCCGCGACAAGACAGGAGTCCCCGGCAAGGTCGCGACTATCGAGTACGACCCCAACCGCTCCGCGCGCATCGCCCTGATCCACTACGCGGACGGGGAGAAGCGGTACATCCTGGCGCCGCTGGGACTCAGGGTGGGAGATCAGATCCAGAGCGGGTCGGAGGCCCCGGTCCGGGTCGGCAACTCCATGCCGCTGCAGCGGATCCCAGTCGGGTCCACCGTTCACAACATCGAGCTGACGCTCGGTCGCGGTGGCCAGTTGGTCCGCTCGGCAGGCACCTCGGCGCAGCTACTGGCCAAGGAAGGCGACTATGCGGTTGTGCGCATGCCCTCCGGCGAATTGCGTCGCATCCACGTTCGCTGCGCGGCCACCCTCGGTCAGGTTGGTAACCTGGAGCACGAGAACGAGTCCGGCGGCAAGGCGGGACGCTCTCGCTGGCTGGGCAAGCGCCCGACGGTGCGCGGCTCAACCATGAACCCCGTCGACCACCCCCACGGCGGTGGCGAAGGCAAGACCGGCCCCGGCGGCAACCCCACGACGCCTTGGGGCAAGCCCGCACTGGGTTTCCGCACCCGGAGGCCGAAGAAGGCTTCCAGTTCGCTCATCATCCGCCGTCGTGAGAAGAAGTAGAGAAATTAGGAAGCAATGTCTCGTTCGCTGAAAAAAGGCCCCTTCATCGACCCCAAGCTGGAAGCCAAGGTCGGCAAGCTGAACGCGTCACGCGAGAAGAAGGTCATCCGCACCTGGGCGCGGGCGTCGACGGTGTTCCCGGAGATGGTGGGCCACACGGTGGCCATCCACGACGGCCGCAAGCACGTTCCCGTCTTCATCAGCGAGAACATGGTTGGTCACAAGCTCGGCGAGTTCGCGCCGACCCGGCATTTCCGCAGCCACACTGGGGGCAAGACCGAGCGGGCCTCGAAGGTTCGCTAGGGAAGCAAATGGAAGTTCTCGCTCGTTCCAAGTACATCCGGCGCACCGCCCGCAAGGCGCGGCTGGCGGCGGACATGGTGCGCGGCATGCGTGTCAGCGAGGCGTTGGCGCAGCTCGAGTACTCGCCCAAGCACGCCGCCCGGGATGTGGCGAAGGCCGTCAAGTCGGCTGCGGCGAACGCAGAGCACAACCACAACCTGGATCGGGACGACCTCTGGCTGAAAACGGTGGTCGTGGACGAGGGGCCCACCATGAAGCGCATCCGGCCGGTGAGCCGGGGCATGGCGCACCAGTACTTCAAGCGCACCTGCCATATCACAGCCATCGTCGAGGATCGGCCGGAGGTTGCTCCGGCCCGGCCGGCGCGCCGCCGCCAGGCCGCCCGCACCGCGAGGCCGGCGGGGGAAACCGAAGCGGCCGTCGAGGGGGAGAGCTAAATTGGGTCACAAGGTCCACCCGAACGGATTTCGGCTCGGTTCCTACAGGAACTGGGAAGCCAACTGGTTCGTCGCCGACAAGGACTACACCAAGGTGCTTCACGAGGATCTGGCGATGCGCAAGTTCATCTCCGGCCGGCTGAAGAACGCCGGGGTGGCGAGGATCGAGACCGAGCGCTCTTCCAATGCCCAGCTGGCTGTCACCATTTACACCGCCAAGCCGGGCATCGTCATCGGCAAGGGCGGAGCGTCCGTGGACGCTCTCCGCAACGATTTGGAGAAGCTCTTTGGGAGCCGGGTGAAGATCTCGATCCAGGAGATCAAGCAGCCGGAGCTGGACGCGCAGTTGGTGGCTGAGAACATCGCGCTCCAGATCGAACGCCGCATCAGCCACCGACGAGCCATGAAACAGTCGATCATGCGAACGATGCGCGCCGGCGCCAAGGGAGTTCGGATAGCGCTCGGCGGCAGGCTACGCGGCGGCGAGATGGCGCGACGGGAATGGGATCGCGAGGGTCAGGTGCCCCTGCACACACTGCGCGCCGACATCCGCTTCGGCCGCGCCACCGCCAAGACCACTTTCGGTGTGATAGGCGTCAAGTGCTGGATCTACCGCGACCTCCTGGCGCCCAAGCGCCGGGGCGTCGAGCTGGTGCCTGAGAACCTCGCCCGCCAGGCCGATGCGGCCGCCATCGAGGTCCGCCGGGCTGCCGCCGCGCAGGCGCAGGCTCAGGCGGCTCAAGCTCCCGTGCAGTCAGGCACGCTGCAGGCCGCCGCCGTCAATCAGAACCCGAATGATCCTAAGGTCGCTTCCGCCAACGTGGCTGAACAGGTCGCCGGCGAGCGGGCCGGGACCGGCCTGCGCCAGCGAGCCCCTCGGCCGCCAGGCACCCCGGCCAGCCAGGCTGAGCGGCGCAGCCAGCCAGGCACGAGGCCCAGGCCCGCCCGGCCGGCCGACCAGCCCAGAGCGACACCCACCGAGGCTGCGGCCGCCGCCTCCGAACACACGATGCCCGCCGCGCCGGCCGAGGACACGGTGCCCGCTGCCGCGCCTGCCGAGGTCAGCCCGGAAGGCGTCGGCGGGTCGAGCGCCGGCCAAGCGGCCGGCTCAGTTGTCGCCTCGGCGATCTCGCGCATCCTGCCCACGCCCGAGGCGGACATGGCCCAGGAGAAGGAGGGCCCCAAGACCAAGAGCGCTGGCGGTGAAGAGCGGAAGCGACCGGAAGCCGCAGCAGACGAGGAGGCGGAGCAGGATGCTACTTCCTAAGCGCGTAAAACACCGCAAGCAGCACAAGGGCCGGCGAGGTGGCGTCGCCACTCGAGGGGCGACTATCGCCTTCGGCCAGTTTGCCCTCCAGGCGGAGGAAGCCTGCTGGATGACGAATCGGCAGATCGAGGCTGCGCGACGAGCCATGACCCGCCACGTGAAGCGCGGCGGCCAGATCTGGATCCGGATCTTTCCCGACAAACCCGTGACCAAGAAGCCGGCAGAAACGCGGATGGGCTCTGGCAAGGGCAATCCGGAAGGCTGGGTGGCGGTGATCAAGCCTGGCCGAGTTCTCTTTGAGATGGCCGGCGTGAACGCCGAAACTGCCAAAGAGGCCATGCGCCTGGCGGCAGCCAAGCTGCCGGTGAAGACGCGGTTCATAATGGCCGAGGAGTCTCAGGCCACTCAGCTAGCACACGCCGGAGGCGGAGAATGATCAGAGCCGCTGAGCTCGCCGAATTGGACTCAGAACAGCTGGCAGCCCGCCTCAGCAGCGAGCGCAGGGAGCTCTACGAGCTGCGCTTCAAGCTGGCCGTGGGACAGCTTGAGAACAACCGGCAGGTGCGGCGGGTTCGCAAGAACATTGCGCGCATCCTGACTGTGGTGCAGCAGCGACGGCTGAACGGCGAGGGCGTGCTGGTTCAGCCTTTGGAAACACCCGAAGCTGTGGAAGCTGACGCCCAGGCGGCCGAGTCCCCGGCGGGCGAGGACGATGCGCTGGCTCCCTCCCAGCCGACCGTCCGTACGGGCGCTCGGGCAAGGCGCGCCGGCCAAGAGGATGTCTAGATGAGTGAAGTTCAACCAGAGCAGCTGGCGGCGGAGCGCAAGCGAGCGCTGCGCAAGGTTCGCACCGGGCGAGTGGTCTCCGACAAGATGGAGAAGACAGTCATCGTTCAGGTGGCGGACTTGAAGTCGCACCCGCTCTACAAGAAGGTGATGCGGCAGCGAACGCGATTCAAGGTGCATGACGAGAGCGATCAGTGTCAGGTGGGCGATCTGGTCAGGATCATGGAGACGCGGCCCATTTCCAAGGACAAGCGCTGGCGTGTGCTGGAAGTCGTCGAGAAGGCCAGATAGCTGTGATCCAGCAAGAAAGCAGGCTCAGAGTGGCCGACAACAGCGGTGCCCGGGAACTGCTCTGTATCCGGGTCATGGGAGGCTCCTATCGTCGCTACGCTTCGGTGGGCGACGTGATCACCGCCACTGTCAAGTCGGCCCAACCGGGCGGCCAGGTGAAGAAGGGCGAGGTCGTGAAAGCCGTAGTCGTCAGGGTGGCCAAGGAATATCGGCGCCCGGATGGCTCGAACATCCGCTTCGACGACAACGCGGCGGTGATCATCAATCCCCAGAACAATCCCAGGGGCACACGCATCTTCGGCCCGGTGGCCCGCGAGCTGCGCGAGCGCAACTTCATGAAGATTGTGTCCCTGGCTCCGGAGGTGCTCTGAGTTGCTGAAGAACAAGGCAAGCGCCGCCAGGCTTTCGAAACCTGATCTGGCCGCGGGGGACACGGTGGTGGTGCTGGCCGGGAAGGACAAGGGCAAGCGAGGCGAGGTTCTGCGCACGCTGCCCGTGGCGGGGAAGATAGTCGTGCGCGGGGTGAACCTCAAGAAGCGGCACACCAAGGCGGGCAGCCGGGTGGCTGGGAACGTTGTCCAGCAAGGTGGCATCGTCGACTTTGAGTCGCCGCTGGACTACAGCAACGTGATGCTGTTCTGTCCGGCCTGTGAGCGGCCGACGCGGATCCGCCACACAGTCCTGGAGGGTGGTCGCAAGGCGCTGGAGTGCGTCAAGTGCGGCGAGCCATACCAGCGGGTTCGGAAGACGGAGGCCCAGTGAGCACAGCTACTGCGAACACCGTGAGCCGGCCGCCCAACCTGCAGCAGACGTATCTGGAGAAGGCGGTTCCCGCGCTGCAGAGGGAATACGACTACGACAACGTGATGGAAGTGCCCCGCGTGGCGAAGGTGATCCTCAACATCGGCATCGGCGAGGCGAAGGACAACCCGCGCGCGTTGGAGGCGGCCGTCGCCGACGTCCGCACGGTAACCGGCCAGCAGCCGGTGGTGGTGAAGGCGCGTCGCTCGGTCGCGGCGTTCAAGCTGCGCGAGGGCATGCCAGTAGGGATCAAGGCCACGCTGCGGGGCCGCCGGATGTGGTTCTTCTTGGAGAGGCTGATCGGCCTTGCCCTGCCGCGCATAAGGGACTTCCGCGGCATCAGCGGCGAGGGTTTCGACGGCCGCGGCAACTATTCGCTGGGGCTGCGGGAGCAGATCATCTTTCCCGAGATCGACTACGACAAGATCGACAAGCTGCGAGGTTTCGAGGTTTCGATAGTGACTACCGCCAAGACGGACGAAGAGGCGCGCGCGCTGCTGACCCACTTGGGTATGCCATTCCGCAAGCGGGAAGGCGGGTGACCAGCGTGCAGCGGAGGAGTGAGTAAGTGGCCAAGAAATCAGCAGTTGAGAGCTGGAAGAAGCCGCCCAAGTTCGCAGTGCGGTTACGCAACCGGTGCCGCCTGTGCGGGCGGCCCCGCGCCTACATGCGCAAGTTCGGCATGTGCCGGATCTGTTTTCGAACGCTTGCCGCCGAGGGCAGGATCCCCGGCGTGATGAAGTCGAGTTGGTGATGGCGAGAGCGGGAACCGGCGTCGTCTCCGACCCGATCGCAGACATGCTGACGCGCATCCGGAACGCCAACACGGCTCGTCACGGCGAGGTGCGGGTCCCGGCTTCGCGCTTGAAGCTCGAGGTTGCCCGGGTTCTGAAGGACGAGGGCTACATAGGTGGCTACACAGTTGACAAGGAGCCTGAGTGGGTGGGCGAGACGCTCACCATAAGCTTCAAGGCTCGGCCCGACCGCAAGCGCGTGATCTCGGGCGTGAAGCGGATCAGCCGGCCGGGTCTTCGCGTCTACGCCCGAAAGACAGAGATTCCGCGTGTCCTGGGTGGGCTGGGGGTGGCCATCCTCTCCACCAGCCAGGGCGTCATGAGCGGGCGCCAGGCCCTTCGCGCAGGTCTCGGCGGCGAAGTGCTGGCGTACGTCTGGTAGGAACTGCTAAAGAGATATGTCTAGGATCGGAAAGCTTCCCATCGCGCTGCCAAGCGGCGTCGACTTCACAGTGGAACGGAATCACGTGACCGCCAAGGGCCCCAAGGGCACGCTGGCGCGTGCGCTGCCGGCGCAGATCAGCGTCAAGGTCGCAGACGGCAGCATCCTCTGCGAGCGGCCGACCGACGGTCGCGAGCATCGATCGCTGCACGGACTGACGAGAACCCTTGTCGCGAACATGGTGACGGGTGTTGCCACCGGTTTCCGCAAGGATCTGGAGTTGGTAGGCGTCGGCTACCGCGCCGCCAAGCAGGGCAATGAGCTGGTGCTGAATCTCGGCTTTTCGCACCCTGTCCGGATCACGCCGCCGGAGGGGATCGACATCGAGGTAACCGACCCGACGCATTTCGCGGTGGTCGGGGCGAACAAGGAGGACGTCGGGCAGCTGGCGGCCAAGCTGCGCAAGCTGCGTCCGCCGGAGCCTTACAAGGGCAAGGGCATGATGTACAAGGGCGAGGTGGTCCGCCGAAAGGCCGGCAAGGCCGGCAAGGGGGCCAAGTAGTGCTGAAGCAGTTCGACCGCAAGCAGGCTCGCCAGAAAAGGCACCGTCGGGTCAGGGTCAGGGTCCGAGGCACGTCCGAGCGGCCGAGGCTCACTGTCTTCCGCAGCCTGAACCACGTCTATGTACAGCTCATCGACGATGTCCAGGGCCGCACTGTCGCCGCGGCCTCGACGCTGCAGCTGAAGACTCAAAAGAGCGACCTCAGGGCCGCGCAGGCGGTGGGCAGGGCCATCGCGGACCGGGCCAAGGACGCCGGTGTGGCGGCTGCCGTGTTCGATCGGAGCGGCTTCCTCTACCACGGCAGGATCAAGGCTCTCGCCGACGCCGCTCGTGAAGCGGGCCTGGAGTTTTAGAAAATGGCAATACGTTCCAATTACGGCGAGCGCTCCGAGTTCAGCGAGCGTTTGGTCAGCCTGAACCGCGTGGCGAAAGTGGTGAGGGGCGGCCGGCGGTTCTCCTTTGCCGCCCTGATAGTAGTGGGCGATCAGAACGGCCGCGTCGGCGCCGGGCTGGGCAAGGCGCGCGAGGTGCCGGAAGCCATCCGCAAAGGCGTCGAGATCGCCAAGCGGAACATGATCACAGTCCCGATGGTCGGAACCACCATCCCGCATGAGGTCCGACACAAGTGGGGCGCGGCCAAGGTCATGCTGAAGCCGGCGGCGCCCGGGACCGGCGTGATCTCGGGTGGTGCCATGCGGGCGGTGATCGAGCTGTCCGGCGTCAAGGACATCCTTACCAAGTCGCTGGGAACCAACAATCCGATCAATACGGTGCGAGCCACCATGTCGGCACTACAGACGCTCCGCACAGCGCAGGAGATTGCGGAGCTGCGCGGCAAGGAGGTCGAGGACATCGTGGGCGCACAGCTGGCGACGGCCTACCGGCATGCCGCCAGTAGCGGCACCATTCCCGCCGGCGCCGGCCGCGGAGAGAGGAACTGATGGAAGAGCCAGCGGCAGCTACGCTCAGAGCGACGTGGAAGAAGAGCGCCATCGGCTACTCAGCTGACAAGCGGGCGACCATTACATCGCTGGGCTTTCGCCGTCTCAATGAGACTCGCGAGCTGCCTGACACGGAGCCGGTACGGGGCATGCTGCGCAAGGTAAGCTTCTTGGTCGCCGTCGAGGGGGAGCCCTGGCAGCCTCCGAAACGCGCGCGTTTCAAGATGGCCCGGACCCGCTCGAACAAGAAACACTCACGAGGACACTAGGACACTGAAATGCATCTTCACGAACTGCGATCGCCAGAAGGCTCCCGCCACAGACCGAAGCGCGTGGGGCGCGGCACGGGCTCGGGCAAGGGCAAGACTTCCGGTCGCGGTCAGAAAGGCCAGAATGCCCGCAGCCAGGGCTTCCGGCTGGGCTTCGAGGGCGGCCAGATGCCCCTCAGCCAGCGGCTGCCGAAGCTCGGTGGATTCAAGAACCGTTCGCGGGTCGAGTACGCCCCTGTCAACCTGACCAAGCTGAACCGCTTCGAGGATGGTGCGACCCTCACGCCTGAGGCGTTCTACGGCACCGGGCTCGTGGCTCAGGGTCAGCCGATCAAGCTGCTTGGCACCGGTACCCTCCGGCGCAAGCTGACTGTGACTGCTCACGCGACCAGCGAGAGCGCGCGCTCGGCGATCGAGGCCAAGGGTGGCAAAGTGACAGTGCTTTCAGCCGAGCTCGTGGCCCAGGATCAGGCGCCCAGCACAGAGTAGGTCGCCGAAGTGAACCTGCTGGCGGCGATCTTCAACGCCCTGAGGCTGCCGGAGCTCCGGAACAAGCTCCTGTTTACGGCCGGGCTTCTGGTCGTCTACCGCTTGTTCTCGAACGTCACGATTCCCGGAGCCAGCCCTTCGGCGCTGCAGAGCCTCTTCAACAGCCAACCGCTCCTCGGCTTGCTCGACCTCTTCTCTGGGGGCGGGCTCTCCACCTTCAGTGTGGTGGCGTTGGGGCTGAACCCGTTCATCAACGCCAGCATCATCATGCAGCTGATGACGGTGGTCTCCGTCCGCCTGGACGAGATCTCCAAGGAGGGGGAGCTCGGCCGCCGCCGTTTCACCCGCTGGGTTCGCTACCTGACGGTTCCTCTGGCCTTCGGCCAGTCCTACGGATTCACGGTTCTGTTCCAGAACGCCACGCCGCCGATCCTGCCGACGAACATGGACTGGTTCCAGCGTCTGACCATCATGCTGACGCTGACCGCCGGCACCGTCCTGGCGATGTGGATCGGCGAGCTGATCACCGAGTACGGAATCGGCAACGGCGTTTCGCTGGTCATCTTTGCGGGCATCGTTGCCCGCGCCCCTCGAACGCTTGGCTCCTCGGTGGTAGGTCACTCCACAGGTGGCGGCCTGGCCGATCTGGTGCCCTTTGTCTTGTTGGGCGTCATCGCTGTGATTGCCATCGCCTTCGTGATCGAGGTGCAGCAGGCCCAGCGCAAGATTCCCATCCAGTCAGCTCAACGTCTGACGGGGGGCCGGACGGTGCAGGGACGGCAGAGCTTCCTGCCGCTGCGGGTCAACACCGCAGGCGTCATCCCGATCATCTTCGCGCTCTCGATCATGACCTTCCCGACGATACTGGCCGGCTACTTCGCCGGCGCACCGACCGGGACCTGGTACCGCAACCTGGCGGACTGGGTGCGAGGCAACTTCGTGCCCTACGGCCCCAACCTCAGCTCGACCATCGCCTATAACGCTGCGTACTTTCTTTTTATCTTCGGCTTCACCTACTTCTACACGTTCGTTCAGTTCAAGCCGGATGACGTAGCCGACAACTTACGCCGGTACTCGACGTTCATTCCGGGCATCCGGCCCGGCCGCCCTACCGCCGAGTACCTGACGCACGTGATGAACCGCATCACTCTGGCCGGGGCCATCTTCTTGGGGCTGATCACCGTCGTGCTGCCCATCGTGGCGGCGCGGGTTTCGAATATTCCCCCCACCCAGATGTATCTCGGCGGCACTGCGCTGCTGATCGTGGTTGGCGTGGCACTCGACACGATGAAGCAGCTCGAGACGCAGCTCGTGATGCGTCAGTATCGTGGCTTCATTCGATGAGCCCCCAATCGAACGGTGGCGAGCCCAGGTCGCCGCTGACCGCGGCGCTCTTCGGCCCGCCCGGCAGTGGGAAGGGCACCCAGGCAGCGTTTCTGGTCGAACAGCTGAAGATCGCCCAGGTTTCGACTGGTGAACTATTCAGGCAGGAGGTCCGTCGGGGCACGAGGTTGGGTCGACAGGCGAAGGAATACATCGATCGCGGCGAGCTGGTGCCTGACGAGATCACGCTGGCGATGTTTCGAGAGCGGCTGGCGAAGTCGGACTGCGCGGCCGGGGTCTTGCTCGACGGCTTTCCCCGCACTGCCGCTCAGGCTGAGGCCTTGGGCGCGTTCCTGCACCGTTTGGGTCGGCAGATGGACCGCGTCATCTACATCAAGGTGCCGCAGGATGTGCTGGTCAGTCGTCTCTCGGGCAGGTTGACCTGCCCCGAGTGCGGCACTACTTATCATCCGGAGCTTGCTCCGCCCCGGCAGGCAGGCCTGTGCGACCGCGACGGCGGCCGGCTCTTCCAGCGCGACGACGACGCGCCCGAGACCGCGCTGCGGCGCATCAACGTCTACAAGGAGCAGACGGCATCGGTGGTCGACTACTACCGGAACCTGGGGCTGGTGGCCGAGGTGGACGGGCTGGGACCTATCGAAGATGTGCGGCGGCGCACGCTCGCCACAGTGAGCCAGAGCACAGTCGGATGATCAACTACAAGACCCAGCATGAGCTGAGCCTGATGCGCCAGGCGGGCCTGGCGCTGGCCGCTGTGGTCGAGGACTTGAAGGCGGCAGTGCAGCCGGGCGTCAGGACTCGGGAGATCGACAAGCTGGCGCAGGCCCGGATCCGGGCTGCCGGAGCCCGACCCGGGTTCCTCGGCTATCACGGCTATCCGAACTCGATCTGCATTTCCATCAACGATGAGGCGGTGCACGGCATCCCAGGACCGCGCAAGGTAGTAGCGGGCGACATCGTGAGTCTGGATCTGGGGCTCGTGCTGGATGGATTCTGGGCCGACATGGGCTGCACTGTTCCCGCCGGCCAGGCCTCGTCCGAGGCGCAAAGGTTGATTCGGGTCACTGATGAGTGCCTCCAGGTTGCCCTCCAGCACGCCCAGCCCGGCGGGCGTCTGGGCGACATCTCTGCAGCCGTCCAGAGGCACGCCGAGCAGAACGGTTTCTCAGTAATCAGGCAGTTCGTCGGTCACGGGATCGGCCGCCAGATGCACGAGGCGCCCCAGGTGCCAAATTTCGGCCGGGCGGGCTCCGGACCTGAGCTGAAGCCTGGCATGACCCTGGCCATCGAGCCGATGGTCAACCAGGGTGCCCCGGAGGTCTACATCAAGCCTGATGGCTGGACTGTCTGCACCAGCGACGGGCTGCTCTCCTCCTACGTCGAGCACACAGTCGCGATCACCGCCCAGGGCCCGCAGGTGCTCACGGCTCCGGATGCCGCCAGCTCGGGCCGGATCGCTGTCTGACCCACTACACCTGTCGACGGCTATGCGGTACACTAATCGTTCGTGCCCCAGGCCCGTGACGTCGTCGCGGGCCGCGTGCTGGAGCCACTCCCTAACGGAATGTTTCGGGTCGAGCTCGAGAACGGGGTCAAGGTCCTGGCTCACGTCGCCGACCGCCCCGGGACTCACTTCACCCGCCTCCTGGCGGGGGAGCGAGTGACGGTGGAGCTATCGGAGAGCGACAGGTCGCGGGGAAGAATCCGGGAAATCATGAGATGAAGGTCAGACCGTCGGTGAAGAAGATGTGCCCCAAGTGCAAGGTGATCAAGCGCGAGGGTGTCATCCGCGTGCTCTGCGTTAACCCGAAGCACAAGCAGAGGCAGGGCTAATGCCCATTTCGGAGGGGGGACACTAGGTGGCTCGTCTGGCAGGGGTCGACATCCCCAACGACAAGCGGGTGGTCATCTCGCTCACGTACATCCACGGCATCGGCCGCACCACTTCCGAGCGGCTGCTCCGGCTGGCCAACGTGAATGTGAACACGCGCGTCAAGGAGCTCAGCGACGAGGAATTGGGGCGCATGCGGCAGGTGATCGATCGTCTGGCTCAGGACAAAGAGGTCCTGATCGAGGGCGATCTGCGCCGAGAAGTGGCCATGAACATCAAGCGGCTGAGCGAGATAGGTTCCTACCGAGGCGCTCGTCACCGGCGCGGCCTGCCGGTCCGCGGCCAGCGCACCCGTACCAACGCTCGGGCCCGGCGCGGCCCCAAGCGCGCGGTCGCCGGCAGGAAGAAGAAAGGCAAGTAAGAGGGGGTCCATAAGAGCTTGGCCAAGCAGAAGAAGAAGGGAGTGCGCACTCGCCGCCGCGAGAAGAAGAACGTGGCGATCGGCCAGGCGCACGTCCAGAGCACTTTCAACAACACGATAGTGACCATCACTGACGTGCAGGGGAATGTGCTTGCCTGCGGTTCGGCTGGCGCTCAGGGTTTCAAGGGCAGCCGTAAA
>JAABUQ010004656.1_pt1 | contig 23124 bp, 23 predicted proteins | sample 5560001 | NCBI WGS metagenome assembly JAABUQ01 (sample SAMN10711888, study PRJNA513371) | rock metagenome | isolation source: Antarctica rocks | place: Antarctica: Victoria Land, Finger Mt nord | collected 2015-12-18 | reverse complement strand
GGCCATGGGGTATGAACCAAATCCCCGCATATCAGACTGGCAACGCCGTCACCGAGCCCGACGTCCCGCCCTCCTTGAGACAAACGATCACCTCGTCCGCGAGAACACTCCACGGCGAAACTTCAACCTGCCCACTTGACAACAACCGCGCCATATCAGCCGCGGATGGGGGAAGCGGAGGCCGGAGGTCGGCCTTCGGGTGTACTGCCAGCGTCCGGGCGGGGCATTTCGCTAGCGTAGCTCGCCGAGGGCCCGGTTGGGCCGGGCCGCAGCTCGGCTGCCTGCGACCTCGACGCAGTAGACTCGGCGCGCGTCAACTTCCACCGACCGCACGCCCACGAAAGTCAAGCGACCGCACTGCCAATGAAAGTTCTCGTTACAGGCGCCAACGGCTACATCGGCTCAGTCCTCGCGCCGATGCTCCGTGCCGCCGGACACCTCGTGGTTGAGTTGGACAGCGACCTTTTCTCCGACTGCTCGCTGGTGTCATACCGGCCGGATGTGAACTCCGTGTCCATGGACGTCCGCGACATCGACGCGTCTGACCTCGAGGGGTTCGAAGCCATCGTTCACCTGGCCGCGATCTCAAATGATCCGCTCGGCGACCTCAACCCGGACTGCACCTACGAGGTCAACCACCGAGCCAGCGTGCGGCTCGCGGAGATGGCGAAGGACGCAGGTGTCAAGCGCTTCCTGTTTGCCTCGTCGTGCAGCCTCTATGGAGCGGCGGGCGAGGATCTGCTCGACGAGACGGCGCCGTTCAACCCGGTCACCCCCTACGGGGAGTCCAAGGTGCTAGCAGAGCGGGATCTGTCGAGTTTGGCCGATGCGCGCTTCAGTCCGACGTATTTGCGCAACGGCACCGCGTACGGACTTTCGCCGCGGCTGCGGGGTGACATCGTGCTCAACAATCTGGTCGGCTTCGCATGCACGACAGGTGAAGTACGGATGCAGAGTGACGGCAGCCCGTGGCGTCCCATGGTTCATGTCCGAGACATCGCCGGGGCCTTCTTGGCTGTGATGGACGCGCCTCGCGAGCGGATTCACGACGAGGCCTTCAACGTGGGGCGCGAGGACGGCAACTATCAGATTCGTGACCTGGCCAGGATCGTCGAGGAGGCGGTTCCCGGCAGTCGGCTCACGCTGGCCAAGAACGCCGCGCCGGATCCGCGCAGCTATCGGGTCACGTTCGACAAGCTCCGTCGTCACGTGCCGACGTTCTCGCCATCCTGGACCGCGGAGGCGGGCGCGAATGAGATGAGTGACGCGATCCGGGCTGCGGACGTATCCGCGGAGGCCTTCGCGAGCTCGCGGTTCATTCGCCTGCGGCGCATTCGCGAGCTCATGGAGGCGGGTGTGATCGATTCCAGTCTGCGCCGTAGGACCGACGGTCAATCCGCGGCTAAGAGCCCGGCCAAGGTTCTGGCTGGGGCCGTTTCGGCCAGCCGTTCCCAGCCCAGATGTCGCTCCTGCCGTCACGGCGAACTGCTCGGGGTACTGGATCTGGGAGCCCAACCGCTGGCCAACGCCTTCGAGCACACCCGTGAGCTCTCTGAGCACCAGGCCACGTATGCCCTCGAGGTTCTTCACTGCCCTGAGTGCTCGCTCGTGCAACTCTCAGACGCGGTTTCGTCCGAGTTGCTCTTCCGCGATTACGCCTACTTCTCGTCGGTCATTGGAGCGCTCGTCGAGCACGCTCGTCAAATCGCTGAGCGAATGATCGTGGAGCGCTCGCTCGGACCGCAGAGCCTGGTAATCGAGTTGGCCAGCAACGACGGATATCTGCTCCAGCACTACCGAGATGCCGGCGTTCCGGTCTTGGGCATCGATCCCGCGGAAAATATCGCGGCCGTGGCCAACGAGCGCGGGATTCCGACCAGATCGGACTTCTTCGGTCTCGAGCTGGCCGAGGAGTTGGTTCGAGAACAGAGGCCTGACGTGGTCCACGCGAACAACGTGCTCGCTCACGTTGCGGACCTCAACGGCTTCGTCGAAGGACTGGCTCTGCTGCTCGGGGACAGAGGGCAGGCCGTGATCGAAGTTCCCTATCTCAAGCGGCTGCTCGACGACTGCGAATTTGACACGATCTACCATGAGCACCTCTGTTACTACTCGCTCACAGCCGTCGAACGGCTGCTCCGACGCCATCGACTAGCGATTGAGACGGTCGAGCAGGTACCGATCCACGGCGGCTCTCTCCGGCTGTTTGTAGCGTCAGAGGACACCGTCACTTCTGGGGAAACAGTGACCGCGTTGCTGGCCGACGAGCAGACTTGGGGGGTCGATGGCTCAGACCCCTATGCACAGTTCGGGCAGCGGGTGCGGTCATTGAGAGCCGAGCTCGGCGAGCTCCTCGGAAAGCTCAAGGCTCAGGGGTCTTCAATCGCCGGTTACGGGGCGGCGGCCAAAGGAAGCACGCTGCTCAACACGTTTGGGATCGGACGCGAGATACTCGAGTTCGTGGCTGATGCTAGCCCGCACAAGCAGGGTCGTTACATGCCGGGCATCGGCGTTCCAATCGTGGCGCCGGCGCGGATGCTCGAGGATCGTCCTGACTACGTTCTTCTTCTGGCCTGGAACTTCGCCGAGGAAATCTTCGCCCAGCAGCAGGCCTACAGCGCCGCTGGGGGGCACTTCATCATTCCGATCCCCACCCCGCAGATCGTATGAGTGGCATTGACGGGGTGCAGGTTGTCGCTCTGCGTCGCATCCCTGATGAGCGTGGAACGATCATGCACATGCTCCGCTCTACCGATGCGCATTTTCAGGCTTTCGGCGAGATCTACTTCTCGATGATCTATCCGGGCGTGGTCAAAGGGTGGCATCTTCATCACGAGATGACGCTCAACTACGCCTGCGTCCAGGGTCGGGCTAAGCTCGTCTGCTACGACGACCGCGCGGAGTCGCCAACCCGCGGGACGTTGACCGAGACCTTTCTCGGCCCCGATAACTACTCGCTAGTGGTGATCCCGCCGGGGATCTGGAACGGACACAAGGGGATGGGTACCGAGCCGGCTCTGATCGCCAACTGCGCCTCGCACGTCCACGATCCGCGCCGCTCCGAGCGCCTCGATCCCTTCGAGAATCAGATTCCCTACGACTGGGCAGTTCGTCAGCACTGACATGAGCCGACCGAGTACGAAGCTCGAAGACCTCCCCGTCGTGATCCTCAGTGGTGGCCTCGGGACGCGACTCAAGGAGGAGACCGATCGGGTGCCCAAGCCGCTGGTGGAGATCGGTGAGATGCCGATGCTCTGGCACATCATGAAGCTCTACCGTCATTACGGCCCGCGACGCTTCGTCTTGTGTCTGGGCTACAAGAGTTGGCTGATCAAGGACTACTTCTTGCACTACCGAGAGCACGTGTCCGACTTTACGCTCGGCGGCGATCACCAGCCGAGGTTTCACACGAACCTCCAAGAGGACTGGGAAATCACCTTTGCCGAGACTGGGCTTCTGACTGCAACGGGCGGCCGACTATGGCGGGCCCGGGATTACATCGACACCGACACGTTCATGTTTACCTACGGGGACGGGATCGGCTCCGTTGACATCAGTCGCCTGCTCGAATTTCACTATGAACAGGGGCGCCTCGGCACGGTCACGGGGGTGCGGCCGACATCGCGGTACGGCGAGATGACCGTTGATGGAACTCGTGTGTTTGAGTTCAACGAAAAGCCGATTTCGGAAGGGTTCGTGAGCGGGGGCTTCTTCGTCTTTGAGCGAGAGTTCCTCAGCTACCTGACCGACGATCCCAACCTTTTTTTCGAGCACGCTCCGTTGCAGAATCTGGCTCGAGATGGGGAGCTCGCCGTTTACGCTCACGATGACTTCTGGATGGGCATGGACACCCACCGCGACCTCACCGAGCTCAATCAGCTGTGGTCGGACGGGTCTCCGCCCTGGCGGGTCTGGGAGTGACGGGGCCAGTGGGTCAGGAGGTACGCGACCTCGATCGCGGGGACGCCGGAATCAGACTCCATGAGTTCATCCGAGAGCTGTATCCGATCTGCAGGAGCCTTACGGGGGAGGGTGTCCGGGCGACGCTTCGCCGGGTCGGTGCCCGGATTCCACTCGAGATTCACGAGGTGGCGACAGGGACTCCCGTCTTTGATTGGATCGTCCCGCGGGAGTGGAATATTCGTGATGCCTACATCACCGGTCCGTCCGGAGAGCGGGTGTTGAGTTTTGCCGATTCCAACCTCCACGTCATGGGCTACAGCGTTCCAGTGCACGGGCGCATGTCGCTCGCCGCCCTGCGCGAGCACCTCTTCACCCTGCCGGACCGTCCTGAGTGGATCCCCTACCGAACGTCCTACTACGCGGAGAACTGGGGATTCTGTCTCGCGGATTCACAATTGCAGGGGCTCGAGGACGGCGAGTACGAGGTCTGCATCGATTCGACGCTCGCCGATGGGCACCTGACCTATGGTGAGTGCGTGCTGCCGGGGGAAGAGGACGACGAGGTTCTGATCTCGGCGCACGTGTGTCATCCGGCCCTCTGCAACGACAATCTCTCCGGTGTGGCGATCGCAACCTTCCTGGCCCACGCGCTGGGGTCAGCTTCGCGCCGCTACACGTATCGATTCCTGTTCATCCCCGGGACGATCGGCTCGATCACCTGGCTGTCCACGAACCCGGAGGCGGTGTCAAGGATCCGACACGGTCTCGTCCTCACCTGTGTGGGCGACGGCGGCCCTTCCACCTACAAGCGGAGCCGGCGCGGGGACTCTGAGATAGACCAGGTGGTGGAGTACGTTCTGGCGGCGTCTGGCAATCCCTTCGAAGTCGAGGACTTCTCGCCCTGGGGCTACGACGAGCGCCAGTACTGCTCCCCCGGTATCAATCTGCCGGTGGGGTGTCTGATGCGCACTCCGCACGGACGCTTTCCTCAGTACCACACGTCGGCCGACGATCTCGATTTCGTGAGTTCCGCCGGACTCGCGGATTCGTTCGCCAAATGCCTGTCCGCTTTCGACCTGTTGGAGCGAAATGGCGTGTTTCTCAACCTCAGCCCGATGGGCGAGCCTCAGCTGGGTCGCCGTGGACTCTACGGCGCGGTCGGGGGTCAACCCGACAAGCGCCGGATCGAGATGGCCATGCTATGGGTAATGAACATGTCAGATGGCAAGCACAGTCTGCTCGAGGTAGCTGGCCGGTCCGGGATTGACTTCGACTCCATCGCCGAGGCTGCCCAACTGCTCTACGATCACGATTTGCTCGAGCGAACCGCGCGCGCTGCTCCGTGAGGGCCGGCGTGGCCGCCTCGCGGTCTGGGGTGGCACGAGGGCGGGGTCCGGCGGCATCCGGCTGGCGTCCGGTCTCAGGCAGGTCAGTATTCTCCGGACGTATTCGGTGGCTACCACACGGGCCGACGCTCGACGATTCTTGGCTGCACCGCGGTCGGTTATGGATGACGGCAGGCGTCGCTCGCGTTGATCGTGAACTTGTGGGCACCGGCCGGTGACGCGGTGCAGCAATCAGGCAACGTGACCCCAGACCCACCGGACATCCCGCCCTCGGATCAAGGTGATCGCGCCGAGCCGGTGACCACGGCCTCTGGCCGCTTGACCGGGACCGAGGTCAAGAAGCGGGCGGCGAGCGGCGTAATGTCGATCACCTTTCGAGCCGTCGGGACCCGGCTCCTCGGCGGCGTCGGGACACTCGTCCTAGCCCGACTGCTGACGCCGGGCCAGTTCGGTGACATCGCCTTCGGGACGGCGCTGCTGGCCTTCGGATCACTCTTTGCCGACGGGGGGATCGCCACCTCCCTGCTACGTCGTGAACAGGAGCCGACGCGGCTCGAGCTGCGCGCCATGTTGGGCTTTCATCTCACGGTGGCGACAGCGGCGACGGTCGTGATCGCTGCCATCGGTCTGCCGCTCGGGCGAGCCGGCCAGATCGCGGCCATCATGGCGGTGGCTCTCCCGCTGGACGCCCTCCGAGTGCCGTACGCGATCAGCGTCGAGCGCCGCCTGCGCTATGGCGTCTTCGTCTGGCCGCAGGTGATCGAGGTTGTGGCCTGGAACGTGATCGCCGTGGTTGCCGTGGCCCTAGGCTTAGGCGTGTGGGGAGTCGCCATAGCCGGCCCGTGCCGGGCGTTGATCGGTTCGATCGCACTAATCAGAGTGAGTCCGGTTTCGTGGCTGCGGCCACGCCTCGCGTTTTCCGTCGTGAAGCCGCTCCTGGCTTTCGGCGTCATCTTTCAGGCCAGCAACGTAGTGGCTCTGTTGCGAGATCAGGGGCTTTACCTCGTGATCGCAGCCACCAGCGGGCTGGCCGTCCTGGGCGTATGGAATCTCACCAACAGCGTCGTGGGCGCCCTGGCCGTTGGCTACCTCTCGCTCTGGCAGGTCGCGATGCCCGGCTTGGCGCGTCTGGTGGACGCTGGAGAGGCGGTCAGACCGGTCGTAGAGCAGTCGTTGCGGATAATCGCTGGGGCCACCGGGTGCTTGTGTGTCGCCCTCGCCGGGACCGCGCCGGCCGCCGTTCCGCTCCTGCTCGGCGCTCATTGGCACGCCATAGTGCCCCTGCTTGCCTACTCCGCGGGAGGGATGCTGATCGGTTCAACGATCGCCCCGGTGGCCACCGGTTATTTCTATGCGACCAATCGACCGGGAATTCCGCTGCGCGTTGTGATCGTCCACACCGCGGTGCAGTTCGGGGTCTCAGTTCCCCTCCTGGCACCGCTCGGTGCGGAGGCGCTGGGCATCGGAGGCTGCGCGGCGGGGGTTGCGGACGGCGTTTTCCTGGGTTGGGCGCTCGCCCGGGACGGCATCGAGCTACTGGCGTCTTGCGCCGTTCCGATTGTGCTCGCCATCGGCGCTGGGACCGTGGGCTGGTTCGTGGCCAAGGCTGTCAGCGAGCCAGTGCTGGCTCTGGTTGCGTCCGGCGTTGCCGGCGAGGTTGTGTACCTCGCGGCATTGACCTTGATGCGCCGGCAGCTTGCCCTAGAAATCGTGGGCGTCATCCAACGGCATATGCTGACGCGATCGGCGCTTCGGGGGGCCGTCGCACCCTAGAACGCGACCCGAAACCGTATGTCCGAACCCACGCAGCCAACCTCGACAAGCCGGACCTCCCGCGAGGCCAGCCGAGCGGGCTTGGCGGGAAGGACCGCACTCGTCACCGGCGCCAGCAGCGGCATTGGACGCTCGATCTCGCTAGCCCTTGCGTCGCGCGGCGCCACGGTCTGGATCGTTGGCCGCCGGCCTGTCGCCCTAGCGGACACTGCGGCGGCCGGTGAGGGCGCGCAACTCCGGGCGTTCACCGCTGACCTCTCAGACGATGGCCAGGTGGCAGGTCTCTGCGACGCGGTGGCGAGCGCGGGCCAAGGCCTCGACACCCTGGTCCACTGTGCCGGAATGATCGCCCTTGGAACTTCTGAGCAGGCACAGGTGGCGGACTTCGACGCGCAGTATCGCTCGAATCTCCGGGCGCCGTTCGTGCTGACCCAGGCGCTGTTGCCGATGATTAAGACAGCGCACGGAGATATCGTCTTCGTGAACTCCACCGCGGGGCTCGGGCCGCGGCCGGGCGTGGGGCAATACGCGGCCACACAGGCCGCGTTGCGCGCGCTCACCGACAGTCTGCGCGGCGAGGTCAACGCCGAGGGGGTCCGCGTGCTCTCAATCTTTCCTGGTCGGACCGCGACTCCACTGCAGGAGCGCGTTCATGCCGCCGAGGGCAAGAACTACGTTCCCGAACGGCTACTGCAGGCTGAGGACGTCGCCGCGATGGTGATCGCCGCACTCGAGCTGCCGCGGACCGCCGAGGTGACCGAGATCGTGCTGCGCCCCCGAGTCAAGCCGCCGGCCTAAGGAGACGACATGGATTGGCGCCGCGCCGCCCGTCGGGTCATCACCGGTCCTCAAGACCAAGCTGAGCCTCTGTCGGTCGGCGACATCGAGGCGCTCGACCCGGAGTTCGGGCGGCTGGTCGAGCGCGTGCGGCCGTACACGATGACATCTGACGACAAGCTCTACGCGTTATATGGGGCCGTCCAGCACATCGTGCGCACCGGAGTGCGGGGTGACGTGGTTGAGTGCGGCGTTTGGCGAGGAGGGTCCAGCATGCTGGCCGCGCTCACGCTGGCCCGGCTGTGGTGACGACGGCCGCGGCATCTGGCTTTTCGACACCTTTGAGGGGATGCCGCCACCATCGGTGCGTTATTAGCGTGTTGCGCCTCGATACGGACTGGTATGAGTCCACCCGGCACGAACTGCACCACCTCTACCCGCGCCTGCAACCGGGCGGGATCTTGATCCTTGACGACTACGGCTGGTGGAGCGGCGCGCGCCAAGCCGTGGATGAGTACCTCGGGCAGACTCCCATCTTCCTGGTTCGCGTCGGCACGGAGGGGGCCCGGATCGCGATCAAGACGTGAGGTTCAAGCCCGGCCTCAAGACTCCCTAGGTCGCCTCTGGGTGAGGAGCTCGTTGAACAATCGTGCGTATTGCTCCGCCGCGTCGACGATCGAGTAGCAGACGTAATCCAGCGCCTCGCGCCCCTTGGCGACGAGCGATGCGGGTGAGCGTAGGTGGCGTTCGATCGATCCCGTCAAAGCATCGACGGACTCGGTCTTGACCAAGTCACCGTATCGCCCCCCTTCGAGGATCTCGGCCGGCCCAGAAACACAATCCGCTGCGATCACAGGCCGGCCGAGGGCGAGAACCTCACGTAGGATGAGCGGGGCTCCCTCGTACCGTGAGGGCAGGCAGAAGAGGTCAGAGCGGGCGATGACCGGGAAGGGGTTTTCCAGGAACCCCGGGAGCAAGACACTGTCGGATACTCGATGACGGACCGCCAGAGCTTGCAGCGAGTCTCGCTCAGCGCCCTCGCCCGCGATCACGAGTTTGTGAGGCAGACCGGCGTGCCGAATCCGTGCGTGGGCTTCAATGAGCAGGTCAAAGCCCTTCTGCTTGACCAAACGGCCAACCCCGAGCACGAATGGGCCGTCCGGAAGCCAATCGGCCCCCGCCTCGGCGGCGAGCTGCCGCACCCGCCCGATGTCGACCCCGTTAGGGATCACTCGCACCGCTTGGGGAGCGACGCCCACCCGCGCGGCGCGTTCGCGAAGCCCTTCGGCCACGCAGACCACCGCGTCGAGGCGCGGATAGATCCAGCGGACAGCCGGGATCGTGGACCACGGTGCCCAGTCGTATTCAAGGATTGAGGTCAGTGAGCCGATCGGATCAGCGTGCATCTCTCCGACGACGATGCGGCCCGTCATGCGCCCGGCGATGAATGCCGCCACGAGGCCTTCGCCCACCTCCCAGCCGCTGAGGACGATGTCGGCCCGAGCTGCCGCCGCGACCAGCCGCGCGGCCATGACCGGCAATCCCGCGCGACGGTGGCCCAGTCGGCCCGGGCCGACGGTGAGCGGCTCGTCCTCATAGCCCCGCGCGAGCACCGCCGGGTCATAGGTCTTCATCGTGAACTGCTCTACCGCGATCCCGCGTTCACGCAGGGCGGCCGCGAGGGCGAGATTGGCCGGGGTGACCCCCCCTTCGACGATGTTCGGGACGACGATCAGGACCCGGCGGCGACCCGATGAGCGGCGCACTATCGACGGCCGGTGAGTGCGGGCTGAGGGCGTCCCCAACGATTGCGCAGGAAGTCATAAAGACCGCGTGCGCTCAGCCAGGCGTGGGAACGCCCGCCACGACCCGGACGGGGACGGAGCCCGTCCCGGACGACGTCATAACACAGGCGGCCGACCTCGCGCCACAGGACTCGGCGCGGAGCCCGACGAGCCAGAAAGCCGAGTCGGTTACGGGTGAACATGTATGGAGGCTTGTCACTCGGCTCTTGCCACGCCACGGCGCTCGGGACGCACTCAGCTCGCCAGCCGAGCGACTTGAGCCGCAGCTGGTAGTCGGGTTCGTCGAACATCATGAAGAACTCCTCGTGCAGCCACCCAGTCTGGCGAACGGCCTCGGCCCGATACAGCAGGCAAGCACCTTCCAGCCAGTCTACGACGTGCGGTGATCGACCTCCCCACTCGGTGATCCGCCTCGGATCATGGAGGTGGTCGGTCTCCCAGCTGCGGGGATCGATGACGCCTCCAGCCGACCACACATTCTCGGGACGGCTGGCGTATCCGAGCAGGGGACCGACAACGCCGATCTGTTCGTCCTCAGCCAATCGCGACAGCATGTGCTCGAGGGCGTCCGGAGCCAGGACGGTCTCGTGGGTGAGGAGGAGGATCGCATCGGCCCCCTGTTCGAGCGTAGTTTCGAGGATCAGGTTCATGCCCACGATCGGGCCCCGGTTCTCCCGTACCTCGTGAACTTCCACCTCCGGGTAGGCTCGCCGAATCGAGGCCGCTGAGGCGTCGCCCGACCCGTTCTCGATCACGAGAATCGAGTCGGGTGGCCGCGTCTGCGCCGCCAGGGCGTCCAGGGTGGGGCGCACCTCGGGCCAGAATCGGTAGTGCACGACGCCGGCACTGACCTTGAGCATCGCTACATATTACGTGGGCCGACCGCGCTAGCGGGCCTCTCGCTGTCGTGCTGAGGACCGGCCTGAGAGGGGGACGTTTGGCCAGCTCCCGCCCGAAGATCTCAAGGTCCACCGGAAGAGCACCGAGGCACCCGGATGCCCTCGTTGCTCCGCAAGCCCGTCGTACTTGTCATTGTGCTCGCAGCCGTCAACGTCTGGGGCGGGCCCTTCGCCGTGGCCAGGCCGGCGCCTCAACGCGCGTCGGGCCGGCACCCTCACCACCACCAAGCTCGGGATCGTCATCACCGCCGCCACGGCCGACGGCGGCACTCCCAGCGGTCATCTGGCCCTTCGCGGTTATTCGCCTCCAACAGCGTCTGGAATCAACCGCTGCCGGTCAGCGCCCCCTTGGACCCCTCCTCCCCGGAGCGGATCGCATCGCTCATGGATGACATCGATCCCCCCGGACCCGGCGTGTGGCTCAACTGGAGTCAGTACAGCGTTTCGGTCTACCGCGTGCCGGTCAACCAGCCGACGGTGCGGGTCAATTTGGACGTCGGAGGCCCGCTGCTGCAGAGCGCCTGGCAGGCGGTCCCGATCCCAGCAGCGGCGACCCCCGCCCCGGGGAGCGACGCCTCAGCGGTAATCTATCAGCCGTCCACCGACAAGATGTGGGAATTCTGGCAGTTGAGGAAGCAGTCAGATGGCTTTCATGCCCGCTGGGGCGGCGCGATGGCGAGCGTTTCCAGCAACCCGGGCTACTACTCGTCTGCGTCCTGGCCTGCCCTACCGCCGGGGGCCGGTTCGGACTGGGGCTCCAGCGCCTCAAGCCTGCCCGCTGTGGCCGGGCTGATGACGATCAGTGAGCTTCGGTCCGGTCACATCGACCATGCCCTGTCGGTAGCCACCAGGCAAGCGTGCAACTGGCACGTATGGCCCGCCCAGCGCACCGACGGGGTGTCCAACGATCTCAACTGCCTGCCTGAGGGCGCCCACCTGCGCCTTGATCCCGGCCTCGATCTGGCCAAGCTAAACCTTCCGCCCATCGCCCTGATGATGGCTCAGGCGATGCAGAAGTACGGGATGATCGTCCACGACACGACCAACAGCTCGACGACATTTTACGCCGAACAGCCCACCGATGGCAGCGACCCCTATAGCGGCCCCAACGGATTCTTCGGCGGACAGCCCGAATGGCAGTTTCTCCGCGAGCTCCCGTGGGATCATCTCCAACTCCTCAAGCTGGGGCCGCAGTGCACGCAGGATCCCTGCGCCTCGAGCTGATTGCGGCGTCGGTCCAGCCGGAACCCCTGCCCGGATCGCTCCGGGCCGAGGCAAACCCCGGCTAACCTGATCAGACGCATGCGGACGGGGCGGCTGATGAATACGCGGGTGTGGACGTGAGCTCGATCCATGACCGGGTTCAGCGCGGAGGCAGGCGCGCGCGCAGGCTGGTCAAGCGCTTGCTCCTGGTGGGGGCTCCGGTGATCACGTGTGAACGTTGCGGACGGCCACTGTTCTCCGCCTACCCGGTGATCGCAAACGGGCGTCTGTTCCTCTACGGAGCCGAGGACATCACGGTCAAGCTGGAGTGGAGCTCAAAGCGCACGCTTCGCTTCCGTCACGAGTCCCTCCACCTGTGTCGCCTGGGGAACGAGCCGCTCGTATCCATTGCCGACCTCGGCACGCCAGAGCCCGCCGGGGAATGACTACTGGCGATGCTGCTCAACCTCCTGTGGACCCACCTCGACGCCCCCGCCGTCGATCGGCAGCTCGAGTACCTACGCCGTCTCGCGCCCCGATCACGCTTCGTCGTCTGTCACGGCGGCCAGCGCGACGATTTTGACGAGATCACACACCCGGACAAGCTCTTCATCGATGACGACACGCTGCGTACGGACAATGCGTGGAATCAGTCTGCGTTCAAGCTGCTCGAATGCGCGCATCAGGCCTTCGTGGCCGGGACTGACATCGAGACGGTGTTCCTGTTCGAGTACGACCACCTCGTTCTCCGCGGAGACTTCGAGCTCGCGCTGCAGCAGCTTCTTGACCTATCAGGGGCCGACTTCGTGGCCAAGACTTGCGTGACCAAGGACACCAACAACTGGGTTCACGCGATTCGGGCTCGCCACGATCCGGAGTTCATGGCCTTCCTGGGCCAGATCAGCACCCGCGACGATCCCGCACGGTTGTACGGATGTCTGGGCACCGGCTTCGTCATCCGGCGTGCCGCGCTTGAGGCGCTGCTGGCCGTGACCCCGCCGACCTTGGATTATCACGAGCTGTACCTCCCGACTGTCCTGCACCACCTCGGTTTCCGGCTTGCCGATGTCGATGAGCTAAGCGACATCTACGACGAGGTCGCCTACCTGCCGGCCAAGACCCTGTCTCAGGTTCTCGAAGCCAAACGCCGTGGCCACTTCTTCGTGCACCCGTTCAAACAGCTCCGTCACCTCGATCGCATCGCGCGGGCGCCGGGTCCGCCGCCCCGGGTCCCCGGCCCGGCCAATCATCGACTACTGCGCCAGGACATCACGCCTCGAGCCACTGCCGTCTGAGCAGGATGACATTCGTCCACCAGCGGAAATCTCCGCGGTGGGCGGCGAAGCTGGGCAGCTCCCGGATCGAGCGGAGGCCAGTGCTGCCGGGCTCGCAGAAGACGTCGTAGTGTTCGGCGAGCAGCCGCTCGAGGGCCTCGAGACCGCCGGCCTGGTCTAGCCCGTAGGGCCAGTACTCGATGAACAGCGGAACGTCGCTCGCGAGGAGGCGTTGCGCTCCAGCCAGGACGTACGGCTCGTGCCCCTGGGTGTCGATCCAAGCCAGCCTGACCCGCTCGAGGGAGACGCCTCCCTCGTCGATGAGCCGGTCCAATGTCGTCACTTGAACATGCACCGTCTGCCAACGGTCCTCGCCGCCGGCACCAAACGCGGCCGGCCGCTGACCGTCATCATCAACCAGGATGCGGTAATCGCCGGAGTTTCCCGGATTCATGACCATCGCTTCCGTGGCTACACGGTCTGAGAGGGCCACGCCGTGCAGTTGCACCCGGTCTTCGAGGCCGTTGGCGGCGACGGTCGCCGCGAGGAGCCGCTCGGTGTGCGGAGCCGGCTCAAAGGCGAACACCCGAGCGACACCGAATCGGTTGATCAGCGGGATGGTGGTGGTGCCGACGTTGGCACCCACCTCGAGCACATCGTGTCCCGCCACGGTGAAAGCCGGTAACAGCTCGTTCAGCCGCTGGATGACCAGTTCGAGCACGTCAGCGTCGTAGGGCCCGTCACGAAACGTCTTGCGTCCCACCTCCTCGTCCCAGGTGTTGACAATGAATCTGCCCTCCGGCCAGTCGACGACCAGGGCCGGCGTGTAGCGCTTGGCAAGGCCAAAGAACATGTGGCGGCGAAGGCGAAGGCGAAGCAGCCTGCGTTCCACGGCGTCGGCCGCGACGTACTGGCGGATCTGTCCCAGGGGCGCATGAAGGGCGGCGGGCAGCAGTCGTTTGACCACCCGCGTCGATCGGCCCGTGTTCATGGCTGAGCGCTCTCGACCCGGATCCGAGGCTGGTCCGGAGCGCCGGGCAGTCTCTGCGCCAGCTCCCGGTAGATGGCTTCCATGGGAGCGGTCATGGCCGGCCAGCGATAGTGCTCGGCCAGGGCCCGGGCATTCTGCGCGTAGCGCCGGGCTGCGTCACGATCGCGCAGCACGCGAAGGGTTGCCGCGGCCAGGTCCTCAGGATGGTCTGCCACCAGCCCATGGCGATCGTGTTCAAAGCCGATGTGCTCGACCCCGACGCTCGTGCCGACGACGGGACGAGCGGAGGCGAGCGCCTCGAGGACCTTGATCCTGGTTCCTCCGCCGAACCAGATCGGCGCCACGACCAGGCGCGCTGCCGCGAGCTCGTCAAGCAGGTCGGGCACGAAACCACAGATCGTCACGCCGCGGGTCTCAGCGGCAGCCGCGCGGATGTCGGCCAGCGGGCCGGGGCCGGCCACGCGGAGCTCGGCGGCGGGCAACTCACTTACCACTCGTGGCCAGACCTCGCGCAGGTACCGGATCAGCCCGGCGGAATTGGCCGGCCAGACGTAACTGCCAAAGAAGAGCACGCGTGGGGCATCGGGAGGCTCGGAGGCAAGCGTAAAGAGCTCGTCGTCCACGCCATTGGCGACGATGATCGCGCGCCGGGAGCCCTGGTGCACAAAATAGTCACGGTCATGAGCCGACACGGTCACCGTCAGATCAGCGCGTTTGGCGGCCCGTTGCTCGGTGGCCTGCAGACGGTGCGCTCGGTAGACGCGGCGGAGGCGATCGACCCCCGAAGTGGTCTCACGACCCGTGGCGGCTTCAACCGCCGAGTCGATGTTGTAGGCAGAGACAATGGCTGGCACGTCAGAGGGCACATGCCGTGTGTATTGCATGGCCCCGATCTCTTCAAGCTGAACGAAGGCCGCCGTATCGGCGAGCTGCTGCATACGAGCGACAAGCTCCTTGGAGTGCCGATTCATCTCTTGACGCGCGTGCTGTCGGATGCGTCCGGAAGCGCTTGGCGAGGGGTAAGGGAGATCCTCCAGGGTCCAGCCTCGGCGGCTGGCCTCTTCTCGCGCGATCGTGTCGTCCTCGGGCCACAGGCGATGGGAAATCAAGAGGTGAGGAGTGACGCCCGCGCGCTCCATGGCCTCGAGCAGCCGAGTACAGCGCTTGCGTCCGCCCGTTGTCACGGGAAAGGGAGTGCCACTGCAGACGACGACGGCTGTACGCTTATCGATAGCGATGGTGCTGCTTTTGCGGGTCTGCGGTGGAGGTGCCGACCGTGAGTGTACCGCTTTACTCTGAGGCGATGGGCGGCGACCCACATACGTCCTCCGCTGACCGGGCGCGGGGATCTGCCCTGCTGCTCAGCTCGAGTGGGCCCGGCGCGGCGGCCGGGTCCGCGTCCCGAGTCGGGCTCGTCCTCGACGCTCTGCGTGAGCGCTTCTCGAGCGTTGACATCGTCTCGCTGGCGGCTCGGGGCGATGAGCATCGCGTGCCCGCCGCCGTGCATCTGGTGGCCTGGGCGCAGCCACCCCCGCGGTGGCGTTATGCGACGGCGTTGGCCAGCGGCGGTTCGCCCTTCGTCGGGGTCCGCGACAGTCGGCTCACTGCCACGCTCGCGGAGCTTCAGGCACAAGGCTCGCTGCGACGATCCTACGAACTCGTCTGGTCGCATTTCTTGGTCACGGGTCCCGCGGCGTTGAGCATTCCTGGGCGTTACCGGGTTCTCGACGCGGATATGGCGTTGGGGGCCGCGGCCCGGCGGGACGCCCTTCGCCCTGGCCGTGGCTGGGGTCAGCGGCTGTATCTGCGGCTCGACACGGCCGCGATAACGCGGCGCGAGCGCCAGCTGATCGCCGAATTTCAACGGGTCGTCGTGGCCTCGAACCTCGAACGCGAGCGGCTGAATGCTGGATTACAGCCCATCAGCGTGGTTCCGAACGCGGTCGCGTTTGACCCGCCCGATCGCCCGCGAGGGTACGGGGGCAACCAGTTGCTGTTCGTCGGAGCCCTCGATTACGGCCCCAATCTCGAAGCGGTTTCCTTCCTGACCCGGGAAGTGATGCCGTACGTGCGTGCTCGCCTGCCCGCTGCTGAGCTCAAGATCGTCGGGCGCAATCCCAGCCCGGAAGTCGTGCAGCTCGCGGCGGGCGCCGGTGTGGAGCTGTTCGGGGACGCCCTGAGCCTGGAGCCGCATTACGCCGGCGCAGCGGTGGCCCTGGCCCCACTCGTCTCCGGGGGCGGGACTCGCATCAAGGTGTTGGAGGCGATGGCCAGGGCGCTGCCGATCGTCGCCACGCCCGGCGGAGCGGAAGGGATTGACCTCGAGCACGGGATCAGCGCGCTCATCGCCGATGATCCGCGGGAGTACGCCGAGCACTGTCTCACGGTGCTTCGCGATAAGAGCTTGGCCAGACGAATGGGGGAGAGCGCCCACGCCGTGTGGCATCGCGGGCATCAACCCGCGGTGGCGCGCGACGCGATTCTGGGTGTCATCGACTCACTGTCTGACCCGATCCGCGCTTCTCCCTCCAGCCACCCAGATCCAGCTCAGCCGCCTCAGCCATGACGCAGACTCCGGACTGTCCGGTGGCCGTGGTCATCGCGGCCTTCAACCGCGCCAAGCTGCTTGAGCGGGCGATCGCGAGCATCCGACAGCAGACCATCGTCCCAGCCGAGATCATCGTCGTCGACGACGGCTCGAGCGATGACACGGGAGCGGTCGCGGCGAGCTCGGGCGCGCGCGTCCTGCGCCACGAACGCAATCTCGGCCCCGGAGCGGCCCGCAACACCGGCGTAGCTGCCACCGATCAGCCCTGGGTCGCCGTGCTGGACTCAGACGACGAGTGGCTTCCTCACCATCTGGCCACCCTTTGGCCGCTCTGTGCTGGCCATGATCTGTTGGCGGCCCCCGCCATCTCCGCCGCCACGGGCGAGTCTGATCCGCGCTTGGTCGGGTGGCCCGGTCGGCATTCATTGCGGCTGAACTCGCCCGCCCAGCTGCTCTATCCCGAGAACCCCATTCCCTCCACGGCTCTGCTGCGCAGATCAGCCATCGATCAGGTCGGGGGCTATGACGAGGAGCTGCGCTTTGGTGAAGATCTCGACCTGTACGTCCGCATCCTGGAGGTCGGCACCGGGGTGGTGGCTCCCGTCGTGACATCTGTGTACCACCGCCATCCCGATCAGACGACGGCAGATAGGGCAAGCATGCTGGATCAAGGTCAGCGCTTGGTGGTGAAACTGAGCCGGCGGCCGTGGGTCGATGCGAGGGTCCTTGAGCGCGCGAAGGCCGTGGCTAGCTGGGATGAGCTGCGGCTCGCGCTCAAGCGTCGGGATTGGCTCCGGGCCGCGGGCCTGGGCGGCTGGATGGCAACCCACCCCCGAGCGCCGCGTGCGCTGCTGGGACTCTGGAGCTGGCGCTACCGGGCGAGACAGGCGGGACGACAGCTGACCCCGCACACCGTCGCCGTCCACGAGCAGGCGTGGGCCGACAGATGAGCGGATCCCGTCAGCGCGGGCTCATGGGGGTAGGCATTGACCGTGTCCCTGAGCAAGACGTGATCGAGCGGGTCTTGGGCGGAGTCCAGAACGGCGAGGGCGGCTGGGTCTGCCCTGTCAACCTCGACGTCCTGCGGCAATGTGCACACGACGCGGGAGTTCGCGCGCTCGTCAACAGCGCCGATCTGGTCGTCGCGGACGGGATGCCGCTCCTGTGGGCCAGCCGGATCGCCGGCGAGCCCCTGTCCGAGCGGGTGGCAGGCTCATCGCTGATCTTTACCCTGACGGCTGCGGCTGCCCAGCGCGACGCCTCCGTGTTTTTCCTTGGGGGGAACCCGGGGGCCGCGGACGGGGCGGCGCGGGTACTCAAGGCTCGTAACCCCGCGCTGCGGGTGGCTGGAACGGTTTGTCCCCCCTGGGGTTTTGACTCCGACGAGCCTCAGTTGGCGGCCCTCGAGCGGGATCTGCAGGCGGCTGATCCCGACATCGTGTTTCTCGCCCTAGGGTTCCCGAAGCAAGACAAGCTGGCCGTGCGACTGCGCGCGCGTTTTCCACGGGTCTGGTTTGTGTCCTGTGGCATCAGCCTCAGTTTCGCCAGCGGACAGATCCGCCGTGCGCCGCGGATCCTGCAGGTCCTGGGTCTCGAATGGCTCCATCGGCTCGCGCAACAGCCTCGGACTCTATTTCGCCGCTACTTGATCCTGGGGCTCCCGTTCCTGGTTAGGCTGCTGCAGAGCACCGTTCGGGCGAGATGGTCCAGGGGCAGGATGGTGTGAGACGCGTACCCGGAGGGAATGCGTAGAATTCGTAATCGCAGTTCGCCGTCCTCCGACCAGCGGCACGTGACTGTGTCGAGCGAGGCGGTGCCACGCCGTCCTTGACGGTGCGGCAGGCGAATCGCACCGATAACCGAGCATCACGGCAAACGAACACAGGGAGGAGGCTATGTCGTCCGGCAGTCGTCAAGAGCCGTTTGCAGAGGAGCGCCCAAGGTCGCAGAGCCGGCGCTCTTGGGGCGCCGGGGAGGCTCCGAGCGGGCGTCGCCCGTCTCCGGATCTGCCTGCGATCACGATCGGTGAAGCCCTTTCGCGTCGGTGGCGGCTCATTGTCCTCCTCACGATCGTGGGCGTAGCTGCGGGGGCAGCGCTCGGTTATGCGCGTTCGCCCACCTATACGTCGGAGTCCGAGCTCAACGTGGGCAGCATCGACGCCCAAGCCCAGGCGATTCCGGGCTATGCGCAGGCGGCCCAGACGCTGGCTGAGGCGTACTCACGAATTGTCATGACCTCACAGATCGAGGCACGGACTGCGCAGACGACCCACGCGTCGCTGGGACAGGTCGCGGCCAACCTCACGGCCGCCAGTATCCCGGGAAATCCGATCTTCCGGATCGACGGGGCCGGTTCGAGCGCAACCGCCGCCCAGACTCTCACCACCGCAGCCACGCGACAGATCATCGCTTACGCGCGAGCTAGAACCACACCACTGGGAGCCCAAGACACATTGACCGCGTACAAGCAGCAGACTGTCCTCGCTGCGCAAGCCTCCTCTAGGGTCGGCAAGCTGAGGTCGCAGTACGGTCCGACCCCGTCCCCGCGACATCAGGCCCAAATCACCCAAGCCCAGCAGGCTGCGGCGGCCGCCAACCTGCAGGCCATCGCAGAGCAACAGCTCTATGTAGCCGCGATCTCCAATGCCACAAGCGCCGGCTCGGTGAGTCTGCTGACGCCGGCCGGCGCGGCCACCAATGACCGCAAGCAGAGCATCGAGATCGGGGGGTTCGGTGGCGCCGTAGTGGGCGCCGTACTCGGTTCCCTGATCGCTCTGCAGATTGCCGGGCGGCGGCGGCGCCAGCTGATGCACGCGCTGGCCTCGCCCTAGTCGTCCGCCGGAGGTTACGGAGACCGATCGGACCGCCCGGAGGTTACGGAGACCGATCGGCTGACAGCCGAGCCTGCGGCCCGGTAAGCGCCGGCACCACCGGACACGCGCGCGGCCCATAGACGATGCCCGCCCAGACCCACAACGAGGAGTTGGCGAAAGCGTAGGCCAGCGGCCCGAACATTCCGGCGATCACCCATTCGATAACGATGGCCATAAGTCCGAACTGCCAGATGCGCAGCTCGGGCGGTGGACGTCTGGCCAGCGCGCCGCCCAGGCCGAGAACAAGTACTGCAAGCCACAGCGTGAGGCCCACCAGACCGAGCTCGGCCAGGTTCGACAGGATGAGATTGTGGACCACGGTTGAGGTCACCAGCGGATAGGTCTTGCCGAGCTGGTAGAAGCGATCGGCATGGCTGCCGAAACCCTGCCAGCCCACTCCGAAGAGGGGATAGGACTCAGCGATGTTGACGGCAGCGTTGTTGAGGTTGTAGCGATCCCAGAGGGTTAGGTCGCTCGAGGTTCGCTGCTGGACGGACCTCTCCAGACTGGGTATGACCGCCAGCGCAATCGTGACCACCGTGCCCCCGATGAGAGCGGCTGGGAAGACGAACTTCCGCAGCGGCCGGTAGAACGCCAGCGCGAAGGCCCCGCCAACGGCAGCCCCCAACCAGACTCCGCGGGTGAGGGTGAGGAGGATGCCGGCACAGCACAGCACCGTGACGCCGCCGCAGATGATGCGCCAGCGCACCGCTGAGACGCGTGTCATGAGCAACACGGCAGCGACCGCACAGACCGACATCGCCATACCGTTGGCCCCGGCCTCAACGAATGGGCCGCGGGCACGCCCTTCGTGGATGCCAACGTTCGGATTCAGGATGTACTTCGGGATGATCAGCGCGTTCACGTGGAGAACCTCGAACAACGCGGTCAGACCCAGGTAGGCGCCGGTCAAAGTGAGCACGATCAGCAGGATCGATCGCTCTCGGGCTGAGGGAAACACGACCGGAGCGATGGCGAAGCACACGAAGGGAACCAGTCCAAACCGATCAAGCAGGGCAAACGATCCGTCGTGGGTGGTGATCGATCCGCTGGTCACGGCGCTGCCGATCACGTAGACAAGCGCGAGCAGCATCGCCCCGTGGATCGGCGCCAGGCGGAGCCGGAACTTCATCCCCAGCGGCTTTTTTAAGGCGAGGGTGGCGAAGGTCAGCAGGAGGCAGACGCGATCGAGGGGGAGCGGCGAGCCGAGCAGGCCCCAGTTGCCGGAGAACATCGTCGCGGCGATCACGCCGCTCAGCCAAAACGCCGGATCGCCAAGCAAGCGCAGCACCGCCGGCGTCCGCCTCTCAAACGGCGTGGAGACAAATGTCGCGGTGGCCGATTCCATGTCAAGCGTGCCGACCGCGGACTCTCGGCCTATCGCTTCTGGAGCACGACGCCGAACGCCCGGATGTGACGAAGCAGGTACGGCACGTTGCGTGCCGCATCCCGCCAGTCGTCGGTGCGATAAAATGGTATCAGGCTCCGGACCAGCAGACGCCTTCGACTTCTCGGACGCTCGCGAGTGTCCCACCGCCGCCAGTTGCCGCCGTCGATGCTGGTCGATCTCGTCAAGCGCGTGCCGGGAAACAGCTCCAGAACTTCTCCCGGCTCGGGCCGAAACCCATTGTCGATCGGATCCGGATGGTAGGGGAAACTCTGCGGGCCGGAGACGAGGATGTAGCCGCCCGCCGGAACGAGATCGATGATCGTCTGGGCGAGTTTGTCCGGCTCCAGTACGTGCTCGAGCACATTGGAGACCAGGGCCGACCGGATGCTCAGCTCACGAACCTGGTCAGCGGTGCCGGCTGCCGCCAGATCCCCCACGATATCTACCCCCGCGGCGGCCTTCAGATCGGCGTGCCATACTCGCCCACAGCGCTTGCGCAGCGGGGCAAATACCTTCTCATCGATGTGAGGTTGAATCCGAGTGCGGAAATCAGCGGTGGAAGAACCTACGTTTAGCAGCGGAAAAAGTCCCGAATCAGGAATTTCCTCCAGCGCGCCCGCAATCCACTCCGCTTCGGTGACTAACATCGCCGAGAGCTTAGACACCGCCAGCCTGAGCTGAGGGCTTGGCCCGACAAGGGTCGAGCAAGGGTCGAGCAAGGGTCGAGGAACCTATTGATTTCGTCTCCCCAATCCAATCTGCTGCAAGCCATCTCTCTCCAGCGACTGAGACACCTCTCCCGGTGGGTGATCCTGTTGCTGGTGGCCACGGTCGTGGTGGCCGCCGTTGTGCTGCCTAACTGGGCACGCCCATCGGAGCAACTCTTTGCCTCCAATTCAGTCTGGAACGCCGAGGTGCCCGCCGGCGCTGCGCTGGATCCAAACTCTGCCGCTTATGTCTCCGAACTGAATCGACAGGTGAGCCGGTATGGCCCCTGGTTCAACACGACGCGATACAGCGTCCCCGTGTACACCGCCGGACCTCAGCAACCGACCGTGGCAGTCCAACTCGATCCGGCCGCGGGGTCGCAGCCCGCTCTGGCGCAGGCGTGGCGCTCCGTGCCCCTACCGACCACCGCCCAACCAGCAAGTGGATCCGATGGTTCGCTGGTCGTCTGGCAGCCGAGCACGGACAAGATGTGGGAGCTCTGGCAGTTACAGCGCCGGGGGGCAGGCTGGCAAGCGCGGTGGGGCGGATACATGGGGTCGGTCTCGACCAACCCGGGCTACTACCTCGGCCAGACGAGCTGGGGTTCGTCGGCCACGAGCCTTCCGGCCGCGGCCGGCCTGGTCCGGATCACAGAGCTGCGCGCCGGCCACATTGACCACGCGCTGTCGCTCGGTCTGGCCGAGACCAGTTCGCTGGTCTTCTCTTCACCAGCCGAGCGAACCGACGGAAACGTCGCGGACCCGCATGCCATTCCGGAGGGCACTCATTTTCGCCTTGACCCCTCGCTTGATCTCGCCAAGCTGCACCTGCCGCGGTTTACCTTGCTCCTGGCCAGAGCCGCTCAGCGCTACGGGCTGATCGTCCACGACCGCTCCAGCTTGGTCACCCTCTGGGGGGAGGATCCGACTCAGTACCGCACGGATCCATATCTCGGGGCCAAGGGGTTCTGGGGAGGTGAGTCGGTCACGACCTTGATGGAGCACTTCCCATGGTCGCACCTGCAGGCACTTCCGACGACCCTGCACAGGGCCGGTTCGTAGGTGGCGCCGAGGCTACGGGAACGCGGCGAGCTGTTGCTCAACGAGCTCAAACAGGGTGTGACCCACCAGCATGTGCGCTTCCTGGATTCGCGTCGTATCCTCGGCGGGCACTCGCAGGCAGTAATCGACGGTCCCAGCCAGCTGTATTCCCGCGCGGCCCGTCAAACCGATGGTGGCTAGACCGAGTTCTCGCGCCGCCCGCGCCGCCGCGAGAACGTTCTCTGACGCTCCGCTGGTCGATAGGGCATTGGCAATCGCCGTGAGCGCTGGGGAGTTGTCACTGAGCGAGATGGCCGGTAGCGGCCGCCGCTCGATCAGAAACCGTCCCACCAGCTCGGCGGCCAGATGGGACGCGTCGGCAGCACTGCCGCCGTTCCCACACAGCAGCACCTGGTTTCCCTCTTGCAGAGCACGGGTCACGATTGCCGCGCTTGCACGATGAAATTCGGCTCCTCGGCGTTTGGTATGGGTCATGCGGTAGCGGGTCCGGCGTTCAGCTTGCCGGCGATGAGGTAGATCATGGTGATGAAGTTGCGGTTGGTGCGGTATCCGCGGGCGCGTCGCTTGGCGGCC
>JAABUQ010004655.1_pt1 | contig 23125 bp, 22 predicted proteins | sample 5560001 | NCBI WGS metagenome assembly JAABUQ01 (sample SAMN10711888, study PRJNA513371) | rock metagenome | isolation source: Antarctica rocks | place: Antarctica: Victoria Land, Finger Mt nord | collected 2015-12-18 | reverse complement strand
TGTATATTGGTGGGCTTGTCACTAGGTAGGGGGAAGTTGTGTAGGAAAAGGGTGTTGCATGGATTTATCCATGCAGATATTGGTCGACGGAAATCTCGCATACCACTTTGCTACCTGACTCGAGCTAGGATATGCAGATGTGTTGGGCATTTTGTCGAAGTTACAAAGTACTGAAGGTGAATGGACCAGAGTGTACAGAGTCCTAGGGGTGCTTTGGCCATTCCAATCTTCCAACCGCAGCCTTGCTTCACACACATCTACTAGACCTGACCAAGATCGTCTCACATGTTTCCATTTCTCTAGGGGTGTTTTCTTGAAGACTGGATAAAGCAGTGATCAACCGCAACAGAGGATAACATATTCTACTAGCTCTAGACCTGAATATCTCATTATTCTGACAGAATCGCCTTGAGTATCCAAAATGAAGACAGCTAGCACGTCCTTCAATTCTAGCTACTGTGGCAAAGTCGCCACTCAGTGCCTCAGAAGGAAAAGGGAGCAGACACTTTGTCCTAAGCTATGCTAGCAAAATCGTCCCGAGCATACAACGAAGGACAGCGAGCAGAACCTCACCAGGCGGTCGTGCAGGCCTTATTTTGGTTGCAAAGCTTGGCTCGACACTGAAGGCACTCATAAGAAAGAAGTGAAGGTATTCATTGTTATTCGTATTCGAGGCGTGGGCGGACCTGGTGCTAGGTATCATGATTGCACTCTTGTATCGCGAGGTCCTCCATAATTCTCCCCGAGACTTATCCTCTCCCCACGATCAATCTTCTCCAAAAGCTGGATCGTGGCGCAGAGTACTGCGATCAGAGCTTTACTCAACGTTCACTGTGCCCCTGCATCGGTTACAGACCCTAACCTCGCAGCGCGTGCACTCGTTGACGAAGAAGCGAAGGCGATCATGGCATATATCGCATCGGCGTGGCCAACGAATATAGCGCCATTGGTGCCAGCATATTGCTCCGGGGTAATCTTCGTCGTCACCTGGACTTCGGATACATGCGCATTTCTTCCAAGGCACACCGCAGAGGTAGCTAGCAAAGTCAACGAAAAGCGGGAAGGGATCGAGGAACAGGGCCGCTCACCAAAACTGGGCACCACATGCACAGCTATGGACGATGCCAGTAGATGCCTTAGTTCAAGGGTGCAGAACGAGAGGACTAACGATATGTGGTAGCAGCCGTCTTCGAGTCCCACAAGTCGTCTACATTTGTAACAGCGTTGCCAGCGCTGTTCCTTTCCTAAGTCGAGTACTTGTTGTGTTCCCGTGTCTTCGGCACAAGCACCGTCATGAGCGCTGTTCTCGCACTTCCTACACGTGCGAGTCTGGCATGCGGCGCACGTTGCTAGGTTGTGGAAGATAGCGGCTAGAGGGATGAACGACGAGCACTCACGTCGCGAACAATAGGTTCGATCAGACGTGTTGAATTCAATGCGTTTTTCTTCGAGAGTTTTGACCATAGCAGAGGTCATGGGGTATTCGGCGTCCCAGGGGATTGCCACTTTGCAGCACTGGGGCGGGAAGTGCGCTTCATTGACGATCGCGAAGCGGAAAAAGTCGTACATGCATCTCTGGCAACAGTGGTGCCCACAAGGCATACTGCAAAGAGTACGCCTTACATTTGTTACCATGCAAACCACACACTCAGCGTGGGGCTCCTGTATGTCGGTGTCCTTGTTCCTTTCTGATCTTGTTGGGTTCATAGCCCCGTTTATCAGATCCTCGAACGCCATGATTACAGCTAGGTCTTGCAGGCTCAGAGCGTCATTCTCCACACTCTCCGCAGCTTCGGTCTTGTCATTTGGGTTTGGTCTTGTCATGCTCGCATCCTCGACGGCCGCTCTCTCCACTTTGTCGGTCTCATGATTTAGGTTTGGTTTTGTCAGGCTCAAAGCCTTGCTCTCCCCATTGTCAACAGTTGTATTTGGATATTGGTTGATTAGGGTGGAAGCCTCGCCGTGCAGTAGTATGCCCGAACTTGGCCCAGCGACGGCTATACCTTGGCCAGTATTACCGGCAATCGTCCGGGCTTGGTGTTCGTCGTTGTCTGTAGCACCGGAGACTGACGTGTTCCAGGGATCCTCCGTCAGGGTTTTAGACGGGTCTGACTTTTGGACAGCAGTAGACAGAGCAGTCTCCTTGTCGACGCTGTTGGATTGGCTCTCACGATTGTCCATGTCGCTGGAACCTTCATTGTTGGGCGAACCTGCGGGGTGGGCTGTCGCTGCAAGGTTCATCATTGCTGTGGCGTCCTCAACACCTTCAATTTCTTCTGCAATTGAACGTTTCGCCTCCATGATGTCCCGTCGATTTCGGAGTAAGATGGTGTGATGGCAGATAGAGAGATGCTGATGGAGGAAAAAGTTTTTGAGAGCGCCAAGTCCTGTAGGCACAGGGATCGTTGGAATGGCTGCGAGATGAGAGTTCCACCGAAAGATGAGACCCCAAAATGGAGTCCAAAGTGTTTTAGACCTTGGCCTTGCTGGTGGCTGGGCGTGCTTTCAATAGAGTGTTGATGATGGTGGATGGGTTAAAGGGTGAATGTGTCGGAATCCCCACTGTGAGCATGCAGATATCTCGGGTAGTACAAAGATATTTGTGCTACGTCCGCATACTCTTTTGAGGTGGGTTCCGCCGAGCGGGAGGATTTGATTCGATGACTTGCAGCTTGATGCCGCAAATACAAGAACAAGCACGACACAATCGTTTTAACCCGGTATCTGCGTCTTGCACAATTGCAGAGACGGGCAGAGTCAGCGGGCACGCAAGGAGATTCTCGGTACTGAAACACCACTCCAGGATTCCCGGGGCACGGTAAAACCATCGGGAATAGCATTGCGACCGAATCTGACCCAGATTGTTCTCTTTCAGAATGGTACCGCCTAGGAGCACCGTCAACAGGATGGACTGCAGGCCGAATGAAAAGCTACGGAACCAGCTCGGAGGGACTGAAAATGTAAATGACTCTGGCAACGTCTTCGCACTTGACAATCTACCTTCTCTTCACTCTCACAGGCATACCATCTGCCGGCTTTGCAGTGCCAATGAGAACCTGATATGACCTCTCGCCTTCTGGCGTCGTCCTCTGACCCGTGATCTTGTTTTTCTTGTCGAGCTCGTCATAAGCTGGGGTCGTATCAAAAGACCGCAACATGAGCGCCATTATGATTTTCATTTCGATCATGGCAAGTTCTTGCCCAATACAGTTTCTTGGCCCGAATTCAAATGCTCTCCATGCACCCTTGGTAGGAAACAAAGGATCCCCTTGCTGTGCTAGCCAGCGTTCTGGATTGAATTTGCTGGCTTCTGGCCATAGCTCGGGTGACCGGTGGAGGGCATATGCAACGGGCCACGTTAGGAAACCTGACTTGCTATTAGCAGTAACTTGTAAACTGACAATCGACGGATCCAATCACCTTCAATAGGGTATTGTTTGCCATCGTAATGTACGAATTGGCCAGGCCCTCCCACGCGAACACTGCTGGCTGGCGGCCAAAGCCGCAGGCACTCCTTGACAATGGCAACGGTGTAGGGAAGTTTGTTGATGATGTACGGATCCTCCTTTATTCTCGCTGCTGTCTGCCACACTTCTGGTCCAAAGACCTCGTCGTACTCCTGCCGAACTTTTTTCAGGGCCTCCGGATGCCGAGATAATGCATAGGCGACGTAGCAGATTGTCGAACTGGTCGTGTCATGACCCCCAAACATGAAGACTTTTATGTGGTCCAACGCTGCGGTTTTGAATGCGGGGTTGAGGCCTTTCCCTGCGCCACTGGTGTCTGCTTTATCTTTTACGCCTTGGGCGCCTTTTCCGTTTATGTAGGCATCCAGTGCCAGATCGATGACAGGTCGCGTCCTTTCCTTGCTTCCCGCCGCTCCGTTTTGGGACCGAGCTGCGAAGCGCTCGTCCATAACTCTGTTTAGGAATCGATTCATTCTCATGGAATTGTACCTGACAACGATTGGGCGAATCGGATTGTATATCACGAAAGGATTTGTTTCCATTGTCTTGAGCAGCCATGTCAACGTGTTGCGGAATGCCGCGACGAAGTCGTTTTCCGTCGTCTGGGCGTTCATCCGTACATCTCTGGAGAAAAATTAGCCGTGGGATCCGAAATGCAAACCCGAAAAGGATGGAATCGTGGCTTACAGAACCACCCTGCCAATGACATCCACCGTAACCCTCGTCGCAGCTTCTTCCATGTGGAAGATATCTTGTTTCTCTGCATGTTTCGATAACACATCGACGAAGACCAAGCTATCATCCACGATGCCATCCACTAGAGTCATCATATGGGCGTTCGAAAAGCCGGCGTTGAAGATGCTCCTCCAGTACTTGTGAGTCAGTCCATTGACTGAGACCAGGCTGTGGAACCCAGTGACTGGATAGATTGACTGGGCAATGGCTTCATGCTTGGGTAGAGAATTTTGAACCGTAACCTGGTCTGCTGCTGCTGGATCGACAATGGCGCAAATAGGATATCCAAAGGGCCAAGTGTCCAAGTAGAATATACGGGGGAGGTTGTATTTTTCTTTCAGGTAATGGATGAGCATGTGAGGGTGGCAGTCGGGAGGAAGCTCTTGGGTGAGTTTGCCAACTGCAAGGATATTGCCAAACAAGAAGCTGTGGGGTGGTTTTGGCTATTGTATCTCAGCCAAACTATGGGGTTGAAGGGGTTTTTTTTTGGTACCATACCAGACCATACACTGACTTCCGAACACGATGAAGCCTCACAGCCAATTGTAGTATGAAGCCTGAGAATAGCACAAGCACCGCGCTTGAAACGAGGCGGGAATTCAGGAGATCTTTGATGGATTGCATTTTGGTAGTTGCGTCGACAATCGAGCTTTTGCACCCTTTGCAGAGGGTCTGAGTGAAGTGGTTTGAAGATTGCACCCGACGTCTCTAGTTGTCAGCCTGTGCCTTTATATATCACACGCCAAAGAGTTGGAGGAAACCAAGGAAGTTTGAGCTAGCCATCTTGCTACGAATAGCGCTTACCGGCCCTTCTCCTCGCCGTCGACGTCGCTTCCCATTTCCAAATTGCACAATTGAGTGTCCGTAGAGCCAGAGACAGGCCGTGTCGGATGCTCTGTACCACGAAAGGAAATGAAAACCTGTCTGATTGTCTAAGTACTAGAGCACTAGCTCCCCAAGTATATGATGGGCGCTTTGAATAGGGGCAATTGAGTAGATAAGCTCTATTAGATGGAAATTGAATGAGCATAGGAGAAACGGGGCCTTATAATGCCTAGAAACGACGATGCTTGGAGCTAATTCCTATAATGGTGAAGTGCAATGTAAGTCCCCGCTGGTGCGTCTGATAGGCTGTTTGCAATGTTGAACACGCTCGGTCGTTGAACGCGATAGAGTCCTTTCTAGCAATATTCTACTGGGAAAAAGGGCTTAAGGGCACGGTAGCAAATAGCACGTGACAGCGCGTGCTTACCTTCTTCTATACGGTACACTCACTTCTGGTTAGGGCTCACTATTGATTTTCGACAGCAACTGGCCAAGCATCTGGAAACAATGAGCTACTCAGGTGATGATGTGAAATGTACGGAGGTACATTCCGACTTATCAGGCCATAGTTATACAAAGCGATGACAGATCCACGCATCACTACGGGGTACTGAATGCCATCAAATATCCTGCAATCCTATCTCGTCGTCTCAACAATCTTCCTTGCATACCCAGGGATGATCTAAAGCGTCGCCTTGAACAGCCAAGATCACCATGTTGCATGATTGCCGAGCTTGGTCTTACACAGGACCAGTCGTCGGAGCCAAGTGAGACAACTAAACATTCCGTGGGCCATCACTTATTCATACCAAAGTATTAGGTCGTGCCTTTCTGATACGTCTTTCGGCCATTCCCTGTGCGTTCTCCGTCCGAAATCTAGGGATGTCAAGGGTTTGTGCATCTAGGAACACTACTCTAATTTTACCCACTGCGCATACTCTCGCACTGCTTCATGTGCCCTTCGTATCGGGCATAAGTCTTCTTGACGTAGGGATGCCTCTGTATCTGAGTATCTCGGGCGGTGGTCCCCTTGTGTGCAATTGACAATGAATGCCCATAAAAAATCTCGGATGATCTTGGCTACCAGGTTTCTCAACATTGTCTCTGCTTCTGCCATATCTGCTATTCATTGATACCCAGTTCCTGCGCTTCCATTCATAATACGTGGCCTTTTCGCTGCACGTGCCGCTATCTTTGTGGTAATTGGAATGGCGAAACGGGCCACAAGGTCGCGAAGTCGCAAAGTCAGGAAGTGATTTGTGAAAGGAAGCGCATTCAGAGCACTACGCAAGTAGTATGCTTGAAATCGTGTTCGCAATCTCCAATGAATATTCCAAGCGCTGGATCTGTTGCCTAGCTCGTGAAGCAGTATTTGCCGATGGGATTCTGTTTGGCAAATGCAACACGTTGTAGGCCTTCGGCGCTTATTCGCTGGTCAAAAGTTGCTGATGAAGATTGTCGGATTGCAAGGCGCAGCAACCTATTTTTGTTGGCATCAAAATTCCCTATCCGTGGTGAAACTTCCAAGAGTCTTTAGAACCAGAGGCCTTATGGCGCGTATTCTATGGCTGGAAGCCTTGGAGAAAGAGAAGCACGACAATTGAGGCACAGCTGCTAGTTACTTTTGGAACAGTGGTTCTCCCCATTCTTGCGAAGCACTTGAAAGCTACGTTTCCAGGTGCCAGAGATACGGGCATGGCCACATTCATTGGTTTGCGTTTGCCAATGTTGAACGAGGCTCCTGTCAATGGATTTTTTTCAGAACTATTCTCGTTTCCATCAGTATCAAGCTCACTATGTCTTGAAGAGAGTCAATATATAAAGACGCTCTGTGTACTCTTGTGACCGAAACATCAATCTATTATATCTTTTACTCATTCTAACATAGGAAAGAGAACAAAACGCCTCCTCCAGTCTCTCAAAACTATATATTATATATACATACACATCCAGAATCACTCTTTGCTATGATCACCGTCGAGTTTAACCCGCCTAGTTTGCTCAAAACAAAGAAAGAAAAGAAAGCAGAACATATTGCTATAGTTCAACGGGACGCACCAGCAAATGCGGTCAAAGCCATTATCACGTTAGTATCTTGAAGAAGCTTAACGCACAAGACAGCCATTGACAAGTTTTCCGCAGCAATGCAATGCATACCAGTAAAAAGGGTAAAGGTAGAGATACCAGGAACCACATGGACGTTACCTGGGTCTTCAAAGATGGGTCCAAAAAACATACCCATCTTGTCAGGTAAAGCTCTTCTGTAACGTTATCTCGACGTTCATGGAGAGAGGAGCAGGACGCTCTGACCTATTGGTGTTGCGCGGAGGTTTCGTTGTTGTTTGGACTTGATCTTTGGAACGGTGTGTCCAAAGGCGTCGGCTTGGATCATGGGAAATACGCACTGTCCAGTCCTGTCCTGTCATCAATTGTGTAAGCTATAGAACAGTTACTAGATCGCGAAATTGTCGTCTTGATTACATACAATGCGCACAATCTTGCAAGCCAGAAGGTTCTTGTAGTCCGCGCTCCTACAACCCAATCCAAAATCTCTTCGGTGGTTGCTGCGACGAAGGTGCATTTGTACTCCGTAATACGAGGGTAGGGATTAGAAAAATGTCAACCGAGGCACGGAATTTGGGTGATCTGAGCGACTAAATAAGCCGTTCAATTGCTACCTAAGCAAGCCAGTATCTTTAACAATTTGATGATATACTAAGTATTAAAAGTATAATCAAATAATGTACAACACTGCGGAGTACATGGCTCTACAAAAGTATTCTAGGTCTGATGTAATCCGTGTTCTAGCATTATACTGGCATCTCGTCCCTAAAGGCCCCCCACTGCCGTTTTCATATTTGCCTGACGCTGTGCAAACACTTGGAAACACCGCCAGGAATTTTCTGATGACTGGATAGTGTTATGCTATTGTCCGCAAAGAGCTGCTGGTCTAAATACGGCAGCCGCTTTGGAACGAGTCACTGCCCCGGTTCTGGGGCGCTTAGGCAGCATTTTGCCCAACACTTGAAAGGCTGGCCGTTCTTCTTCCCTGCCTTGTCACCTCGTTCTCAAGGCTTTCCTTTTGGCGTGTATGCTTTCTAGGCTCTTGCATGTCGTAAGGAGGCTTCCACGCACTACGTCTGTTGCTCACAATTGGCTTCTACGTTCGGATTTCTCAGTGAGCCAGCCACACAGAATGTCCCTGTCTACACTACACGAGCCTCCGCCGAGTGAAGAGACCTCGCCGCCATCTGATAAGTCAAAGCAGCGATTTCAAGAGATCAGCGCACCTACCGAATGGATCGAAGATTACAAGCCTCGCGGGTTTCATCCGGTGCACATTGGAGATGTGCTGTGCGATTCAAGATACAAGATACTCCGCAAGCTGGGCTACGGCTCCTACTCGACCGTCTGGCTCGCAAAGGACCGCAAGTCTGGCTACGTTGCACTCAAAATTTTGATGGCCAACAACGATGTTCCACAGAACGAGATCGCAATATATGAGATCTTGTCACAAAGTCCTGTCACCCATCCCGGTCGAGCCCATGTCATGACGCTGCGCGACATGTTTGAGCATCGTGGTCCCAATGGGACACACCGTTGTTTGGTCTTCGACGTGATGGGAGCCAGTGCTGAGACTATGGCAGAGTGTCTTCCTGTTAGTGTCACACGTAACGAACGCCGGTCGCCTGTTGACCGGTCATTTCCCTTATGGATGGCGAAAACGATGTTGCGACAGGTTCTCGAAGGGATCGATTTCTTGCATCGGAACGAAATCGCCCACGGTGATGTGCAACCTGGAAACATACTGTTTGCGCTGGAGGATCTTTCATCTGTGGACGAGGGCCAGTTGGTGCAGAACATGACACCTAGAGATCCCAAAAACCTGTGGCTGGAAGCCGGAATATCTGAGCCTGTTCAAAGTCTTGATGGTAAGGCAGACAGATCGGCACCCAAATACCTGGCGATGAATCAGCCCCTTGACGAATATGTAAGCCTCGACCCTCGATTCGTTGTCAAGATCTCGGATCTAGGAGCTGCTTTTCCCTTTGCGGATCCGCCTGCTGAGCCGATCACACCCGTGGGATTACGAAGCCCTGAATGCATTTGTGGAGCCCAGATCAGCCCAGATCAGGACATTTGGAGTTTTGGCTGCCTGATCTATCAATTCCTCACAGGCTACCAACTTTTCGTAATATGTGGCTATGACGAGGGTGAAGAAGATGAGGCAGATGACGAGCATTTCATGCAATTTTCGAGCGTTTTGGGACCATTGCCGCCAGAGATATTATCGAAATGGTCTCGATCCCATCTCTACTACGACTCCGAGGGGGAGCAGCGTGACACACCTCTGATTCGAGGTGAAGAAAATGAGGCTACGAAAGTAGAGCAGCTGGACGTGCAACTTGAAAAATTGAAGCCAAAACACGCGCAGGTAGACGACAAGCCGTCTACAGAGGAGCTCCGGGAAAGTTATATTATGGACAGCGAGGTCGCGGACCAGGACAATGGTGACGAAGCCGACGAAGACCCTGATATGCTTCCTCTGGAAGGTATGTTCCGAAGGTACAAGTGTTCTGATATTGATGAAGACCAGGCGGTCGTCATCACAGATGTGATACGGTTGATCTTGCAATATAATCCCAAACAGCGCCCGACAGCTTCGCAACTTCTAAAACATCCTTGGTTTGCTGAATCAAAGTGACGGCAAGATCGTTGATCGATCTCGACTTCTCCTTTATCTGGTTAGTTCCTGTATCGACGTAAACAATGCTGGCAATACCACTAGGACGATGCGGAGACTATGGCTACAAACCCGTCGAATTTTATAACGACTGCGACGCCTTCATTAAGATTCCTTAGATAAGCTCATTCATCAATAGGCAAGGGTAAAGGACTGAAGGAGCCGCTGGATCTTACTTGACCACACGACCGCTGCGACTCTGGCGTAGTACACAGGGAACGAGAATGGTTGATGAGATAAGAATTGGTGACTTTGAGAGATCTTAGGGAGATCCCAATGATAGTCTTATCAAAGGACCTCGAGTTCGGCGCATACATGGCCCTCACTGCGTTCCGGTACAGATAGTGTTTCTGGCTATGAAGCTAGGGATATCAACATGCACTCGATAGATCATGCCGAGAAAGTTAAAGAATTTCTCAAAAGCGTTCCTGAAGATCGGGACTGGGACGATGACCCGGGCTTCTGGAGTGGCGACGCCCGCAGGTCAATTACGAGCTACTACTTGCTCTGCTCGAGCCACCAGGCGGCCTTCGTTCCATTGAGCGCAAGGGCAAGTCGTCCAGCGCTCGCCGCAGATGTAGCTATCACGACTGGCAGCGAAGCAGATACTGCCAGTAAGGGAACTCATCAGAATTGAGCCCCGTAGGGACAGCTATGCGTCAGGTCAGCAATGTCTATCTACTTAATGTTTCAGAGGTGCGTACGTGATATGATTGCAGCCAATATCGAGCTCGGTGACCCGTCGACAATTGTAGCACCGTCGCCATCCTTGTTACTCAGCTACATGGAGTAAAGCCTGCGTTACATCGTCATAAGGACAATTGCTGTCATGCGCGTTGCTCTTGCAGATTTTATATGTGAAGTTGTCACAAGTAGTACATATTGCTCGATCACCGACGATAGTGCTAGGGTCGATGAATAATGAGCAAGTCGGCTGGGAACAGTGTGTTCGATCGGAGGTACTAAATTCGACGCTCTTCTATTCGAATTTGTGCACCAAACCCCGCCCTAAATACTGCCCGGCCAAATTCAAAGGGATGCTTTTCCGGTAGGAGCGAGGTGGGAAGAGTGTCTCCTCCGTGGTTGCTAAATCGAACAGGGCGTACAAGCATTCCTGGCAGTAGAGGTGCCCACAAGGTGCGCGGCACATCTTTTGGGCCACTATTTTCGAATCACATGACACACACACCTGGTGAATCGACATCGATGGCTTCTGCCTCGATGCCGCCCATGCCGATGACTCTGCGGCTGGCTCGTCATCATCCTGCGCCGTGTTCTCCGGTATGCGAGCCTCGCCACTTCCTCCATAGACGTAGAGTGCGGCCATTCTCTTGAGAATTTCGTCATCCAATGTCAGTCGTTGCACTGAGGCTCCGCCCGCTGGAAGTGGAGCGTTTCGCCCAGCTACATGGTGTGCAAATGCTCGATCGCGGGCGGCGGCCTCCTCGTCCGTGAGAGCCTCAGTCAGGAGGGCTCCGTCGCTCATGGCCGCTTGAGCAAGGCTTCGAGTCATGCACCGATCACGTAGAATTGTATTTGGCGTCGAGAGCTCTTCCTGATGAATCGCCATGGCGAGGTCGGCGTCTGAAAGCTCTCCATCTCGGCTTTTGCCCTTGCTCGTGTTCAGTAGGTGGTCGAGGTCCTCACGTTGCAGTTGAAGAATCAACTGTGCCGAGGCGTCATCAATGCCGTCAAAGTGTGGATCGGTGACCTCCATGGATTCTTGTCAACTGTCACTGAGGAACGTGCGGTATATGGAATTGCACACGAAGGCTTGGCAGCCCTACGAATTGGAAAAGTGTAGAAGAGAGTGATAGGATTAAAGACAACGGGATAAGAGAGTGGGAAAGAAGAAGATAAAGACGGTCAGGTAACCCGTTTTTGAAAGCCAGAAAACCGATTTCACAATCCGCAAGTGGTGCTGAGGGTACCGACGTTTACCCCTTACGGCTGGCTGCATACTGATAGGTGCCCTAAGGAAATTTGACCAACAGACAAACATGATTGTCGACGCAAAGGTCGTTGGGCGGCACCTTGGCGATACCAAAGGCCGGCCTGTGCTGGCGTGATACGGCTTGTGCTGGCGTAACACGGCTTGTGCTGGCGTGATAGAGGTAATCAAACACTATAAGACACCAAGGCAATGGCTTGTGACTTTTCCAAGGTAGTACAAGTTGGGATATCGTCGTAACGGCATATACGCATCATGACAGCAGAAACCACTCTTCGGATGCGCATCCGAATTCCAAAACAATTGCTTCAGGACAAGCACCAAGCATTTACCCACCTCGAAAAAAGCTCAATCATCCTCAATCCCAGCCCGTTCAACATGACTACTAAACCCCTTCGCCTCCACCGACCCCTTCCCAACCTCAATCCTTTCCTGCTCGGCCTCAATCAACTCCATAGGTCGATCGCGCTGCTTCGCCACCTTGTCCCCAATCGGAATGATAGTCTTATGCGGACTGTCGATGTCGAAGTACGCGTCCAAGTCCTCGAGCGTCCTTTGCATGGTCTCCGGATAGAAAAAGTACACGACGGGGAGAAAGAGGAGGTTGAAGGCCGCGAAGATGATGTAGAATCTATAGCCGATGGATTCAATCCCGGTGGGGGTGAATTGCGTGCACACGAAGCCGAAGAGCCAGTTCGTCGCAGTGGCGGCGGCAGCACCGCGAGTCCGCATAGCGAGGGAATTCTGTTTCGATCAAGTTAGCTCGCAGCAATGTCGGTAGAGGCGATGGCACTGCAGTACCACTTCTGCCTGATATACCCACGGAACCATACCCCATGTGCTGCGGAAGGTCAGTGTCTTGACTGACAGAGAAGAGGGAACGCAGAGGGACATACCATCCAAATGCGGCGTAGTAGAAGAAGAGGAATGTTATAGCCACCGCACCCCACTGGAACGGCGCCGTGTTCAGCAGACCGACGGAAAGCGCGACCATGACATATGCAAGGCATTGCAGGGCGAGGCCGCTCATAATGAGAGAGCGCCGTCCAAAGCGCTCAATCATCCAGAATGCAAGGCCGGAAGAGATCATGTAGGAAGTTGCGTTTGCGCCGGTTAGGATACGGGCAAGGAGCGTGGACAGGCCAAGATTCTTGGTTAGGATGATAGGAAAGTAGTAATTTAGAGCGTTGATGCCGCCGAACTGCTGCATGAATTGCCCACCGCAGCCGAGAAGAAGTCGCTTGAGATGGCCGGACCGATCGCGGCAGAGTATGACTTCCTTGAAGGAGATTTTCGAACGCCGTTCGATTTGAATGGCACCCATAATCGATTTCAATTCATCTTGCACCATGGGATCATCGGCGGAGAGGTCCTTGCCCAGGTATCGACGCAGGGCTTCTTGGGCCTCTTCGACTCTATCATGGTTGAGCAGCCAGCGCGGTGACTCGGGTAGCAACGGGAGAAGCCCGACAAGAAACATGCATGGAACCAGTTGCAGTGCTAGGGGTAGTCTCCATTGCGCTCCGTTGCCAGAGTAAGAGCATGCGAGTGTCAACCAGCTGGCGAAACAGTAGAAGATGACGTTGTGAAGCACGACGATGACAGAGAGCTTCCCGCGACGCACTCCGCGGCATGACTCGGCTTGGTAGACTCCGCAGGTTGAGCTGTTGAAGCCGTTACCAACGCCGTTGATGACGCGACCGACGATGAGCTGGGAGAACGTGGTGGCTGAGAATTGGAGAATCGCTCCGACGGTGCTGGTGAGCGCGCCCACACGGAGGGTGTTCTTCCGGCCCATGGCATCGCCGAACAATGCGGTCAAAAGACATCCGAGCAGATTACCGAGCTATAGACTGATTGAGCTATGATTCTATCTTCGTTGGGAGGATACTTACCGAGAAGCAGGATGCAGTGATACCTTGAATGTTGGGGTCTTTCGTTTGGGGAAAGGTGTTGATGAAGTCCGGACTGATTAAGATACCGCTTATGACTCCCTGATCGTAACCGTACCATGCCTGAGCAGCAGAATTGGCTGCGGTCAGGGCAATCTCCAACGGGTAGCCCGTCAACCTGTTCTTGATTCCTCTACCCATGTTTTTAATTGTAGTAATTTGAGGGCTTGTTGAAAGGGCAAGGGCTGAGGAAAAATATGGATCTTGTGTTCCATGGCCATGCTTTTTATCCCTTCTCGGATGCTACATTGGACAGCCGTGCCCCACTGCCCCATGGGGAAGCAGGGCTAGTGCCCTGGTGGTTTCTCGTGGGGAAAGGGTCCTTCTACAGGTAGAAGCATGGCGTCTAATGGGCCTATTGCGGACCGATGAGCATTGGGCGTATGACGGCCTGAACTTGGCCCGCCAGTCTTCATCCTCGACCTTCTTCTATGACAGCCGCTTGGGCCTATAGCTGCACGCAATTCCGCGATGGGTGGTCATGGGGTCGGGATATTTTAAGTCGAATGACATGAGTCTACACGATTGGAAAGCTGGTATGCTTGGTAGCGGGTGTTCAAATGGTGCACGTTAGGTTTGTACCAGTGTCCAGAGTACCTGGTTTCCCAGGCCATGCTCAAGGTCTGGGCACTTGGCACAGAAATTACAAGCAATCTTGGCTATGTTCTAGCTCCTGAGTCATTGGAATCTTCATGGACCCTGTGTCACACTCCTCAAATCAGAGAAGCCATGACTGTCAGCTGATGGAGAAGGTTCGAGGGGTCATAGTCAAAACACCCTATACTATATGGCTTGTGTCTGATGGCCGTAGGCTTGTCTAGCCTTGATGTCACGCATATCAAGCCATCGACGATGCCTTCGAGTCTCTCTAAACCGAGGACTGATTCTGCCATCAAGCGAAGGTTTATGCACTGTGCGAGGTCGAAAAAATCCCATTCGGCAAAGATGTCTAGAACAGGCTGGAAAACTTGAGGCAGGTTAGCCGACGGTGAATTAAACTGACCTAATTTATAGCGCTAAGGAAATAACCCGAACTGCGGGGTAGGAATCCAAACACGCCTCTGTCCATCTTCGCCATCTTTCCACCGTCAACGGGCCAAGTCCTCTCCGTCAACCCGGTGGGCAACTTTCTGCATTCTATGTCATCACAAGCTTCCTTGTGGCTCTGTTCCGGGCCATGCTCCGGCGATAATGCTCTCCTCCGTGACCTGGGGAAGTGGTGGTTTAGGCTTACTTTCCCTGTTGCCATTCTCTTGTTGTCTCGTTTTCCCCCCTATAAACAATAGTCTTATCTCTCTTCATTCTAGAATCACATTCCACTGCTTTTCTGTCTCTGTCTCTGCCTGTACCATCTTCATCTTCCTGCACCATGCTCGCCGAACGTGCTCACACAATTCATCTGCCAAAATTTGGCAAAGATGTCACTCCCCTTCATGAGGTTGCCCCCAATCCAAGGCACATCGCTCAGCAATGGATCACTAAGTTTGAGTCTGTTCTGACGAGCAAAGACCTGTCTCGTCTTCCAACAGTCATGCACGAGGATTGCTGGTGGCGGGATATGTTGGCATTCGAATGGGATTTCCATACTATCCACGGTCTCGGCAAATTGACAGATTACATGAGCAAGAACATCGAAAGCGGTTTATCCAATCTCAGACTACAGCAATCTGGCAAATTTGCACCGAGCGTTGCAAAGCCTATCGAGAGCTTAGAATGGATTGAGTCCATGTTCGACTTCGAGACCAAGACTGGCCGTGGCTCGGGCATGCTTAGGATTGTCCAAGGTGAGAACGGGGTCTGGAAAGGCTACATGATGTACACTGTTCTCAAGGAGCTCAAAGGCTTTGAGGAGAAAGCAGGGTCTCGCCGGGCACATGGCGGCAACAACTCCCTCCTTGGCGGGGCTATTAAAGGCAACTGGCACGATAGGCGCCAAAGACAACTCGATTTCTTAGACGAAGAACCGCAAGTACTCATCATTGGAGCCGGTCAATCGGGACTCAACCTTGGTGCTCGACTTCAGGCACTCGGAATGTCATGTCTCATCATTGACAAGAATAGTAGAATTGGAGACAACTGGCGCCATCGATACAGGACTCTAGTCACTCACGATCCCGTGCAATACACACACATGGCGTATCTTCCATTCCCTTCCAACTGGCCTCTATTTACACCAAAAGACAAGATCGGTGATTGGTTCGAATCCTACGCCAGCTTGATGGAGCTCAATGTATGGATGAATACTAGATGTGACAGCGCCGAGTACAACGAAGAAACAAAAGAATGGCTCGTGCAGATTGAACGAGGCGGGGAGCCAAAGAGGAGATTCAAACCACGTCACCTTGTCTTGTGTACAGGTTAATTTATGCACTCAAATCTTATCATATTCTTGACACTTTACTGACAACGAGAAGGCCATTCTGGCGAGCCCAAAGTGCCCAATTTCCCTGGACAGAATGACTTCAAGGGTGAGGTCTACCACGGTAGTCAACATCAAGACGCTTCTCTTTCTGGTGACTTAAACGGCAAGAAAGTAGTCGTCGTCGGCACAGGCAACTCAGGCCACGACATCTCCCAAAACTTCTACGAGAATGGTGCAGACGTGACTATGCTCCAGCGACGCGGTACTTACGTCATCTCAGCCAAAACTGGCGTCTTTATGCTCCATGAAGGTCTCTACGATGAGACTGGCCCTCCCATTGAGGATGCTGATGTTTATGGACAGAGCTTGCCCATCCCTGTGCAGTTCGCTTTGAACGTTGATGCCACAAGAAGGATTACAGCGGCCGACAAAGATAACATCGACGGCCTCACCAAGGCCGGGTTCAAACTTGATTTCGGTGACGACGGCAGCGGCATCTATCGCAAATATGTCACACGTGGAGGCGGCTATTACATCGACGTTGGAGCGTCCCAGCTCATCATCGATGGCAAGATCAAAATGCAGCAAAGCCCTGACGGTATCAAGGGCTTCGAGCCCAACGCTCTCGTTCTGGCGGATGGTACCAAACTCGATGCTGACATTGTTGTCCTCGCTACTGGCTACGACAATATGGTCACTTCCGCGCGGAAGATCCTCGGCAACAAGGTCGCCGATCGATGCAATGACGTTTGGGATTTGGATTGGGAAGGAGAGGTTCGAGCTGTAAGTCTTCCCGTGACAATGTTCACAAATATGGTTATGCTAACACCGAGCCTAGATGTGGAGACCTAGCGGGCATCCACACTTCTGGTTCATGGGTGGCAGTCTTGCCTTGTGCAGGACGTACTCGCGAATGCTGGCATTACAGATCAAGGCTATTGAGGAGGGTCTGAGCACGGACTAGTGACCGTCCCATAAAGCATCATTGGATATCGTAAGATACTGCAGACTACCTTGGGTTTGTATTTGGGATTGAATGTCTTTTAATGTATTTGCCAACACTTTAGACGGAATTTGATTTTTAGAACTCGATTTATTGTGGGATCCTGGACGTTGCTCGCGACTCTACAATGGCTTTTGGGGTAAAAGTCTTGGTGCTGAAGCAGACTAAGCCAATTTCGCCCACCAAATCATCCCTTTTTTCTCTCAGGTCCACCAACTCCATCAAGTCATATTGTATATGGCCTCAAGAAATGAACTTTGGGCGGGGTGATCGTTGAGTTTACTGAATGAATAAAGGGTAACATGCCACACTTTTGCGGTGTAGCCTAGTAAACTTGCCCGCCACTCTCTAGCCTGCTTCGGCACCAAGACTTTTGCCCTGCGAGAATGGTAACCAACAGTAAAACCCTTTGGACTAACGCGAAAGTATTACTAGTAGAGGGGCTCGGTGTAGATTCTCTCCCGGGTCTATTTGTAACAGCCCTGAGTACTTTGTAGCACTGCTGTTGCTGGATCAAGGGCGAAGTGATAGACAAAAGGGTCCCATGATATACTTTCAACCCCACTACTCCCCTCATTTGCTAGTATATCGACATCTCGATCTCGACTTCATCTTTCGAGATTTAAATCAAAATATACCGTTTTAAAGCTCTTACCACGCACTGTTCCACATGATCCTCAGGTTCATCGGGAGCCATGCCGGCCGTAAAGCGTGGACGAGACACCTCAGACGACGACCTCTACGCGGATGGTCATGCCGCGCAGCAAGGCCAAGAGGAGACTAACGATCTGAGTGCTACTGTGTTGGTTCTTCTCATCAAATCTCTCAATTGTAGATGCAACGCTGATAAGAATGGGACCGCGATAGTTGTCTCATGTGCCGCCACAGAAAGGCCAAGTGTGACCGGCGAAAGCCACGATGCGGGCTCTGTACGAGAAATGATATGGAGTGCGAGTATGTAGTCAATCAAAAGAAACGAGGGTTGAGAGCTGGATACGTTTCCGAATTGGAGAAGCGTCTAGGTGAAAGACTCAAAAGAGAACCCACAGCCTTGACCGAGCTCACTGGAGATCCACAGAATCACTAGAACACGACATGAAGGAGCTCAAAGCTCAACGACCAATGCCCTCCAGCATTCGCAGCTTTAGCCTTATGTCCAATGGAAGCTTGGACTTTGAACATGTCATCGATCCCAATCTTGATCTATCACCCATTTCACCCAATTCGATCCCTCCGAGGTCCAGCCGCAGTAGCCTGGGTGGACCGTGGCAAGCCAACGACCATGAAGTCCTGCCCCCGTCCGCAACACTTGATGTCGACAGGATAGCGTGTGGTATAGACACACTACCATTGCAGGTTTTACGTGAGCTGGTCGATACATGGTTCTCTGATTACTATCGCTGGATCCCGATCCTGCACAGACCCTCATTACTGGATACACTTCAGACCTCAGCATCTCTACCGGATACTTCGGTCTACATAATTTTCAAGGCCATAATGGCCGTGGCTGCCACCACTTCGAAGAAGACTGAATCTTTTCAAATACCAGCTGAAGATCGACAGCGTTTGGCTTTGAGCTTCCGATGTCAGGTTGTGATGGAAGCCATGGGTAGTTTATCATTGCAATCATTACAAGCCCTACTCATCATCGCAATCTTGGACTACGGTGCTGGCAAGCTCTCCGACTTTTGGAATCTCGTGGCCCTGGGCAAGCGGTAAATCAACCTTTCTCATCAGTAATGTTCAATATTGACCGTATCCAGTATGGCAACACAATTAGGCTTGCGAGAGCTAGCCCAAGGCGATTCGTCGGATAGTGTATTTACGATACCACCTCGAATGCTACCCTCACCTATCAACAAGATCCAAAGGGAGGAGCGGGTCCGTGCATATTGGATGACTGAAGCTTTGGACGGCTACTCCACGTTGGGAGCGGCATGGAACCTCCATATACTGCGTCCACCGCTGACCAAGGTACTTCCTTGTAATGACGATGACTGGGAATGCACAGAGCCGATGGTCGACTTCCTTGCCTTTGGAGACTTTGAGTCGCCTTCTTCATTTGCCGTCTACGTTAGCTTTGTTACAAACGAATTATTTGAGGTACACCATTTCTTGCAGCAATCGTTCCAGACCACTACACCCGAAGAATGCGAGACATGGGATCGCGAGTTTCGCAAAGTGGAGAATTACCTGAAAGATTGGCGAGCACGTAATGCATCGATCGCAGGGCCATCTGCCAGCTACGTGACTACTCCTGGAAGAACCACCCGCTTTGATCCGACCATTGTCTTGGCCAACACTGGATACAACATGTGAGTAGCTGTCCAGCCTCCTTGATTTTTCCATGACTGAAAAAATCGCACAGCGCCATTATTGCATTGTATTCTCGACTTGCTCTCCCTCCACATGGATTCGAGAATTATTTAGATGCCAAGTCACCGGCGTTGGAACGTTGTCCAGAGGCCTGTAACGACCTTTCGTCCATCATTGCAGCCATCAGTGATGACGATCTTCAATGCATTTGCCCTCATTTCATTTTTGATATGTTCGTGGTCGCAAGGTTTTTCCTTGGTAAGTCGTTCATCAACAGGAAAGCTATTGTCAATTGACATAGGTTTAGTTAATGCCCGGGCCTTTGAAACGGACTTACCCTCGAACCTCAATATCTTCCTACATGCGTTTGAAGTGTGTCAAGAACGATGGCATCTCGCTCGTAAGCAAATTCCACATTATGTCTAGTACGACTATTTACTAAGGGAAATCGATGCAGACAATCTCGGAAAAGTCATCCGCACCGCAGTCACAGAACACAATATACCGCTCGTAGCAGTCTCCCTTCCGGCTCAGTTCTACGATATGCAGTATGTTGCACTGGATGTTTATGAGGCACTTCGTACATGGGCGGAGATATCCGAGCCGCCTACGAGCATGCAGGCGGTCTTGATCCCTTCAAAAGTCCATGTTCGGAGTGGAGAACACGGCTGAAGTGTCTTACACTAGCAGCATACGAGCGTAGACTTTCTTGTAAGGGAGCCAGGCTAAAGGCAACGAGGCATAACCAGAGCCTGCAACAGCGACGTCTTCAACGTTCGGGACGCGAACCGGCCAACAAGGTTCCGAAAGTGTACGATGCCTGTTATTTATCATACGAAGTACCTCATCGCCTCAATCGGATAATGGAGTATCTTGTCCGTCACCAGCGCTTACATCAAGTGGATGACGGCTACTCGCCTCTTCCTCCGATCTGATTCACAGTTATTGTAACCCTCTAAAATCATGCCAGACAAGCCAATAACATTCCAAAACGTACTAGAGTTGGGCGAGAACAACCGAGCGAGAGTCAAAAAGTGTTGTGCTAAGAACAAAGATTACACCGTCACCATTTGGCTAGATGAACTCTCAATGCTTCGCGACGTTGTTCCAGAATATGTCAAAATGAAGTCCCCGCATGATCTGAGTACCTTCCCGTCAACGGTCAAAATGCTCTATGAAAAGATTGACGAGGTCCGCCGTGTGAGAAGGCCTGGGGAGAACCCAACTGTCGATTCATTTCGCAGCTTTGCCGAAGGAATTGGCGCCCGACTTCAATTCCTAGGTTCTGACTTGTACACCCATCTCGTCTCGGCTGACGTGCCTGACACCCATCCACTCAGAAAAGAGCGGGTCAAGCGATTCGAACTTTTGGCCATAGTCCTGCGCAAAGTCCGCCGCCGCAATTGGGGGGGAGCGTCGAACGTGTCGCGGGTACTTTTATTGATCGAACGCCCAGGGGTCTACATCGATCACGACAACACCGTTGGTCACCTAGGACAGCTATACGGTTTCAGGTATGCTCTCTCAGCACACGGTATCCCGTTAAACAGCTTTCTGGCAAGCGCCTACGGGTACCCTCTGCTAAGGGCATACCGGACGGTCATAGCAGAGAGTTATCCCACTAAGGACTTAAAGGACAAGTTTACTCTTTCCATGGACCAAATGCCCCCTCAACCTCCCAAACTACCGAAGGAGCCTACATTGGTTCAAAGCCTCTACATCATGGAGACTCAGCTCAGACCCTCCGGGCCCCTCGGCTTTGCCAAGTTCTTCGGAGATTGCCTCAGCAGCCGGATACCTCTTCCAGGCTTAATAGAACCAGGGGGAGGCGCAGACAATGGTGGTCGTGCACCCGACTCGAGAAAAGTGGTGGGCATATGCCGATTACGAGGTAATATGCGATTGAGGCAATTGAAGTGCTAGAAAGAAGATTCAGGTTGCGAAGGTAGATCTGGAGAGGGTATTGAGCAGCAGCAGCGCTCGTGGGTTCTTATCACTGTAAGCCAAGGTGGTCAATCGTAAAAGCGAAATTTCAATTCATCGACCTGTACCTAGACGCGATTACTGAGAATCGCGTAGACCATCTTGCTCGGAGTCCTTGGAAAATAAGTATCTTCCACTGGGAGCATAGTAGACATCTGCAAGGGCTATTCGGTCCCTAACATCGAGGTAGTGATGACTGCTAGGCGAATCTGTATACAACTGATTCTTTCTCCACCGTCGAGTCCCATACCACCAATGTCCGCCCTTCATGCGCTAAACTATGAATATCCTAGCGCAATTTTGGGGCCTTCTCGGCCTTCCAGAAGCTTTCCATCATCCTCACTCTTCTAAGAGATCATAAACTCACGCATGCCTTTTATATACGTTATTTCCTCATGATTGAGCCGCCCCCTCGATCGCCATGCTCTCCATCCGCTCCCGCTATGGCTTCTTGCCACTCATTCTCATCCTCCTTCTCCTCACCTACTACTCCCTCCGCCTTCCACTCGGTCCACTATCGAGGAAGCCCGCTCCAGAAGAGGAGAAACCGGAGACAAAGCAGCACCCAATATATAAGCCTCCCAAACCGAAGCCTCCACCTCCGCTGCCAGAATACTTTCCTCTTGCCGCCAGCGCCAATTCCCCTGCAGATCTCCCCCCAGTGCCCTCATGGAACAAACCCCCCAAAATGCATGTGCCGGAAACGACTCGCCTCTACATTGGCTTTACCCGGTACTGGCCCCTACTGCAGCAAGTGGTAGTCAGCTATATTGCGGCAGGATGGCCTCCGGAGGACATTTACGTCGTCGAAAATACCGGCACCTTCGACGCCAACAAGAGAGGACTTTTAACCTCCTCAAATCCCTTCTACCTGGACTACGCCCGCCTGACCAACATCTTTGGCGTCAACGTCATCACCATGTCCTCCCTCCAATCCTTCGCCCAACTCCAGAATTTCTATCTCTCCGAGGCAATCAACAATAATCTAAGTTACTACTTCTGGGGCCACATGGATGTGGTAGCCCAAACCCATGAAGACATCACCCCATATAAATCTCTTTACCAAATTGCTATCGACAAAATCCGCGAAAGCCTCGACCCCAATTTCGAGAGAGACGAAAAGACAGGTGAAAAGAAAATGTGGGCAATTCGATTCTTCAGCTACGATTGGCTCGCACTGGTAAATGTGGAGTCGTTTGTAAAAATTGGGGGTTGGGATACAATGATCAGTTATTACGGCACAGATTGTGATATGCATTCGCGTATTGCGATGAATGATATGACTACACCGATTGCAGATGCGGGGAAGATCTATGATGTTGGGAAGAGCTTGGATGATTTGGAGGTGCTGTTTCGTCGGAAGAAGAAGGGTGCCGCGAAGGAGACACGAGAGACAGCGGAGCTTGAGAAGACGGATAACTCTTTACCCTCGTTTCTATCTGCCTCTGACTCTGGATCCGCTAATACGTCTGATTCCGGCTCCTCTTCCATTGCCACTTCGCCCGAAAACCAAAAATACTTTCAGGAAAGTGAAGAAGACATGTTGGGTGGACCTGGATGGCAGAGCCTGCAGGATACACTGGAGGCTATGGCCGAGGAGAAGAGAACCGATCCTTACAGGAATAGTTGGCAGTTGAAGCAAAGGGGTGGGCAGGGAGAGCCATTTTATTATGATGCCGATGGGTGGGAGCAGGCTTTGCAGATGACGATTGATACGGGGGTGAAGATTAATGAGGAGAAATGGGGGCATCGGGGGTGTGATATTAAGAGTGCGGGGTTGAAGGAGG
>JAABUQ010004654.1_pt1 | contig 23129 bp, 16 predicted proteins | sample 5560001 | NCBI WGS metagenome assembly JAABUQ01 (sample SAMN10711888, study PRJNA513371) | rock metagenome | isolation source: Antarctica rocks | place: Antarctica: Victoria Land, Finger Mt nord | collected 2015-12-18 | reverse complement strand
GACTATGTCGTAATAGTGCACGGCGGACGGCGTGTCACCCTGCAGAGGCCCAACTTCGACGGACATATTGCGGTTCTCGGCGGCGCTCAGAACCTGGGCGCGGGCGGCGGCGTGGATTTGCAGACTCCTGGCGAGTTGAATTTCGTTGCCGATCTGAGGGCGTAGCCTGCAGGCTGACCGCGGCCGTCAACCACCCTGGCGGCGATCGAATCGCCGTGTTGCAAGCTGGCCCGATAAAACGCCGTGAGAAAGTTCTGGCCGAGTTGGGCCAGCCGAGAGTCGTCGCCAAGCGCCTGCACTGCGAGCGTCGCAGCCTGGCTGACATCCGCCCTGGCCAGCGGCAGGACCGTCATTCTGGTAACGGCGCCAATGTGGGTTCGGACGCCGCTGGCTTGTTGGTCCAGCGGATCGGAAAATGCGTCGCGGACTACGGCCATGTGCGTTCCTCGTGGTGGACGACACCAACGCCCAGCGTTGGCCGCAAGAAGCGCGCCCGGCTTATTTACTCGTGGGGTCGGCGGATCGCTTACGAGCGCCGCTGCACATGGCCACTACATGGCGTCGGGTGCGTGGACGCCGATCAGATCCAGGGAGATGGCCAGCACCTGGCGGACGGCTGCAGCGAGCTTCAGGCGCGCGGCCTGGACCGGCGCGTCGTCGCACAGAATGCGCAGGGCACGGTCGTCGTTGCCATCGTCGTACCAGGCCTGGGTTGCGCGGGCGAGCTCGTACGCGTAGTGAGGGATGTGGTGCGGGGCAAGGTGGCGGGCTGCCATCTCCACGATCTCTGGCAACTGGAGCATGCGCCGAATCAGGCTGAGCTCGTGCGGCTGGGTCAGCCGGGCCACGTCGCCAGAACGCCAATCCACGCCCGCCTCGGCGTCACGCAAAACGCGCGAGAGCCGAGCATGAGCGTACTGGACGTAGTAGACGGGGTTGTCGCTCGACTGCTTCTTGGCGAGGTCGAGATCGAACTCCATCATCGTGTCCGCGCCGCGGCTGACCAGGAACCAGCGGGTCGCGTCGACGCCCACCTCGTCCATGACCTCGGCCAGGGTGATGAAGTTGCCCTCGCGCTTGGCCATCCGCACGACCTGGCCGTTCCGGACCACGTTGACCATCTGATAAATGAGGATGTCGAGGCGCTCGGGCTCAGCCCCCAAGGCCTTCACGATGGCTTTCATCGACGGCACCTGGCCCTGATGGTCACTGCCCCACACGTCGATCACGCGGTCGAACGCGCGCACGAAGAACTTGTCATAATGATAGGCAACGTCGGTCGCGGTATAGGTGGGCCGGCCGTCCGATTTGATCAACACGCGATCGCGATCGTCGCCAAGATCCTGGGATCTCAGCCAGACTGCGCCTTCGCGCTCGTAGACCAGGCCGCGCTCTTTCAAGAGGTCCAGCACTCGCTGAAAATCGCCCTCGCGGATGACGTTGGCCTCAGAGAACCAGTTGTCGAATCGGACCCGGGCGCGCTCCAGATCAGACTCGATCCACTGCATGATCCGCGGCGCGGCCAGCGCCCCAAGCTCCTCGGCGCGATCTTCGGGTAGGTCGGCGAACCGACTGCCGTGCTGGTCTACGATCTCCTGGGCCAGCTCGACCACGTACTCGCCGCCGTAGTCCACCCTGCTCAGCTCAACGTCGCGCCCCAGGGCTTGCTGATAGCGCACCCACACACTGTGGGCCAGGTGCTCCATTTGCGCGCCGGCGTCGTTGTAGTAGTACTCGCGCTGCACCTGCCAGCCCGCTTTCGCGAGCACTCGGGCGATGCTGTCGCCAAGCGATGCGTTCCGGCCCGTGCCAACGTGGACCGGTCCGGTCGGGTTGGCACTCACGAACTCCACTTGCACCCGCGCCTGCCCGCCAAGCTGTATCGACCCGAACGCGGGGCCTTCGATAAGAATCGTCTCGACCTGCTGCCGAACCCAGTCGTCGGCGAGCGTGAAGTTGAGGAAGCCAGGCGGGGCGACCTCAACGCCAGCCAGATAAAGAGGCGGGTCCTGGGCGATCATGGCAGAGATCGCCCCGGCGATCGCCATCGGGTTCGGTCCGCGCGGCCCGACTGCACGCTTGGCCCGCAAGGCAAAGCTCGTCGCGAAGTCGCCCTGCTCGACTTTGGCAGGACGCTCGATGGCCACCTCGGGTAATGCCACCTTTGGCAACTGGCCGGCCGCCTGAGCCCGCGCGACCGCCTCGCGCACCAACTCCGCCACGCGATCGCGGATGAGGGGCGTCTGAAGCGTGGTCATGGGGTGGCGAACAATGCCTTCAAAGCAGTGTAGGCCGGGCGCTGCGTGCCGTCAGGGTTGGTGATGCTCCACCAGTACTGCTCCTGTTGCTGCGTCCAGGCCGGATCGGGAATGTAGATGACGCTCATGAAGCCCATCCACGGCTGCCACATCTGGCGCGCGCACTGGAAGGCACCCACCAGGTTTCTGGCTTGCTGATCGCGGTCGACGGCAAACCACGCGTAGTGCGAGCCCGGCCGCGCGTCGGTGGTCCAGCCCATCTCGAGGATGCCCATCTGCTTGTCGGCATCGCCCTGCTGAATCATCAGCGCGCGTACATCCTCGACGTGTCTGAAGGCATACACGCGCTTGAGGTCAGGTGGGTTGGTGTCATTGTTCGTCAGCTCGGCGCTCAGGGCGACCTGAGCCGGGTCGGCACACGGCTCGGCCTTGAAGCCAGCGGCGTGGACGCCCAGGACGTCGAAGCTGTCCTTGGCGCCGGCCGCGTACATCTGGCGAATGAATTCCAGATCGGGGATCGCCTGGGCGTTGTTCGTCGTGGTTGGCGACATGCCCGCGGACACGACCATCGCCTGCGGATCGGCCGCTTTGATGGCCTGGTAGCTCGTCTTGAGCATGCTCGTGTAGGCGACCGGGTCCGGCTTCTTGTCGCCCCACTCGCGGTCCAGGTTTGGCTCATTCCAGATCTCGTAGGCTTGGATGCGTCCCCTGTAGCGGCTCGCCAGGGCGGTCAGATAGTTCGTCCACGCCTTCGGATCGTCCGGCGGACCCGTGCCCGGCCAGGTGACCGTCGACGCGGCCCATTGAGGCTGATTGTCGACTCGGGCAATGATCCTGAGCCCTGCCTGGGAGATGCCGTCGACGATACGGTCGGGCTCGTTCCACTCGAAGCTGCCACGTGCCTTACCTTCGATGTTGCGCCACTCGAAACGTTGCTTGACCCAGTTGAAGCCGCCATCCCTGGCGAGCTGGAGATCACGAGCAGTCGTACTAGGATTACCCCACAGGAACACGTGCACGGCGGGGTCGGTCGCAGGCATTTTGCCGCCAGCCAGTGGCGAAGGCGAGGCCCGAGCCGCGGGCTGGGGTAGCGGGCTGGCGGTCGGGATCGGCGGCGTGCTGCTACCGCACGCGGCACCCAGGACCAGCCAGAGGGTCAGAAACATCGACAACGCGCGCGGCATACACACAAGTGGGAGGTCGTGAGACCTCCCGCAGTGCGGCAAGTATATTGGGTTAGATCGGGGCCGCCAGGGAGGTCGACTTGACGTGTTCTTGTCGGCTCGCGCGACCTATACTCCGCCGGGTTAAGAGGGCGGAGGTATGCACGAAAAGGTCGTCTATCTGACAGCCGAGGGGAAGGACCGATTTACCGCTGAGCTGCGCCAACTCGTGACGGTGCGCAGACGCGAGATCGAGGAACGCATCCGTCGGGCAAAGGAATTCAGCGATGCCGCCGACAACGCCGAGTACGAAGAGGCCAAGCGGGAGCAGGCCTTCGTGCTGGGCCGTATCCAGGAGCTCGAACGCATCCTGTCGTCCGCCAGGGTGATCGAGGAGCCCACAACCCAGGCAGAGTTCGTGCGCCTCGGCGCGCACATAAAGGTCGCGGACGGTGAGGGCGAAGAGGAGAGCTACTACCTGGTCGGTTCCCAGGAAGCCGACCCGCGACGGCGGTTGATCTCGAACGAGTCGCCGATTGGTCGGGCCCTGCTTGGCAAACGCGTGGGCGACGAGGTAACGGTGGTTGCGCCAGCAGGCGCGTTCAACTTGAAGATCCTCGAAATCAGCTAGCGAGGCTAGCTGCTAGCGTTAAGGCCACATGGCCGAGTTGCTGGATGTCAGCGCGCAGGAGCACGACCTCGACGGCGGCGATCGTATACGTCAGGCACGTCTGGAAAAACTTGCGCGCCTGGAAGAGGCTGGCGTCGTTGCCTACCCGCCTACGTTTACTCGCTCCCACCGCACCAGCGAGGTCCTCGCCAATTTCGACCAGCTACAAGGCAACCAGGTCTGTGTCGCCGGCCGCCTCGGCGTGTTCAAGAGTCTGGGTAAAAACCTCGTGTTCGTGTTCGTACAGGACGACTCGGGTCAGGTTCAGCTGATCTTGCACCCGCGCCAGTTCGATCAACCCACTGCCGCTGTATTCGAGGGGCTCGACCCCGGGGACTTCGTGGGCGCCTCCGGCAAACTCATCAAGAGCAAGACCGGCGAAGTGAGTGTCGACGTCCAGCAACTGACGTTCCTGGCCAAGAGCCTGAGGAATCCGCCCGAGAAGTGGCACGGCCTGGTGGACGTCGAGACCCGCTATCGCCAGCGCTACCTGGACCTGATGGCCAACGTCGAGACGCGCCAGGTCTTCCGGACGCGTAGCCGAGTGATCAGCGCCATCCGAAGCTATTTGAGCGCGCGCGGATTCGAGGAAGTCGAGACGCCCGTCTTGCAGCCGATTCCTGGCGGCGGTTCCGCTCGGCCGTTCGCGACCGAGTCGCACGCTATGGACGCTCGCCTGTACCTGCGGATCGCCCTCGAGCTGTATCTGAAGCGATGCATCATCGGCGGAAACGAGCGCGTCTACGAAATCGGGCGGAATTTCCGCAACGAGGGCGTTTCCTTCAAGCACAGCCCCGAATTCACCATGCTCGAGCTGTATCAGGCGTATGCCGACTACCAGGACATCATGCGCCTGACAGAGGACATGCTGGCTACGGCTGCCAGGGCGGCCATCGGCAACGCGAAGGTCCGCTGGGGTGAACACGACATCGACTTCAACCCACCCTGGCAGCGCGTGCCCCTCAGGACAGCAATTGCCGAGTTCTCTGGGGTCGACTACGCCGACTATCCAGACACTGAAGAGCTACGCCGGGCCGCCATGAAAGCTGGTCTGCACACCGAGCCCGAGTGGAACCGAGGCAAGATTCTCGACGAGCTGCTCACGGTATTTGTGGAGCCGAAGCTCATTCAGCCGACGTTTCTCACCGATTACCCGACCGCGTTCCCCGGCTCCACGCTGGCGAAGGGCAAGCCCGGCAATCCCGACGAGGTCGAGCGCTTCGAAGCATTCGCGGGTGGTCTCGAGATCGCCAATGCGTTTTCCGAATTGAACGATCCTCGCGTGCAGCGCGAGCGTTTTCTGGAGCAGGTCAATGCGCGCGACGCCGGCGACCCGGAGGCGCAGCCATTCGATCAAGATTTCCTGACCGCCCTGGAGCACGGGATGCCGCCAACGGGTGGTCTCGGCCTGGGCATAGACCGCCTGGTCATGTTGCTGACTGATCAACACACGATTCGAGACGTGATCCTGTTTCCGCAGTTGCGACCACAGGCAACCAGCAGTAGTTCCTAGCCAGCGGTCGGGGACCTCTCCGGACCGATCGCTGGCGGCAGCCCTGGGCACCCGAACGACACGCTGTCAACGACCTACTGCAAGGACTGATGAGACATGCTGAATCCTGAGCTACTTAGACGAGACCCTGAGCGCACTCGCGAAATCCTGAGCCGACGCGACGAAGATGCCGTCCGCGCGTTCGACGCGGCCGTGGCGGCCGACGACGAGTGGCGGCGCCTCACCAACGAGGTCGAGCGGTTGCGAGCCGAGCGGAAGCAGCGCGCTTCCTCCCGACGCGGGCGGCCCTCGGAAGAGGATGCCTACGAGGAGCGGCGCCTGTCGGACGTGCTGTCCACCCACGAGGAAGCGCTGAGAGACAGCGAAGCCAGGCGCCGCACTGCGCTGGCGTGGGTGCCCAATCTACCCGACCCGAGCGTGCCGAGCGGCAAGGACGACTCCGAAAACGAGCTCCTGCGCACTTGGGGCGAGCCCAGGACGTTCGACTTCGCGCCCTTGCCGCACTGGGAGCTGGCCGACCGGCTGGGCCTCCTCGACCTTCAGGCTGGGGCAACTCTGGCTGGCGCGCGCTTCTTTGTCTTGAAGGGCATGGGCGCAATGCTGCAGCGCGCCATGATCAACTTCATGCTCGACCTGCACGTTCACGAGCAGGGCTACACCGAGATGCACACGCCGTACCTGGTGAAAGAGGAGATCATGTACGGGTCGGGCCAGCTGCCGAAATTCCGCGACAACCTGTTTCGCGACGCGGAGGACGATCTGTGGCTGATCCCCACCTCCGAGGTGCCGCTGGTCAACATGTACTACGACCAGATCATCCCGCACGGCGCCCTGCCGTTGAAGATGACGGCGTCCAGCCCGTGCTGGCGGAAAGAGCGCGCCGCGGCCGGGCGAGACGTACGCGGCATCAAACGCGTCAAGCAGTTCTATAAGGTGGAAATGGTGCGAGTCGTCGAGCCCGAAGCTTCGATGCAGCACCTCGAACAACTTGTGGGCGACGCTGAGGAGGTCCTGCGACGCCTCGAGCTGCCGTACCAGGTGCTGGCGCTGTGCACCGGCGACCTCGGGTTCGCCATGACCAAAACCTACGATTTGAACGTCTGGTCCGCGGGCTCCGGCGAGTGGCTGGAGGTGTCCTCGATCTCCAACGCCAACGACTACCAGGCGCGGCGGGCCAGTATTCGCTTTCGTCGCGAAGCAGGCGGAAAGACCGAGTATCCGCACACCCTGAACGGCTCGGGCGTGGCGTTGCCGCGGACGTTGATCGCCATTCTGGAGAACAATCAGCAGGCCGACGGATCGGTGGTCATCCCCACCGTCCTGCGACCGTATATGGGCGGAGCCGACGTCATTCGGCCCGGCTGAGAGTTGTCTTTGTTACCCTCAAGGGCATATGGCCACCACGGCGGCCGCCGAGCGGGGTTCGGGTGTGTTGGACGACCTGCAGAAGGTCGTCGCGCTGTGCAAGCGGCGGGGCTTCGTCTTCGCCAGCGCGGAGATCTACGGCGGCTTCGCCAATACGTACGATTACGGTCCGCTCGGCACGCTGCTCAAGAACAACGTCCGCGACGCCTGGATTCGAGCCAACGTTCAATTGCGCGACGACGTGGAGCTGTTCGACGCCGCGCTGATCACCTCACCGCGCGTGTGGGTCGCGTCGGGCCACGTCAAAGAGTTCAACGATCCGCTCGTTCAATGCATGGGCGAGTGCAAGAGCCGTTTTCGAGCGGATCAGGTCGAGGGAACAAAGTGTCCGAATTGCGGCGGGCCGCTCAGTGATCCGCGCCCGTTCAACACCATGTTCAAGACACACGTTGGGCCTGTTCCTGACGATGAGAACGTTGCCTATTTGCCGCCTGAGACGGCGCAAGGCATGTTCGTCAACTTTGTGAATGTAGCCACGACGATGCGGCGTAGACTCCCGTTCGGCATCGCCCAGGTAAGAAAGTCGTTCAGGAACGAAATTACGCCGGGCAATTTCGTCTTCCGGACGCTCGAATTCGAGCAAATGGAAGTTGAATACTTCGTTCAGCCAGGCACGGACGAAGAGTGGTTCGAGCGGTGGCTCGACGCGCGCGAACGTTGGTACCTCGGTCTCGGACTCCGATCCGAGAACATCCGTCGTTACGAACACCCGACCGAAAAGCTTTCGCACTACTCCAAGCGCACCGTCGACATCGAGTACCGCTTCCCGTTCGGGGAGGGCTGGGGCGAGCTGGAAGGTATCGCCAATCGCAGCAAGGGTCCGGATGGCACCAGTTGGGACCTCTGGCAGCACGAGCAGGCCAGCGGTCAGCGGCTGATGCTGTTCGACGAGGACAAGAAAGAGCACGTTCGGCCGGGTGTCGTCGAGCCGGCGGCTGGGCTCACGCGGGCTGCGCTGACGTTTCTGATCGATGCGTATGAAGAGCAGGTGCTGGACGCCGAGAAGAACGATGTCCGCACCGTCCTGCATCTCCATCCCGCCCTCGCGCCGTACAAGGCGTGCGTCGTGCCGCTGTTTCGCAACAAGCCTGATCTAGTGGCGGCTGCCCGCGGCATCTACGAGGACCTGCGCCGACGGTGGATGATCACGTACGACTCGGGCAGCAACATTGGCAAGCTGTACCGGCGCCAGGACGAGATCGGTACCCCGTTCTGCATTACCGTCGACTTCCAGACACTCGAGGATCATAAGGTCACGATCCGCGATCGTGACAGCATGGATCAGTCCCGGTTCGGCCGCGTACCCATTGCCGAGCTGCGCGGCTGGCTGGACGCCCACCTCGCTATCTAAGGAGACCATCCACGATGGCTGTTGAAGTCAAACCAGGCGCAGCCACTGTTGGCCAGCGCGACGGATCCGCGACCGACCAGTGGGTCTTCATGGCCGAGGACGCCCCGGCCACCAACCGGGACCTGTTGGGCGGCAAGGGCGCTGGACTGGCGGCGATGACTCAGGCGGGGCTGCCCGTCCCGCCTGCCTTTACCATCACCACGGCCGCCTGCAACGCGTTCCAGGACGCTGGCGGCCAGTTCCCGGCCGGCCTGTGGGAACAGACGCTGGCCGCCCTGAAGCAGATCGAGCAAAAATCCGAGCGCACTCTCGGCGACGCCGCCAACCCGCTTCTGGTATCGGTCCGCTCAGGCGCTCGCGAGTCGATGCCGGGCATGATGGACACCGTGCTGAACCTTGGGCTGAACGACGACACGGTCCAGGGGCTGAGTCGCCAAACGAACAACGCACGTTTTGCCTGGGACGCGTATCGCCGTTTCGTGCAGATGTTCGGGCGGATCGTGCTCAACGTCCCCGGCGAAAAGCTCGATCAGGTCTTCGATGCAGCCAAGGCAGCGGCTGGCACCCAGCAGGACACCGATCTGAACGCCGAACAGCTGCGTGCGGCTACTCAGCAGCTCAAAGAGCTCGTTCAACGCGAGACGGCACAAGCCTTCCCCACAGACGTCACGCAGCAACTCGAGCTGGCCATCAAAGCCGTCTTCAGCTCGTGGATGGGCAAACGGGCGGTCGACTACCGAAACCAGTTCAAGATCCCACACGATCTCGGCACCGCCGTCAACATCGTCACCATGGTTTTCGGCAACATGGGCGACGACTCCGGCACCGGCGTGGCGTTCACTCGTGACCCGTCAACCGGCACGAAGGAGATCTATGGCGAGTTCCTGCCCAATGCCCAGGGCGAGGACGTCGTAGCCGGCATCCGCACGCCGCTGAAGATCTCGGGCATGCGCGACATGTGGCCGGATGTGTACCGACAGTTCGAAGAGATCGCCGGACGCCTCGAGCAAACCTATAAAGACGTGCAGGACCTGGAGTTCACCATCGAACGCGGCAAGCTGTACATGCTTCAGACCCGCAACGCCAAGCGGACCGGCAAGGCGGCTGTTGTGACCGCGGTGCAGATGGTCGAAGAAGGGTTGATCAACAAGGACGAAGCCCTCCGCCGCATCCAACCCACGCACGTCCAGCAGATCCTGGTGCCGCAGTTCGATCCCGCGTCTCGCCAAAAGGCAGGCGCGCCCATCGGCAAAGGCCTGGCGGCTTCACCTGGTGCCGCGGTAGGCAAGATCGTGTTCGATCCGGACCGCTCGGCCGAGATGGCCAAGGCCGGTGAACCGGTGATCCTGACCCGAAAAGAGACTTCTCCCGAAGATTTTCACGGCATGGCCCCAGCCGCGGGCATCCTGACTTCACGCGGGGGCTCCTCGAGCCACGCCGCCGTGGTCGCTCGTCAGATGGGCAAGCCCTGCATTGCAGGTGCCGAGGACATCGACATCGACGTCGAGAGGCAAACGCTGACGGCCAACGGAACCACGCTGCACGAAGGCGACTGGCTGTCACTGGATGGCACGACCGGTGAGGTGTTCGCCGGCCGCATCTCGACCATCGAGCCGAATCTGCAGCATGATCGGGAGCTGGCGACCCTGCTCGGTTGGGCTGACGACGCGCACAAGATCGAGGTGCGCGCAAACGCCGACACGCCTGCCGAAGCAAGTCGTGCCCGGGTGCTGGGTGCCAGGGGAATCGGTTTGTGCCGTACCGAGCACATGTTCCGCGACGAGGGCCGCCCACCCATCGTGCAGGACATGATCCTGAACGCGCCGGGCGCCCGTCGCGGAGAGGCCGAGGCCAGGCGCGCATACCTCGCCGCCCTGGCAAAGCTCGAAGAGTTTCAGATCGGCGACTTCTACGGGATTCTCGAGGCGATGGATGGACTGCCGGTCATCATCCGTCTGATCGATCCGCCACTGCACGAGTTCCTCCCGAAACAGGAGCGACTGCTGGTCGAGGTCACCGAGATGCGGGTTCGGGGTCAGTCGGGCGCAGAGCGCGAAGAGAAGGAAAAGCTGCTCCAGGCAGTCGAAGCCTTGCATGAACAGAACCCGATGCTCGGCATGCGTGGCTGCCGCCTCGGCATCATGTTTCCCGAGATCGTGCAGATGCAGGCGCGCGCCATCATTGGCGCCGCGGTCCGACTGAAGAAGGAAGGCAAGAACCCTATCCCCGAGATCATGGTTCCGCTCGTCGGTACCCGACAGGAAATGCAGATCGAGCACGATACGCTCAAGCAAGCCGTCGACGAAGTGTTCGCCAGGGCTGGAATTGCAGTCGACTACAAGATCGGCACCATGATCGAGCTGCCGCGGGCGTGCCTGGTGGCGGATCAGCTGGCCGAAAAGGCCGAGTTCTTCAGTTTCGGAACGAATGACCTCACCCAAACGACGTACGGCTATTCGCGAGATGATGCCGAGGGCAAGTTCTTGGGCCACTACGTCGAGGAGAAGATCCTGCCCTTCAATCCGTTCGCGTCGATCGACCAGGAGGGCGTGGGCGGCCTGATGCGGCTAGCCGTGGAGCGGGGGCGCGGCGCGCGGAGCGACCTCGAAGTCGGTATCTGCGGAGAGCACGGCGGCGATCCGGCGTCGGTGGCCTTCTGCAGCGAGATCGGACTCGACTATGTCAGCTGTGCGCCAGGCCGCGTGCCGATCGCCCGATTGGCGGCTGGCCACGCGGCCATGGGCTTCACGCCAACGGATCGTTGATCGATCCTTTCGACTGGACGGCGAGGTCACATCCGGCGGTCAGGCTGCGGACCGAGGAGCGCGAAGAGCTGCTCTCGAAGTTCGCGGCCCGCTCGCGTGAGAGTCCGGATCGCGATCGGCCCGAGGAGCCCGATCCGATGCGGACGGCCTACCAGATCGACCGCGACCGCATCATCCACTCCAAAGCATTCCGTCGGCTCAAACACAAAACTCAGGTGTTCATCGCTCCGGTTGGCGATCACTACCGCACCCGCCTGACGCACACCGTCGAAGTGATGCAGGTGGCGCGGTCCATAGCCCGCGGCTTGAATCTGAACGAGGATCTGACTGAAGCTACGGCGCTGGGTCACGATCTAGGGCATACGCCGTTCGGCCATGCGGGCGAGTACGCGCTGGGCTCCTGCCTGGCAGCTGGGTTTCGCCACAACGAACAGAGTGTGCGGGTGGTCGAGACGCTCGAAAAAGACGGCCAGGGCCTCAATCTCACGCAAGAGGTTCGCGAGGGCATCCTCAAACATTCGAAGCTGCGTGAAAGCATTTCTGCTGAAGGATGGGGTATTGCCGAAACCCTCGAGGGCCAGATCGTCAAGATCGCCGACAGCCTGGCCTACCTGAACCACGACATCGACGACGCTATTCGAGCGGGCGTCATCTCCGTGAACGACCTGCCCGAACGCGCCTGCGAGGTCTTTGGCACGACCTCTGGCTCGCGGATCACGGCCTGGGTAACCGACGTCGTGGATTTCAACTGGCGAGTCGCGACAGACGCAGGGCACACCTGGCAGGAAGCCGTGGGCAACGGCGAGGCGATAAGCATGAGCGCGCCCGTGCTCGAAGTCGTGGACGAGCTGCGTGAGTTCATGTTCAGCCGCGTCTATACCGACTCAGCGGCTAAGGAAGACGATCCCAAGACGCATTTCGTGGTTCACAAACTGTTCGAATACTTCTGCACCCATCCCCAGGACCTGCCGGACGAGTGGCGGCAGAATCCGCGCAACGATCCCACTGAACGCCGAGTAGCTGATTACATCGCCGGGATGACCGATCGCTACGCTATCCAGGTGTTCGAGAAGTGTTACGTTCCTGGCCCGTGGGCGGTGCTGTCTTAGCCCTGTTCGTAGGCCCTCCCGGCCCCTTGCCGCTCGCCATAGGCGACAATACCGTTTGACGGAAACGCTCGTGAGCAGCGTCACAGAAGACATCAAGGCACGCGTTGACCTGGTCGACCTGATTGGCCGAGGGGTCGAGTTGAAGCGCGCCGGCTCGCAGTATCGGGGCTTGTGTCCCTTCCATGTGGAGAAGACGCCGTCGTTCTACGTGCGTCCCGAGACACAGTCCTGGCACTGCTTCGGGTGCGGCAAGAGCGGGACCGCGTTCGACTGGCTGATGGAACGCGAGCACCTCGAGTTCCGGGAGGCGCTGCGCGTGCTGGCCAACATGGTCGGGGTTGCGCTGCCCGAGCGTCGCGACCCCGACGCTGATGATCAGGCGCGCCGTCTCATCACGATTCTGGAGCGCGCCCAGACGTACTACCAGGGCCTCCTTTGGGGCGCGGGTGGCGGCCGAGCCCGCGCCTATCTCGTCGGCCGCGGACTTTCGGATGAGACCCTGCGCATCTTCGGCATGGGGTACGCGCCCTCAGGCAACGGGCTGCTGCGCTACCTGGAAGGCGACGGGTTTACGGAGCAGGAGCTCCAGGCAGCCGGGGTCATCGGCATCGCCGATGACGGGCATCAGTTCGATTTCTTTCGCGAACGAGTGCTTTTCCCGATTCGTGACGGTCAGGGACGCACCATCGCTTTCGGCGGGCGTGCAATGGAGGATGGTGCGACGCCGAAGTACCTCAACTCGCGAGACACGCTCCTTTTCCATAAGCACGAGACGTTGTTCGCTTTCGACCTGGCCCGCAAACCGATGGCCCAGGAGCGCCAGGTGGTGATCGTCGAGGGCTACATGGACGCGGCCATGGCGCACCAGCACGGCTACCGCAACGTGGTCGCGACGCTGGGTACGGCCGTCACCGACCGTCACCTCCGCGTGCTGCACCGCCACGTGGAAGAAATCGTGCTGGCGCTCGACGCAGACGCGGCTGGCAAGGCGGCAACGTGGCGTGCGCTCCAGGTGGCAGATGAAAGCCTCAGGACCGGACTGACGCCAGTCGTCGGTCCGAGCCGACGCCAGCAACACTTTGTGGCTGACCGATCGGTCCGGCTGCGTGTGCTGGCGCTGCCCAACGCGAAGGATCCCGATGAGCTGATCCGGTCGAACCCGAACGCCTGGCCCGAGCTCGTTCAGGCGGCCACGCCCGTCGTTGATTTCGTGCTCCAGCAGTTGGAGGCGCGGCACGACCTGAAGACTGCGCATGGCAAGGCTGCCGCCGCCGAGGAAATCGCCGACGTCCTCACCGGCATCGCCAGTCCAATCGAACAGGACCACTACACCAACGAGGCCGCTGCGCGTCTCAAGGTTGAGCCAGCAGCTGTCAGACGCTTACTCAGGTCGAAGGGCCGACGCGGCCTGCCGGCCCCAGAGCCCGCGGCACAGCCAGCCTCCGAAGTGCACGGCGATACCGACGACGACTATCTGCTGGCCCTGCTCATGCGCTTGCGAGAGGTCGACACAGCCGAAAAACGGGCGGGTTCGATCGAGGGCGCTATCGACTTCGTGCTACCCCAGAGCCGCGAGTTGTATCGGGGCCTCGGGACGGTGGTACCTGAGGAGCTCGAGCCGTATGCAGAACGTGCTCGGCGGCGCCTGGCAGATGTTGAGCGGCTGCCGGAACACCGTCTCATCGAAGAAATCGAGCTGAAACGCCTTGGAATTCGTGAGCGGTTGCTCGAAGCGCAGCGACGGCAACTCAGTACGCTTCTGGGCGAGGGCGGCCTGGACCGCGAGGAAGCGGCCCGATTGCTTGACCAGTATCGGCAAGAAATGGGCGATGTGGCTCGCCAGCTTCCGCCTGAGCGGGAAAGTGCAGGCAGCAGATGACCACCGAGACACACTCCGGTGCCCCCGGCGACACCGACACCGCCGAAAGCGGGTCAGTCCAGATTGGTCAGTCAACGCCGAACAGCGCCTGGCTCACCGGACCCCATCCAGCGGCCCTGGCAGAGATCGAGGTTGCCGAGGAGATCGAGCCCGCAACGCCTGTTCCGATCCGCGTCGAGGCTGGGGACGCCTTCGAGGACCAGGTACGTATGTATCTGCGCGAGATCGGCACCGTGCCCCTGCTCACCTGGGAGGGCGAGAAACGCCTTGCCAGGGCCCTGGAAGCCGGCACATTTGTCCACCAGGTCATCCGCCGGGAGGCCGAGGCGGACGGGCCGCCGAGCGTCCGCGCGATCTACCGTGAGCTCTACCGTCGGTTCTGCGAGGTGTATCGCTTTGCGCTAGCCGATGCGCGGGTTGACGACCCGGCCGCCGCCAGCTGGGACGCGTTGGCGCGCTCGGTGCGGCTGGCCGACATTGAGGCCGAGCACCTCCGCGGAGTGGCGCAGCTCGCGGAGGCCCCGCTCGACGAAACAGAGCGGGGACTCGTCGCCGCCTCGATCATCAGCCACATCCTGCCGAAGGAGCTGCTGCGCTGGTGCGCCGACCATGACCACGCTGGGCAGCTGCCGGACGCGGCGATCTTCGAAGCTGACTTCCTGGGCTCCGCCAATTCCAGGCTGCTGGAGGATGCGTTCGAGCAGGTAGAGGATGAGTCGATCAAGGCGCGCCGCGACCTGATCGAGGCCAATCTGCGCCTGGTCGTGTCGGTGGCCAAGAAGTATGTCGGCCGCGGCATGTCGCTGCTGGATCTGGTTCAGGAAGGCAACATCGGCCTGATGCGTGGGGTCGAAAAGTTCGAATTCCGCAAGGGCTACAAGTTCAGCACGTACGCCACGTGGTGGATCCGTCAGGCGATCACGCGAGCTATTGCCGACCAGGCGCGCACGATTCGCATCCCCGTGCACATGGTCGAGACGATCAACAAGCTCTCGCGCATCTCGCGACGCCTGGAGCAGGACATTGGCCGCGAGCTGGCCGATGAGGAGCTTGCCGCTGAGCTCGACCTGGCGGCCGACCGCGTGCGCGAGATCAAGAAGGCGGCCCAGGAGCCCGTCTCGTTGGAGATCCCCGTCGGCTCAGAGGAGGACAGTAGCCTCGGCGATTTCGTGCCGGACGAGTCGTCACTGAGTCCGGCCGACGTAGCCACACGTCAGCTGTTGAAGGAGCAGATGGACGACGTCCTGGACTCTCTCTCGATCCGTGAACGGCGGGTACTGCAACTACGCTTCGGCCTCGACGACGGGCGCCAGCGTACGCTCGAAGAAGTCGGCAAAGAATTTGGGGTCACCCGCGAGCGCATTCGCCAGATCGAAGCCAAAGCTTTACGTAAGCTACGCCATCCAACCCGCTCGAGAAAGCTCCGCGACTACTTCGACCACTGACGATGGAGCGCGCCAGGGCGCACTTCCGGTCAACCCCTGTTGCAGGGTAACATCGCGGCAGTGCGGGTTTGGAGCTTTGCTTCGGGCAGTGACGGCAACTGCTACCTCGTCGAAAGCGAGGGCACCACGCTGTTGGTCGAGTGCGGGCGGCCCTATCAGCAGGTCATGGCTTTCCTGGAGTCGGTCGGCTCGGAGGCCTCGCCGGTGGCCGGGATCCTGCTCACCCATGCTCACGGCGACCACAGTCGCTCGGCCCGTTATTTTTCCCAACAGCACCGGGTGCCCATCTATGCATCGTTCGGCACGCTCGCAGCGCTGGACTTGCCGGACCGCTCACTGGCTCGACCGATGCAGTCCGGCAAGACGTACCAGGTGGGTCAAATGGACATCAAGCCGTTCGCCGTGCCTCACGATTGCCGCGAGCCGCTGGGCTTCCGATTCGAGGCGGGCAGCGGCCGAGCGTGTGTCACGACCGACCTGGGCTGGGTCCCAAACAACGTAGCCAGGCAGTTCCGCGATCTCGACTTGCTGGTGCTGGAAGCCAACTATGACCCGCATCTGCTGGAGAACGGCACCTACCCCCACTTTCTCAAACGGCGGGTCTCGGGAACCTACGGCCACCTCTCGAACGCGGCGGCGGCCGAGGCCATCGCCGGCTGCGGCGACCGCGCACCCCGAGCGGTGTGGCTGGCGCACCTGAGCGAGCAGAACAATTCGCCGAAGCACGCCATGCAGACGGTGAGCCGGGTCCTCAAGCGCCATGGCCTGGGGCATGTCCCAATCAAGACCGTTCAGCACCGGCGCTCCACCCTGCGCTGGACCAGTGACGTCGCGCGCGAACGCCAGCTACCCCTATTCGCCTGAGCCAGCGCGCGTCGACGCGCTAGCATCCTGTCGAGCAGTCTTCAAGCAGAGTATGCCTCCACGTTCAAGTGACGAGATCCGCGCCGACTTTGTCCAGTTCTGGCTGGCCAGGGCCAGTCATCTGCAGCCTTCGTCCAGCCTGATCCCCTACAACGACCCGACCGTGCTGTTGACCACGGCTGGCATGCAACAGTTCGTGCCGTACATGCTGGGCAAGGAGCGAGCGCCTCACCGACGCTACGTGTCGGTCCAGAAATGCTTCCGCACGTCCGACATCGACGAAGTCGGAGATCGTAGTCATCTCACCCTTTTCGAGATGCTGGGGAATTTTTCGATCGGCGACTACTTCAAGGCCGAGGTGATCCCGTGGGCCCTCGAGTTCTCGACCAGACAGCTCGGGCTGGACCAGGAGCGCCTGTGGATCACGATTCACGACTCTGACGACGAGGCGAACGACATCTGGCTCGAGACCGGTCTGCCTCAGGAGCGCATCAAGCGCTTCGGAGACGAGCACAACTGGTGGGGACCGCCTGGCAGGAGTGGGCCGTGCGGACCCAACAGCGAGCTGTACTACGCCCAGGGGCCTGGCTTTGGCTGCGGGTTTCCGGAAGATCCGCCCGGGTGCGATTGCGGCCGTCTCGAGTTCTGGAACCTCGTGTTGATGCAGTTCAATCAGGACGAAAACGGCGTCCGTACTCCCTTGCCGGCCAGGAACGTCGACACGGGCATGGGCCTGGAGCGGGCCGTGGTCGTGGCGCTGGGTCTGAAGTCGATCTACGACACGGACCTGTTTCAACCCATCATCAAGGCCGCGGAGCGGATCGCCGGCGCCGAATACGGGCACGACTCGAGCATTGACTTCGCGCTGCGCGTGCTGGCCGATCATGCCCGGGCAATGACGTTTCTCGTGTTGGATGGAGTGGTGCCCGGACCTGGCGGTCGCGAGTACGTCTTGCGGCGCATCGTCCGCCGCGCCATCCGGCACGGCCGCCGGCTGGGTATCGACCGGCCGTTCGTAGCCGACCTCGTCGACGCGGTCGTCGAGCGCATGGGGTCGCACCACACCGATCTCGTCACAGACGCAGCGCGCATCAAGCTCGTCCTCACCGACGAAGAGGAGTTGTTCGGCCGCACGCTCCAGTCTGGCTCCCTGCAGATCGAGCGCCTGGCGCGTGAGGCGCGCTCGACCGGCACGACCACGATCAGCGGCGAACGCGCTTTCGACCTGTACCAGACCTACGGCTTTCCCGTCGAGCTCACTGAAGAGATGCTGCGCGAGCAGGGCTTTCAGCTCGATCGCGAGGGGTTCGACGTCGCCCTGGAGCGCGAACGCAAACGCGCCCAGTCCACCGGCCGCTTCACGCAGGAGCAACGCGCCGGCGACGCCGAGTTCGGCGACCTGCCCCAGACGGAATTTCTCGCCTGGACCGACACGCGGAGCGAAGCCAGAGTCCTGGCCCTGAGTGCCAGCGGCAGCACGGCTCACGAGCTAGGCGCCGGGAGTGCCGCTCGGTTGGTGCTCGAAGCTTCGCCGTTCTACCCGAAGGGCGGCGGCCAGGAGGGCGACGTCGGCTGGATACGTACGCCAGGCGGCCTCTTCGTCGTCGAGGACACGCAGTTCGACGCGGCCGGCCACATCGTCCACTTCGGTCGCGTGGACCAGGGCGCCCTGGCCGTGGGTGAGCTCGCCCACGCCGAGGTCGACGTCGTGCTGCGGGATCGGTCGCGTCGCCACCATACGGCCACGCACCTGTTGCACCGCGCACTCAAGGACATACTGGGTGAGGGGACGAGCCAGCAAGGCTCGTACGTGGGCGCCGATCAACTGCGCTTCGACTTCAACTATTCCCACGCGCTCGACCCCGATCAACTCAAGGCAGTCGCTACGATCATCAACGATCGCGGCATGGACGACCTGCCAGTGCACTGGGAGATCATGCCCATGCAACAGGCGCGGCAGTCAGGCGCCATCATGATGTTCGGCGAAAAGTACGGCGACCAGGTACGCGTGGTGTCGATCGGGGACTATTCGCGCGAGCTGTGCGGCGGGACACACACCCATCACTCTGGCGAGCTTGGCGCGGTGGTCATTGCTAGCGAGTCAGGCATTGGCTCAGGCAAGCGCCGCATCGTTGCCTACGCTGGACGTGCCGCCCTGGCCTACCTCGAGGGGCGGCTCGAGCTGCTCGAGACGCTGTCACAACGCGTTGGAGCTCGCAACCCAGAGGAGCTCGAGGCCCGCCTCGAGGCGGTGCTCGAGGAGGTCGAGGCGTTGCGGCGAGAGGTGCAGCGGCGGCAACAGCAGAACGCGAATGCCTCGGCTGCCGCGCTGGCTTCACACGCCCGCGAGGTGCGCGGGGTGAAGGTCGTGGCCCAAGCCGCGGAGCACGCCAGCCGAGATGATCTCGAGCGCATGGTCGACGCCATTCGGGGTGAGCTGGGCTCAGGCGTCGTCGTGCTCGGCAGCGTTGACGATGACAAGATCCAATTCGTGGTCGGCGTGACGAAGGATCTCACGGCGCGCATCAAGGCCGGCGACGTGGTGAAACAGGTCGCCGCGCAAGCGGGCGGCGGCGGCGGCGGCCGTCCCGAGTTTGCCACCGGCGGCGGCACGCAGCCAGCAAACCTGGGCCTAGCTCTGCAGCACGCGTTCACCGTTGTCGAGCACGTTCTGCACAAGGACTGAGGACCGTCAGGCTTATGTTCTTCCGACGCGCCAGGATCGCCCCACGCTCGCAGGAGCTGGTCTTTCTTGACGCGGACGACGACCTGGGCACGATTCGCTCGAAGCTGGAATCGAGCAGCGCCGAAGAGATCTACCTGGTCATCCCCAGACGATCGTCGGTGCTACGCACGCCGTTGGAGTTTCGCATTCTGGCACGTGTGGCCAACGAAATGTCGTCCGAAACGATCCTGGTCACCGGGGACCCTGGGCGCCGCCGTCTGGCCAACCAGGAGGGTTTTCGCACCCGGCGTGGACTGTCGACCCTCAAACACCTCATGCTCGGCCCGGGCCAGCGTCCGCCGCTTGTCGTTCTGCCGGATTGGCTCTCGCTGCCGAGCCTTCTTTCGCTCCTTAGCTTCATTGGTGTGCTGGCCCTGGCCGGGTTTGGCGTGCTGGTTGCCTACCCCCAAATGCACGTGACCCTGGTGCCGCAGACCCGCACCCTCAGTCGAGCTGTCGACATCACGATCGACCCTGACGCAAAAGCCGCCGATGCTTCGACGGCGACGCTGCCGGGCAGCTTGCAGACGGTCCAGGTGGAGGTGTCCGACACGCTGGCGATACCCTCTGACCGGACGATCGGCCAGAACAAGGCCCACGGAGAGGCGGTCATCACCAGCCAACGCGCCACGCTGTCGACCCTGCCAAAGGGCGCCACGGTGCGAGTCGTCGGCGGTCCGAAGTTCGTGACGGATCAGGATCTGGCGTTGCCGGCGAAAGTTCCGGTGCGTGTTGGGATTACCGCGATCGATCCGGGTACCGTCGGCAACGTTGGGCCAGCCCAGATCTCGCTGTTCGACGGGACCGGGTTCGACCAGCTCGACATTACCAATCAACGGCCGACCACAGGCGGAACGGATCGACAGGCCAAAGTGGTGGCCGAAGAAGACCGCACCACCCTGCATGCGAAGCTGCTGCAAGCCGCACGAGACAAGGGCCATTCGCAACTGCGGCAGAGAGCTGGTTCCGAGCAGACGCTGCCCGAGACGTCGGTCTCGGTCGAGACAAGGGCAGAGTCGTTCGACCAGGAAGTGGGAGTAGAGAGCGATCAGCTGACGGGGCGGCTCACCGCGATCGTTTCAGGCACGACGTTTCAGAATCTTGCCTACAACGACCTGGTCGGCAAGGTCCTGGAGCTCAGCGGTGGCTCGGGCATGTTGTTGAGCGCCCCAGCGACCGTCGAAACCCCAGCGGTGCTGAAAGTCGACGGCCATAAGGTCATGCTGCGGTGTGATGCGCGAGGCCTGGTGCAGAGCTCTGTCGATGCCGTCGGCATCAGGAGTGCGCTCACGGGCACTTCGGCTCAGGACGCGCGGACGTATCTCGCCCGGCTGAGCGGGCTGGCCGAAGCACCGAGCGTGGATGTCGTGCCGGCGTGGGCGCCGCGCGTGTTTCGCGTGGACGTCAAAGTCCAGGGCCCCAAGTAAGTCGCTGGTGGGCCAGGGTCGGGTACTCGGCATCGACGCCGGCGAGCGGCGGGTCGGTGTGGCGCTCAGCGACGAGCTGCGATTGCTGGCCAGCCCGGTCTGCGTGCTCGATCGAGCGCGCGGGCTGGCGCCGGTTCTGGATGACTTGATCGAGATGACCCGGCGCGAGGGCGTCGCCCAGATGGTGGTTGGCTTACCCCTGAACGCCGACGGATCACGGGGTCAGCAGGCGCGCCGAGCTCAAGATTTTGCGCGCGTCGCCGCGCGGGTGGTCGGTCTGCCGGTCGAGCTGTGGGACGAGCGCATGTCGACGAAGGAAGCCGAAGCCGTCGTGCGCGCCCAGGGCCGCAACACGCGCCGCGTCCGCCAACGCGGCCAGCTGGACGCCATCGCGGCGGCCGTCATCCTGCAAGACTATCTCGACCACACCCGCGAACGCGCGAGCACCGACCGATGACTCTTGAGAGAGTTCGCCCGCCGCTGCGCGACGCCGTTCGGCTTTCACACAACCAGAACAGAGTTTCTTCGTCCGGACGGAGCCGCGCAGCGGCGGGCGAATTCCCCACCCTGACCCCCGAGGGCCAAGCCCCGACCCTTGACCGGCCGCCTGCCTCCTGATGCTTGCCCGAATCCTGGTCATCTTGTTTGCCGTGATGGTCGTCGGCGCGGGCGCGGCGGTGGGCTATGTGGTGCTGGGCGACTCTTCGACGCCGATCCTCGGACCGCGGCTTGGTCAGCTGGCTGATCCGATGGCGCCGGCCGATTCGCGCGACACGGCGACGCAGGTCGTCACCGTCCGCCCCGGTTCCTCGGCCAGCGACATCGGAGCGAACCTACAGCAGCGTGGCCTCATTCGCTCCGGGCTGGCCTTTCGACTCGCCGCCGAGCAGGCCGGCGTGGGCAGCACGCTAGCCGCTGGCGATTATGAGCTCAGCCGCTCCATGTCGACCAGTGACATCATTCAGGTACTCGCCAGGGGCCAGGTCAAGCGCGGTTTGCTGGCGACCATTCCAGAGGGCTGGCGCAGCGAGCAGATCGCCGACCGTCTGGACGCGACCGGCTTTGCGTCGCGCGACGACTTCCTGCGCGCGGTGGGCGCCCCGGTCTCTGTACCTGGAGTCGACCTCCTCGGCACGGCTCCGCCAGCCACGCTGGAGGGCTACCTCTTTCCTGAGACGTACGAGGTCCCCCAGGCGGTGGCCGGCCCGAAGGCTGCCGAGCTGATGGTGCGCATGTTCAGCCAGCGCGTGGGGACTGTCTTACGTGCGCAGCCTGAGTCGAAGCTCACGCCGCACGAGGTGCTCACCCTGGCCTCGATCGTCGAACGCGAGGCCAAGCAGGCCTCTGAGCGGGCGACGATTGCGAGCGTGTATCTGAATAGATTGGCCGCCAGCCTGCCGCTGCAGGCGGACCCTACCGTGCAGTATGCCGTAGCGACCCACGATGGCCCCGCGGCAGGCGCGTATCACTACTGGAAGCAGGACCTGACACCGGCCGACCTGCGCATCGACTCGCCCTTCAATACGTATGTGGTTGCGGGCTTGCCGCCGGGCCCAATCTGCAACCCCGGCGAGGCCTCGATCCGAGCCGTCCTGCAGCCGGCCAGCACCAGCTACCTCTATTTCGTCGCTACCACCGACGGCAGCGGCACTCACCTGTTCGCTCGCACCCTCGACGAGCACAATGCCAACGTCGCCAAAGTGAACGGTCGATGAGGCGGGCGTTGCTATACTCAGGCGTTTATTCCTATCCCACACGCGGTCGTAGTACGCACTCCGTGCCCACACCGGGTTCACAAGAGCGACCGCGGAGGACCTAACGGAGGTTTTTCGAAAACACACGATGCCCGCACCCGTACAGATGAAGACGCTGCTCGAAGCTGGCGTCCATTTCGGCCACCAGACGCGCCGCTGGGACCCGCGCATGCGTCCTTTTATTTTTACCGAGCGCAACGGAATTCACATCATCGATTTGCAGCAGACCGTGCGCAGGCTGGACGAGGCCATGGGTTTCGTGCGCCAGCAGGCAGCCGAAGGCAAGACCATGCTTTTTGTCGGCACCAAGAAGCAGGCGCAGGACACCATCTCTGAGGAAGCCGCGCGCGCAGGTATGCCCTACGTCAACCAGCGCTGGATGGGCGGCACGCTGACCAACTTTTCCACCATCCTCACCCGCCTACGCCGCATGGAAGATCTCGAGCGACGGAAAGAGGGCGGAGAGTTCGAGCAGTTGCCCAAGAAAGAGGCGATTCGCCTTCAGGACGAGCTTGATAAATTGCAGCGAATGCTGGGCGGCTGGCGCAAGAACTACCGCCTGCCAGACATGGTCTTCATCGTCGACCCGCATCGCGAAGGCATCGCCGTAGCTGAGGCAAATCGCTTGAAGCTGCCCATCGTGGCCATGGTCGACACGAACTGCAATCCTCAGTTGATCGACTGGCCAGTGCCGTCGAACGACGACGCGATTCGTGCCGTGCGGCTCATCGCCGGTAAGGTTGCCGATGCCATCGTCGAGGGCCGCGAGCTGCGCGCAGCG
>JAABUQ010004653.1_pt1 | contig 23134 bp, 28 predicted proteins | sample 5560001 | NCBI WGS metagenome assembly JAABUQ01 (sample SAMN10711888, study PRJNA513371) | rock metagenome | isolation source: Antarctica rocks | place: Antarctica: Victoria Land, Finger Mt nord | collected 2015-12-18 | reverse complement strand
CATGGCAGGCGACGTCGCCCGGCCCAGTCACGGTCCGCGTCGCGCTGCCCGCCGGGCCTGGCGCGACGCAGCTCTGGGGGCACATCGCGGCCGCGTTGATCGAAGCGGGCATGGCTCCCACGCGGGTCGCGTTCGACGCGCCCGCGGAGTTGCGGCTGGTCGACGCGGTTGCACCTTATGACAGCGCGCGCTGGTACCTCGCCACCGCGTGCCAGCCATGCTCGCCGTCCGCGCAAGCCGCGCTCGACGGCGCGCGCGAAGCGCCGACCCCGGCGCTGCGGGCGCAGGCGCTCGCGGCGGCGGACCGGGCGATCGCGGCGGATGTGCCGTTCGTGCCCCTCACCCGCCCGCTGCGCTGGTCGCTGGTGTCGCCCCGGCTCGGCGCTTGGCAGGCAAATGCGCGCGCTTGGCACCCATTGAACCATCTGCGCGGGGGTGCCACGTGAGCGGCATGGCCAATCCGACTACCCGCTTTGCCCCGCCGCTGTCCGACCGCTTCCCGATCGGCACCGACCCCGCCTCCATTCGCCGCCGGGTGGAAGCGATGGAGCATCTGCTCGAAGGGTTGTTCGTCATTCCCGGCACCAACCGCCGCATCGGCCTCGACGTGATCCTCGACGCGCTGCCGGTCGCGGGGGACGCCATCGCGGCCGGATTCGGCGCATGGATGGCGTGGGAAGCCCGCAACCTCGGCATGTCGAAATGGACGATCGCGCGGATGTTCGGCAATGTCGGGACGGACTTCCTGCTGGGGTTGATCCCGTTCGTGGGTGCGGTGCCCGACTTCTTCTTTCGGTCGAACACGCGCAACCTGAAGATCATCCTCCAGCATCTCGACCGCCACCACCCCGCGACGGCGACGGTCGCGGCGAAGCGATCTTGAGCGCGGTGGCGGCGGCCACTCCGCCGCTGTCGGCCCGGCAGCGGGTGTAGCCGAGCTGGCGGTCGAGGCAGAACCAGATCTCGTTCAGCCAGCCTTGCTTATCGGCGGTGACGCGGATCATGTCGGCGCGCAGCCCCGGATTGGCGGCCGCCACCGCTTCCGCAAGGCTGGCCGCACTGCTGCGACGTTCATGCGACAGGCGCGCCATGTCCGGCCATTTCAGCCGCGCGTAAAGCCCGGTCGACTTGGCGAAATAGCCGTCCGGGGTCAGCCCGGTGCACGTCCCATGCTTGGACCATTCGTGCTGGAGCAGCTGCGCCGACGGCGTCGCGCACAGATTGCGCCGCACCGTCGCGGGCGGGAGCAACGCGGTCGCCTTGCAATATTGCGGCCACTCCTTGCCGACGCCGTCGGGCCACAGCCCGTGCAGCGTCCAGCCGAAGCTGTTGCCCCCGCCGCACTCGACGCGCGACCCCGCGTCGCGCGCGTGACCGTGGCAATATTCGGGCGACCAGGTCACCGCGAGCGTATAGCCGCCGATCGGCAGCAGCCGTTGCGGGTTGCGCGCATCCGCCACGTCCGGGTGAACGGGCGAAAGCGTGGACGGTACAGCGCAGCTATACGCCTGCGCCCCGGCCGCCGCCGGTGCGACGATCAGCACGGCGGCGGCGATCAGGGGGCGGATCACCGGAAGGTGTCGCCGACATCGGCCGCGCGGTTGCGGTCGCCGAACCATGCGTTCGCGTCGGGCCTGAAGAGGAGGTATACCGACACGGCCTGGAGCACGAACACCGCGACTTGCAGCACCCCGCCGAACCCGGCCATGAACATGCCGTTTGTGAGGCTGCGCAGCAGCACCAGCGCGCCTAAGCCGAAGAACACGACGATGATCCACTTCGCCACCACGGACCCGCGGCGCGCGGTGAAATACCACAACAACAGATTGATGATCGCCGACACGAGCAGGATCGCGATGGCGGTGCCCATCACCGCCCCCGCGCCCAACGGTGCCGTGGCGGGGTTTCGCTCGAGTAGCGCCCGCTGCGCGCTCCACGTCGCCGCGAACGTCACAAAGCTGAGCGCGAGCGCGCCGAGATAGCAGCGCTCGAAATTGACGATCGATGTTGGTCGAACCATGCGAACCCCCTGTTGTTTGCCACCTTAGCCTACCCCGTTCGCGGCCGCTGGCAACCCGTCATGCGGCCGCGAAATCGAGCCCGATGTCCGCCGCCGGGGCGGACTGGGTAATCCGCCCCGCGCTGACATACGTCACCCCTGTTTCCCCCAGCGCGCGGATCGTCTCCAGCCGCACGCTGCCCGATGCTTCGGTCGGCACCCGTCTCGCGACGGTTCCCACCGCCGCGCACAGCGTCTCCGGGTCCATATTGTCGAGCAGCAGCCAGGTCGCGCCAGCCGTCAGCGCGGGCTCGATCTGGTCGAGGCGGTCGACCTCGACGATGACGTGCGCGATGCCGGCGCGAACGGCGCGCGCGACCGCTTCGGCGACACCGCCCGCGACCGCGACATGGTTGTCCTTGATCATCGCGGCATCCCACAGCCCCATGCGGTGATTGGTCGCGCCGCCCATCCGCGTCGCGTATTTTTCCAGCACGCGCAGCCCGGGCAGCGTCTTGCGCGTGTCGAGCAACGTCGCGCCGGTCCCCTCCAGCGCATCGGCATAACGGCGCGTCAGCGTGGCGATCCCGGACAGATGCTGCACCGTGTTGAGCGCGGACCGTTCGGCGGTGAGCAGCGCGCGCGCGGTCCCCTCGATGCGCATCAATTCGGTCCCGGCGGCGACGCGCGCGCCGTCCTCGACCAGCATCTCGATCCGCGCCTTCGCGTCGAGCGCGCGGAAGAACGCTTCGGCGATCGACAGCCCCGCCACGGTGATCGGGTCGCGGCTCCGCATCACGCCGACGAACCGCGCCTCCACCGGGATCACCGCCATCGAGGTGATGTCGCCGATGTCGCCGAGGTCCTCGGCCAAGGTGGCGGCGACAAAGCGGTCGAGGTCGAAGCGGGGAAGGTCGAACAAGGGATGCTAACCTGAACAAGTTGAGGAAGTTGAGGCTCGATCCATATTCTCTACCTCCGCAAAGAGCCGACGAGGAGCTGGGCAGCGGTCGTCCAGCAGGCGGAGTCGCGCGCATGGAAGTGGAGGAACTTCACGGTACGTCACCGTTCTCCCCACCCCCGCCAGCGGTTCCGACGCAGCGTCGAGAGGCAACGGGGACAGAGAAGCGCGGGCATCTCGCGAGCACATCATGAATGATCCAACAATGCCAGCCCTTGTCGGTGCGGCCGCTCAGAACCCCAGCCGCAGCGAGCCGAAATACTGACGCGGTGCCAGCGGGAAGAAATTGTAGGTCCCGATCGCCGCGCCGATGCCGAGTGTCGAGGTCGCCTGCTTGTCCGTGATGTTGGTGACGTTGAGGCTCAGCGTCGCGGTGCGGACGAACATGCCCTGCCCGAGCGGGATGTCGACCGCGACCCGGCCCGACAGCGTGAAGTATCCGGGCACCTTGCCCTGCCCGTCGCCGGGCACGAACAGGTCGTTCGTGAAGGTGGCATAGCGGCGGCCAATATAGTCGCCGATCAGCTGCACCTCCAACGGGTTCACGTCGAGCGTGGCGACCGTCTTGTTGAGCCAGTCGGGCGACCCCGAAACCTTCTTGCCCGAGGTCAGGACCGTGGCGGTGCCGGTCTGGTAATCGTTGTTGAAGCGCGAATTGTTGTACGACAGCGCGTCGTACAGCGAGAAATGCTCGCCGAAGCGCAGCGTGCCCGCCGCGTCGAACCCGTCGGTGGTCACGCCGCCGACATTCTGCAGGATGGTCGCGCCGCTGGCGATCGCGGTGATCGTGACGGTGGGGCTGATCGCGAGCAGCCGGTTGCTGAAGTCGACATGGTAGTAACTGATCTGCCCCTGAAAGCCCGTGATCGGCCCCATGCTGAACGAGCGTTGCGTGCGGATGCCGCCCTCATAGGTCCAGCTGGTCTCGGGCTTGGTGTTCGCCTTGAAGAAGTCAAACAACGTCTGGCTGCCGAGCGCGAACGGCGACAGGCCCGCCGCCGCGCTGGTCTGGAACTGGCGGATGTTCTGCTGAGCATTGGCGAATACCTGTTCGTGATCGGTCACGTCCCACAACGCGCCGACCTGCGGCAGGAACGCCTTGTCGGTGTTGAGCCGACCGACGGGCAGCTCGCGCGAGCCGGTGAAGGATCCGGGGATCGGCTGCACGGGCACGTCCTGGCGCGCGCGCTGGAAGGTGCTCTTGAACCCGGCCTGGAGCGTGACGCGGGGAAGGATGCGCCATGCGTCCTGGATGTGGGTCTGGAACTCCTCCACGCGGATCCGGCTGCCGTACTGAGTGATCAGCGGCGCGACGTAATCCTCGGGCCGGGTATAAGGCGAGGACGGACTGGCGAGCGCGACCGGATACCAGCGGCGATAGGAAGACGAGTTCTGCCGCTCGTACCAGCCGCCCAGCTCGACGCGATGCGCGCCCGCCTCGATGTGGAGCGTGGAATCACGCCGCCGCGATTGATGCGGTATTCGGTGGTGCGGGCGGCGAGGCCCGATCCGCCGAAGATGGTCGACAGCCGAGCGAGGTTGGCGGGCGTGGTCGGCGCGCCGCCCGCCGGGGAGGGATAATAAAGCGAGAACAACAGCGGCAACCCCGCCGCGGTGATCGGCCCCGCGACGACCCCAACGCCGTCATCATGGTGGAAATAGACCTGGTTGGACCACGTCACGCCCCTGCCCGCGTTCCAATCGTATTTCGCGTAGCCGAGATAGTCGGTGCGCTGCGCGTCGCTGTAGTAGTTGCGGTAGTTCGACCCTGGCGCGACGTTGACGGCGGCATATTCGGGACTTTGATAATAGGCCACCGCGCCCGCGAAGTCGGGGTAGAAGAACGGCCGTGTGTACGGCGCGGTCCCCCGGTTATCGACCACGCCCGCTGTCGCGGTCGCGGGCCGGCCGACGATGGCGGTCGCGTCCTCGTTCGGCTCGGTCTTGTCCGAGTAAGCGAGATACACCGCCAACCGCCCGTTCGCGTCTTCGCGCACCGCCTTGAGGTTGGCCTGGTAACCGCCCTGGCGACCGTTGAAGTCCCACGCTCGCGCGTCCTGGCGCACCCCCGAGACGTACAGCCGCGTGCCATCGCCGAGGTCGCCCGAATCGATGCGCGCGAACGTGCGATACGCGGCATAGCTGCCCACCACCTGTTCGACGGTGACGCCGAGCGTCCGATGCGGATCGCTCGAGAAGGTGTCGATCGTGCCGCCGAGGTTGCTCGTCGACGGCGTGCCGAGATCGCCCGCGCCCGACGCCAGCGTCACCCGCCCGACATTCTCCGAGATGATCGCACGTTGTGGCGACAAGCCGTTGTAATTGCCGTATTGCTGGTCGCCGAGCGGTATGCCGTCGAGCGTATAGCCGAGCTGTTGCTGGTTGAAGCCGTGGATGAACAGCGAGATGTTCTGCTCGTTATTGCCCCACGGATCGGCGGTGAGATAGGTGACGCCGGGCAGCGTTTGCAGCGCCTTGAGCGGGCTGATCCCGGGCAGGATCTTCTGGATCTCCTCGCCGCTGATCTGCGTGGTCGAACGGGTCGTCCGACCGTTGACGACGATGTCCCCCGCCGGGCTCGCGGCCTCCGGGGTCGCAGGGTCCGGCGCGAGTGTCGTCCGCTGCGCCGTCGCGGGTGACGCCATGCCCCACGCAGCCCCGCACAGCAGGGCTGCCGCCACCATTCTCGCCATCGCGCTTCCCCCGAGTCGCCAGCCGCTGTCCGCGCCGGCACCGGGCATCGGCTAGGCCGCGATTGCGACAGTCGGGCTACGGCGCGATGACGGTTCCGAGAAGCTGCTAGTCGCCGGTGACATAGGCGGGACCGACATCCCCCTGCCCCACCGTCGCGCTCGCCATCGACAGCATCGCGTCTAGGCTCTTCTTGGCGCGCAGTCTCAGCCCTTCCTCGATCTCGATCCGCGGCTCCAGATCACGCAGCGCGACGTAGAGCTTTTCCATCGTGTTGAGCGCCATGTACGGGCAGATGTTGCAGTTGCAATTGCCGTCCGCGCCCGGCGCGCCGATGAAGCGCTTGCCCGGCATCGCGCGCTCCATCTGGTGGATGATGTGCGGCTCGGTCGCGACGATCAGCGTATCGCCGGGAAATGCTTGCGCGAACTCGAGGATGCCGCGCGTGGAGCCGACATAGTCGGCATGGTCGAGGATCACCGCCGGGCATTCCGGGTGCGCGGCGATCGGCGCGTCGGGATGGCGGGCGCGCAGCTTGTGCAGCTCGGTCTCGCTGAACGCCTCATGGACGATGCAGACGCCCGGCCACAACAGCATGTCGCGGCCGGTCTCGCGCGCGAGATAGCCGCCCAGATTCTTGTCGGGGCCGAAGATTATCTTCTGGTCGGCGGGCAGCTTGGCGAGAATCGTCTCTGCGGAGGAGGAGGTGACTATGATGTCGCTCAACCCCTTCACCTCGGCCGAGCAGTTGATGTACGTCAGCGCGATATGGTCCGGGTGCGCGGCGCGGAACGCGGCGAATTGTTCGGGCGGGCAGCTGTCCTCCAGGCTGCACCCGGCGTCCATGTCGGGGAGGATCACGGTCTTGTCGGGCGACAGGATTTTCGCGGTCTCCGCCATGAACCGCACGCCGCAAAACGCGATCACGTCCGCGTCGGTCGCCTGGGCCTTGCGCGACAGGTCGAGGCTGTCGCCGACGAAGTCCGCCAGATCCTGCAGCTCGGGCTTTTGGTAGTAATGCGCCAGGATCACCGCGTTGCGCTCGCGGCGGAGACGGTCGATCTCGGCGCGGAGGTCCACGCCGGTGAGGTTTTGGAGCATCGCGGTCATGGCTTCAATTTAGGATCGGCGAGCACCTCGTCAATCGACCGCGACACGTCCCACGGCTTATACCCGCCCGGTCGAGGATCGGAGGCCAGTCGCACCTGCACGTCGACCCCGACCACGCCCGCCGCGCGCAGCGGCGCGGTGAACAGCGCGGCGATGCCGACCCGGGCCGAATACTGCGCCTTGCGCAGATGCTCCGCGTCGCCGGCGGTCGCGCGCGCGGTGGCGGACAGGTTCGCCGCCGCCTGTTGCTGCATCGCCTGGCCCGCGCCGCGCGAGATCCAGAACCCGTCCTGCTCGACCTTCGCGCGGGCCATGTCGACGTTGGGCGGCGCGATCGTCACCTCGGGCACCTCGACGAACAGCACGCGATGCCGAGCATCCCAGCGATATTGCCGGGGGCCGATGTGGCGCAGGTCGACGAAATAGTTGACGGAATACGGCGCGCGCGTACGCTGCGTATTCGCGAACGGTCCGCTGCTCGCGCGTGTTTCGGCGACGATCATGCCGTGCAGCGTCGCAACACGCAGATCGCCCGTGCGCTCGAATAGCGCGCTCAGCGTGCGCGACGCGGCGATCCCCGCGTTCATCTCCGCGCGCTCCTGATCGGCGCGCGCAACGTCGACCTTGTGCTGCTGCCACGCGAACAACGCCGCGAGCGCGACGGCTGCGAGCACCAGCAACGTCAGTCCGCGACGCACCACCGGCCTCCTTCTTCCGCTGCCATTCCGCGCCGCGCCAGGTCGAGCAGATGCGCCAGCACCGTTCGCTCCGCCGCCGGGAGCAGGCGCGGGTCGAGGCCGTTATAGGCACGCGCGGTCAGCGCCGGGAGCGTCGCCGCGCGGTCGCAGAGCAATCGCACGATTTGCGCCTCGCGCTGGCGGCGGTGCGCGATCATGCCGCGGACCCAGCGTTTGGGGCTATCCACCGCCTCGCCGTGGCCCGGATAGTAGATCCGGTCGTCGCGCGTCTGCAGCTTTTCCAGGCTGGCTAGGTAATCGCCCATGTCGCCGTCCGGCGGGGAAACGACACTGGTTGACCAGCCCATGACGTGATCGCCCGAGAACAGCGCGCGCGTTTCCGGCAGCGCGAAGCACAGGTGGTTGCCCGTATGCCCAGGGGTGGCCATCGCCTCCAGCGTCCACCCCTCCCCCGCCACCGCGTCGCCTTCGCACATTACGCGATCCGGGGCGTAATCGGCGTCGAAGGCGGCATCGGCGCGCGGGTCGCCGTCGGAAAGCGCGACCGGCGCGGCTCCCACGATCGGCGCGCCGGTCGCGTCGCGCAGCGCGCGCGACAGCGGGCTATGATCGCGATGATGGTGCGTCACCACGATCGCGCGCACCGGACGCGCGGCAATGGCGGCGAGTAACGCCGCGAGGTGATCGGGCGAGTCCGGGCCGGGGTCGATCACCGCGAGGTCGCGCGTGCCGACGAGGTGCGTCTGCGTGCCAGTGTGCGTGTAGGGTGACGCGTTGGGCGCGAGCACGCGCGTGACGAGCGCGTCGAGCGGGATCGGGATACCGGCTGGCGCATGCATGGGAGCGCGATGTCCGCTCACCCGTCTCGACGCAAGCGGCATGTGAGCGTTCGCGAGGTCTGCCAAGAGCATAACTCGCCAATTGTCCAAGTTAGCGCGCTGTCTTATCACGATGTCACTCCGATGGAGGTTCCATGCTCGTCCGCCGATTGTTTGCGACGATATTGCTCTTGGCGGCCGCGGCTCCGCCGCCGCACTTGCTGGTGCTAGGGGTTCCGCATCTGGCCAACCATCACCGCGACATCATAAACTCGAATGTCGAGAATGTGCTGACGCCCGCCCGCCAGCGGGAGATGGTGCGATTGGTGACGGCGCTGGCGGCGACCCGGCCCAATCATGTCGCTGTCGAATGGTCGGCCACCAAACAGTCCACACTCGACGAACGCTACGCCGCATACCGCGCTGGCCGGTACGTCCTCTCCGCCGACGAGATCGATCAGATCGGGTTGCGGCTCGCGGCGATGCTCAACCTGCCCAGAGTCGATGCGGTCAACTGGCTGGAGGAAGCGCCGGGCACCAATGCCGATTACGATTATGGCAAGTGGCTCGACGCGCACGGCCGATCGGGCGAATTGGCCGAACTCACCGCCGACGGACAGCGGCGTGTCGCTGCGTTGGAAAAGCTCAACCGCTGCCGGCCAATCGTCGACTGGCTGCGCGACCTGAACACGCCGGCCTATGTCGCGTGGGACGACGGACTTAACTACAGCTTGGCGACGTTCGGCGATGCCGTGGCCAATCCCGGCGCGGCTTGGGTGGGTACTTGGCACGCGCGCAATCTTCGCATTACCGCCAATTTACGGCGCGTCGCGGGTGCGCCCGGCGACCGAATAATCGCGGTCTTCGGCACGGGCCATGCAGGCTTGCTGCGGCAATACGGCGCTGGGATGGGTTTCGTGGTAGCTGACACGAATGCCGCGTTGCCGCCACCCGCGCGACCGATCTGCCCGGCAACGTAAGCGAAGACTCACAGCAGCGGGGTCGTCCAACACAGCGGACAGTGTTCCCAGGCGAAGGGTCAAAGCGCCTTGCAGGTCGGGAGCGGTCGCGCCTCGCGTTAGTTGCTGATTAGCCGCCGCGATTCACGCGCGAGGTTATCGTCGCGCGTAACCAGCGGGCGATAGCGATAGCGCCGACCCTCTTCCTCCGCCGCGATCACCCCCTTGCCGAGCAGGCGCCAGAGCAACGTCTTGACGGTCGCGACGGTCCATCCGCGCGCGCGGCCGACCCGTTCTGCGACCGCCTGCTCGGCGAGCAGCGACTTATCCCACAGCGCTAAGCGCGCTGGCCAATCAGCAGCGGCGTGAAATCGTCGGCATGCTTTACAGACCGGCGATGCCCGGACGCCGCGTTAACCATCGTGGCTGAGCTTGCAGGCCGGTTTCGCAATTTGGCACGCGCGCTGCATCAATATACACGAGCCGAGCGTGATGCGCTTCAGCTGGGCGGATCGGTCGGTGGCCGGTCCGCCCCACCCGGCCCCTCCCGAACGCCGCGTCCTACCCCGCCTTCACGCCCTGCACGACCTGCGCCAGTTCGCCCGACTCGTACATCTCCATCATGATGTCCGATCCGCCGACGAACTCGCCGCCGACATAGAGCTGAGGAACGGTGGGCCAGTCGGAAAATACCTTGATCCCCTGCCGCACACCCTGGTCCTGCAGCACGTCGACGCTGTCGAACTCGACGCCGAGATGTTCGAGGATCGCCACCGCGCGGCTGGAGAAGCCGCATTGCGGGAACAAGGGCGTGCCCTTCATGAACAACAGCACGGGGCTTTTCGCCACCATCTCGCCGATGCGGGTCTGGTCGTCGGTCATCTCAACTATCCTTCGGGAAGCGCGGTGGTGAGCTGGAGCGCGTGGAGTTCGCCGCCCATCCGGCCGCCCAGCGCGCGATATACCGCTTGGTGCTGGCGGACGCGGGGCAAGCCGCGAAACGTCAAACTGGTCACGCGCGCGGCGTAATGGTCGCCGTCGCCCGCCAGGTCGGTGATTACGATCGTCGCGTCGGGAATGCCCGCGCGGATCAGCGTCTCGATCTCGTCGGCGCGCATCGCCATCGCGTTACTTCGTTTCCATCAGTTGGCGGCGCGCTTCGACCATCTGCCCGTCGAGCGCGCGGCGGACGGTCGCCTCGTCGGTGTCGACGCCCGCGGCGGTCAGGTCGCCGACCAGCTTGCAGACGACATCCTCATCACCCGCCTCCTCGAAATCGGTCTGCACGACCGACTTGCAATAAGCATCGGTCTCTTCCGGGGTGAGCTGCATCTGCCGTGCGGCCCAGCCGCCGACCAGCCGATTGCGCCGCGCGGTGACCCGGAACGCCATGTCTTCGTCACGCGCGTAAACGGTTTCGAAACCCCGCTCGCGGTCGTTGAAACTGCTCATGGCGTCTTCCCGCATGTCGTCTGGACTGGAGATAAGGCGCACACGAACGGGGCGCAACGCCCGCGTCAGTCCACCGCCGCCGCGCGCACGGTGGCCAGCCCGGATGCGCGTTGCCGCTTCAGCTCCGCCTTCAGCCGCGCGGGATCGGGTGCCCAGACGAACCCGAAGCTGACCCCGCCCTTCTTGCCGACGGTGGCATGGTGAAGCTTGTGCGCTTGCACCAGCCGCTTGGCGTAGCCGCGCCGGGGCACCCATCGGAACCAGCGCCCGTGGACGATGCCGTCATGCACCAGCGTATAGATTGCGCCATAGACGGTGATGCCGAGCGCCACCCACCACAATACCGGCTGCCAGAACAGTCCCAGCAGAAACAGCACCATCACGCCCAGGCCGAACACGACCGCGTACAGGTCGTTGCGCTCCAGCACCCGATCGTGCGGCTCGTGATGGTCGCGGTGCCACGCCCAGCCCCAGCCATGCATGATGTAGCGATGCGCCGCCCAGGCGAACAGCTCCATCCCCGCGACGGAGGCGACGACAATCGCCAGTTTCTCCCACACGCTCATGACTTCACGCGCCCGCCCGACATGCGGGCGCGACGGCGCGCGGGCAATCCCCACCAAGGAATGTTGGGCGACAGATGATGTTCGTGATGGTAACCGAAATGGAAACAGCTGGCGAGACTGGCGAGCGTCCCGAACGTCTCGGTTCGCGCGTTGTGTCGATCGGCGAACGCCTCTCCATCGTGCCGATGCGGGCGATAGGTGCCGAAGTAGAACAGCTGCAGCGACGAGACGATGGCCGGCACTCCATAGAGCAGGACGATGTTGGCCAGCGGCACGCCGATCAACGCATAGATCGCCACCACGCTGTTGATGAACAGCGCAGATCGCCAGCCGAAATATCGCAGCAGGAACGTGGCGTACCACCGCCAGAACTGACTAGGATGCGCGGCGTCGAAATCGGGATCGGCGGCGCTGCCCGGCGCGCGGTGATGCTCGAAGTGCGCGGCGCGCAATTTACGCCAGCCAAAGCCCGCGTACAGCATCAGCACGCCCGCCCCGACCCGCTCGTTCAGCCGCGCGCGTCCGGGCGCGAGCGAACCATGCATCGCGTCGTGCGCGACGATGAACATGCCGACCGACAGCCAGCATTGCAGCATCGCGACCGGCAGCGCGAACGGCCATGTTATGTGCGTGAACCGGAACGCGAACATCGCGAACAGGTGCAGTGCCACCCAGCCCGCGCCGATCGCGACCGCGAGCGAGACGCCGATCCGGGTCTGGTCACGTACCGCAACAGCGGTCATGGTTGCTCGCTGGACACCGGACGCCGTTACCATCGCCATGCGCCCGGACCTAGCTGAATCGATTGGCAGGGGCGAGTAACTGGGTTAACGCACCGCAATAATGGCCCTGCGGACCTTGTACGAAAAGATCTGGAACGCGCACGTTGTCGAATGGCGCGACGACGGGACGTGTCTGCTCTACCTCGACCGGCACCTTGTCCATGAGGTGACCAGCCCGCAGGCGTTCGAGGGGCTGCGCGCCGCTGGTCGCCGCGTGCGTCGCCCCGACCTGACGCTTGCGGTCCCCGACCACAATCTGCCCACCACCGCGCGGGTCGACGCGCATGGCCGCGAACTGCCGATTGCGGACCCGGCCAGCTCGGAGCAGCTCGGCGCGCTCCGCCGCAACGTCGCCGAGTTCGGCGTGCCGTACATCGACGCGCTGTCCCCCGAACAGGGGATCGTCCACGTCGTCGGGCCGGAGCTTGGCTTCACGCTGCCGGGCACGACGCTGGTGTGCGGCGACAGCCACACCAGCGCGCATGGGGCACTCGGCGCGCTCGCGTTCGGGATCGGCACCAGCGAGGTGGAGCATGTACTCGCGACGCAGACGCTGTTGCCCCGGCCTTCGCGGACGATGGAGGTGCGTGTCGACGGCACGCTCGGCTTCGGGGTTTCGGCGAAGGACGTGGTGCTGGCGATCGTCGCGCGGCTCGGCGCGGCGGGCGGCACGGGGCATGTGATCGAGTTCACAGGCGAGGTGATCCGCGCGCTGTCGGTCGAGGGACGGCTGACGGTCGCCAACATGAGCATCGAGGCGGGCGCGCGATCCGGGCTGGTCGCGCCGGACGAGACGACCTTTGCTTATTTGAAAGGTCGCCCGATGGCCCCGGCGGGCGCGGATTGGGACGACGCCGTCGCGTGGTGGCGGACGCTGCCGACCGACGCGGGCGCGCGCTACGACAAGCGGATGACGCTTGATGCGAGCGACATCGCGCCCGCGCTGACATGGGGGACAAGTCCAGAGGACGTGGTGGCGATCACCGGCGCGGTGCCCGAGCCCGACAGCTTCGCGGACTCGGCCAAGCGCGCCGCGGCGAGGAAGTCACTCGACTATATGGGTCTCGCCCCCGGCACCCGGATGCAAGACGTTTCGGTGCAGCACGTCTTCATCGGCAGCTGCACCAACAGCCGCATCAAGGATCTGCGCGCCGCCGCCGCGATCGCGACCGGCCGCCGCGTCGCCGACGGGGTGCGCGCGCTGGTCGTGCCGGGGTCGGGGCTGGTGAAGCGTCAGGCGGAGGCCGAGGGTCTTCACCGTATCTTCACCGAAGCGGGGTTCGAGTGGCGCGAGCCGGGCTGTTCGATGTGCCTGGCGATGAACGGAGACCAGGTGCCGCCCGGCGAACGCTGCGCGTCGACGAGCAACCGCAACTTCGTCGGGCGGCAGGGACCGGGCGCGCGCACGCACCTGCTCAGTCCCGCGATGGCGGCGGCGGCGGCGGTAACGGGGCGGCTCGCCGACGTGCGCGAGCTGATGGGGTAATAAGGGAGGGTGCGATGAAGAAGGTCTTGATGGTGCTGGTGGCCGGCTCGGTGGTGAGCGGGATCGCGGCGTACGCGGCGGTGGTGAGGCCGGCGGTGGCGGTAATAGGTGCGCCCGAGCGATAATGGCTGAAACCCTCTCCGTTCAGGGAGAGGGTTGGGAGAGGGAATGGCAGGCGGGCGGATGTGCCCTTTCCCCGACCCTCTCCCTGAAGGAAGAGGGAGATCAAGGTGCGATTGATCACGCAGGTTTCCGGCAAGGCCTACCCTTGGGGGGCGAAGAACGTCGATACCGACGTTATCATTCCCGCGCATTGGCTCAAGACCATCAATCGCACGGGGCTCGGTCGCGGCGCGTTCGAGAGTGCGCGCGCGAAGCCGGGCAACATCTTTGACGACTCCGCATATGCCGGCGCGCCGATCCTGATTGCGGGTGACAATTTCGGCTGCGGGTCGAGCCGTGAGCACGCCGCCTGGGCGCTCGCCGACATGGGCGTGCGGGCAGTGATCGCGCCGTCCTTTTCCGACATCTTCTCCGGCAACGCGTTCAAGAACGGGATCGTGACGGTGGCGCTCCCCCAAGCGGCGGTCGACCGCCTGCTGGAGGTCGCGCACGATCAGCCGGTGACGGTCGACCTGGAGACGATGACCGTGACCACGCCCTTTCAGGACCGGTTCGCGTTCGCGCTCGACCCGTTCCGCCGCCGGTGCCTGATGGAGGGGCTGGACGAGATCGGCCTGACGCTGGCAAGGGACGCGGCGATCACGGAGTATGAGGCGACGGTGACCGAGCGCCGACCGTGGATGGCGGGGAGGATGCGCGATGCGAGCATTGCTGTCGAGGGCGCCCGGCGGGCCTGACACGCTGGAGATGGGCGAACTGCCCGACCCGGTCGCGGCCCCGGGCGAGGTGCTGGTCGCGGTCAAGGCCTGTTCGATCAACTATCCCGACGTGCTGATCATCGAGGACAAATACCAGTTCAAGCCGCCGCGCCCGTTCGCGCCGGGGAGCGAGATTTCGGGCGTGGTGGAGACGGTCGGCGAGGGCGTGACCGCCTACGCGCCCGGCGACCGGGTGCTGGCGACGACGGGCAGCGGCGGGCTGGTGGAGAAGGTGACGCTCCCCGCCGACCGCGTGTTTCGCCTGCCGGAAGGGCGCAGCTTCGAGGAGGGCGCGTCGTTGCTGCTCACCTATGCGACGACAATCCATGCGCTGCTCGACCGGGGCAAGCTGCAGGAAGGGCAGACGTTGCTGGTGATGGGCGCGGCGGGCGGCGTCGGGCTGGCGGCGGTGGAATTGGGCAAGGCGTTCGGCGCGCGGGTCGTCGCGGCGGTCTCGTCGGAGGCCAAAGCGACCGCCGCACGCGAGGCGGGCGCGGACGAGACGCTCATTTACGCGCGCGCGCCGTTCGACCGCGACGCATCGAAGGCGCTCGCCGACCAGTTCAAGGCGGCTTGCGGCAAGGCCGGCGCGGACGTCATCTACGATCCCGTCGGCGGCGATTACGCCGAACCCGCGCTGCGCTCGATCGCGTGGGAGGGACGCTATCTCGTGGTCGGCTTCCCGGCGGGCATTCCCAAACTGCCGCTCAACCTGACTTTGCTCAAGTCGTGCGATGTGTGCGGGGTGTTTTGGGGCGCGTTCGCGACGCGCGATCCGGCGGCGAACCAGCGCCACGTCGATCACCTGTTCCGGCTATGGGCGGAGGGCAAGATCAGCCCGCGCGTGACGGAGGTGTTCGCATTCGAGCGGGGCGGCGATGCCATCGCCAAGATGGCCGCCCGCGACGCGATCGGGAAGCTGGTGGTGCGGGTTGCGTAGTAGCGCCTACACCAATCGTGCATTGGCGCAACCAAATGGATAGGTAATTTGAACCCACGTTTCGCCGCCATCGTTGAACAGCTACCGACCCTGTTCGAGCGTTTTATAAGCTGTCCTATACATCGCGCGAGCGCGCCTCTATCGGCCGATATGCCCGAACGCGGAGTTTACCTTTTCACCGAGGCAGGACAACCACGTTACCTAGGTCGTACTAATCGACTACGGCATAGGTTTAGAGAACACGGTAGTGGGAAGCATAACGACGCTTCATTCGCTTTTAAGCTTGCCCGTCATGCAACAGGTCAGTTGAAAGCTAAGGGCGGGCTTACGCGAATCCAGCTCTAAGCCGACCCCGATTTCGCGCGGGAGTTCGACATCGCTCGCATGCGAGTCCGCGATATGGAGTGGCGCTAGGTCGGTGTTGACGATGCCAACACCCAATGCTTGCTAGAGATCTATGCCTCGATCGCCTTGAACACGCCATTCAACGATTTCGAGAACCACTAGGTTAATCACCCCTCATACCCCGCCGTCGTCTTCGCCCGCACCTCGTCCGCGCTCACGCCCGGCGCGGTCTCCAGCAGCCGGAACGGTGCGCCATGGTCCGCGCGCGCGAACACCGCCAGGTCGGTGATCATCATGTCCACCACGTTGCGCCCCGTCAGCGGCAGTGTGCAGGCGGGGATGAACTTGGGCGTGCCGTCCTTGCTCACATGCTCCATGACGACGATGATCTTCTTGACGCCCGCGACCAGGTCCATCGCGCCGCCCATGCCCTTGATCATCTTGCCCGGGATCATCCAGTTGGCGATGTCGCCGCCCTCGCTGACCTCCATCGCGCCGAGCACGGTCAAGTCGATATGCCCGCCACGAATCATCGCGAAGCTGTCGGCGGAGGAGAAATAGACCGATCGCGGCAGCTCGCTGATCGTCTGCTTGCCCGCGTTGATGAGGTCGGGATCCTCCTCGCCTTCGTAGGGGAACGGGCCGATGCCGAGCATCCCGTTCTCCGACTGGAGCGTCACCGACACGCCCTCGGGAATGTGATTGGCAACCAGCGTCGGGATGCCGATACCCAGATTAACATAGAAGCCGTCGCGCAGCTCGCGCGCCGCGCGCGCGGCCATGTCGTCTCGTGTCCAGGGCATTGTTTATCTTCCTTTCGGCACGAATTCGATGATGCCATCGGCGGAGCGCGTCGATGGTGGCTCGGGGGCGTCGGTGGGCATCGCGCGCTCTGTGTCGAGTCCCTCCCAGATGCGCGCAAGCGCCTCGGCTTCCGGTATGTTCACCGCCTTGGCATAGGCGTTGGCGGCGTGGCGGATGCAATCGACCATCGCCATCCCGAACACGAACGGGTCGGGACCGAGCGGCACCGGGTTGACGAACACGGTGACCGGCCCCTCCCCCACCCACACCCGCAGGAACTCACGCGCGCCGCCGATCATGCCGGCGAAGCGCACGAGGTTGAGCGGAACCGGCTTGTCGGTCGGCTTCATGCGGTCATTCGCTGGCGAACGGTGCGGAACTCCACGCGCTTGTCGTAGGGTGCGCCGATGATCATGCGCTTGACGTAGATACCGGGCAGGTGGACCTGATCGGGGTCGAGCGAGCCGGTCGGCACGACTTCCTCCACCTCGGCGACGCAGACGCGCGCGGCGGTGGCCATCGGCTGGTTGAAGTTGCGCGCGGTCTTGCGGAACACGAGGTTGCCGCTTTCGTCCGCGCGCCACCCCTTGATAATTGCAAGGTCGGCGCGAATGCCGCGTTCGAGGATGTAGTCCTCGCCGTCGAAGGACTTCACCTCCTTGCCGTCCGCCACCAACGTACCGACCCCGGTCTTCGTGTAAAATCCCGGGATGCCCGCCCCGCCCGCGCGGCAGCGTTCGGCGAGCGTTCCCTGCGGGCTGAACTCCACCTCCAGCTCGCCCGACAGATATTGCCGCTCGAATTCCTTGTTCTCGCCGACATAGGAGGAGATCATCTTCCTGACCTGCCGCGTGCGCAGCAGCTTGCCGAGCCCCTCGCCGTCGATGCCCGCGTTATTGCTCGCGATCGTCAGCCCGGTGGTGCCCGCCTCGCGGATCGCGTCGATCAGCCGCTCGGGGATGCCGCACAGGCCGAAGCCGCCCGCGCAGATCGTCATGCCGTCGTGGAGCAGGCCGTCGAGCGCGCCGGCGGCGTCGGGGTAGAGCTTGTTCATGCGCGCAGGTGTAAGCCTCGCCGCACGTCGGTCAATAAGCGAGCACGAGGCCGGGGCGCGGCCAGCGACAGCTGACCAGCCGCCCGCTCCCCCACAGCGTGATGAACGCCGTGCGGCGGTCCGGGCCGCCCCAGCAGATGTTGGTGGTGAACGGGTCGGGCGTCGGCACGAACTCGACCAGCTCGCCCGCTGGAGAGACGACGGTGATCCCGCTTTCGCCGATGGTGGCGACGCAGATGTTGCCGCTCTCCTCGACGCCCAGCGAGTCGAACCATTTGAACCCCGCCGGGCGATGAAGCGGCATTGCCGGACCGCCCGGGCCGGCGGTGGGGTCGACCTCGCCGGGCGCGGTGACGCGGAACGCCTGGAGCCGGCAGGTGAAGGTCTCGGCGGCATAGAACGTGCGGCCGTCGGGCGACAAGCCGATGCCGTTGGGGTTCTCCGACGGGAAAATCACCTCCTTGAGGCTGGAACCGTCCGCTTTTGCGTAGAAGATGCCGGTGACATCCCGCTCCCGCTCGCGGGTTTTGCCATGGTCGGTGAACCAGAAGCCACCGTGCCGGTCGAAGACGATGTCGTTGGGGCCGCGCAAGCTGCAACCGTGATCGCCGTCGCGGTACAGCACTTCGACCGCGCCGGTGGCGAGGTCGACGCGCTCGATCCGGCCGCCGCTGTAGTCGTCGGGCTGGCCGTGCGGGGCGAGTAAGCCATCGCGCTCGACGTAGCGGAACCCACCATTGTTGCAGCAATACAGTTTGCCGTCCGGCCCGATCGCCAGCCCGTTCGGGCCGCCACCGGGGGTGGCGACCGTTTCCGTGCGCCCGTCGGGGAGGACACGGGTGATGCGCCCCGCTTCGATCTCGACGACGAGAACGGAGCCGCCGGGCATCGCGACCGGGCCTTCGGGGAAGCGGAGACCCTCCGCGACCGTGGTGAAATCCATCCGCCTCTCTCCCAACCATCTCCTCGCGCCGGGCTTCCAGCAAAGTGGTACTTTGCCGGAGCCGTTGGTAGGGGTCCCGCTTCTTCCCGGGCTGGGCTATGCGCCGGGTGGAGAGCAGACGGAAGCGGAACCTCCGCTTTCGCGGGAGTGACGGAATGGGACTGAGAACCGGCGGCCGTATCCTCGTCGACCAGCTCGTCGCACAAGGCTGCGAGCGCGTCTTCACCGTACCGGGCGAGAGCTTCCTGTCGGTGCTCGACGCGCTCCACGACACGCCCGCGATCGACCTGGTGGTCGGGCGGCAGGAGGGCGGGGTCGCGTTCATGGCCTGCGCGGATGGGGCGCTGACCGGGCGTCCGGGGGTGGCGTTCGTGACGCGCGGGCCGGGCGCGACCAACGCCAGCATCGGCGTCCACGTCGCGCGCCAGGACTCACAGCCGATGATCCTGTTCATCGGCGATGTCGACCGGGGTCATCGCGACCGCGAGGCGTTCCAGGAGATCGACTTTACCGCGATGTTCACGCCGATCGCGAAATGGGCGGCGAGGATCGACGACGCTCGCCGCATTCCGGAATACGTCGCGCGGGCCTATGCGACCGCGATGAACGGGCGACCGGGACCGGTGGTGCTGGCGCTGCCGGAAGACATGCTGCTGGATGAGGTCGAGGCGGCGGATCGGCACGAAATCATGCCAGCATGGAATCGAACCTGGTGGATGGAAGTCGCCGTCGAGATAACCGACGCTTTGCGCAGCGCCTCCTCTCCTGTCGCGATTGTCGGTGGAGCCGACTGGGACGAGGACACCGGTCAATCGCTGGCACTGTGGGCTGAACGCAGCGGCATCCCCGTTGTAACCGCGTTTCGCAGGCAGGGGGCTATTGCAAACGATTGCGCAGTCTACGCCGGCAATTTGGGATACGGACCGAATGTCAAAACCGTCCAGCGCATCCTAAACGCTGATGTGCTTCTCGTCATTGGCGCGCGACTAGGAGAGGCTACTACCAATACATACTCCTTAATTACGCCTGATCATCCGGACCAGTATCTTATTCACGTCCACCCCGACCCCGAGGAGTTGAACAGTGTCTTCCAAGCGGACATCGCGGTTTGCGCGTCCGTGAGCGATTTCTGCGGAAATCTTGAAGAAACGGCCGCACCTTGGCCTGGTCCCCATCCGACCGGCGCTGAAGCCCATGCCGAATATGTCGCCTGGTCCACGCCTAAGCCGCGCGAGGGAGTCGCCCTCGACCTCGGCATGGTCGTTCTCACGATGCGCGAGGCGCTGCCCGCCGATACGGTTATCTGCAACGGCGCAGGCAACTTCTCCGGTTGGTGGCACCGATATTGGCGTTACCAGCCAGGCTGTCAGCTTGCCCCGACCGCAGGCGCGATGGGCTATGGCGTGCCCGCCGCCGTCGCCGCCGCGCTCCGCTATCCCGACCGCGTCGTGGTCGCGGTCGCGGGCGACGGCGACTTCCTGATGAACGGGCAGGAGATCGCCACCGCCGTCCAGCATGGCGCGCGCATCCTCGTCATCGTCGTCGACAATGCCAGCTACGGCACGATCCGCATGCATCAGGAGCGCGCGTTCCCCGGCCGCGTCTCGGGCACGCAGCTCCGAAGCCCCGACTTCGCCGCGCTCGCTCGCGCGTACGGCTGCTGGGCGGAGACGGTCGAGCGCACCGACCAGTTCGCCCCCGCGCTCGCCCGCGCGATGGAACAACCGGGCGTGCGATTGCTCCACTTCAAGACCGACGTGGAGCAGATCACCCCCGTGACCACGCTCAGCGCGATCGCGGCGCGGTGAGGCGGGTGCTGGTCGATGCCGACGCCTGCCCAGTGAAGGAGGAGGTGTACCGGGTCGCGCTGCGCCACAATGTCGCGACGGTGATCGTCAGCAACCAGCGTATCCGCATCCCCGACCACCCGCTGATCACCCGCGCGGTGGTTAACGACGTATTCGATGCCGCCGACGACTGGATCGCGGAGACAGCGGGGACGAAGGACGTGGTGGTGACAGGGGACATCCTGCTCGCGGATCGCTGCCTGAAGCTGGGCGCGGAGGTACTCGCGCATACGGGCAGGCCATTCACGACCAGCTCAATCGGCGCGGCGATCGCGACGCGGGCGATCATGGCGGATTTGCGCGCGGGGGTCGGGGCGACGGGTGGACCCGCGCCGTTCGGCAAGGCGGACCGGTCGCGGTTTCTGTCGGCGTTGGATGGGGCGTTGGTGCGGTTGGGGCGGGGGTAAGGTAAGGGCCGCTCCGGAGGTGTCCGGAGCGGCCCTTATACTATGTTTGTCTAACCAGCGCCGCGGCAAAGCCGTTCCGTCGATCGGGTCGGGTAAGGCGACCCGCCTGCCGCGCTGGCGCGTCTCAACACGAGCTAGGCTCGCGCCGAGCGCGCTGGCGCCTTAAATATCGTCGCCAAGCGCGCCCTTGATCGATCCCTTGACGTCCTGCCCGGTGCCCTTGATCTGCTGAGCCTGACCCTCGGTCGTCGCCTGCTCGTCGTTGGTCGCCTTGCCGAGCGCTTCCTTCGCCTCGCCGGCCAGCTTGTTGCCCGCTGCCGCGACCTTGTCGGTGAGTTCGCCCATGATACGCCTCCGTTACTTCGAGCCGCCAGTCGGCCCGTCGGGGGTGAAACGGGTCAGCGCCAAAGCGGTTCCAACCTAGATCAACCCGGCCAGTGGACGCGCCCTCTTTAGATCAACCCAGCCAGCGGGCTGGACGGGTCGGCGTAGCGCCGGACCCCCATCCGCCCCGCGCGGTAGGCGAGCCGCCCCGCTTCCACGCCCGCGCGCATCGCCCGCGCCATCAGCATCGGGTCCTTGGCCTCCGCGATCGCGGTGTTCATCAGCACGCCGTCGCAGCCCAACTCCATCGCCGCCGCCGCGTCGCTGGCGGTGCCCACCCCCGCGTCGACCAGCACCGGCACGCTCGCGCCCTCGACGATCAGCCGGATCGTGACCCGGTTCTGGATCCCCAGCCCCGATCCGATCGGCGCGCCCAATGGCATGATCGCGACCGCGCCGACATTCTCCAGCCGCTTGGCGGCGATCGGATCGTCAACGCAATAAACCATCGGCTCGAACCCTTCCTTGGCGAGCACCTCCGTCGCGCGCAGTGTTTCGACCATGTCGGGGTACAGCGTCCGCGCCTCGCCCAGCACCTCCAGCTTGACGAGCGTCCACCCGCCCGCCTCGCGCGCCAGCCGGAGCGTGCGGATCGCCGACTCCGCGTCAAAGCAGCCGGCGGTGTTCGGCAGGTAGGTGATGCGCTTGGGGTCGATATAGTCGGTCAGCATCGGCGCGTTGCGGTCGGCGATGTTGACGCGGCGCACCGCGACAGTGACGATTTCCGCGCCCGATGCCTCGACGGCGGCGGCGTTCTGCGCGAAGTCCTTGTACTTGCCCGTTCCGACGATCAGACGCGAGCGAAAGGTACGCCCCGCCACGGTCCAGCTGTCCGCGTCAATGGCGACTTGATGATCGCCGCCGCCGACGAAGTGTACGATCTCGATGTCGTCGCCGTCGTCGACCACGACCTGCGCCAACGTCGAACGCGGCACGACCTCTAAATTGCGCTCCACCGCCACCTTTTCGGGCACCAAGCCGAGTTCGTTGGCGAGTTGCGCGATGGTCATGCCCGCAGCGACGCGCTTGTGCTCGCCGTTGACGGTGATGGAGACGGTGCCGTCGGTGTGGGGCAAGATGACCTCGATATGCTGAACACGCGGTTTGCCCGCGTGCGTACCGGCATATAGGACCCGCCTTCGATCCGCCGCAACCACAAGGCCAGCCGATGCCCGCCACCGTCTTTGTCCTCAACGGCCCCAACCTCAGCCTGCTCGGCACACGGGAGCCGGAGGTCTATGGCCACGACACGCTCGACGACATCGCCGGTCGGCTGGAAGATCGTGCGCGCGACCTCGATCTGCAGATCGACATGCGCCAGTCCAACCATGAAGGTCACCTGATCGACTGGCTGCATGAGGCGCAGGCGACGGCGGCGCGCGCGGTGCTGCTCAACGCGGGAGGTTTCACGCATAATTCGGTCGCGCTTCACGACGCGATCAAGTCGGTGGTCACTCCGGTGATCGAGGTTCATCTGTCCAACCCGCACGCGCGCGACGGCTTTCGCCACGTCAGCCTGGTCGGACAAGCGGCGCGCGGCACCATCGCGGGGTTCGGGGCGTTGTCCTACCTGCTCGCGCTTGAAGCAGCCGCGCGCTTCTGACAGACGCGCCGCAACCAGAGGGGGTTCGTCGTTGACCGACGTTTATGAGAAGGGCGCGCAGGAAGCAGGTGGCGCGATGCAGATCGACGCCGACCTGGTGGGTCAGCTGGCGGAGTTGCTCGACCGCACCGGGCTGACCGAGATCGAGGTCGAGGACGGCCCGCGCAAAATCCGCGTCGCGCGCAAGGCCGCGATCGTCGCCGCGCCCGCGCCGGTGTTCCACGCCGCGCCTGCCCCTGCCGCCGCCCCGCCGCCCAGCGCCCTCGTACCTGCGGAGGTCGGTGCCTCCGCCCCGGCCACGCCCGTCGACGCAGTCAAGTCGCCGATGGTCGGCACCGCCTTCCTTTCCGCCGAGCCGGGCGCGCGGCCGTTTGTCGCCCCGGGCCAGCGGGTCGCGGCGGGCG
>JAABUQ010004652.1_pt1 | contig 23134 bp, 26 predicted proteins | sample 5560001 | NCBI WGS metagenome assembly JAABUQ01 (sample SAMN10711888, study PRJNA513371) | rock metagenome | isolation source: Antarctica rocks | place: Antarctica: Victoria Land, Finger Mt nord | collected 2015-12-18 | reverse complement strand
TTCTCGTCGACGTGCACCTCATCGGCCGGGAGTGATCGACCTTCGGGTCGAGGTCGCGCCGCGCTGGACGTTCGGCCTGCCGCGTCACGGCGGCCTGGACGGACTGCTGCGGGTGCGCGGCGGCGTCGTGCAGCGGCTGCTCCACGTGGACGGTGAGCCCGTCGTCGTCCGCGTGGCCCAGACGGCAGCGGACCGCGTCCTCTTCGGAGCCCAGGCTCAGGGGCGCCGGCCGGCCGAGGAGGGCATAGCGCGGATGCGCCACGCCCTCGGGGTCGACGACGACCTGGGCCCCTTTCATGCGCGCTTCAAGGGCGACCCGCTCCTCGGGCGCGCGCTGCGGGCGATGCCCTGGCTGCGCGTCCGTCGCCGCCCCGAGCCGTTCGAGGCGCTGGCCTGGGCGGTGACCGAGCAGCTCATCGAGTACGTTCGCGCCGCGGCGATCCAGCGGCGGCTCGTGCATGCCCTCGGCTCCCGCTGCGCACGCACGGGGCTGCGCGACGCCCCGGCGCCCGACGCCCTGGCCGCGGTCGCTCCGGCGCGGCTGTGCGGGTGGGACCTCGCCGCGAGCCGGGCGCTCGCGCTGCGCGGCGCCGCGCGGGAGGTCGCCTCGGGGCGCGTGGACCTCCGCGCCGGCGGGACGGCACAGGAACGCGGCTGGCGGCGTCTGCGCACCATCCCGGGCATCGGTCGCTGGACGGTCGAGCAGCTCGCGCTCCACGGCCAGGGGCGCCTCGACCAGCTCCCCGCGGGCGACCTCGGGCTGCTGAAGCTCGTCGGCCGCCTCACGCGCCCCGACCCGCGGGCGATCGCCTCCGAGGAGGAGGTGCGGTCCTTCTTCGCGCCCTACTCGCCGTGGCAGGGGCTCGCCGCGGCGTACGCCTTCGCGGGCGCCGGAGCCGGGCCGGTCGGGCTCGCGGCCTGAGGGCCGCCGGTCGCGCTCAGCCGCCCTGTCCCGCGAGGAACTCGTTGGTCAGCGCGGAGGCGGCGTTGGGGTCGTGGCGCAGGAGGTGGTTGCGGAGCATCCACTGCCCGTAGGCGTTCCACTGGCCGGGGTCCTGGAACCCGAACGGACGGCCCGCCGGCGGGGCGAAGGTGGGCAGGGTGGCGCGCAGGCTCGCCTCCTGCAGCGGCCGAGCGGCCTGCGGGTTGGCCCGGAGGATCGCGTCGAGGGCGGGCTTCGGGTTGCGCCGCAGTGCGACCTCCCCGCGGGCGAGCGCCTGCACGAAGCGGCGGATGCGTCCTCCCTGCCGCTCGGCCTCGTCGCGCCGCGCGACGATCACGAGCTCGTCGTAGGTGGGCACTCCGGCCCGATCGACGTGGATGATCACCGGCTTCTTCCTCTCCTGCTCGAGCTGCACCCCCTCGTAGTTCCAGAAGCCGCCGAGCGTGGCGTCCACCTTCTTCGTGAGCATGGCGGGCACGAGCCCGAAGCCGACGTCGACCTCCCGCACCGAGGCCGGCTTGACCCCGGCGCGGGCGAGGATCGTGCGCAGGTAGGCCGACTGGTAGGGGATGCCCGCGGTGCCGACGCGCTTGCCCGCGAGGTCGGCCGGCCGGTGCACCTTGGCCGAGCCCAGGGCGATGATCGAGGTCAGCGGCCGCTGGACCAGCGCCCCGACGGCCACGAGCGGCACGCCGCGGTCGCGCGCGAGGAGCAGCTCCGGCTCGTAGGAGATCGCCAGGTCGACCTTGCCGGCGGCCAGGAGCTTCAGTGGGGTGGCGGGGTCCGGAGGGGTCTGGATGCGAACGTCGAGCCCGGCGCGGGCGAAGTCCCCGCCGGCCCGGGCGGCGTAGAGGGGAGCGTGGTCGGGGTTGGGGAAGAAGTCGAGCATGACCCGGAGCGGCTCGCGCCCCGCCGGGACCAGGCGGTCGTGCTTGGCTCCGCACGCGCTCAGCGCGAGCACGGCGAGAAGGAGAGAGAGCAGGGTGAGCAGGCGCGGTCTCATGCGGGAAGCCTTTCGGAGGTGCGGTCGGCCCACGGCACCGCTCGGCGCTCGGCGAGCGTGAGGAGGCCGAAGAGGGTGAGGGCGAAGGCGCACAGGAGCACCACCGCGGCGTAGGCCTGCGGAGTCTCGAGCTGGCCGCTCGCGTAGGTGATGAGGTGCCCGAGACCGCCTAGGCCCTCCGTGGCCGAGCCCTGCTCGGCCAGCACTGCCCCGATCACGGAGGTCGCCACCGCGATCCTGGCGCCCGAGAACAGCGCGGGCAGGGCGCTCGGCGCCTCGACGAGGCGGAAGACCCGGCCCCGCGGCGCATCGAGCGTGCGCATGAGCTTCAGCAGCTCAGCGTCCACTCCGCGCAGCGCATCGAGTGTGGTGACGGCCACGGGGAAGAAGCAGATGAGCCCGACGATGACGAGCTTGGGACCGAGGCCGAAGCCGAGCCAGGTGACGAGCAGTGGGGCGATGATCACGATGGGGATGGTCTGGGAGCCGACGAGCAGGGGATAGACGGCGCGGCGGGCGGGCGCCCAGAGGTGGATCACCGCCGCCGAGGCAACTCCGGCGGCCAGGGCGAGGAGGATCCCGAGCATGACCTCGCCGGCGGTGATGGCGAGGTCGTGCCCCAGCAGCGCGCGGTCGCTCCACAGCGACTGCGCCACCGCGTGCGGCGCCGGCAGGACGAGCGGGTCGATCCCTCCCGCGTCGGCGTAGAGCTCCCAGCCGCCGAGGAGCGCGAGCAGGAGCAGGGCGGCGCGCATCAGCCCGCGACCCCCAGCGCGAGGGCGGCGCGCTCGCGCAGCTCGAGCAGCGCGGGGTCTGTCCGCCGGCGCGGACGGGCGGCCTCGACCGGCAGGTCGGCGACCACCCGGCCCGGACGCGGGGACAGGACGAGGACCCGGTCGGCGAGCAGCGCGGCCTCCTCGACGTCGTGGGTCACGAGCACCACTGTGCGCGGCGCCGCCACCAGGGCGTCGGCCAGCCAGGCCTGCATCTGCGCGCGGGTGAGCGCGTCGAGCGAGGCAAAGGGCTCGTCCAACGCGAGCACGGGCTTGCCGGCGAGGAGCGTGCGCAAGAAGGCCACCCGCTGGCGCATCCCGCCCGAGAGCTCGGCGGGGCGCGCACGCTCGAACCCGGCCAGGCCGAAGCGGTCGAACAGGGGGCGCGCCGCCACTCGGGCGGCGTGCGCCGGGGTCCCACGCGCGCGGAGCGCGAGTGCGGCGTTGTCGAGCGCGCTCAGCCAGGGGAGCAGGAGGTCGCGTTGGGGCATGAGAACCGCCGGATCGGCGCGCACGCGCCCGGCGTCGGGGGCCCGCAGCCCGCAGACGAGCTCGAGCAGCGTCGACTTGCCGCAGCCGCTCGGGCCGACGACTCCGATGATCTCTCCCGGCGCGGCGCGCAGCGTGATCCCGGCCAGCGCCGCGACCGCGCCGCCGCGACGCGAGCGGTAGGAGAGCGACGCGGTCTCCACCTCGACTCCGAAGTGCTCGGTGCGGGCCATCGCGTCAGGCGCCGCCACCTCGAGTGTCGTCTCCATCGCTCCCTCCGCGGGCATTACCCCACAGGTTCGAAGGGTCAGCGCCGGGCGGTTGATCCCGAGGGCGCTATCTCAGCCGGCGTGCCCGCCAGCCCCCCTGTTCGTCAGTGCGCGAGATGGTAGCGGGCCCGCCTCGGCGCTAGGACCGCGTGAAGACCGAGCGCACCCGCAGCAGCGCGCGTGGGCGCCCCTTCATGCGCAGCCGGCCGCTGAGCACCGCGCGGCGACCGTCGACTCGCCCCATGGAGATGTCGACCCAGTCCTCCCAGGTGCAGCCGAACGTGACCTCGGGGACACTCGCCCGTCCCGCCACCGCGCGGGTCGCCCCGTTCTCGATGACGATGTGCCACGGGTCGACGTCGCGGAATTCCCACTGCATCGTCAAGGGTCCGGCGCTCTCGTCGACGGTGCGGCGCATCTGGTCGAAGAACGTGGCGAGCACCTCGGGGTCGCGCGAGGGCGGCCCGTGCTTCTCGCCGATGATGCCCGCCTGCAGGAGCCGGATGCCTCGCTCGGCGCGCTCGAGCGGCGTCAGGTCGGTGGGGACCGGCGAGCCGCCGGGGAGGGAGTCGAGCGGCAAGCCGGCCGAGCGCATCTTGGTCTCGAGTGACTGCGCACCCTCGGCGAAGATGTCCTCCAGCGTGAAGTCGAAGACCTCGGTGTAGCTCCGATCGAAGCCGGGCGGGACGAACACCGCGGTGACCCACGGCTGCACCTCGCGCAGGAGCTCGCCGATGGCCGCCGCGCAGTCCGGGTCCTCGTGCTGGAGGTCGGAGATGAGCTTGACCCCGAAGCCGATGTGGCGCTGCTCGTCGGCGGCCACGTGGGCCATCCCCTCCCGGAAGCCGGGCAGGAGCTCGCGCTGCTCGAGGTAGCGCTCGATGAAGTGCTGCCCGGGCTGGGCCATCGTCGCCTCGATGACGACGTGGTAGAGCGCCACCGCGGCGGCGAGCTTGGGCCGCGAGCGGTCGGCGCGGAGCTCGTCGGCCATGCGATCGAGGCGGGCGAAGACCTGACGAAAGCCCCAGGTGAGCTCGGGCCGCGTCGCCTCCAGCGAGCTGGCCACGTCCTCGCCGGCCTCCACGACCTCGCGCATGAAGCGCCCGAAGAAGACCGCGTGGCGGGCCTCGTCGACCTGCTGGGTGGTCAGGAAGTACTTCTGCTCCTCTCGGGGCGCGGCATCGATGTACGGAGAGAGGTTGTCGGCCACGGAGTCCTCGCCGTGGAAGAAGAGCGCGTAGTTCCACAGCGCGGCGCGGCGCTCGATCTCGGAGAAGGTCTCCCGCCAGTGGCGCCGGTCCTCGGTGAAGTCGAGCTCGGAGGCGCGCCAGTTGCCCCGCTCCCAGCGACGGTAGAGGTCCTCGTAGGAGACGGCGTCGAGGGGACTGGCGGGATGCTGGGCGGTGGCGGTCAAGGTGGATCTCCGACGATCGAGTGGTACGTTTGTACCAGATAGTGCGTCGCGACCCGGGCGCTGTCAAGCTCCGGCGTCGATGAGCGGGCAACGAGAGCGGGGCGAGCGCCGCCGGGAGGCGATCCTGCGGGGGACCTTGGCCATTCTCGGTCGTCACGGCACCGAGGCGGTCACCCACCGGGCGGTGGCCCACGAGGCCGGCGTGCCCCTGGCCTCGACCACGTACTACTTCGCCTCCAAAGACGAGCTGCTCGAGCAGGCGCTGCTCCTCGCGGCCCGGGAGGAGCTCGCCCGACTCGAGGCGCTCGTCGCCGAGCTCGAGCGGCGGGAGGCGCCCCCCGAGGAGTGGATCGCCGCTCTGGCCGCCGCGCTGGCCGGCGACCTGGCCCGCGATCCCGCCCGCCAGCTCGCCGCCTTTGAGCTCCTGCTCGAGTCGGCGCGACGGCCGGCGCTGCGTGAGGCGATCGGCGCCTGGAAGGCCGGCTACCACCGCCTGGCCGAGACCGGGCTGCGCGCCAGCGGCTCCGCCGAACCGCCCGAGGGCGCTCGCATCCTCGTGGCCACCCTGCTCGGCCTGGGGCTCGAGCAGCTCTCCACGCCGCACGAGCACTTCGAGCGGGACGTGTTGCGCCCCGCGCTCGAGCGGCTGGTGCGCGGGCTGCTCCGCTCTGGATCCGCCCCCTGAGCGGCCGGAAGTGCGAGCGTGTACCCGATGGGTTCGGTGAACCCGGCCGCCCGCGCGTCAGCGCCCGGCCCCGACGAGCACCTCGACGCCGCGGCTCGGCGTCAGGGTGATGGCCCGGCGCGCGATCCGCTCGGGCCGCGGGTCGCTTGGGAGCAGCCGCGCCCGCGCGACCACGGTGGAGAGCACGGTCTTCATCTCGAAGAGGGCGAAGCTCGCTCCGAGGCAGCGACGCACTCCGCCCCCGAAGGGGATCCAGGTGTAGGTTCCGGCGGGTCGCTCGAGGAAGCGCTCGGGCCGGAAGCGCTCGGGCTCCGGGTAGAGGTCCTCGCGACGGTGCATGAGGTAGATGCACGGCGCGACCGCGACGCCCGCCGGCAGTGCCCAGCCGCCGATCTCCAGCGGCTCGGCGAGCCTGCGCACGACGATGGGCAGCACGGGTCGCAGGCGTAGCGTCTCCTTGATGGCTGCGTCGAGGTAGGCGTCCTCCCCAGCGGCCACCTCGTCGCGCAGGCGGTCGAGCGACTCGGGGTGGCGCAGGAGCCGCTCGAGCGCCCAGGCCAGCGAGGTCGCCGTGGTCTCGTGACCGGCGACGAGCAGGGTCATGAGCTCGTCGCGCAGCTCGTGGTCGCTCATCGCCGCCCCGTCCTCGTGGCGCGCCTGGAGGAGCAGGGAGAGGATGTCGTCGCGCCCGGCCAGCGCCGGGTCCCCCCGCCGGGCGCGGATCTCCTCGAAGAGCAGCGCGTCCACCGGGTCGAGCACGGCACGGAAGTCGCGATTGCGCTCGATCCGGTCGGGGCCCAGAATGGCCATGGCGACCATCTGCCGCCGGCTGGTCGTCCAGTCGAGCATGTGGCGAAGGAGCTCGCGCAGACGATCGAGACGCGACCCCTCCGCGAAGCCGAACACCGCGCGCATGATCACCTCGAGCGTGATCTCCTGCATGCGCGGCCAAAGGGCCACCGGCTCGCCGGACGGCCAGGAGTCGACCTCCCGCTCGGCGACGTCGCGCATGAGCGCGCCGTAGCGCTGCATGCGCTCGCCGTGAAAGGGCGGCAGCATGAGCTTGCGCTGCACCATGTGCGCGGGCTCGTCGAGCAGCAGGACCGACCGCCGGCCCACGAACGGGCGCAGGATCAAGTTCGCCTCGCCGGCGCGCAGGACCTCGGGGTCGCCGGTGAAGACCTGCTTGACCGCCTCGGGGGCGCTGAGCATGACCCAGGTGCCCTCCTGGGCGATGCGCAGCGAGAAGGCGTCGCCGTAGCGCGCGCGGCAGCGCTGCATGAACGCTCCAGGGCGCGCGATCCAGCCGAGGGTCTGGAGCACGCGAGGGTACGGAGGCCCGGGAGGAAGGCTCACGTCCTCGACGTTACCGGACGAGCCGCCGCGCACACCGTCGATCGCCGGGGCGCTCTAGCGTGTGAGCCGACCATGCCCGAGCCCTTGACCCTCCTCCCGCGCGGACCGTTCTCGCTCGCGGCCGCCGCCGGATTCGAGTTCGGCCCGAGCACGGGTCGGCCGGAGCCCGCGCGCGACCTCATGCGCCTCGCCTTCCCGGTGGACGGGTTCCGGGAGCACGCGGGGGTGGTACTGCGCCAGGATCCCGACGGCGCCGTCCACGGCGAGGTCCACGGAGCCGGCGACATCGAGCGGGTGCGCCGCCAGGTCGCGCGGATCCTCTCGCTCGACCACGACGGCGAGGCGTGGGCGGCCGTAGGCGAGCGAGACCCGGTGATGGGCCGCCTACAGGCGGCCCACCGAGGCCTGCGTCCCGTCCTCTTCCACTCGCCCTACGAAGGCGCCGCCTGGTCGATCATCTCCGCCCGCCGGCCGGCGCGGCAGGCGGCGGAGGTGCGTCGGCGGCTCTCCGAAGCGCTGGGCGTGGAGTTCGAGCTCGCGGGCGAGACGCTCGCCGCCTTCCCGCTCCCCGAGCGGCTGCTCGAGGTCGAGCCCGCGCCGGGACTTCCCGAGGAGAAGTGCGAGCGCCTGCGCGGGGTGGCGCGCGCCGCCCTCGAGGGCCGGCTCGACCCCGAGCGCCTGCAGGCGATGGACCCCGAGGAGGCGATGGCCGAGGTCCGCTCCCTGAAGGGGATCGGACCGTTCTACGCCGGCCTCGTCGTCATCCGGGCCACGGGCCTCGCCGACGTGCTCCCGTCGAGGAGCCCAGGTCGCTCCGCGCCGCGGCGCACTTCTACGGCCTCGACGGGCCGCCCGATCCCGAGGCGTTCAGGGCCCTCGCCGAGCCCTGGCGACCGTTCCGCACGTGGGCGGTCGTGCTCCTGCGGGTCGCCGGCGACCGCGCGCGGTGACCGGCTCCCGTTCGCGCGTGCCCGCATGGTCCCCGCGCGGCGTTCCCGCCCTGGCGGGACCGCGCGAGCCGCCGGCGGAGTCGCTGGTGGACACCTCACCCACGCCGGGCGCGAGAACAGGGTCCGGGGTCATGAGGGACCGGCGAAGCAGGAACGGTAGGCCGTCGGCGTTGTCCGAGCGCCCGGCCGAGGTGGGTCCGCTCTGCACCTGCTCGAGCGACTCCTCGGCGGCGATGTGGCCCGGGCCGCTGAGCGCCGCCTCGAACACCGCCGTCTGGACGCAGCGCAGGTCGGTAGGGAAAGGAAAGGCGTTGTGGAGCGTCTCGAAGCGGCCGAGCTAGACACCTGCAGGTGTATGATGGTGTAGCAGTGGCTCGGACGAACATCGACATCGACGCCGAGCTCATCGCGCGCGCCATGCGCGTCCATCGCCTGTCAACCAAGCGCGAGGCGGTCGATCTCGCGCTGCGCCGTCTCGTCGGCGAGCCGATGAGCCGCGAGGAGGCCCTCGCCATGCAGGGTCGAGGCTGGGCCGGGGACCTCGACGAGCTCCGCCGTGCCGACCGCCTCGTCGGCGAGTGATCCTCGCCGACACCTCCGCGTGGGTCGAGTTCCTGCGTGGGACGCGGGGTGCGATCGCAAGGCGCCTGAGCCAGATGATCGCCCACGATGCCCCGCTAGCCACGACCGACGTGGTCGTCATGGAGCTCCTGGCCGGCGCGCGGAGCGCGGCCGACCGCGACGAGCTCCGTCGCCTGCTTCTCCGGTGCACCTTCCTTCCCGTGCGGGGTTCCGCCGACTACGAAGACGCGGCCGAGGTCTTCCGACGCTGCCGGAGCAAGGGCGAGACCGTCCGCAAGCTGACCGACTGCCTCATAGCCGTAGTGGCCATGCGCACCGACGCCGAGCTCCTGCACCGCGACGGCGACTTCGACACGATCGCGCGTCACACCGCGCTGCGCCTCGCCTGAGCCGCGAGCCGCGATTCAGTCAGGCTTTGGGGGTCCCGTCAGCGCCTTGACAAACTCCTCGAGCTGGTCGGTCGTCCAGCACTCGAACGCGGTGCAGTGCTTCTCGTAGGCGGCGATCACCGAGTCGCCGTAGTTCCAGTACAGGCGCGGCTCGGGGTTGAGCCAGAACGTGCGGCCGGCGCGCTGGGCGACGAGGCCGAACAGGTCCTCGCGCGGCGGCCGCCCGTTCGTGCGCGCGTCGCCGAGGACGATGACCGTCGCCCGCGGGTGCAGCTCGTCCTCCACCGAGGTGAGGAACTCGCTCCACACGCGTCCGTAGTCCGTGTAGCCCGAGACGTCGGCCACGCCGGCGTCGCGGCCGATCGCCTCGCTCACCGCCTTGAAGTTGCGCTCGCGGGCGAAGGTCTCGGTGACCTCGGAGATCCGCTCGATGAAGACGAAGGAGCGCATCTTGCGAAACGAGTCGTGCAGCGCGTGCAGCACGGAGAGGAAGAAGACGCTCGCGCTCGTCACGCTCGTGGATACGTCGCAGAGCACGAAGATCTCGGGCCGGCGGGGACGCTGCGGGCGGTACTTGAGCACCACGGGCACGCCGCCGGTCTGGAGCGAGGCGCGCATCGTGCGCCGCACGTCGACGTGGGCGTGACGCTTTCGCCCCCGCTGCTCACGCCCCTGGGTGGCCAGCCGGCGCTTGAGCTGGGCGACCACCCGGTGCACCGCGGCGAGGTCCTGCAGGGGACCGCTCGGCAGTGCCCGGTCGAGCTCTCCGAGCGGCCGGGAGGGAGGCAGGCTCTTCGTGCGCTCGATGAGGTCGCGCTCGAGCTCGCGACGCAGGTGAGACTCGAAGCGGCGCAGGGTCTCGCGCGGCAGGCCCGCCGCCCGCGGATCCCCGGCCGGAAGCTCGGGCTGGGGCTCGGAGCGCAGGCCGAGCGCACGGCGGATCCGCTGCACATCCACGCCGATGACTCCCGAGCCCTCGCCACCGCGCCCGAAGGCCGCGATGGCCAGGCGCGCGAGGTCGCGCATCGCGCCCTCCGAGCCGTCGCGGAGCGCCGCGGCGATCTGCTGGCGCAGGGTGTCGAGGTTGATCTGATCGGCGCCGTCGAGCCCGCCGGCCGCGCCGTCGTCGGCCTCGGTGACCTCGAGGCGCACCGCCTCCGCCTCGGCGGCGCGGAAGAAGAAGCGGTCGAAGACGAGCTCGAAGATCCGGCGGTCGCCCTGGGACTTGGCCAGGGTCGCCGCCAGGGCCTCGCGCACCTCGTGGGCCTCGGTCCAGCCGACCTGCCCGAGCACCGCGAACGCGTCGAGCAGCTCGGCGGTGCCGACGGCCACGCCCTCGCCCCGGAGCTCCTCCGCGAAGCTCAGCAGGCGGGCGTCGAAGCCGCCCGGGCCGGCCTCCGGCAGGGCGCCGTAGGGGCCGCCGGACCGGCGCGGGTGCTCAGCCCGCGCGCGGCGCCCCGAGGGCGGCATCGCTCAGGCTCCCGAGGCGCACACCGACGCGCTCGGCCACGGTGTCGAGGTCGGTGCGGTGCTTGACGATGACGCTCATGGTCGCGCGAAAGACCTCCCCGTCGATGTCATCGGCGCCGAGCAGCAGCAGGGCCCGCGCCCAGTCGATCGACTCGGCGATCGAGGGGGGCTTCTTCAGGTCGAGCTCGCGCACCTGGTGGACGACCTCCACGAGCTTGCGGGCGATCGTCTCTGCGAGCTCGGGCGCGTGCATGCGGACGATCGCGAGCTCGTGGTCGAGCTCGGGGTAGTCGAGCCAGAGGTAGAGGCAGCGCCGCTTGAGGGCTTCGGTGAGCTCGCGGGTGTTGTTCGAGGTGAGCAGGACGATGGGCTGCGTACGGGCCTCGATGAGGCCCAGCTCGGGGATCGAGATCTGGAAGTCGGAGAGCAGCTCGAGCAGCATCGCCTCGAACTCCTGGTCGGTCTTGTCGATCTCGTCGATCAGGAGGACGACCGGCTCCTCGGATGCGATGGCGGTCATGAGCGGGCGGGCGAGCAGGAACTCCTCGCCGAAGATGTCGTCCTGCACCGCGCCCCACCCTGCCCCGTCGGTCTGACCCTCGGCATCGGCTCCGCCGATCGCCGACGGGTGCCCAGTCTGGATCCGCAGGAGCTGCTTGCGGTAGTTCCACTCGTAGAGGGCCTTGGCCTCGTCGAGCCCCTCGTAGCACTGCAGGCGCACGAGGCGACGGTCGAGCAGACGGGACAGGGCCTTGGCCAGCTCGGTCTTGCCCACCCCCGCAGGGCCCTCGACGAGCACGGGCTTGCCGAGCTTGGCCGCGAGGAAGGAGACTAGGGCCGTCGAGGCGCCGGGGAGGTAGCCGACCGAGCGCAGGCCCTCGGTTATCTCCAGCACGGATGCGACCTCTCGCGGCATGGGCGCAGGATCATAGGTGGGTATGGGATGCTCGCTGCGTGCACGCCGCGTTGCGCCTGGCGATCGACGCGCAGATCGCCCCCTTCCTCGTGGTCCTCGTGCTCGGGTTCGTGGTCGGGACGATGGGCCACATCGTCAAGTCGAGGACCACCATCGCGATCGGCATCGCGCTGATCTTCATCGCCACGGTGCTGCTGCCGCTGCTGCTGCTGAGCCACGAGAAGCCCGCCCCGTAGGCTCCCCACCCAACGGCCCGACGAGCGAGAGCGCTAACGCGATGTTCGAGGACTGATCCTGGCGGGAGATCAGCGCCGGCGCCCTCGGGGCGCGCGCTCGTCGCCGAGCTCGTCGGTGAGCTCACCTCGCGGAAGTGGCGGCTCGGAGCCGTGGGGGCGGGTGAGATCGTCGAACGCGGGCGCGGGCGGCTCGGCGTCGAGCGACACGGTGAGCTCGTCCTCGCCTCGACGGGAGGCCCGGGGAGGCCGGCGGCCCATGGGCTCGGTAGCGCGCGTGGGAGGCTCGGGGTCGAATCCCGACGGCGTCCGGACGGCGATCGGCGGCTCGGGCCGGTGGGCGCCGCGCATCCGCGCGCCGGCATAGGCGAGCACGGCGGAGCTCAGCAGCGGGCCGAGGATCCCCCAGGCCAGGCCGACCGTGGTGTTGGGGCCAAAGCCCGGCTTGTCGAAGAAACGCCACACCACGAGGAGGAGCGCCCATCCTCCCGCGACGCTCACCACGGTCCCGTCGCCTCCGGGGAGATGGAAGGCGCGGTGCTCGGCGCGGGCGAAGAGCAGCGCGAGGACGGCGAGGCTGGTGAGCAGCACGGCCGCCTCGACGAAGGTGAAGACGCTGAGGGCGGAGTGGGTCTCGCGCGCGGTGAGGACCTTCGAGGCGCCCGGGAAGTACTTCGTCGAGCTGTACCACGGCAGGATCATGGTCGCGAGCAGGCCGAGCGCCGCCCCGGCGGCCAGGCGCTGCTCGGGGGGCAGCGCCCGCCAGGCGCGCGCGAGCCGGCTCGCGCTCGCGCCGGCCGCGCTCATGCTCGGCTGCGAGCGCCCACCGCGGCGCCCATCCGGTTCTCGAGCGTGCGGGCGTCGCGGTCGGAGACCGCGCGGATCTGCCCCTGGAACGCGAGCGTCCAGTGCTCGGGCGGCCACTTGGCGACGTGCTCGAGCACGCCGGCCAGCTCCTCGGCCGCCACCCACTCCTCCTCCTCGAGCACGAGCTCGGGCTCGCTCGCGAAGCGCCACGGGTACGGATCCACCTTGCCGGGTTTGCCCGGCCAGACCGGCTCGCGGTCCTCGAAAAGCTCGCCGGTGACGCGGACCCGGGCAGCGAAGCGCTTGACGCGCGTCAGATAGAGGACGATCCGGTCGCCGGGTGCGATCTCAAGCGCCCGATTGCGGTTGCGCTCCTTGAGTCCGATCACCGAGAAGCCGCGGTCGCGCGTGGCCGCGTAGTTCTCCGGCGAGCCGGTCAGGATCCACGTGCGCGCGGGCACGCGACCGATGATAGGCGAGCGCCGGTGCTGCTCGCCGGGCTCCGGCGGCGCTCAGAGGACAGGGATGTCCTCCACCTCGACGGGCTCGGCGCGGCGGGCCTCCATGCGCGCGAGATACCAGTCGATGAGCGCCCGCAGGGCGAGGAGGAGCTCGCGCGCCACGGCGACGAGCTGGAGCTGGAGCTCGTGGGGCACGAGCCCGCGCACGACCTCGGCCAGGGTGATGAGGCCGTGGAGGTCGGCGCTCGAGCCAGTCGCGCCTGCGTCGGGCGCCGGCGCCTGCCAGCCCGCCGCGGGCGGTCGTGGGCCAGGAGCCGCGGCGCGGGCGGCTGCGCCGGCGGCCTCGCGCGCCAGGCGCTGAGCAGCCTCCTGCGTGCGCTCGAGCCGTTCGCGCAGCTCCTCCAGGGGGTCGTCGGCGGGAGGGGTCACGCCCCTGCCTTGGCTCCGCGCTGGTCGCCGTGGAAGCTCACCCGCAGCGTGCCCTCGCTGAACGACGCCTCGCCCGGGCGGAAGGAGACGAGCGCGGGCGGGAGCATGATCGTGCGCTTCTGGCCGTCGACCCGGATCACCAGCTCCGAGCCGATCTTCTTGAGCGCGATGTCCGCCTTGCGCGCGAACGGCAAGTCGAGCCGGAGCTGTGCTCGATCCTCCTCGATCGTCAGCTCCTGGGCCAGGGACTCGTGCAGCACGTCGCCCGGCTGGCGACCCTCGAACAGGGCCGCGGCCAGGCGCTCGAGCATCTCGGGGCCGGCGACCTCCTGCCCGAAGAACGGCGCGCAGAGCACGGGCACGGGCGCGAAGGCGGAGGAGACCAGGGCGAGGTGCTCCTGCTGCACCTCTCGCCATGCTCCGAAGTAGTCGCCGACCTCCTCGGGAAAGATCCGGTTGACCACCACGGCGTCGGTCAGGTAGCCGTAGAGGTTCAGGTAGGTGAAGGTACGCATCGCCTCGTGGATGACCATCTTGTCGGGGTTCATCACGAGCCGGACGCTCACGCGCGCGCGATCGCGGAGGATCGCGTGCATGGCGATGAGGTTCTCCGAGAGCCGGCGCACGTCAGCGAAGACGGCCTGACTGGGCACGGGCATGTCGAAGAGCGAGCGCGCCAGCGGTCGGGCGGCCGCGAGGATCTCCTTCTCCCACGGGAAGACCTTCTCGAGCCACCAGCGGGCCACGTCGGGAAAGGACAGCAGCCGCAGCGTCTCGCCGGTGGGCGCGCAGTCGACGATGACCACGTCCCACTCGTCGTCCTCGTGAAGCGCCTTGAGCTGCAGGAGGGAGAAGAGCTCGTCCATCCCCGGCGGCACGGTCAGCTCCTCGGCCGAGACCCGGTCGACGCCGTGCTCCATCAGCAGCTCTCCCAGCCAGCCCTGCACGGCCGACCAGTGGCGCTCCATCTCGGCCTGGGCCTGCACCTCCTGGCCCCACAGGTTCTCCCCGACCGCCGTGGGGGCCGGCCCGAGCTCGGCCTCGAGCGACTCCGAGAGGGAGTGCGCCGGATCGGTCGAGAGGATCAGCGTGCGCTGGCCGGCCGCGGCGCAGCGGAGCGCCGTGCACGCGGCGACGGAGGTCTTGCCCACGCCGCCCTTGCCCGTGTAGAGGATGGTGCGCGGGGTCATCGACCGCGCATAGGGGCGCGCTCCGAGCTCGCCTGCGGGTGCGCGAGGTAGCGCGTGAAGCGCTCGGCGGTGCGGCAGTAGACCGAGGTGCCCGTGCGCGCGCACAGGTTCCGCAGGAAGTCGCGCAGCAGGAGGTGGTAGGAGAGGCTCGAGAGCACCCCCGGCTGATAGAGCGACCACTTCCCGGTGTCGTAGTGCGGGACCTCGCGCCGCGCCTCGCGATCACCGGCCGCGAAGAGGGCGCGCGCGCGGCTTCCCGGGTCGATCCGGGCGACGTCGAAGAGGCCGATGAGCGCCTGGAGGAAGGCGTTCAGCACCCGGACCCGAGGCGCGAAGGAATAGATGAGGTAGTGGCTGCCCACGCGCGTGCGCACGCGCACCCCGGCCGGGGGAGCGGCGTCGAAGAGCCTCATCCCGGCGCGTGCCGCCCTCCCGTAGCGGGCGCTCCCGAGGCGCCGCGAGCCGCGCGCGAGCGCCTGCACCGCGGTGCCCTGGGTGATCGAGCTGGCCCACGGCGGCGCTCCGCCGTCGAAGGCGAAGTACTCCTCCCACGCCAGACCGCCGGCGCGGCGAGCCGCGAGCGGCACGAGCTCGTCGAGGAGCGATCGCTCGCCGCTGTCGTAGCCGCCCTGCGACAGTGCGTTGGCCTTGCCGAAGGAGGCGAGCATCTGGAGCTGGATCCCCTGACCGGGATAGTGCTTCCACACGAGGCGGCTGCCGGCGAACTCGACACGCTCGCCCGGAGCGAGGAGCGGGCCGGAGACCCACCACTGCCGGTTGCGCTGAAGCGTGAGGAGCAGAGGGGCCACGCGCGAGGCGGTGAGCGCTCCGCGCGCGGCGACGAGGCGCACGGCGGCGATGGCGCCGGCGAGCTCGGTGCGCCGGGTGCCGCGCAGGCGGGAGGCGGTGTCGAGCGCCGCGAGGTACGCGCTGCGGGCCTCCGTGTAGCGCGCGGGCGAGATGGCCCGAGCGCGCGCCAGGCGAGCGAGCTCGGAGAGTGGCGTGCGTTGCGGCCGCGCCACGGCCGCCGCCACGGCTTCGGCGCGAGCTCCGGAAGGCCGCCGGGAGCGGACGGACACGAAGTCGGCGCGCGGCACGAACCGATCGTTTCGGCGCGCGGCGTGGGAGCCGTCGAGCACGATGACTGGCGCGGCGGCCGCGGAGGCGGGTAGGAGCGCGGCGAAGAGCGCCGCACCGAGGACGATCCGGCGCACCGGGCGGATGGTACGCTCGATCGCGCCGTCTCGCACCGTCCAAAGGAAGTCTCGCGTGTCCCACCGTCTCGTTCGTCCCTTCCTCGCGCTGCTCGGCTCCGGCCTCCTCGTGCTGGCTCTGGGCGCCTGCGGCAAGAGCCAGGACCCTCAGGCCCTCCTGCGCGAGACGTTCAGCGGCACCCATCGGGCCGACAGCGGCAAGCTGACCTTCGACGCCTCGCTGAAGGGCGGCCAGACGCCGGCCTCCATCCACCTGACGGGGCCCTTCCAGCGGCAGGGCAAGGGCCAGGTGCCGAAGTTCCAGCTCGCCGTCTCGATCGTCGCCCGCGGGCAGACGATCAACGCGGGCGCCACCTCGACGGGCGGGGCGGCCTTCCTGAACTTCATGGGCGGTGACTTCGCCGTGCCGGCCGATCGCTTCGCGCAGTTCCAGCAGCGCTACGCCCAGAGCACCTCATCCTCGGCGCCCTCGCAGAAGACGATCTTCTCGCGGCTGGGCGTCGACCCCGTCAAGTGGCTGCGCGACCCCCAGGTCGTCGGAGACGCGGACGTCAGCGGCGCCTCGACCACCCACATCACCGCGGGAGTCGACCTGAACGCGCTCGTCGACGACCTCGCGAAGATCTTCGGTCGCGCCGGGCAGCTCGGACTCCCGAACACGGGACAGCTCCCCCAGATCACGCCCGCGCAGAAGAGCAAGCTCGTCAGCGCGGTGAGGAACCCGACGGTCGACATCTTCACGGGCAAGGACGACAAGACGCTGCGCCGCTTCGTGATCAACCTGCACCTGCAGCTTCCCGGTGGCCAGCTCGGCCCGAACGGCGCCGATGCCTCGATACTGCTCGAGCTTGCCGACCTGAACAAGCCGCAGACGGTCACGGCGCCGGCCAATCCGCGGCCGCTCAGCGACCTCAGCGGGTCGCTCGGTGGACTCGGCGGCACGCTCGGCGGCGGAGGGAGTGGCGGCGGGGGCGCGTCCCCGAGCACTCCGGGCGGGGGCGGCGGAGGCGGGTCGGGCGCCGCTCCCCCGAACATCCAGCGCTACTCCCGCTGCATCCAGCAGGCCGGCAACGACACCGCCAAGCGTCAGCAGTGCGTCGCCCTGCTCGGCGGGAAGTAGCCCTGCGCGGCGGAGCGGGCGACCTGGGCGGCCACCCGGCCCCCGACGCCTAGCCGGCCTCGCCGCGCGTGCTCGAACGCATCCGCTCATTCCTCCTGAGCGGTGGCGGGTGGCCCTACCTGCTCACGCCGTTCATCCCCGTCGCGGTGACGCTCGATCTCGTGCACGCGCCCGACACGGCGATCTTCGCGTCCTCGGCCCTCGGGGTCGTCCCGACTGCTGCCCTGATGGGCCGGGCCACCGAGGAGCTCGCCGAGCGCTCTGGTCCGGGCATCGGCGGCCTGCTCAACGTGACCTTCGGCAACGCCCCGGAGCTGATCATCGCCCTGTTCGCCTTGGACGCCGGCCTCTACGAGGTGGTCAAGGCCTCTCTGATCGGCTCGATCCTCGGCAACATCCTGCTCGTGCTGGGGGCGGCGATGGCGGTCGGCGGCGCGGGACGGCGCGTGCAGCGCTTCAACCGTGCGGCCGCCTCGTCGCAGTCCTCCATGTTGCTCGTCGCGGCGATGGCGTTCACCCTGCCGGCGATCTACGTGCTGGTGGAGGGCGGATCGCTCCCGGCGCCCGGAGCGGAGGCGGTGCCGTTCGGCGCCAAGGTCGAGCAGCTCTCCTTCGCGCTCGCGGTGGTGCTCGGGCTCACCTACCTCGCCGGTCTCGTCTTCTCGCTGAAGACCCACCGGGAGCTGTTCAACCCGCCGACCGACGAGGAGGAGAGAGGCCACGTGCCGTGGAGCGTGCGCCGCGCCGTGCTGCTGCTCGCCGTCGCGGGTCTCGCGGTGGCGGGGATGTCGGAGATCCTCGTGCACTCCATCTCCGGCGCCGCGCACTCGGCCGGTCTGACGGAGTTCTTCATCGGGGCGGTCGTCGTCGCGGTGGTCGGCAACGCGGCCGAGCACTGGGTCGCCGTGCTCGTGGCGCGCAAGGACAAGATGGACCTCGCGGTGGGGATCGCCATCGGCTCGAGCGCGCAGATCGCGCTGTTCGTCGTCCCGGTGCTGGTGCTGGCCTCCTTCGTACTCGGACCGCGGCCGATGCCGCTCGTGCTCAACGGGTTCGAGCTCGGCGCCGTCCTGCTGGCGGTGCTGATCGCCAACGGAGTGACGAACGAGGGGGAGTCGACCTGGTTCGAGGGAGTGCTGCTGCTCGCCACCTACCTCGTGCTCGCGCTCGCCTTCGCCTTCGCCTGAGGCGGTCAGCCCCTGAGGCTGGCGTAGAGATCGTCGAGCATCGCCGTGCGGTCGGCCGCGCCGAAGTTCTCGGCGAGGTAGCGCTCGGTCTCCTCGCGCGGGGTTCCGTTGAGCACCATGTTGAGCGCTATTAGACGGGCGCTCTCCGAGTCGGCGTCGTCGGCGGCGGGCTCGTGCAGCGCGGGCGCGGGCGCCTCGGCGGCGGGAGCCTCGGAGAGCTCGACGGGCTCGGTGGGATCGTCCTGGGGAAGGGGCGGGGCGGGCGCAGGCTCTGCGGCGCGCTCCCGAGCGGAGCGCTCGTCCTCGGCCAGGGAGCGCTCGAGGGCCTCGAGCTCGGAGCGCAGGCGCCGGCCGCCGCTACGCAGCGAGTCGACGAGGGCGCTCTGCTCGCGCTCGACCTCGTCGAGCTGGCCGAGCAGCCGCGCGCTCGCCGCGCCGACCTGGCCGACGAGCTCCCGCGCCTGCTCGCGCGACTGGCTGCGCGTGCGCTCGGCCTCGAGCCGCGCCTCGCGCCGGACGTCACGGGCCTCGCTCTCCGCCCGGCGCTGGAGCTCGTAGGCGCTGCTCTCGGCGGCCTCGACGATCGAGCGCACCTGCTCGCTGGCCGCAGCGGCGAGGCGCTCGGTGCGCCGGCGCGCGCTGGCCCGGACCGCCTCGACGCCGTCGGCGAGAGCCTCGAGGTGGGCGTCGACCGCGTCGGGCTCGTAGCCGCGGCGCGCGATCGGGAAGTCCCTGCGCTCGATGCTCTGTCGGTCAAGGGCCATGAGAGGGGCCGGCCGGGCGCCGGAGGGCGTCAGGCTAGCGCAGCGCGCAGGTTAAAGCGGCGCGCGCAGGACGCTCTGGCCGGAGTGGAAGTAGCTGGGGACGTGCTGCACGGCGACGTCGAGGAAGTGGTAGCGGGGGAACCGTCGCGGAAGCCGGACGTCGACGGTGCTCGTCGGACGCGGGAGCAGCACGAGAGGCGAGGAATCGAGCACCGAGTTGTAGAGCCAGACGGCGTAGACGGCGGTGCGAGGGAGACGGGCGAGCCCCCGCACGACCAGGTGCAGTCGCGTGGCGCCCCCGACCCGGGACAGAGTCGCGACACCGCTCGCCCGGGGCGACCCGCCGGGAACGGGAAGCAGGCGCAGCGCTCTTGGGGCGCTCGCCGGCGGCGCGCGGCGCGGCACGGCGGAGCCCGGGCCGGGTCCCGCCCGCGCTCGCGGGACCGGGGGCACGGATGGAGTGGTCTTAGGCGCGGAGGTCGACTTGTTCGATCCCATGAGCAGGACGCTGACGAGCAGGACGAGGGCGAGCAGGGAGAGCGCGATGATCATCAGGACGGTCCTCGGCGGGCGCCGCCGGTGCCGTGCGGCCGGGGCGGCGGCGTCCGGCGCTTCGGTGCGTTCCGCCGCGGCGATCGCCCCGGCCTCCTCGCGTGCCGCGCCGGACGCGACCTGGTCAAGACCGCGCCCCGCGAGCTGCTCCACCGCCTCGTGCACCTCCTCCGGCGCGGCGTCGAGCTGGGTGGAGAGGGCGCGGACGAGAGCCTCACGGCGCGTGGCGACGCCCTCGGGCGTAGCGCCGATGAAGTCGGCGATCTGAGCGTCGCTCAGCCCCCGGTGCAGCCAGAGGTTGAGCATCGCCCGGCTGGCCGGGTCGAGCTCGGCGGAGGCGGCGATGAGGCGGCGGGTGGGAATCGGCATGGCTCGAGAACGTAACCGCCACGCGTGCACGGCGTTCTCCGCCATACTCCCAGAGCCATGCGCGCCGCACCACCTTCGTCTCGGTCGCCTCCGCGGTTCTCGTCGTCGCCCTGTGGCCGACCCAGGCGCTCGCCCGCGCCGTCGTGCGCTTCGTGCACGCGGTTCCCGGCGCGGGACAGGCCGAGCTCCAGATCAGCAGCCCGAAGGGCGGCGGCACCTCCGTCGGCCGGGCGGCGTTCGGCGAGGCCACCCCCTACCGCGGCGTGGAGAGCGGGCCGATCGCCTGGCGCCTGGTCGGCGCCGGCCAAGGCAAGGTCCTGGCGACCGGACGGGCGATGCTGCGCGACGGCTCCTACACCGTGGTGGCGCTCACCCAGGGCTCGGGTGCCGCGCTCGCGTTCCTCCGCGATCAGGCCGGCGTGCCCGGGGCGGCCCGCCTGCGACTGGTCCACGGCGCGCCCGAGCTCGGGGCGCCCGACCTGCGCCTCGACGGGCGCATCGTCGCCCGCGGCGTTCGCTTCACCCAGGCCACGCCCTACCTCCTCGTCCGTCCCGGCACGCACTCCGTGGCCGTGACGCCGCCCGGCCACGCGAGCCCGGTGGTGCGCCGCGACGGCATCCGCCTCCTCGCCGGCGAAGCGGCCACCGGCCTCGTCCTCGGCACGAGCGGTCAGCGCACGCGGATCGTGGCGCTCCGGGACGGCGGCTCGCGGGCGAGCTCGCACCGCTTGTCCTCGAGGCGCGCGGCGCCCCGGGCCTCGACGCCCGCGCGCCGTGCCGCCGGTGGCGGCGCGGGGGCGAGGATGGTGACCGTCCGACGGGGGGACTCGCTGTGGAGCATCGCCCAGCGCCGCCTCGGACGCTCGGCCTCCGGCGCCCGGGTCGAGCGTGAGGTCAGGCGCCTGTGGTCGGCCAACTCCCGCCGCATCGGGACGGGCGACCCGAACCTGCTCTTTCCCGGGCAGCGCCTGCGCGTCGGCTGAGCGCCCACGCGGGCTCTACTCCCGGCCGACCTCCTGGTCGTCGGCCTCGTGCTCGTCTTCGTGCTCGTCGCCGTCGTCGGTGATGGAGTTCGCTCCCCCCGGGTGATACCGGACCTGGAAGCGCTCGATCAGCTCGTCCCGAGCGTGCTCGTCGACCGGCGACTCGTCGGAGATCAGGACCCAGTCCGAGCCCTCGAACTCCTCCATGTTGAAGATCTCGGAGTCGACGTCGGGGGAGTCGTCCACGACGACCACCACCTCGGTCTGGGGGTTGAAGTAGGTGCCGGGGCGGTTGACGAGCTCCTCGAGCTCGAACGTGCGGGGATCGGCCATCGCCGCGGAGAGTAGATGAACTCGGTCATCGAGATCATCCCGGCTCGGGCTCCGATACGTCGGCGATCTGCCTCTCGACCTCGGCCTCGACGTCGAGCGGCGCCTGCCCGCGTCGCTCGCGCCGCTGGTTGCGGGCGATCACGAGCTCGCGAATCTCCGCTCGCAGTCCGGCGTCGATCGACGGGCGCGTGAGGCGGCGCAACTCGTCGTCGACGGGGAGCGCCGGCTGGCCGCGCCGTACCCGGCGCTCGTTCTGGGCTTGGAGCATCTGCCGGATGTCCTCATCGCGCTCGCGCGCCCCGGCGGCCGAGGCAGGGGCGGGGTCGGGCGGCGGCGCGTCGCGCTCGTCGCGCAGGCCACCGCGCCCGATCTGGTCGTAGAGGCGGTCGCGGCCGACGAGGGTGATGAGGGCGACCACCACGCCGACGCCGACCACCGCGAAGACAACGATCCCGAAGGCGTCCTGCACGCCTTACAGTGTGCCCGATGGCCCTGCCCCGCTGGCGCCGGCTGCGCCGCAAGACGTTCGCGCCCAACCGGCCGCTGCTCTGGCCCGAGCAGATCCCCCTCGCCGCCGTGACCCTTCTCGTGCTCGCTGGGTCGATCGCCCTCGTGGTGATCGTCTTCGCGCGCTGAGCGCCTCGGCACCCGTCAGATCACGTCCCCTCCGGGCGTTCGTTGTGCAGCTCGCAGGGCTCCGGTACCCTGTAGCAACCGAACATTGACTGACTAGTCAATCTACTTACGCGCGTCCTGGCCCTCCGCCCCGCGCCCGACTCAGGAGTCACGAAACCGTGGTCGATTTCACGCTCACCGACGAGCAGAAGAACCTGCGCGAGCTCGCGCACGACTTCGCCGAGAGGGAGATCCGTCCCGTCGCCTGGGAGTACGACAAGGACGGCACCTGGCCTCAGGACATCATCCAGAAGGCGTGGGAGGTGGGGCTGATGAACACCCACATCCCCGAGGAGTACGGCGGCCCGGGCGTCGGCTACCTCGACGGCTGCCTGATCGAGGAGGAGCTCTCGTGGGGCTGCTCGGGAATCCAGACCTCCGTGGGCTGCAACGGCCTGGCCACCGCTCCGGTGATGCTCGCCGGCTCGGAGGAGATCAAGAGGGAGTACCTCGGCCGCCTCACCGAGGAGCCGCTGCTGGCCTCCTTCTGCCTGACCGAGCCCGACGCGGGCTCCGACGTATCGGGCATGCGCACGACCGCCGTCAAGAAGGGCGACAAGTACGTCATCAACGGCTCCAAGTGCTTCATCACCAACGGCGGCTACGCCAACTGGTACACGGTCTACGCCAAGACCGACAAGGAGGCCGGCCACCGCGGGATCTCCTGCTTCGTGGTCCCGCGCGACGCGGGCGTGGTGGTGGACAAGAAGGAGGACAAGATGGGCCAGCGGGCGTCGAACACCGCGACCATCTCCTTCAACGACGTCGAGGTGCCGGCCAGCCACCTCGTCGGCGAGGAGAACAAGGGCTTCAAGGTCGCGATGATGACCCTCGACCGCACGCGTCCGGGCGTGGCGGCCATGGCCACGGGCATCGCCCGCGCGGCGTTCGAGTTCGCCACTGAGTACTCCAAGGAGCGCGTGCAGTTCGGCGTGCCGATCGCGATGCACCAGGCGATCCAGTTCATCATCGCCGACATGGCCACCGACGTGGAGGCCAGCCGCCTGCTCACCTGGCAGTCGGCCGTGCTGCTCGACCAGGGCAAGCGCAACACGATCCAGTCCTCGCACGCCAAGCGCTTCGCCGCCGACGCGGCGATGAAGATCGCCACGGACGCCGTGCAGGTCTACGGCGGTTACGGCTTCATCAAGGAGTACCCGGTCGAGAAGCTCATGCGCGACGCGAAGATCATGCAGCTCTACGAGGGCACGGCGCAGATCCAGCGCCTCGTCATCGCGCGCGAGACGCTCCTGCCGCGCCGCGCGGAGGAGCCGGCCGCCGCGACCGTTTAGCGCCTGCCCGTCCTCACCGCCCGACCGAAGGGACCGCCGCCGTGCGGTCCCTTCGTCGTTCTGAGCCCGCGAGCGGCGAGCGAACGTCCACGCACCGGTACCCGAGCGGCAGTGGATGAACGTTCGCTTCTAGAGTGAGGCGATGCCCGATCCCGGTCCTCTCGCCGTCGGCAGCTTCAGCGGCGGGCGCTTCATGCGCTTCGGCGAGGCGCTGGACGACGACCGTCTCGCCGCTCTCCTGCGACCCGACGAGCAGATCCGGACGGTGCTGAGCGCCGACACCTAC
>JAABUQ010004651.1_pt1 | contig 23144 bp, 33 predicted proteins | sample 5560001 | NCBI WGS metagenome assembly JAABUQ01 (sample SAMN10711888, study PRJNA513371) | rock metagenome | isolation source: Antarctica rocks | place: Antarctica: Victoria Land, Finger Mt nord | collected 2015-12-18 | reverse complement strand
TGAGCAGCTGGCGGCAGACGGGCATGCGCGCGACGTCGAACACGTGCAGGAAGCCGCACGTGTCGCCCTTCATGCACAGGCCCTTGAGCCAGTAGGTGCACACCGTCTGCGCCGCCCCGCGGCCGCGCTCTGTCAGCGCCCCCGCGCCGCCGGGCGTGTTTGTCACTCGCAGCATGCGCTCACAGTCGGCTGACACAAACACAGCCATGGCCAACTGAAGCTGGAGCTTGCGGCCCGAGCCTGCGCGCCCTGCGCAGGCAAGCGCGAGGCGCGCAGCGGCCAATAGCCTTAAGCGAGTGAGTGTTTGCCGTGCGCGCACCTGGCGGTAGTTCTTTTTGTAGTTGCCTACGCTCTGGCCTATGTTGGCGCCCGGCGGGATGTGCGGCGGCGGGCCGCCCGGCCGCGGGCCGCCCTGCGCAGAGGCCCCAGTCACAGCATCTGCACAAGAGAATACACCACGCCTCCGCGCCACCTTTACACAAGGCAGAAGCCCAAGCGCGCAACAGCAAACGAGGCTCTTGCGCTTTGCATATGTTCAGGCACAGAAGTAGCAAGCGACGGGACCACACAGTCTCCACCATGTCGCAGCTCAATCAGCACGCGCAAAGACAGCGCACCTCACGCAATAGAAGCAGGAGGGTACGCTGGAAAGCGGCCTCAAAGCGTGGACGACATACGTCCGTCAAGCCAAGGTAAGCGAAGGTCAGCGGCGTGCGTACGCACCGGCGCGCCGGGCCCGGCATGCGCGCTTGCCGCGGCGGCCTGCTGCTGCTGCAGGTCCTGCTCAAAGTCGAAGTCCAAGTCGTCGTCCTCCATCGCGTGCGCCGCGACTGGCGCAGCTCGCCGCAGCCGCTGGCCAAGAGGGCCGCTGGCGAGAGGGCCGCTGGCCGGCAGGCCGCCCAGGCTCTGTCTTGCGACCAACCTCCACCAAAGCGGGGTAAGCTGGCAGACTTTCTTGGGCTAGTGCTAGAAGCTCAAGCGCGCGGGTCTCTCACAATCAACAACTTTGTCCGTGCAAGATAGTAGCAAGGAGTTATGAGCACTCCACCAGCCTACTTTTCGAGCCTGCTTTTCATAGGAGACAAGCATTACGAGATTGTATTACAGCGCAATAGACTCTGTTAATTCAACAGTGTTGAAGAGCTGAGCTGAGCAACTGGTTGCTCCACTTTCCCCACTTCCAAATGCAGCGTCAAGCAGGCTGCAGCAGCTCTTGAGCGCAATGTGCTCACTAGCGAGCCTGCCGGCCAGAGCTGCTGCCCAGGCCAGGGCAGTTGAGGCGTTTTCCCCTACGCTGGCAGCTGATGCTACCAGCCCTGTGTATGTACGCGACCTGGTGGAGCCTGTTGTATCAGGTCTGTTCGACATATTGATGGCGCCAGAGCTCATGGTGGCTGCGCTTGGGGGGGCGAAGAGCATCACTTTGCGCGACGCTAGGCGCTTCTATGCAGACACGTGCTTCAAGGTGCCGGTCAGCATAATCAGACGCCTGGTGTGGCGCGACTTGGTCAGAGGGTCGGCGGGCTATGCGACAGCGGGCAGCGGCACGCAGCGCACCATGTTGCAGTCTGTGACTATACCTGTGCGGGGGCTCTTCGTATTGCTCGCCTGCCCGTTCTACGTGAAAGGCGAGGCGGACTTTGGGACGGCGGTGCGTGAAGCCGCACAAAGGTGAGCTTGGCGGGCGCAAGCGCACTCGTCTCTGGCCTGATGCGCCTGCTGATGTCAAGTGCTACACTGGCCGCACCTTGTCTCATTGACGCACAACTGTGCGTTTACAGGTATGCAGAGTACGACATATATGGTCTGGCTGCAAGCCTGGCCACGTCGTGGGCGGTGTTGGCGCGGAGCAGCCCGGACGAGACCCAGGGCTCCTTTGTGTGTGATGTGCTGCACATTTGTGCGGGCGCACTGCAAAAGGTGCGCCCTCACGCGCACGCCCTTCGGCAAGCCATTCTGCGCAGGCCGCACCATAACAGGCTGCGCTCTGCGCAGATGGTTGCGCTGTGGTGCCAGGCGGACGAGTCTGAAGCGTGGGGCGAGGCCGCCACGCCCCGCTCTGCCGTCCTATCGCAGTACTACACGGGCCTTTCAACGGTGCTCGTCCGGCTGTGCAACACTCCGAAGCTGTTTGGCGTGCCTACAGACCCGGCGGTAGCAGTACGCTGCGCCATCGATCATGACATCTCCAATTGCACTCGCTGCAAATGGGTGCGGGTTGTCGAGCGCCCCTGCTGCAGCCGCCCTTGCATCAAGCGCCTGACGGACCTGTCCTGCCTGCCGCAGCACCTGCACGCGGCTGGGGTGCTGTGCGACAAGCTGCGCCTGGCCGGCGCGGCGCCGGACGCTGCATACCTGGCGGCCTTCTGCAGCGCCCCTGGGACCAGCCTCCTGCTTCACGTCCTGGAGCAGGCGCTGGCCGTGAGCTGCGCTGCGGAGGCGCAGCCGCCAGCAAGTGAGACAGGGTCTGCGTCCGCCGGCCAGGAGACGCACCCTGATGCGCGCGGCCGCTGGGAGCTAGTCCACCGTAACGCATGCGACGCGTGGTGCACCGCTCTGGACAGCATAGACCATGCGATGCTCGCGTACTCTGCGCTGCTTGACAGCGACGCAGAGCCGCCCGTCCCAGCGGTGGAGCAGCGGTGGCTGGCCATGCTGGTCGACCGCATCACCCCGCTGCTGCTGCGCTGCCTGCAGATGTGGAAAGGCGGTGCGCCGCGCCAACCACTCACCCGCGTTCTGCGCACCTGGCTGCTCTGACCGCTCCTGGTTGTGTCCTCCTGTACCGCCTGGTCTGCTCTGTAGGAGCGCTGGGCCAACGCGGCTTGCAGGCGCATTTGCCGTGCATCCTGTCTCAGAGCTGCAGATGCTGCTGGCTGATGCGCGCGCAGCCATGCGCGTGCAGCGCGTCAGCGTGCCTGCATGCCTCACCCAGTGTCATGGCCAGGAGCGGGTCGGTGGGCGGGCGGCATGTCGAAACAGACCCCTGTCAGCGCGACGCCTCGCAGCCGGTCAATCAGCTCCGCTCTTGCTGCAGGCCGGAGGCGCACGCTGGACGACATTGCCTGCCGAAGCGGCATAATGCTGGGCAAGCTGCTGCAGTGCGATCCGGTCGCCCAGCGCATGCGCGGCAGCGCGCGCGTCCGCGGCATGCGCTACCTGTACACCGTGCTGCATTGGTCTCGCAGCGCCGCGAGGAGCTGGTGCGCTCGGCGCAAAGCGCGGGTGCCCACTGACAGGGCTCGCGCGCGGCGGTGCAGCTGATCGCACATGCGCTGGAGGCCAGCACAGGCTGCACCGCGGCACGCCGCCATGCATGCACGGACGACTGACGCAACAACTCATGTGTCCTGGATGTTTATAATCTGTCACTGTGACCGCTGTGGTGCAGCGCCTGTGGGTTTGGACAGGCGCGACCAGGATGCTTGCCATATATGAGCCATTCACGACGCAACAGCGTCCAATGCTGAGCCAGTTGGCCGTCCAGGTCACAGCAATAGGCCGCAGCCTGTTTCTGTTGGCACCCGCATGCGACATGACGTCTGCTTGGCGCAGGGCGTGCGCGAGGCGAGCGGGCGCGCCGATGCATCGCCAGGCCGCATCAGTGCGCGTGCGCTGCAGCTCACGTTTGAGGGCATCGCCTGCTGCCAGCCGCCCTGGGCTCTGCTGGTGCGACCTCGGCCCATGCCGCGACGCTCGCAAGCTCGAGGCGCATGCCCTCCGCTGCCGGCATGGCTGCCAGGCCGCACAGGCTCGCCAGGCGCTGCGTGCAGCGCTGCATCACGGGGCGTGTGCAAGAGCAGGCAGGCTGCCGCGTGCCGTGTGCCGTTAGGCGCGCGGCGGTGGTCGGGCTGTGGTGCAGCAGCCGCAGCTCACTCCGTTGCTCGCGCAGCTTGATGCGGAGGCGCTTTGCGAGGAGGTAGAGAAACGCGAGGGCTTGCTTGCCATCGCGCTGCCGGCCATGGAGGCGGCGCTGAGGCGCGCGCCGGACGTTCTGGTCAACGCAGACAGCGCCGATGTATCCGTGGTCGGCGTGCGCCCCCGGCCCGGGCTCCCTTTCCGGAGCCCTGGCGGCCACGCGGGTCCCCTGCCTATGCAGCAGCGCGGCGGCTGGCGCTCTGGCGATGTGTTGATGCAGTGGCACCAGGCGCGGCGCGCGTACCTGTGCAGGCCACAGAGCAGGAGCCTGATTGGCGCAGCCGCCAGCGCGCAGGCAGTGGAGCACGCGGCGCGGATGCTTCAGGCGGCGGGCGCGAGCGAGAGCGCTGTGCCGGCCGCAAAGGCGCTGCTCACAACGCTGGCCAAGCTGTTCGCGGCGCCGCGCGCGCCCTGCGCCTTCCACACAGAGCTCCAGGTGAGAGGGCGGGGGCGGCGACGGCCGCAGCGCCCCGGCGCAGCGCGCTGCGAAGCACTCTACTGCGACAGCCCTCCGAGCGCCTGCCCATGACCACGCACTGCGCGGGGCCTCAGGACGCCTTCATAACGTACGTCTCGCACCTGCTGCGCCCGACCGTGCTCCTGCGGCCCAATTGCGGCGCCCTGCCGGCAGAGCTGCTACCATATGCGGCGGCGCAGCTGCTGCCCCTACTGCTTCTGTCGCCTGAGCGCGTGCGCACGATGGACCTCACACGCATTGGCGTGCATGTCGGCACCAACGCAGTGTCGCTCATCTTTCGAGACAGGGTGGTGCGCCCGCGGCTGCCCGCTCTGCGGCCATCTCAAAATAAACGGCTGCGCTGCGCGCCGTGCCGCGGGGTGACGCGCGCGCGCGCCCCTGCGGGACGCAGGCCGACATCGCGGAGCTCGTGGCAGGCGACAGGCACGCAGGGTGCAGAGCGGTCGCGCTGGCGTGCCCGGGCCTGGTGCCGTTCGTCGCGGCGGCGCTGCACAAGCTGGTCGAGCACCGTGCGCGCATCCCTGGCCGGGTGCATGCAGGGCGCGTCAGGTGTGGCCGGGGGCGTTGTGCGCTGTGGCAGCGGCCGAGGGTGGCACGCTGGCCAACGGCCGCGGTGTGTATGCCTGCGGCCTCAGCCTCTGCAGATGCTTCCTCCCATGCGGGGCGTGCATGGATAGGGAGCTCGCACCGAGCTGATCCAACTATGTGGGGTGTGCCTGGCTCCATGCGCCTGCGCACCAGCAGCGCAAGCAGCGTCGTGCAGACGTGAAGCGCGGACCTGCGCGAGCGCGCAGGCGAGCCGCCGCCAGGCGCGCACGCCGCGGGCGGCGGAGCGGCCGGTGAGGACGGCGCAGGCGGCTGCGCGCTGCACGCGGAGTGGGCCGCACAGGCGGAGAAGGAGGTTACGGCCGTGCTGGCCAGCGTCGCCGAGCTGGTCGGCGCGTCGCGCGCGCTGGCCGGCGCGCTCGTGCGCGCCGGCGCGGTGGGCGCCGCGACATGCCTGGCGCGGCGCTACGCGGGCGCGCTCGCGGCGGCCGAGCGCGACGGGCGCGCGGCCGGCGCGCTGAGCGGCGTGCGCGAGGTGCTGCGCGCCGCCGGGCGGCAGCTGCCGGAGGTGCGCGCGCGTGCTCGCGGCCCGCCTGTCTTGCGGGCAGCGCCGCGGTGATGACGCCGCGCGGCGGCTGCGCAGGCGGCCGCGCTGCTGCAGGAGCTTGGCATCGACGACGGGGGCTCCAGCGTGCGCGCCCGTTGCGGCCACCGCATGCTCCGATCCAACTGCGCTCTCCTGCACATGCAAGCATGCACGGCTGTTGCCTGCACAGGCGGAGGCCGGGAGCGGGGCGACGAGCGCCGCCGCAGCCGCGGAACCAGACGTGCGCCCTCGCCGGCCTGGGCAGCTGTCCCTGCTCATGCCTCCCGCAATGTGATCGTAGGGTGGCGCACAGGGTGCGCGCCCTGCACGCACGCGAGCGGTCTCAGAAGCGCGCCCCCGCCGCCTGTGCAGGCCGCCGCCGCGAGCCGGGGAGCGAGCGATGCGGCGCTGCCGCAGGCAGCAGCCCCGCTCCACCTGGACGCCGCTGCGGCCGCCGTCGCGCGGTTTGAGGCGGAGGTCGCGCCGCGCATCGCGGCGGAGCTCCTGTCGGAGGCCAGCCTGGAGGACCTGCGCCTGCAGGCGCCCGCGCTGCGCCCCGTGGGCTGCTGGTGCACGGGGTGCGAGCCGCTCCCGCGCCGCGCGCCGGCTCAGGACCGAGCACCAGCCCTGGCCGGCGCTAGCGGGGCACCTGCTGTGCCTGAAGCCCTGGCATGCCGCGCCCATGCAGGTGCCCCGACCTGTCCGGCGCGACGGAGGCGGGCCTGCGGCTGCGGCTGTGCTCCGGCTGCGGCACCGCGCGCTACTGCTCCCCGGCATGCCAGAAGGCGGCCTGGCGCGCGGGCCACAAAGACGCGTGCCGGCGCCTGCAAGCGCCGCCGCAGGGGTAGAGCATGCCACCGCGACCGTAAGGACGGGGCGATGGAGGGGGGTGCAGGTGGAGATGCGGGACCGTCTTGGGTAGGGGTGGGGCACCGTGCGACAGGCGGCCAGTGCCCGGCTCCGTAGCTGGCAGGCTCATGCACGCGCAGGATGGGTGTATGCTTGTCCTCGTCCCAGTCGGCGGCTATGCACTGCGTGCCAGTGATCAGGAGCGCAGCAGTTCGTTCGGGTGCGAGGGGGGCGCCTCTGGTGCATGCTCCAACACCTTCGGGCTTCCTTTACATGTCAAGAACCCTCATGTTGTATAGAATTTATACTATAAATAGATGTGTTGAATACTTGAGCTTGTGCACGGTCAGAGTGCGTGATGGCCGGTGCGCCCTTGCGCCGCAAAGGCGCACGCAAGGTCTCGCCCAGACGGCTGTCTGCACATGATCATCACTGCAATGCAGCGAGCGGACAGGTTCGAGTGCAGAGAATGAACAAGACATCCGTGTGTGAGTACAGTCCTGGTATGAATGAGTGAATGAATTACAACCGTATGTCAGCCAAAGTTGGCCGCTTACGGCCGCAGCCCTACGGGCTGCGCAGCGCTGGCTCGCCTGGCTCGCCTGGCTCGCCCAAGACTTGCTTCAAGCTCTGGGGCCCTGTGTGTTGCCCCTACCTGCTGTAATGCAATCTTATAATGGCAGTCATAGGGGTAGGGTTGGCATCCTGCTCGTGCCGCAGCCCAGCGCAGACACTGCCGCACTTCCCTGGTTCTCTGCGGGGCGCTGGCACGTGACGTGCGCTCTGTCCTGGAGGCAGTCGCCTGAGGGCGAGCCAGACCTGCCTGTAGGTCGCAACGCTGGACACGCGCATGTTGAGCGTGCACGAGTCAACTGAAGCCATGGCATGCACGCATGCAGCCCATGCGATGCGCATGCGCATACCAAAATGACTGTCCGGATCCACACAGGCCCCAGAGCTTGACGCGAGCAAGTCAGTTGCGAGAGTCAGGACTGCATACACAGATCATGCATTGGTCTGCAGTCGAGCCTGTCCGCTCGCTGCATTGCACAAGTGATAATTATGTGCAGACAACCGTCAGGGCAAAGACCCTTGCGAGCGCCTTTGAGGCGCAAGGGCGCATGGCCACGCTCGTGCAATGCATAGGCTCAAGCAATGAATAACTCTGTTGATACAACATGAGGCGCCACGGCACGCGAAGCAAGCCCAAAACTGACGGAGCACGCACCAGAACTGACGGAGCACGCACCAGGCGCGCCCCACCTCGCCCTCAAGATGAGCTGCTGCGCTCCTGGTCACTGCACGCATAGCATGGCCTCCAATGGACACTAGGACAGGCATCCACACATCCTGCGCAGTGCACAAGCCTGCATGCCATGCAGCTGGGCAGTGCCACTGGCCGCCATTCGCGCAATACCCCTACCCTATTCAGGACGGTCCCGCATCCCCCACCTGCAGCCCCCTCCATCACCACAATGCTTCGGTCGCGGTGGCATGGTCTACCCCTGCGGCGGCGCAGGCGCTTGCAGGCGCCGGCACGCGAGTCTGTGGCCCGCTCGCCAGGCCGCCCTCTGGCACGCCGGCGAGCAGTAGCGCGCGGTGCTGCAGCCGGAGCACAGCCGCAGCTGCAGGCCCGCCTCCGTCGCGCCGGACAGGTCGGGGCACCTGCGCGGGCGCGGCGCGCCAGCGCGCCAGGGCTTCAGGCACAGCACGCGCCCCGTCAGCATCGCTGAGGACCGGTGCTCGGCTCTGAGCCGGCGTGCGGCGCGGGAGCGGCGCGCACCCCGTGCACCAGCAACCCACGGGGCGCAGCGCGGGCGTCTGCAGGCGCAGGTCCTCCAGGCTGGCCTCCGACAGGGGCTCCGCCGCAATGCGCGGCGCGACCTCCGCCTCGAACCGCGCGACGCCAATTGCAACGGTTTGCAGGTGGAGGCGGTCTGCTGCCTGTAGCAGCGCCGCAATATGCGCTCCCCGGCTCGCGTCGGCGGCCTGCGCAGGCAGCGGGAGCGCACTCCTGAGGCCGTCAGCGTGCATGCAGGGCGCGCACAGCGCGCCCCAGCATCATGGGAGGCACGAGCAGGGGCCTGCGAGGCCCTACATCTGCTTCTGCGGCCGCGGCGTCAACATCTGCTCCCGGCCTCGGCCTGTGCAGGTGAAAGCCGTGCGTGCTTGCATGTGCAGGGGAGCATGAACGGTCCGCGAGCATGCGGTGCCCGCGAACGGCACGCACGCTGGAGCACCTGTCGTCAATGGCCAGCCCATGCAGCAGCGCGGTCGCCTGCGCAGCGCCCGTGCGGCGTCACCACTGCAGCGCTGTCACAGAGCAGCTTGACATCGCGGGGTCCGTAAAATCCAGCTGAGGAGGCTGGTCTTGCCGCGCGCGTTCATGAAACAGACAGGCCGCGAGCGCGCGCGCGCGCCTCCGGCAGCTGCCGCCCGGCGGCGCGCAGCACCTCGCGCACGCCGCGCAGCGCGCAGGTCGCGTGCGCCTCGCGCTCGGCCGCCGCGTGGGCGCCCGCAAAGCGCCGCGCCAGGCGCGCCGCGGCGCCCAGCGCGCCGGCGCGCGCGAGCGCGCCGGCCAGCACACGCGTCGCGCCGACCAGCTTGGCGACGCTGGCCAGCACGCTTGTTATCTCTGTTTCCGACTGTGGTGCCCACCCCGCGTACAGCGCGCTGCCGCCTTCGCCGCCTTCGCCGTCCTCGCCGATAGCTCCGCCGCCTGCGGCGCGCGCGCCTGGCGGCGGCCCGCCTGAGCGCTTGCAGGGTTTGCGCTCCACGTCTGCACGACGCTGCTCGCACTGCTAGCGCACAAGGGCCCCCGCCATCCTGCATGCAGTGCATGCCACGCATAGGGTTAAGGTGGGGTGCCCTATGTGCCATGCTCCCCGCCAGGGCATGCGCGCACAGTGCTCGGCCAGCTCGCACAGCGCCGCCGCGACGAAGGGCACCAGGCCCGGGCACGCCAGCGCGACCGCTCTGCACGCCGCGGGTGTGTCGCCTGCCACGAGCTCCGCGATGTCGGCCTGCGTCCCGCAAGGACGCGCGCGCGCGTCACCCCGCGGCGCGATGCGCAGCATCGCCCTTATTCTGAAAAGGGCCGCAGAGCAGGCAGTTGCGGGCGCACCAGTCTGTCACGAAGGACAACCGACACCACGTTGGTGCCGCTGAGCGAGCCGAGGCCTGAGAGGTCCAGCGTGCGCACGCGCTCAGGCGACAGCAGCAGCAGGGGCAGCAGCTGCGCCGCCGCGTATGGCAGCAGCTCCGCCGGCAGGGCGGCGCCGCTGCGCCGCAGGAGCATGGTCGGGCGCAGCAGGTGCGAAGCGTGCATTGTGAAGGCAACCTGCCGGCCCCGCGCAGTGCGTGGTCATGGGCAGGCGCTCGTAGGGGCTGTCGCAGCAGAGTGCTTCGCGGCGCGCTGCGCCGGGGCGCTGCGGCGGTCGCCGCCCGCCTTCTCACCTGGAGCTCTGTGTGGAAGGCGCAGGGCGCGCGCGGCGCCGCGAACAGCTTGGCCAGCGTCGTGAGCAGCGCCTTTGCGGCCGGCTGAGCGCTCTCGCTCGCGCCCGCCGCCTGAAGCACCCGCGCCGCGTGCTCCACTGCCTGCGCGCTGGCGGCTGCGCCAATCAGGCTCCTGCGCTGTGGCCTGCACAGGTGCGCGCGCCGCGCCTGGTGCCACTGCATCATTACATCGCCAGAGCGCCAGCCGCCGCGCTACTATATGGGCAGAGGACCTGCAAGGCCGCCAGGGCTCCGAATAGGGAGCCCGGCCGGGGGCGCACGCCAATCACGGACTCATCGGCGCTTTCCGCGTCGGTCAGGACGTCCGGCGCGCGCCTCAGCGCCGCCTCCATGGCCGGCAGCGCAATGGCAAGCAGGCCCTCGCATTTCTCTGCCTCCTCGATGGGGGCCTCCTCCGCGTCAAGCTGCGTGAGCAGCGGAGTGAGCTGCGGCTGCTGCACCACAGCCCAACAGACCACCGCCGCGCGCCTGCCGGCAAACGGCACGCAGCAGCCTGCCTGCTGTTGCACACGCCCCGCAATGCCGCGCTGCACGCAGCGCCTAGCGAGCCTGTGCGGCCTGGCAGCCATGCCGGCAGCAGAGGGCATGCGCCTCGAGCTTGCGAGCGTCGCGGCATGGGCCCGAGGTCGCACCAGCAGCGCCCAGGGCGGCTGGCAGCAGGCGATGCCCTTGAACGTGAGCTGCAGCCTGCGCGCATTGATGCCGCCTGGCGATGCGTCGGCGCGCCCGCTCGCCTCGCGTGCGCCCTGCGCTGAGCGGACAGCTATTGCGCATGCGGGTGCCAACAGGGTCAGGCTGCGGCATATTCCTGCGACCAGGACGGCCAGCTGGCTCACCATTTGACGCTGTTGCATAAAGCATGGCTTTGAATGGCAAGCATCCTGGTCACGCCTGTCCAAAAGCACAGGCGCTACAGCGCAGGGGTCTTACTAAAACTTGGTGGAGATCCGAGACACATGAGTTGTAGCGGTCACTTGTCCGTGCATGCATGGCGGCGGGCCACGGTGCAGCCTGCGCTGGCACCCAGCGCATGTGCCATGAGCTGCACCGCCGAGCACGAGCCCTGCCTGTGGGCGCCCGTGCTCTACGCGCCGCGCACCTGCTCCTCGCGGCGCTGCGAGACCCAGTGCAGCACGGTGTACTGGTAGCGCATGCCGCGGACGCGCACGCTGCCGCGCATGCGCTGGGCGACTGGGTCGCACTGCAGCAGCTTGCCCAGCATCCTGCCGCTCCGGCAGGCGATGTCGTCCAGCGTGCGCCTCCGGCCTGCAGCAAGAGCGGAGCTGCTCGGCCGGCTGCGAGGCGCCGCGATGCCAGGGGTCTGCTTCAGCTTGCCGCTCGCCCACCAACCCACTCCTGGCCGTGACACCGGATGGAGTGTGCAGGCGCGCTAACGCGTTGCACATATATGGCTGCGCGCGGATCAGACAGCAGCAGCTGCAGCACTGCCAGCATCCACAGCAAGTGCGAGAGCCGCATCGACCCAGCGCGCCTGCAGAGCTGACCCGCGCAGCACAGGAGGACACCGCAGCAGCATACAACCAGAAGCGGTCAGGGCAGCCAGCTTCACAGAAGGCGGGTGAGTGGTTGGCGCGGCGCACCGCCTTTCCACATCTGCAGGCAGCGCAGCGGCAGCGGGGTGACGCGGTCGACCAGCATGGCCAGCCACCGCTGCTCCACCGCCGGGGCGAGCGGCTCTGCGCCGCTGTCAAGCAGCGCAGAGTACGCCAGCATCGCACACTCTACGCTGTCCAGAGCCCTGCACCATTCGCCTGCGGCTGTGCTGTCCATGGCGGTCCACGCTGCGCGGCCTGCGATACTGTGAGCCAGCTCACACCCGCCGCGCGCGTCTGGACGCATTCCCTGGCCAGCAGACGCAGACCCTGCACCGCATGCTGGCGGCGGCGCCTCCGCGGCGCAGCTCGCGGCCAGCGCCTGCTCCAGGACGCAGAGCAGCACGCTGCTCCCGGGGGCGCTGCAGAAGGCCGCCAGGTATGCGGCCTCCGGCGCCTTGCCGGCCAGGCGCAGCTTCTCGTACAGCACCCCGGCCGTCCGCAGGTGCTGCGGCAGGCAGGACAAGGTCCGTCAGGCGCCTGTTGCGAGGGCGGCTGCAGCAGGGGCGCTCGACGACTCGCACCCTGTAGCAGCAGGTGCGGTTCGGGACGTCATCATCCATGGCACAGCGTACTGATACCGCCGGGTCTGTAGCAAACATGTCAAACAGCTTTGAAGTGTTGCTCAGCCGAACGAGCACCGTTGAAAGGCTGGTGTAGTACTGCGATAGGACGGCAGAGCGGGGCGTGGCGGCCTCGCCCCACGCTTCAGACTCGTCCGCCTGGCACCACAGCCCAACCACCTGCGCGGAGCGCAGCCTGTTGTGGGGCGGCCTGCGCAGAACGGCTTGTCGAAGAGCGTGCGCGTGAGGGCGTACCTGTTGCAGTGCACCCGCACAGTTGTGCAGCACGTCACACACAAAGTTGCCCTGGGGCTCGTCCAGGCTGCTCCGCGCCAGCACTGCCCACGACGTGGCCAGGCTTGCAGCCAGACCATATATGTCGTACTGTACTCTGCGTACCTGTAACGCACAGTTGTGCGTCAGCTGAGACAAGGTGCGGCCAATGGAGCACTTGACATCAGCAGGCACATCAGGCCAGAGACGAGTGCGCTTGCGCTCGCCACGCGCACCTTCGTGCGGCTTCACGCACCGCCGTCTCACGGTCCGCCTTGTCTTTCACGTAGAACGGGCAGCAGAGCAAGATGAAGAGCCCCCGCACAGGTACAGTCACGGACCGCAACAAGTTGAGCTGCGTGTCACTGCCCACTGTCGCATAGAGCTCCAACCCTCTGACCAAGCCGCGCCACACCAGGCGTCTGATTATGCTGACCGGCATCTTAAAGCAAGTGTCCGCATAGAAGCGCCGAGCGTCACGCAAAGTGGAGCTCGGCCCCCTAAGCGCAGCCTCCAAGAGCTCTGGCGGCATCAGTATTTTGAACAGACCTGTTAAAACAGGCTCTACCAGGTCGCATACACGGACAGGGCTGGTCGCATTGGCTGCCAGCGCTGGAGAAAATGCCTCGACTGCCCTGGCCTGGGCAGCAGCCCTGGCCGGCAGGCTCGCTAGGCACATTGCGCTGAAGCGGCGTTAGGCTCAGCCGCTGCAGTGCAGCGGCTGCGGCTTGACGCTCGAAAGACAAGCCATGAATGAATGAATGAATGAAGAGCATCACCGGGGGCCCTAACCCGATGGCCCCCTCAGCTGTGTGGTGATAGCCTGTCAACTAGGGCTGTTTAGGCACAAGCATGGTTGGTCCGTAGAGACCACAGCTGCGGATCCGGTCACGCCGTGTACGATCGCATGCATGCATGCAATGCATGCCGTTATTTGCCTCGTGCGCGTTAAAAGTGCGCAAGATTTGCGACCCATGCCTGGCTCGCAACCAGGCAAGTGCCTCCAGAATAAAGCGCACACCTTGTGCCAGCGCCCCACAGTGAACCAGGGAAGTGTGGCAGGACAGCTTGTGCTGGGCTGCAACACGAGCAGGATGCCGCAGGGGGCACACAGGCGCCTGGCCGAGCACTTTGCGCCTGTGCTGTGCTGCGCACTGCAGGCGGATGGCCACACCGTGCTGTCCTGTGGCGAGGACGGCACAGTGTGCGTCTCCAACTTGCGGCACGGGGCTGCCGTGCACCGCGCTGGCCTTGCACAGGGCGAGGAGGCCATGCCCCCACTTGCCGCGCACCCAGGTGTGCACTGTCCAGTGCAACGCTTGCAGAGTCCCGGCTCGCCTATGAAACCAGCACATTAATAACAACCTGCTCTAAGGTGTTATGCAAAGTGCAGTTAGCCCGTTGCTGGCGCACGGGCCCTCTCCAAACAGTCAGGTCTGAGGAGGCTCCATCCGGCTTCCAGTCCTTGCCTCATGTCACCTATCAGGCATCGTTGCATGCAGCTGGTGAATTAAGCCAGCAGCAACGCCGCCAGTCACAACAGATCGCGCACCCCACTTCACTATGCAGCACTCAGCCGCAACGTGTGTGCCAGGAACTTGACTGAATTCACCACACTGCTCCATACATCATTATACAGATGCGATATCTACGTCATGCACAAGCCCCCAAGGGTGGCGGGACAACCGCAAGGGCGCAGTGTACAAGCTCGGGTACAAACGCAGGTGCCTCTCCGTCACACTATACTTGGCGCTCAGCCTATCTCACAGCAGCCGTGCGCGGAGCACGCCGGGCAGCCCAGCGCTGCACGGCCCCAGGCCCGGTCCCACCCGCCGGGCGGCCCCAAGCGCGCTCTGCGCCGGGCGCGCCACGCCGCGGCCCAGGCAGGCGCGCAGCGCGGGCGCGCGCGGCGGCGCCCTGGCCGGCACAGCCTCGCCGGGCCCCGGCAGGGGCCCGCTGCCGTTGCCGCCGCCGCCGCCGCGGCCGCCGCCCCGCGGCACGAGCGGCGCGAATTCACGCGAGAAAAACTGCTCGCTTGCACGCTGCTCCGCTAGCACCCACTTCTCGGCCAGGCGGCCCCAGTTGCGCACCAGGTCCGCGGACGCCTTCTGCACCGCGCCCGCGGCGGGCGCCCTGCGCGCCCGCGGCCCGCCCGCTGAGTGGCCGCGCCTAGTTAACCAGGCTGTGAGGCGGGCGCCCCCACGCCGGGGAGCGCTCGCGGCAGGATGGCGTACATGCGAACACGCCCGCAGCTTGCATCGCTTATTCTCTATGGCTGTCAGCACCCAACCGCGTGCCACACACTGCACGCTGCGAGACAACCCACAACATGTCCGCCAAACCCTCAGGCTCGCACCTGACGGCTTCGTACGCACGCAGCGCACTCTCCGTGGGGCCCGCGCGGGCAACCTGGCGCCCCAGCTCCAGCGCGTCCTCCATCGTCTGGCTGGTGCCCTGCCCAAGACCCGCACCAAACCCTGTCAGGGCCCACCAGCATGCCCGGCGCTCCAAGCTCCAGCGCATCACCCATCGCCTGGCTGTTGCCCTGCCAGGCAGCCCACAGGCTCATGTGTCGGGGCCGCCCGCCCACCGCAGGCACGCATCAGCCCAACCTGGGCGCGTGACATTCAGCGCACCACTGCAGCTGGGGACGGCCCTGGCGCCTGGGCGGGGGGGCCCTTCGCCTTCTCTGCACCGAGTCACTGTCCCTGGAGCCCACCTGACCTGCCTGTACCACGGCACCCCCGGCCCAGTCCAACCTGCCTTCCTTTCCATCACAAAAAGGCAGAGCCACCCATGCGCATGCCTGCCACAGTACGCCTCTGCCGCCCTCCCCCCGCTCGGGCCCACCCACCGCCTCACCTGCCCCAGCGCGGCGGCGGTCAGGTGCGCCGCGTCGCCCAGCAGCGTGACGCGCCCGGCGCCGTACACCTCGCAGTCGCCCGGCTCGCGGAAGAACAGCGGGTGCTCCGTAATCGCGCCCAGCTCGGTGCTGCGCAGCAGCTCCAACACATGCTCCGGCCAGCTGCCCTCCGACTCCGCCAGCGCGCCCAGGCACCTGCCCGCCAGCGCGCAGCACGTCGGCTCGAGCGACCCGCTGCCTGTCGCCCCGGCCGCGCACTCCGGCACTGAGGGCATGGCTCGCCGCACGCCCGGGCGCGGCAGCGCGCAGGTGGTATTGGGGTTCTGCTCGCGCGGTGTTAGTCTGCTGCCGGCCCGCTGCCTCCCCGCGGCCAGGCGCCTGCGGACCCGCACGCCATGTGTGTGATTCAGCATAGGCAGGCAAGCACACACTGTTCGGCTCTCAGCAGGTAGCTCCAGAGACGCGTGTGCAGTCGATGATGCCGAATGCGCTGTCAGGCAAGGCCATCCCAGCACACTTGTTTGTGTGCCATGACTTTACTTTCCACGCCATGAGGTTGATCAAAGCGTTGTTTCCCAGGCAACATGCCCACCTGTCCAGCTTCTGCTGCGGGGTGCCCTCCTCGTGGCCCGCGGTGATGTAGCGCAGGTTGCCCAGGCGCCCCACCTGCGGCGCAAGGCCCACACGCAAATCGCATCGCCTGTCATCGGCGTGCACCGGATGTGGCTCTGCGTCGCGCGCTGACCAGGTTTTGGTCTCTGCATGCGACGCGTGTACGTGATGAGCACGCCCGTGGTGAGCTTGAATGACCTCATAATCACTACAAACGGTACCACAGAGCCCAACGACCGCAACATGGTCCCAGGCGTCAGCGCCTCGGCCCTCAAGCGGACGGAAAGCGCTGAACTTGTGCGGCTGCCGAACTCCGCGCCTCACAGGCGCCACGTGGCAGGCACTGCTGCGCGCACCATGCAAGCGCTCGCCCGCGCGCAGCCGGCAGCCGGGGCTCCACAGCGCGGGGGGCTGCTGCCCGGGCGGCCGGCAGCAGGGTGAGCCCTACAACCCGCTGAGCCTGACCCCGCACCTCGGCCTCCAGCCAGGCGACGGCAACGTTCCAGGTGAGCCGGCCGTCGGGCAGCGCGTACGTCATGACCTTGCGCGCCTCGCCCGCGTCCGCGTAGTTGAGCAGGCCCGCGTCCACCGGCCAGCCCGCGGGGCGCTGCCTGTGCGCGCGGCGGGCGGGTCGCGCGCAGGCAAGCGCGCTGGGCAGGATGGGCCTAACCCTATTGCGGCTGCGAGGGCGATTGTGTCGAGTGGGCGGCAGGGCCGCGCGCTGCGGGCGTGCATGGAGGCGCCTGGTAGCCTCCGTGAGGCTCTGCAGGCGAGGCATGCTGGCAGGCTGCCCGGTCGACCGGCAGCTCATCGACCCCTGCTTGGACTGCACGCAGAGCACTTTGTGAAGCGAATGCCCAGCGGCTGTTCAGACTTTCACACAAGAGGTGAGTCTGCACGGCTGGGCACAAACCTCCGGGAGTGAAAAAAGAGACGCAATCCTTTCCCTCCATTTCCTATTTAAAAGCGGTGCGGCACAGCATGGCCCCAGGCCGGGCGCAGGGCCGCACCGCATGGCGCGCCAGACAGCCAGGCCGGCGAAGCGCGGCAGCCCGTCGTCCAGCAGCTGCCCGCGCACGCGCGACAGGTTGCCGTCCGCGCCCACCAGCACCGATGCCGTCACCGTGCGGCCATCCTGGCGGACCGTGCGAACACACACTGTGAGGCGTGATGCTGCCCTGCACATGCAGGTGCGCAGCACACCCATCAGCATATCAATGAGCCGGGCCGCTCAGCCAAGCAAGTGCTATAGATTTAGCGACGCGAGCTCCGCCGCACCAGCGCGGACTTCTTCGTGAGCTCGGCAGCGAGCTGCTCAGGCAAGGTGGCTGCCTGGCTTGCAGACTTGCCCAGGCAGCGCCGTCAAGCGCAGACAGACATCGTGGTGATGGAACGATTGCAACCACCAGAATTGTTGGTCGTGGTTATCATGAGGGAGGCTCGCCAGCCAGCCCTGCAAGGAGCGCTCGTCACCTGCAGGTGGACCGTCACGGGCGCGCCGGCGCCGCCCGGCTCGTAACGCTCGAGCGCGCTGGCGGTCTCTAGCACGCCCGGCGGCAGGCGCGCCGCAAAGAAGCTCTGCAGGTCGTACCAGGCCACGGGGAACAGGCCGCCGCCGTACCGGTCGTAGCGCGCCCGCGCCGCCTTGCCATCAACCCTGCTCAAGCGTGAAAGCTCGCAGTCACAGCTAGTGTGCTTTTCATGCACCCGTAAGTACAGCAAAGCCTAGCTTCAGTCAGTAGGTCACAGTTCAGTTCTGAGGCTGGCACAGACGGCCGCTCTTCACCTCTTGTGTGGCTGAACCTGGCAGATTACCACTGACATACCAGACACGCCAAGTAGCAACCAGTGCATAGGCGCGCGGGAGTACTGGAGCGCGCACTGCATGAGCGGCTCCCCAGTGTTGGTGAATATTTCGACGTTGGCCGCGCTGTTTGACGGCCGCAGCGCCTGCTCCAGCTCGCGGCCCAGCTGCTCATCGATTGCGCGGATGGCTTTCAAGGCATTGGGGAGTATGCCCTGCCCCCGTAATATACCGACTCAGTAAAGTATAACAGTGAGAGCCTGCTGCAAGCGCTCTGCACGCGTGCGCGCAACATTGAGTTTGCATCACTTTACATACATTTAAGTGCCCTTCGGCCGTTCTAGCGTGTTCAAGACAGCCACGGTGCGACGAGTGGCCGTACCACCACAAAGCCGGCAGGCCGCAGGCTGCTCGCCCGCTCAAACACCTGCACGCGGTACGCACATGTCAGCAGTTGCGCCAACGGCCAAGACAGGCTGGTCAGAGTCAGCCCTGCAGGTAACAGAACCATAGCGGCCACCTTTATTCGCAGGCTCGAGTCGCCAACCAGCAGCGCGTTTGCGGCAGCCAGGCCGCCAGGACCGGCGCCAATGATCACCACGTCGTAGTCTGCTGCAGCGCCCATCGGTGTGATCAAGCAGAGGCATCGGCGAGGACAACGTACTCAACAGCTCTCCTTAAGGAAGGGTTCACCGGGTTTTCAAGGAGCTGTTTGGACAGCCAGCTCGACTGTGGTGCGAGCCAGTCCCGAAGGATAAGAGCTAGCGCACGATGCGGAGCTGCAGTGCGCAGAGCGGCGTGCTGTTGGGCCGCACAGCGATAGCGCACCGTGCGCTTGCGCGGGCAAGGCAGCCAACTAGCAGGGCGCGTGCCGTGCGGCAGGGGAACGTTATGTGCTTCCTCAAGCCCGTGCAACAGAGCGCAGAGGAGCTGCAGGTGCGTTGCGCCACCAGTGCTTCTCGTGCGCTGACAAGTCGCACGCCTGCACGGCCACCGTAGAGCGGGCGCTCACGCCACTCACTGCTGGTCTTCGGGCGAGGCAGGAGCGCGGCGAGAGGCTGAGCATCACGTTCAGCCCGCTGCACGACAAGTTCGGCGTGGAAGTCGTTGGCGCTGATCTGACGCGGGCGCTGTCAGGCGACGAAAAGGCGCTGCTACAGGCGCGCTGCGGCGTGAAGCCAAGTAGTCTCTTGGAGGAGTTCTTGCGACTGCTGCTGCTTCTTCAAGGCAGTGCACGCCCCGGCCGATGCATAGCGACGTTGCGCATCCTTGCTCCGGCAGGATGCCTTTTGGCACTATGACATGCTGCTCTTCCGCGGCCGGCCGCTGTCGCCGAAGAACGAGGTGGACTTTCTGACCATGTTCCCGCACGACACGGGCGCGGTGGCCGCGGGCCGCCACTGCAACGGCATCATGGCCAACCGTGTGCCCGGCTACCCCCTGCTCGCGGTGCGTGCGCCTCGGAGCAAGCGGCCTGCACGGCTGCAGCAGAAATGGGCACCTGAAGTGTGCGTGTGGCGGTCTGGTCGTAGCAGAGCATAGTGAGCAGCGGCCGCGGTTCCCTGCCAAGGCATTGGTTCGGCAAGTGCGGCGTCAGGGCAGCAGCCGCTGCGGTGCATGGCGGCGCCGGTGTGGGCTCTTTGCGGCCGCCGCCTGGGCTGTGCGCGGTGGGGCCGCATGCGGCAGCATGGCGTGCTGTTGAGCCAGACCGTGAGCCGGGCCCAGCGCGGCGCAGGTGCGCGGCAAGTCCACGGTGCCCGTGCAGTGGCACCAGGACAAGGTGGACGTGGCGTGCGTGCCGGAGGTGGACGCGATGTACATGCTCCGCGTGCCCCCGCGCGGCGGCGAGACGCTGTTCGCCAGCGCGTCCGCGGCCGCGGAGGCGCTGCCGCCGGGCCGCCTGGCGCAGTTGGAGGCGCTCGACTGCGAGCACAGGCGCGCCATCGCCCGGCTTGCACCCTTTGGAGCCCGCAGTTGTGGGCCAGTCGCTCAGCAGGCCTGCCGGCTCGCACCGTCCGGAGCCCGCAGCTGCGGGCCATGGGCGACCAGCTGTGGGCTGGTCGCCCAGCAGGCCTGCCGGCGCTCGCCGCGCGGCTCCTGCCGGGCCAGGTCGGGCTGCGAGCGCTGCTGCCGCAGGTCTTTCAGTAGTGTAAGCTGTCATGTGCTGGTACCATTGTTTTTGGCAGGCGTTGTATCTAGCGCGCCTGCTCGGTGCTGCTCGCAAGGGTGAGGAATGCGTGGCTGGGGCGCCGGGTAGGTCGGACAGCCTGTTCACGGCGGACGAGGGCGGCCACCGCATCGACGGCGCGGGCGTCTGGCGCATCGACGAGATGGAGGCGGCGGTGCGGCGCGCCGACGCCGACCCGGTGGACACCAAGTTTGGCCCGCCCAGCATCGTGCGCCCCCCTCACGTGTGCCTAGATTGGCTGCACGCCGACCCGGTGGACACCAAGTTTGGCCCGCCCAGCATCGTGCGCCCCCCGCATGTGTGCCTAGATTGGCTGCGGCCTGTTATGTGTGCCTAGCTTGGCTGCGGCCTGTCAACATTGATTGTGCCCACTTGGGCAAATAGCGTTATCAACAGTGACGAGTGAGATGGCTGTGTCGACCCGGGCTGCATGACCAAACCTGGGGTGGCGTACCGCAGCATGTCCATCCCCAGTGTCCTTTCTGCGTGAGCAGCAGAGCGAGAGCTCGGCGACCAGTTCAAAGGGATACTGCCCAAGCCCAGAGGGATGCTTTGGAGCTGTACTTGTGCGACTGTGTAGCACTTGCAGCACTTTTGGTACTCTGGTTCCCTGGGCGAGAGGCCGCCTGGCGGCGCCTGCGGCAGGTGCACCCGCTGCACATCCGCGACCCGCGCACCGGCCGGCGCTCGATGCTGTACTTCCCGGCCTTCTTCTACCGCTTCGTGGGTGCGCGCGGGGCGCGCCTCTGTCCACAGAAGCGCCGCATGGCAGCCGACTCCCAGTGAGGCCTTGCGGCGATTATGCACTTCGACATGTCCCAGTCGCAGTTTTCAAGAGTGTCACAGAGCTGTGGATGAGCGCGTGGAGCTGGGCCCGGGTCGCCGCGGCACACCCGCGTCACCCGGCGCGCCGGCGGCGCAGGGCACAGCCGCGAGGAGAGCCGCGCGATCGTCGAGGACCTGCTGCTGAGCGCAACGGCGCCCGAGAACGTGTTCACAATGCGCTGGCGCCCGCACGACTTTGTCGTATGGTGCGCAGACCAGGTTTCACGCTAGCACGTGTTGTCAAGCTTTATGGCTGGGACTTTTTAAGCGCCTGCAGCCTCAGCCTTGCTGCAGGCAGCGGGTGCCTGCAGTGAGCTGAGAGGAGCTGGTTGCGCAGGCTGGCACGCAGCCTCTGACATGCTGCTGCTGCGCGCGCGACAGGAACAACAGGATGCTGCTCCACTCCAACACCGACCACTCCATGTTCGACTACCCCGACCGCGAGATGCACCTGGTGTTCCTGGACTCGAATGTGCCGGTGGTGGCCGCGCGCGCATCGTAGGCGAGCTGCGCCGCATGCTCTAGTTTGCACTGGTCTTGAGGATGAGTTGATCTCGTGTGGCCTCGCGCGCGAGCCATCACATTGTGAACCAGCAGCACTGTACTTGCCCGGTCAGTGACCTACAGTTTTTGGACGGCTGTCGTGAACGGATGCCTCTTAGCTGAGATGTTATTCAAGGTTGCGCCCGGTGCTTGAGCGCACGGTGTGTCCTTGCACGAGTGGCCCGAAGCTGCAGCTGTGCGGCAGCATGTGACGGCGTTGTATATTACTTTTGTGTAGTGTGTATTTGCGTCTTGTCGGTGACAACTTTCTCAGAGGCCAGACGATAGGCTGTGATCATTGTGGCAGTGTGATTTGCAGCTTGTTGACGCACGCTATGTGTTGGCAGCTAAGGTATGTTTAGCTGTCACTGTGAAGGGTATGAGGCTGCATGACATGTGTTGATGTGGATGTAAAAATCTAGCCTATGGTTTTACAAAAGGACGCACAGATGTACCCTCTATCCGCGGCGCAGCGCGATCCAGTTGCTCCTCTTTCCAGGTTCACCCAGCAAATCTTTGCTCCTAGCTCCGCCCAGTGATGCCTGGCGCCGCGCCTTCCATAAGCGTTGCGCCAGTGCGCGCTTGGCATCCAAGCAAAAGCAGCAACAAGCAAAACGATATGGCAGCAAACACTGCATCACCTCGGGTTCCCACGTGATTCCTCAACGCAGTACTGGTGAGGCCCAACCCAATTTGACTTCAGTGATCGGACGGGAACCGGTATATTGTGGGTGGTGTGAACGCAGCATGCCGGTGGCCAATTGTAAGCATATATGACTCAGTGAGTGACTCAGTCTGTGGCATATTGTACTATGCATGCAGTGGGCTTGCAAAGTGGCGCACTGGTTGCCTGCGCACCTCTTTCTGCCCAGCTCTGCCTCGCAACGAAGCACCCCGACAGGCACATCCACTGGAGCACTGTTTGACAAGGCCAGCACTTCTCAGATTGCCACTTTCGCGGTCCTTGGCATGAGCGCAGCATACGCAGGGCAAGGCAAGCTTACCGACTTATGCCGCATTGTGATGTAGCGGGCTAGTCAAATAGCCTTCTTGTGTAGTACGTTAGCAGCGGCAGTAGCATCATCATGGTGGGTCTCAGCCCAGTAATGCTTGGGGCGCTTGCTGCCGTGCTGGGCTACATGCACCTCCAGCACGACTTCTTTGGCCTGCCGGCCGCTGTGCACCCCGTTCCGCACACGAGCTGCCTCACGGGCGCGCTGGAGATTAACGAGCTCCTGCGCCCAGAGCACCACTTCAAGGGCCAAGTGAGCAGCGTCGGTACGCTGGTTGGTCGTGCTAGGCAGGAGTGGTGTTTGCTTGTGATACCTGACGCCATCTTGCTTTCTGGGCATGCGTCATGTATGTAATGTAATGTAAGTCGTAGTGCGATGCTGCGGCGCGTGCCATATGACCAGCACTTTGCGTCAGCTGTCAGGCACCTGCGTCCTCTCGCAAGCACGGCCCTACAGTGGTCCCCGTGCGGCAATGTCTACCACTCAAGCTCTTTACTTTCGCTTTCGCTCGGTCAGCTGCCTTAGGACCAGCGCCCGGCGCTGCGCTTCAATAGGTAGGGACCAGCGCCCGACGCTGCGCTGTTATAGGTGAAGAGGCAACAGGCAGGCATGAGCGCGTGGACCACCTCATGCAGTTCTGGGGCAAGGCTGCGTTGCCTTAACACTGGTGTGCCTCGCAGAGACCGTGGCCCTGGCGGCCGACGGTGCCGTGTTTGCCCCCGACGGCCTGGGGCGGGTCTGGCGCGCGGCCTCGCTCGACGCCCCGCTGGAGGAGTGGGCGCACTGCGGCGGTCGGCCGCTCGGCGCGCTGGTCAATGTGTCCGGCGACCTGCTGGTGGCCGACGCTGCCAAGGCGCGCCACGCCCTGCGCCATGCATGAGCTTTTACCATGTGAACCCCCTGAGCCCGCAGAAGCATCGCGAGGGTGGCCTGGGTGCATCGCGACCTGCTGCA
>JAABUQ010004649.1_pt1 | contig 23145 bp, 18 predicted proteins | sample 5560001 | NCBI WGS metagenome assembly JAABUQ01 (sample SAMN10711888, study PRJNA513371) | rock metagenome | isolation source: Antarctica rocks | place: Antarctica: Victoria Land, Finger Mt nord | collected 2015-12-18 | reverse complement strand
AAATCAACGGGCGTAGGCGGCTAGACATTGCTGACCTGCTGAAAATTTGTGTCTCAGACGAGTTTGAACGTCCGGGGTTGGGCAGAATTGCTCAAGACCGGGTGTCGGGGCTAGAAGCCGTGAAAAAATACTCGAAGCTGATTGTCTTGGGTAAGCCGGGCGCTGGCAAAACCACATTTTTGAAGCATGTGGCGATTCAGTGCTGTTTGGGTGAGCTGCAAGCGCATCGAGTCCCAATTTTGATCACGCTCAAAGACTTTGCGGAAACGGAACAGGGCCTAGGCTTACTTGAATACATCAGTGAGCAATTTGCTAGTTACGGGGTGAGAGAGCCTGGAGTCGCTCAACGGTTGTTACTCCAGGGGAAGGCGCTGGTATTGCTTGATGGACTAGATGAAGTGCGGGAAACAGATTGCTATCGGGTTTTGCAGGAAGTCCGCAATTTTTCGGCTCAGTTTCACTTAAATCATTTTGTCATCACCTGTCGAATTGCCGCACAGGAATATAATCTCCAAGAGTTCATAGAGGTGGAAGTTGCCGATTTTAATGATGAACAGATTGCCACCTTTGCCACCAAGTGGTTTGCGGTCAAAGACCCAACCAAGGGCAATAAATTCATTCAAAGACTGAAAGCAAACAGCCCGATTCAAGAGCTGGCCACTAATCCGCTGCTGCTGACGCTGCTGTGTTTGGCGTTTGAAGAATCAGGTGACTTTCCCTCGAATCGTTCAGAGCTTTACAAAGAAGGGCTGAATGTATTGCTGAGAAAATGGGATGCCAAACGTAACATTGAGCGACAGCAGATTTATAAGAAGCTATCCGTTCAGCATAAGGAAGACTTACTGAGTCAACTTGCCTTTATTACCTTTGAGCAGGGTGACTACTTCTTTAGACAAAAAGAAATAGAGCAGTACATTGCTGATTACATCAGTAACTTACCTAGTATCAGTGCTGACGTTGAGGCGTTGCAACTCGACTCAGAAGCCGTGCTCAAATCAATTGAAGCACAACATGGGTTATTAGTGGAACGGGCGCGGGGAATTTACTCGTTCTCCCATCTGACGTTTCAGGAGTATTTCACGGCAAGAGAAATTGTTGCTAGTTCACAGCCACAGGTGTTGGAGATGGCTTTAACACAGCTGACGACGCGGATCACGGAAACCAGATGGCGCGAAGTCTTTTTGTTGAGTGTGGGCATGTTGCGCAATGCCGACTATCTGCTGAGGTTGATGAAGCAAAAGATTGATCAGCTACTAGCTCCAGATCAGCACTTACAGGAGTTTCTCACCTGGGTGAGCCAAAAATCTCGTGGCGTGCCTGCTGCCTACAAACTAGTAACTGTTCGAGCCTTTTATCTTGACCTTGACCTTGCGCGTGCCCTTGACCTGGTAGGTGGCACCCTTGACCTTGCCCGTACCCTTGAATTTGACCTTGCCCGTACCCTTGCCCTTGACTTTGACCTTGCCCTTGACCGTGCTCTTGCCCGTGCCCTTGCCTTGATCTGCGCACTTAACTTGGCTTTTGACCGTGCCCGTAGCCTTGATCGTGTCCTTGCTCTTGCCCGTATCCTTACTGCTGTTCTTGCCCTTGCCCTTGCCCGAGCCCATGCGCTTGATTTTCAGCTTGAGTACTCACTCAAACAACTCAAAGAGCAACTATCAGCCTCGGCTGAAGACGGAGAAAGATTTAGTACATGGTGGAAAGCTAACGGTCAAGCTTGGACTGAGCAATTAAGATCTGTGATGATTTCCTATCGGCATATTGGTTACAATTGGCACTTTAGCGCTCAGCAGAGGGATGCGCTAAAGCAGTACTACGACGCCAATCAGTTGCTAGTGGATTGCCTGAATAGCGCTCGTTATGTGACTCGTACAGTGCGGCAGGAGATTTCGGAGACATTGTTGCTGCCGATCGCAGAGCTTGAGGTACTGTCTGGTTAAGTCTCGGGCATTTAAGTACTCTTTCCCCCCTGCTCCCCTGCCTTATAGAGCCTTTGGAGCCCTCTACCTCTTTTGGTCAACTCCCACGCTGCTTTAGAGTGGGTGACCAGAACTAACAGATCGTTGTAAACTAGCCAAGGATTTATTGTAGTTCAAGATCGCACTGACCCGGCTTCCTTCAGCATTGGTAAGGTCGTTTTCGGCGCTAATTACATCAGTTTGGGTGCCTACACCTGCTTGGAATCGCAAACGTGCCAGACGCAGTTCCTCCCTAGACTGTTCTACAGCAACAGAGGATAACTGAATATTCGCCAAATTAGCTTGCAACTGAGCAAAGTAGTTTTCTACATCGAAGCGTATTAGGTTGCGCTCGTTAGCAAAACTAACTTGAGCGATCGCCTTATTAGCCTCAGCCTGCTGAGCCGCTGCTCTATACTGTCCCCCATCGAACAATAGGAGGCTAACTTGGGCTCCCACACTGTAGTTATCACTATTGCCAATCCTGCCAGCAATGCCTCGGATGCTATTGGTTAAATTATCGTTGAGGTTGTAGTTGGCAAACAGACCAACTTGCGGTCCTAGGTTAGAAAGAGCAAGACGTCGATTCTGCTCATAGATGTTCCGCTGTGCCAGATACTGTACCAACTCGGCACGATTCTTAAAAGCCAGTACAATACTGTCTTCCAAAGAAAAATTCCAAAGACCCGCTATCTGGACTGGGTCTGCCGCTGAAAGATCTACGGTCTGAGCTATACTTAAGTATTGAGCTAACTGACGCCGGGCAGTTTGCTGGTTAGCCTGGGAAGTGGTCAAATTCTGGACTGAATTTGCCAGCTGCACCTGAGCGCGCAGGGTATCGAACCGGGTACCGACTCCCGCCCGTTCTTGAGCTTGAGCATCGCGTAAACTAGACTGAGCATTCGTGACAGCAGCCTGGTAAATCAGTACTTGCTGATCTGCTGATTGAAGATTGTAGTAATAAGTGGAGACATCAAGGCGAACCTGCTGAGAGGCGATCTCAACACCCAGCTGATCGTACCGTACCTGTTGCTCAGCGGCGCGGATGCTAGCTTTTCGTCCACCAGAAGTGTAGAGGTTGTAACTCAGTGCCAAAGTACCCGTCAAATCTGTACTAGAATAGCGACCTAGCGACGAGCTACCAGAACTAGTACCAGTTCGGCTAGTACCAGTTCCACTAGTACCAGTTCCACTAGTACCAGTTCCACTAGTACCAGTTTGGCCAGTGCCACCTACGTTAGCACCCCCTCTACTAGTACCACCTCCGGAAGTACTAGCTGGAATAGTGCTAGCTGGGGTATTAACCACTGGACTAATAGAAGGTGTGGCGCTAGTACCTCCTGAAGAGGTACCACTTGAGGTAGCACCTCTTGTAGTAGTAGTTGCTGGAGTAGTGACAGCTTGTGAGGTAGTAAGCCCTGGACTAGTGCTACCTGGGGTAGTACCTGCCGGAGTAGTAGTAGTACCGTTAGTACCTGTTGGAATAGTAGTACCGTTAGTACCTGTTGGAGTAGTAGTACCACCGTTAGTACCTGTTGGAGTAGTAGTACCGTTAGTACCTGTGGGAGTAGTGATTCCTTGACCAGTCTGGCTATTGCTCCTAGGATTGTAAATAAAAGCAGGTCCTGAATTAGCGATCTGAGCAGTAGCATTAACCCTAGGATACAGAGCAGCTTCGGCCTCTCGCAGGGCGGCTCGATCGCGTTCTAGGGTCAATTCCGCCGACTGTAAAGTCCTGTTGTTGCGTCGTGCTAGTTCAAAAGCCTGTTGCAAAGTAATCGGCTGGGTTCCCTGAATCCGCACTTCCTCAGGTCTAGTAGGGAACTGTAAGGGATTAGGGTTAGGGTTGAGATACCGAGGGGCTGGAGTTGGCTGAGTGGGAATATCAGAGGTAGGAAGCTGGGGGCTCGTGGGCGACGTTGGATTAGGGGAAGGAGACTGAGACACGTGAGAATTTCTCTTGTCCGAAGCTGGGTTACTCCTGCTTTGAGAGCTTACCTTGTCGCTTGCTTTGAAGCTAAGAACTAGACCTTTATCGCTGTGAACCACCTTGGCTACAGGCACACCAGCCTTTCCAATCACAGTCACCCGGATGCTTTTGGCATTCAAGGGCATCACTGGGACGGCAGTAATGCGATCAGTGGGATTAGAGGCGCGAAAAGTATCGTCCTTTCGCAAGCGCAGTTGAGTATTGGCGATGTCCGCGACAAAGGTTTCACCAAAGCTGAAAGTAGAGACTGGAGGAGATGCACTTTTGGGAGTCTTTAAGATCACCTCAATACCACTGACTGTAGGGTTGAGCCGTACTGCACTCACTTGCACGGTATCAGCCCAAGCTGGCTGAGTTGCTAATACCGCTGTGGTACTAGCTAGGCAAAAGCTGTTGAATAATTGCTGTTGTTTGACCACTACGTTTCCTCACACAAAAATCAATGGAACGAAATCGTGCAGCGGTTATTTTTTTAGCATATTTTTCACCTACAAGTCGTCTTAATACTTTACCAAGGGAAGATGCGGGATTACGCTTCATTCTTAAAGCGTCTTACCTCGCACAGTTAAGGGTGATGACAATAATTTTGCTCCCCCCTGAAAAAGGGGGGAGCCTGAACCTAGATAACTCAATCGCCCCCTGTTTAAGGGGGGTTGGGGGCAGCTCCGAGTAGAATAGCACTAACCGAATCGGATTGAGTCAGGAGGGCAGCTTCTGATTTCGTCAAACTGCTCAACTTAGTTGGGTGCGGAATCTGTTGATACTAATTGTTAGTAGAACGATTGCGAAGACCAAGAGTGCAAGTGCATTTGGCCAGAGCACGTCGAGACCAACACCCTTCAGCAGTAGTCCCCGTAAGATTAGGACGTAGTGATTTAAAGGATTAAGCAGCGCAAAGTACTGCAACACCAGCGGTATGCTTTCAATCGGCGAGATCGCCCCAGAAAACTGGATCACCGGCAGAGTGACGAAGAACGAAATCAGTTGGGCTTGCTGCTGGCTACGTGAAATTGTCGCCAGCATGATCCCTATCCCAATGCCTACAGAGATGTAGACGCCTGAGCAAGCCAGGAAAAGCAGAAAACTACCCCGTACAGGAAGTGCAAACACGAGGTGGGCCACACCCAGGGCTAGGATAGCATCGCCCATGATCAGCACGAACAAAGGTACGATTTTGGCCAACAGAATTTCCCAGTTTGCAGATGGAGTCATCAGCAACTGTTCGAGCGTACCCGTATCCTTTTCGCGCACCACCGTCGCCGCCGAAACTAGTGTACTAATCAGGGTCACAACTATCCCCAATACCCCTGGCACAAAGAACCAACTACTGGTCAGCCCAGGGTTGTAGAGGTAGTTAACCTGTGGATTTACAAGTGCAGGTGGCTGGCTCGGATCAAGTTTAAGATTGTATTGAGCCACGATTTGGCTGATGTAACCACTGGCAATTCCGGCGGTATTGGCATCAACAGCATTGATCAGAACCTGGACTTGTGCACTTGTGTCGTCCTGCTTCAAGTTACGGTTGAACTCAGGTGGGATTACCAGTCCAGCAGTAACCTTTCCTTCCTGAACCTGTTGGCTGAGGGGCTGCACACTGCTACTGTAGAGTTCGGCGTTAAAGACGCGATTTTCGGTAAAAGCAGAAATCAGTTCACGACTCGTAGGGGTTTTGGAGTAATCGACAATCCCCAGCTTGATGTTTTGCACAGCGGGGTTAAGGGCTAAGCCGAAGATGAGCAGTTGCAGGGTTGGTGGGAAGATTAATAGCGAAATCAGCTCTTTGTTTCTGAGAATCTGATTGATCTCTTTAATCATCAGCGCCCAAAAGCGCCCCTCGAACAAACCACTGACGAATTTGATCAGCACATGACTACTCCGGTAGTTGCATACGGCTTAATGTTTTACTCGCGCTCCTAAAGAGCAGCAGACTCAGCAATCCCAGTACTAAGGGGGCAAGCCATACTCCCGGCCAACCGGTTCCCAGCACGAAGGCATCGCGGCTCAGTTCGATATAATACCGGGCTGGAATAATATAGGTGATTAGCGATAGGGGAAAGGGAATATTGCTCAAGGGATAGAGGAAACCAGAAAGCAAGAGTGATGTCAGGAAACCAACAGTCGTGACCACCTGCACAGCCGTACTCTGGTCACTGGCTACACACCCAAAGACTAGGCCAAACAGGACACTGGTCATGATAAACATTGGGGTACCAATCAGTAGGGGGGTTGGATCCCCTGCAAACGAAAGCCCAAACAGGAGTGAACCAAGGCTAATGATGGCAACAGCCTCCAACAAGCCAATCAGTAAGTAGGCAAGAGCTTTGCCCAGTATCAGTTCGGTCGCACTCATGCTGGAGGAGTAGACCTGGATAATTGTCCCCTGCTCTTTCTCACGCACCATGGCAATTGCCGACAGTAGCGACGGATAGATCCAGAGGATGACTGCGTAGACTCCTGGCACAACATAAAGTGATTCTTTCCGCCCTGGGTTGAACCACAGACGTACATTAGCAACAACCTTGGGAGTGCCTGATACTAACCCCTCGCTGGTCAAGAAGAAGTTGGTTGTAGAGCGGATGCTACTTGATATCACCCGGGCATTGTTAACATCAGTGCCATCAATCAGGACTTGAATTGCGCTGGTATTTTCCGCTTTGATCCGGCGCGAGAAATCGGGTGGGATCACCACTGCTGCTTTGGCGATACCCCGATCAATTGCATCGCGCGCTGGGTCAGTGCCACCCCAGAGGATAGTGTCGAACTGGGTGGTTGCAAAAAAACGTTCACTGTAGGCACGGCTAAGTGGAGTCTGGTCAAAGTCCTGAACCACTAGTGGAATATTTTTAGACTCTAACCTAGTGCCGAAGCTGAAAAGGAGTAAGGTTGCTATGGGCAACAGAAATGCCAGCGCTACGGTAAGGCGATCGCGCCGAAATTGAGCCAACTCTTTGGTACATTGAGCCAAAATTCGTTTCATTTCTGTGCCCTAGAAACCACTCCGATAAAGGCATCTTCAAGGGAGAAGGGAATCGGTCGCAGCGATTGGATGTCTATTTGAGCTGATGAGAGAATCTCGCGCATCTGGGGGATTTCCACTTCGGGGTGATCTAGAACGACGTGCAGGCGATCGCCAAAGATTGACACTCGCCAAGGATCGTATTCGGTCTTAAGCAAATCAGAGGCTGCCTGTAGGTGCGACGCATGTGTTGCTACCACCACCACCTCGAGCAGCGATCCTGGCTGTTCTGCTTTGACTTGACTGGGCGAACCCTGGGTGACAACTTCCCCGGCTACCATCAACCCCATTCGATTACAGTGTTCAGCTTCTTCTAAGTAGTGAGTGGTCACCAGCACTGCCGTGCCTTGACGGGCGAAATCCTCAATCAACCGCCAGAACTGACGGCGGGCTAGGGGGTCTACTCCTGAGGTCGGTTCGTCAAGAAACAGCACCTCTGGCTCGTGCATCACAGAGGCACCAAAGGCTACCCGCTGCTTCCACCCACCAGGCAACCGACCGGTGAGCATATTTTCTTGGCCTTCGAGCCCACAGGTGGCAAGAACCCAGTCAATTTTGCCGCGCCGTGCCCGGCGGGGGACTCCGTAGACACCACAGTAAAATTCCAGGTTTTGGATGACGGTTAAATCATCGTAGAGGGTGAATTTCTGGCTCATATAGCCGATGCGCTGGCGCAAGGCGCTGCTGCGCAGGTTGCCACTCTCACCAGCTAAGGAAAGCACACCTGCGCTTGGCTCCAGCAGACCGCACAGCATCTTGATAGTCGTAGTTTTACCAGCACCGTTGGCGCCAAGTAAACCATAGATTTCGCCGTAGTGAACCATGAGGTTGACGTCCTTGACTGCTTGGAAGCTGCCGAAGACTTTGCTCAGGCTTTGCGTATAGATAGCAACCGAAGAGGAGTCAGGAGACTGGTGCTCTGACTTCTGACGCCAACGCGGAAAGGGGATGAATTTGGGGTCTGAACCCTGCTGGCGTAGGCGAGTCACAAAGACATTTTCCAGCGTCGGCTCACCACTATAAATATTGCCCAGTTCCAGACGGGACTCCTTTAACAGCGCCCGAATCTCCGCCGAGCCAGTTAAGGAATCTTTAACCAGCACATCTAGGCGATCTCCAAAGGTCTGGACATCGACGATTTCCGTGGCGTGAGAGCTATCGGCTGCGGCTTCTAGTAGTATACATTCAGCAGTTTCGAGATCGCTGGTACGAACCTCTAAGCGTTGCAAGCCAAGACTGGTCTGCAATTCGGCTGGGGTGCCCGTCTGCTGAATCTGTCCCGAGTACATCAGTGCCACTTGATGGCAGCGCTGTGCTTCGTCCAGGTAGGGAGTCGCAACCACGATTGTCACTCCCTCCGCCGCTAGGGCAGCAATCACATCCCAGAACTCCCGACGCGACACCGGGTCCACCCCAGTAGTTGGCTCATCGAGTAGCAGGATCTGGGGCTGGGAGATCAGAGCACAGCACAGTGCCAATTTCTGCTTCATCCCACCGGAGAGTTGCCCAGCCAAGCGGCTGCCGAACTTTTCCAGATTCATCAACTCCAAGTACTTAGCACGACGCTTCACAAACATTTTCTCGGGAACCTCCCTCAGCCCGGCGCTGTAACGCAGGTTTTCATCGATGCTGAGGTCCAAGTAGAGCGAGAACTGCTGGGTGAGGTAGCCGATGTTAAGGCGAGCATCCCTAGGCGGTTGACCTATAACCCAGACTTCGCCACCTGTGGCTTCCATCACTCCAGCCAGAACCTGAAAGGTCGTCGTCTTCCCAGCCCCGTCCGGTCCTATAAGCCCAAAGATTTGGCCCTGGTGTACTTCAAAATCAATTCCGTGTAAGGCTTCCAATTTGCCGTACTGCTTACGCAGACCCTGCACCTGGATGACCACGTCAGAGTAATGAGCGGAGGGGCAGGGGAGCAGGGGAGCAGAGGAGAGTGTACCAAGTTCTCCCCTGCTCCCCTGCTCAACTGCTCCGAAAGAACTCAACTGCTCCCCTGCCCCGAAAGAGCTCCCCTGCTCCCTTGTGTTGGTCATTTACTGAGCTCCGGATTTATGATTATATCTGCATCCACAGGCATACCCGGTTTGGCAAAGCCAGCAGGGTTATCGATCGCTATTTTGACGCCAAATACCTGCTTGACGCGATCGTTCCGGAAGTAGATATTTTCAGGTGTAAATGATGCCTGAGTGTCAATGGCGGTGACTCGTGCTAGCAGCGGTTTTTCTGGTGCTGAATCAAGAAAGACCTTAGCCAGCTGACCCACCCGGACTTCGCCGATACTGCCTTGGGGAATGTAGCCACGCACATAGACTGTGTTGGGGTTGATAATCGTAAGCAAAGTCTTGCCACTAGTCACTACCGCGCCTGGTTCAACACTGCGGGCAGTCACCACCCCGTCAATTGGGCTGACTACGTTTAGGTAACCAATCTGGGCGGCGATCTGCTGGCGTGCGGCAACCGCATTGGCAATATCAGCCTGGGCGGCTTTCACTTGCGCCCGAGTTTGTAGCAGTTGTTGGCGCAAAGTGGCGATTTGGGCATTGCGGATATTCGGATTGAGCCCAGTACTTTGCGCCTGCACCAGTGCGCCCTGGGCTGCACTTACCTGCTTTTGGGCTGCGTTTACAGCAGCCTTACGGGCAACGAGGGTAGCCTCGTCACTATCAAAGGTTGCTTGAGCTTGGTCAAGCTGCTGCTGAGAGTATGCCCCATCCCTGACTAATCCAGCATAGCGATCGCGGTTGATTTTGGCCAGTTTCAAGTCTGCTTCAGCCTGCTTGACCTGAGCTTCGGCTTGGGCAAGCAGCGCCTCGTTCTGGGCGACGTTCGCTTCCGCTTGGTAGATGGTGCCCTGGGCAGTCCCCTTAGACTGCTGCAGATTGAGCTGAGCCTCTCTGATCTGGCTTTCAATCACAGCGATCCCTACGCTGGTCTGGCTCGCCCGTTGCTGAGACGCTGTGATCTGGGCCGTCGCTCCGCGGAGCTGGGCTTGGATCTCTGAATCATCGAGTCGAGCAATTACCTGACCTCTATGAACCTGATCCCCTTCCCTAACCGCCAAATAATCGACTCGACCAGCTGTTTTTGCGCCGACATTGGTTTCGTAGCCCTCAATGCGACCACTCAACCCCAGTGTTCCTTTATCGCGCTGGCTACTCAGTTGTAATATTCCCAAAGTGTTCCCCACTTTAGGGTGCATTAAAAAGTACCAAACCGACAGACCCCCACCAACAACTAACACGCTTAATAGGATGAACAGAAGGGGACTGGGTTTACGCTTAGGCTTGGGTAGTTCAGGAGGCCTAGAGCGTTCCTGGATTGGTGAGCCTAATTTGGTCATAAAGAGTGCGTCCTCGGTAGAGGCCAAGACAGTAAGTGAAATCGGCCTATCTTTATACTAGACCGTACAGTATGATTGTCAATGCCTTTAACAAAACTTTACAATAAACAGTAACTAGTTTAAACGGGAATTTTTCTCTAGACTGTGCAGTATGATTTAAGGGAGTTTTTACACAGCTCTAGCACCATGTCCTTCCAATCTACCCTAGAACAGCTTCCTGAAGACAGGCCAAGGACTGAGCGTCCGCCGCAGGTTAGCAATAAACCAGAAAATGCAAAAACGGGTGCTTTTCTCAAGCGTGAGCAAATCCTGCAGGGAGCAACGCGCGTTTTTCTTCAACATGGCTACGCTGGCACGAGCATGGATCGGGTGGCAGCCGAAGCAGGCGTTTCTAAGCAGACGATTTACAGCCACTTTCAGGACAAAGAGGGGCTTTTTACTGCCCTAATCGAGCGGATAACGACCCGCCAACTCAAAGTCGAATTCGGTCCAGAACGGTATCAAGGCGAGCCAGCTATTCTTCTAAGGAAAATAGCGCAAGGATATCTGACCAGAATGGGTGATCAGGAATACATCGACTTACTCAGAGTGGTTGTGGCTGAATCAGCACGCTTCCCGGAATTGGCACAACTTTACACGCGCACAGTGATCCAGCCGAGTTGCCAACGCCTGAGTTTATATTTCGAGTCCCATCCAGAACTCAACATCCCCGATCCAGATGCGATGACTCAGATTTTTTTCGGTGCTCTGTCTGCGTTTATGTTGTCTCAAGAGGTACTGTACGGCAAGTCCTTGATGCCAATGGAGAATGAACGCTTTGTCAATTACTTGGTTCGGCTTTGTTACAAAGATGGTTCAGAGATTTGACCAGCGATTCCTACACAAGTCAGGACTAGACCGCTGACTACCTAAACACGCTAGACTACTAGGTAAAATTTATTAACTGCAGCATGACAGTACGGGCAAGGCGATCGCTAAAAGCATCACCGGAAGGCATCAAACGAGCCAACAAAGCAGTGTTAATTTTTGCCACCAAGATTGACTTGGCAATTGAGTTGGAGATATCTCGCGCCACGGTGCAGAACTTTTTTGCCGGTAAACCGGTGGGACGGGAAAACTTTCATAAGATTTGCCAAAAGCTAAAACTGCCTTGGCGAGAAGTTGCTGATCTACCCGTTGATCCTGAAGTGGAAACACCAGAGGGGGCAGGGCACTTAAGCTCTGATGTCGATGCCTTGGTGCAAGAGGTGCGCCAGCAGGGACGGGCCAGCATTGTCAGGCGCTGTGGGATCATACGGGTGCTGGATATGTCCCAGCCGATTGGGTTGAATGATATCTACACCAACGTCAACATTCTGGAGAAAATCAACGGGCGTAGGCGGCTAGACATTGCTGACCTGCTGAAAATTTGTGTCTCAGACGAGTTTGAACGTCCGGGGTTGGGCAGAATTGCTCAAGACCGGGTGCTGGGGCTAGAAGCCGTGAAAAAATACTCGAAGCTGATTGTCTTGGGTAAGCCGGGCGCTGGCAAAACCACATTTTTGAAGCATGTGGCGATTCAGTGCTGTTTGGGTGAGCTGCAAGCGCATCGAGTCCCAATTTTTGTCACGCTCAAAGACTTTGCGGAAACGGAACAGGGCCTAGGCTTACTCGAATACATCAGTGAGCAATTTGTTAGTTACGGGGTGAGAGAGCCTGGAGTCGCTCAACGGTTGTTGCTGCAGGGGAAGGCGCTGGTATTGCTTGATGGGCTAGATGAAGTGCGGGAAACAGATTGCTATCGGGTTTTGCAGGAAGTCCGCAATTTTTCGGCTCAGTTTCACTTAAATCATTTTGTCATCACCTGTCGAATTGCGACGCGTGAATATACTCTCGAACAGTTCACAGAGGTGGAAGTTGCCGATTTTAATGATGAACAGATTGCCACCTTTGCCACCAAGTGGTTTGCTGCCAAAGACCCAACCAAGGGCAATAAATTCATTCAAAAACTCAAAGAACATCTCCCGATTCAAGAACTGGCCACTAATCCACTGCTGCTGACGCTGCTGTGTTTGATGTTTGAAGAGTCAGCTGACTTTCCCTCGAATCGTTCAGAGCTTTACAAAGAAGGACTGAATGTGTTGCTGAGAAAATGGGATGCCAAACGCAGTATTGAGCGAGAGCAGATTTATAAGAAGCTATTGGTATTCCACAAGGAAGACTTACTGAGTCAAATTGCCTTTCTTACCTTTGAGCGGGGTGACTACTTCTTTAGACAAAAAGAAATAGAGCAGTACATTGCTGATTACATCCGTAACTTACCTGATATCAATCCTGACGTTGAGGCGTTGCAACTCGACTCAGAAGCCGTGCTCAAATCAATTGAAGCGCAACATGGGTTATTAGTGGAACGGGCGCGGGGAATTTACTCGTTCTCCCATCTGACGTTTCAGGAGTATTTCACGGCAAGAGAAATTGTTGCTAGTTCACAGCCACAGGTGTTGGAGACGGCTTTGACACAGCTGACGAACCGGATCGCGGAAACCAGATGGCGCGAAGTCTTTTTGTTGAGTGTGGGCATGTTGCGCAATGCTGACTATCTGCTGAGGTTGATGAAGCAAAAGATTGATCAGCTACTAGCTCCAGATCAGCACTTACAGGAGTTTCTCACCTGGGTGAGCCAAAAATCTCGTGGCGTGCCTGCTGCCTACAAACTAGTAACTGTTCGAGCCTTTTATCTTGACCTTGACCTTGCCCGTGCCCTTGACCTGGTAGGTGGTACTCTTGACCTTGCCCGTACACTTGACCGTAACTTTACTCGTACACTTGACTGTGCCCTTGCACTTGACCTTGCACTTGACCGTACCCTTGCTCTTAACCGTGCCCTTGGCAGTACTCTTGAACCTATTGGTGCCATTAACCGTGTGCTTGAGCGTGCCCGCGCCCGTGCCCGTGCCCTTGATTCTGATCTTGAGCAAGCGCTGCAACAACTCAAAGAGCAACTATCGAACTCACCTGAAGAAGGAAGAAGATTTGACGAATGGTGGCAAGCTAACAATCAAGCTTGGACTGAGCAATTAAGAGCGGTGATGATTAAGCATCGCAACCTTGGTCACAATTGGCAGTTTAACGCTCAGCAGAGGGATGCGCTGAAGCATTACTATGATGCTAATCAGTTGCTGGTGGAGTGCCTGAATAGCAATTGTTATGTGACTCGCCCAGTGCGACAGGAGATTTCGGAGACTTTGTTGCTGCCAATCGCAGAGATTGAGGATAAGTATTCAGGTGCTTAACTTATTCAGTCTCGGCTCTAGTCTCTTGAACACTGCGTGATGTCCACACAATCAAAACTAAGGTTGGTAAGCCGATCACAACGATACTCTCGATACTGTTGAACCCTTGAAGCAAATATAGAGAACTACTGGATAGACAAAACATCAGGCTAGTCAAGCCAAACAGTTGAGCTTGTGGGATTAGGGCAGCTATAGGTAACAGGACAGATGCGTACCAAGGCATCAGCCACGGAGTAGCGACCAGAAGCAGTGTCAATGTAACCCAACCGATGTCCGCAATCAGATTCAGTTGCAAGTAATACCGTTTGACATATGCCCTGAATGCTATCCAGCCATAAACAGCAGCAAACCCAATCAAAGTGTACTGGGCAAAATTCTGCAGTATTTGCTTTTCTTGGTAAAGTGTGATTGACTTGGGATAGGAAACACGAAGCAGATCTAGCTGTGATTTCACTAACGCCTGTATAGATGAGTGATATTTTCCTGCTACCCCTGGATTCAAGATACTCACCCATGCCCCAAACTCGGGTAGAACCGTAGTCCAGAGGACAATCAACAAAACCAGGGAAACGATGACTACCCTTGCCAGTTGTTTCCAAGAGCGCTGTCGTACCAGAAAAATCGATACCAAAGGCATCCAGATGATTGGTAGTGTTTTGGCTAAAAAACCACCCCACATTGCCAGAAACGCTAATACATATTGTTTTCTGGTCAAACTTCCAACTAAGACAATAAAACTGGTGGAGACCAAGACATCTACATGACCTGATCCGACCTGCTCCATTAACAGTAGCGGATTCAGTAAATAGGCAATTGTGATTTTGCCCCGTGGCAGCAGCAAAAATCGCCAGATCAGGTAGCCATTGATAATGTGCAAACCCAAACAAAAGCTTTTGTAGACATAGACTGCCAGAATCGGATTGAGCGGCACCACAGTGGCAGACACTGTGAACAACACTTGGGATAAGCTTCCATAAGCTGAAGTTTGCCCCCAATCAACAAAGGGAGAAAGCTGAGAAGTAAAGGAGCTTGCCTTGTTGAGCAGAGGATTGACACCACTCAGATTCATCAATCCGAAGTGCAGGTAAAGATAGACATCGTCACCTAGTGGATAAGCTAAAAAGGCTAGTGCTAAAAAGACTGCTGTGCATTTCAAGATATTGATGAAGCGGGGAAATGCGTAAGGTCGCTTAGTCCGTAGTAACCAAGCTAGATACAGCAGTTGCAGGATGAGATAGCTCATACCAATCCCAAGTTGGCTATTCCAGTTGGGAAAGGTGGCAAACTTTTTGCCACCCGCCATGATGAAATAAAACTTATCCAAACCTAAGATAGCAAGCGCAATGCACAGATACACAGCACAAACCAGTGCAGCTGCTGTTATAACTGCAATTTTTTGCATCGACTGTGACTTAAAGAGTTTGTTCAAAGAATAATACCAGAGAGCAACCTCAAGAGAGCGTAGAAACCACTGTGATGTTCCCCCTTTATACTAGTCATGCCTTGGGAAGCGGGCGAAAGTACTGCCAAAATCAGTCGGTGTGCCGATGTCCAGAAATTCGCCGTCCACTTCATAAGCGAGACCCCCATCGCGGTAGATCCAGTTGCGCAGAGCTAGGGATAGATCCAGTTCCCCCTGATTCTGCTGAAGGCTTGCAGCATGGAGGTACTCCATGAACTGACCTGGCAGCAGGTAGATCCCGAATAGGCAGAAGTATTGCGGGGGCTCGCTCCCCGGAATGCACAGCGCGTCGCGAGCCTCGCTAACTGTAGGCTTTTCGCGCATATCAAGCAGCTCAAAGACTCTCTGCTGGTCGGGGAGGGGACGAACTCCCACCACCCCGCGTTGACTGAAGTCTGATTCGCAGCACCTGGATACGCCCAGCACCCCTTTGCCGAACTGGACTCCGATATCGAGAACCTGGCGTAGGCACGGGACGGTGGAGCTAGAGCGGTAGAGGTGGTCGCCCAGGAGCAGGACAAAGGGTTGGGAACCCACAGCTTCAAAGGCTTGGAGCACCGCGTGACCAAAACCACCGGGTTCGAGCTGGTAAACATAGCGCAGGTGTTTAGAAAGCTCCTTAAGCTCGCTCCAGGCGTTAAGGATACGGCTACCACTAGCGCCAGAAAGCGTCACTTCCGGCGGTTGATCGAAGTACCTACGAATCAAATCGCCGTCGCGCGGGGAGACGATGAGCACCACCTCGTCTACGCCACTGTCAAGAACCTCTCGCACAATCCAATCCACTGCCGGACGGAGGGAGCGATCGCGCCCCGGAACTGGTAACAGCGCTTTGGGAATGACTTTTGTGGCTGGGTAGAGGCGGGAGGCGAGCCCGGCTACAGGGATGACGGCGCGTGTTGGTTTCACTTTACTTGTCCTGTGCGGGAGTGAGGGTTAGATTCAGGCACTCAAGCCCCAAGTCATTCTCGAGGATAGACTGTGCACGCAACCGTTCTTCAGGTCCTCGGGTGAGGAGTTGAGCGGTTCCGTCTCCTTGAGAGCCGACACCTTTGCCACCCCAGATTAACTCTTGCAGGGGAGAATACTCAAGCACGCGGTGCAGCAAAGGCGCTGCCAATTCTTGCGGACAAGCCGGGGCTACCAATCGGTCAAAGATCGCCTGGGCTTCAACCATTAGCTTTCCGACTAAGCGGGCGTCACCATCGCTCAAAGCCTGACGCGCTTGGTAGAGGATCTGCTGGTTCAATGGACCGAGGGCACGGCGGACTCCTTCGGCTAAGGAACCAACTCCTGTAAGAAACTGGGCGCGTAAGTTGCGCAGAATCATAATTGTGTCTTTGGCCCCTTGTAGGTCTACGATTAGGTAGTGGAAAGTGGCGCCAAGGGGGATGGCTTCCATTGCTAGGTCTTCTCCGTCAAAGGTGAGAAACATTGGCACTTGGCCGTAGGCGAAGACCTGATCCATCCGACCGCAGCCGGAGGGGGTAAGAGTTTCCCCACGGTAGGCTAGTTCCATCTCCTCGCGCCTGTCGAGAGCTAACTTATATAGTTGGTTACAAGCTTGGGCAACAAGGACACATATAGCCGCTGAAGAAGACAGTCCCTTCTTGAGGGGCAAGTCCATTCTGTAGCAGTCGATCTCTAGCCCTGCGATCGGGTATGCACGCAGAACCTCGTGTAAGGTGCCTGTGACATAGCTCCAGAAGCCTCCAGTACGCGCTATGTGTTGCAGCTGTGCAGGCTCCAACGGCATACAGAGAGACTCGACGAACTTGCCGTCTGGCAGTTGGGAGTGAACTGCCAGGATGTGATCGCGTTTACGAACACGGGCGTGAATCCCTTGTTCGGTACCGACAGCGATGCAGTGCCCAGGCAGGAGAGACGCTATCTCTCGCCGGTATCCGCCAGCCCAATCTGAATGCTCACCGAACAGGCAGAGCCGACCGGGAACAAACAGATGTAGCCACTCCGAGTCTGCCTGAAGGTTGGGTAACGCGCTCCGCCTCGAGTTGCCCATTTTCGTTAACCCTGATCCCTGACCCCCGAGCCCTGTTCTTGTCACTGTACAGCATCAATGGGCGATACTGGTTTCGAACCAGTGACCTCTTCCGTGTGAAGGAAGCGCGCTACCACTGTGCTAATCGCCCATGAAATCCTAATTTAACACAGATTCGCGCCAATCAAAAACTAAGGTTAAACTGGCTCAATCTCCCTTAAGGAAGTAGATGATAACACCATGGACGCAGCACTAACCAGATTCCGAACTCAGGCTCTCGACGGCTACGACCTATTGATACTTGAAGCAGCTAACCCGTATCTAATACAACTGGAGTCCGTTCAAGAGCACGACGGATAGTATACTGGCTTCTTTGTGCTTGCTGGCTTCTCCCAAATCAAGGTGAACAAGGAAGCGACTTGAAAATTCAGTTCCGTGCGATCGCAGGCTGACAACTCGAGTCAATCGAGCGAGTCAACAAAACTTGACTTGGTCATCTGGAGCGCGTCAGGGCTAGAGGCAAGCGCGATCAAGTGCCTCTTTCCCTTGTAGATTTTAAACACGGTGCCAGTCACCTTGACTCTCTCTTTCTCTAAAGCCGCGCTCGATTCTTTCGGACAAGTATTAGACTTTGTATGACACCAGAAGTCTAATTCTGCCTACGGTGGTCAAACACCGTCTATACGGTCAACATAGGTCTCAACGCCTAAGTTTCCGGTTACTTTTGGAGTTAAATGTGTTTTCAGATACCATCGCTCAGCCAGTTCGGTACGCTCTGCATCCTGCCCAACGGGAAAGCCACTTGCCTACGGAGGGAAACCCTCCTGCAGCAGTGGTCTCACCATTACTTGCGCCTTCTCGTCATACTGGCGTTGGGACTTATATCACCCAACCGTTGTTTCACGGTCGCTGGGATTGCCCCGTTACTAGGATTGCATCAACACGTAGATGTTTTTGTCTCTTACTCACACTGTTATTATACAAAATCCACGATCCACGGCGGTTAAAACCGCCCGTGCTGCTTGCCTCCCAGCTTTAAAGAGTCTGGTTTTCCCGCATCCCGTGCTTTCTGATGAGAAGTCTTGATAGATATGTGAATGTTATCTCGTTAACATTATTCCCTTAGTTGTAGGCTCTGGGATAGGTAACTCATCTTCACGCATCCCTTCTAAATGAATCTGAATTGCCTCATTCATAAGAGTCTCGACCTCTTCTAAGGTTTCACCAACAGCTACGCACCCTGGTAGGTCTGGAACATATGCCCCGTAACTGGTTTCACCTTTCTCAATTACGACCGCGTAATTCATCAAATGTCTTCCTCCAACTGAGCCTGACTCCAGATACTTTTAAGTGTACCAATAGGTACATCTACACTCAGCTTTCCCGCGACAGTCAGGGCAAACGCATCTAAATTGCTCTTGACAACAGGCACGAAGAGTGAATCAACCAATAAGCAGGATTTATCGCTCAACTTCTTTGTCAAGCAGCGTGAGGTCAAGCCAACATGAGTGTCAATAAGCAACAATTAATGCAATTAAAACTGGGCTTATTGAAACTGAAATCGGATTATTGACAAGATGCATTTGCCCTGGGTGACAGAGTGATCGCGCCTTATAATTCAATATAATTTGTGTAATACTAAAAGTTGACCCCTTTTCCTTAACCACGAAGGTAGTTGAAACTTATTTCAGGTCATAGGACATCTTTAACAAGATTAGATATCCTAGGAAGCCATAGAGAACCGTTTACGTAGTGATAGGGTCAAATTGGGTATTAACTATTACCTACTTTTTCAATTTAAGCTTGTTAAGTCTAACTAAAGGTATAGAGATTAATCCGAGTTAGCTTAAAACATAAATTTGAGTAGTGAAGTAGCCACCTCAAAATGATTATACTGCTACTTTATTTTTAAGTATTTTTATCTTAGAAATTCATCGCTTTACGAATACTATCAAGAGGTAATTCCGATATATTTCTTGTCGTTGCTTCTGTAATTTCAGGTTCATCAGCAATAAATTCTACCACTAAGCGCCAGCAAACTTTTCCTGTTACCCAACTTTTTCCAGGTTCAAGTATTTGAGCTTTTATTCCATCACTAACAAGTTGCTGGGGTTGTAAATTTCCAAAACCATACTTAACCAATTTATCTGTAATTTCTTTAGTGGAACTATAGACATATTGAGCACCGTCAAAAATCATACTGGTGGCATAAATTATTTTTGGACGAGCATCAAATTTAATAACAACATTGTCGTTTACAGGCAATGTCCTAGAAGCTTTTTCTGATTCGCTCATAATTCTCCAATATGGGTAGTAGTTCTTAAAGAAGACTAAACTTATCCTATCTACTGTTGACTTAGCTGCAATCAGAAAAATTACTTAAAACTCTCTCTCCTGACTCAATACTCTGCCAGAAATTACAGAAAAGTTCATGGTCAGCATAAATACTTACGGTTAAAATTGACTATCGCTTTATTTTACAAAAAAACTCTTCTTTAAGATAGTTGAGAATTGGTTGTAAACTGAACACTAACAGACAACTTAGCAAGTACGCCTCACTGATAACTACTCGAAAGTGTTGCTGGAGGTCATGGACACCAGCAACACTACTCCCACGACCACCATCACTGCGATTGATATTTTTATCCGGCGACATCTCGCCGGTTCTCAATTTCTTGGATCTTCTGGCGCATGGCCTCTTCCCCTATTCCGATACGCTCCTCATCAAGAGGGGCGGGGTACGGCCCGCTTCTAGTAACAGGTTTATTCCTCAAGGCACGAAAAGCTTCATCATCATCCCGGTGTGCCATCAGGCCAAGGCTGTAGCAGGTCAGGCAGACAGGATTGTGCTCAATCTCAGTGATAGCTCAGTGACACTTGAGGCATTACTGGAGCAACTTACGAAATATCCCATCTCTGGTCTCAAAGAAGTCATCTTCATAAACAATGGTCAGATAATTGAAACTCTAGTCTTCTAATAGGACTTATGTAACAGGAGGTCTATATGGCAGTGGAATACGATCTTAACATCGCGACTGAGCTCGAACCGATACAAGCTTTGCATATTATTTCTGACGGTCTTAATCTTAAGTGGCGAACAGATACCCTCTTAGAAAGACCCGGAATACAGGTGAGTGCAATCCCTAGTCCCGAACTCAGGCAGTCTGTTATCGAAGAAGAGTTTGGCGGCTTTCGACCCACTATATTTGTACTGTTTCGGATATTTCCAAACGCTGACTATGAAGGAGGAATACGTATCTTGCGACAGGCGACGATGGAGTTGCTACGTCAAGTCCCAGGAGATGCAGTCTTGCTGTTCAATGGTGAGACTATTGTGCTCCAGAGACTTGGCGGGAAATTGATGCTCAAAGAAGGTTGGGGAAATTGGAATGCGTCTGAACTAGCTGATGTGACTCTGCCCTATGAGTTACGCAAGCTTCCATAACCATTTCTTTGGGGGCAGTGAATAGCTGATGTCTGTGACCGCGCTACACTTAGTAAGCCTCAGCCTCAGTCAACTCTACCTGACCCTTCCCAGTAAAGAGGTCACAAGGTAGCGGGTCATGGGCTTTAATCGACTCATCCAGCAGCAGCGATCGCGGCATCATTTCCCCCTTACCTCGACAGACCGGGCAGTCAATCTTCCAAAAGCTGGGCAGTGAATCCAGCAAAGTCGTCGGGGTACAGTTCGGCATCTGGGCAGCAGCCTACACTACTGGCAGAGCAGGCTTTAGGGCTGATTCGGAGTGAATACTCCGCTCTCACAGCTTAATCTCGATCAACTCCGACAGAGGCGGCGAGGCTCACGCCAAATAGCTGCAAGGCTGATTGGTTCATGGCAAGCCTCGATGCATTGTCAGATAAGGCTTTCAGTCTTTTTGATTAGGCTAATTGGGGTAAGATGTAGCCACAAAATCGGGAAGGTTCGCAAACCCCCTCTAGACATTAGGCCAGATAAGGGTTTCAATAGAAGGGCTCTCCACTCGCTGGGAAAATTAGTTGAATGGAAACACTTCAACTTCAAAATATCGCATTGAGTACTACCAGACTCCCCACTCGCTGGGGAAATTATTTGAATGGAAACTGAAAATCAAAATGCTCGGCAAAGTCATCGTCTCGTCTCCCCACTCGCTGGGGAAATTAGTTGAATGGAAACCAAATCGCCCTGAATTAATACGCGCTCAATAGCACTGGCTCCCCACTCGCTGGGGAAATTAGTTGAATGGAAACTCTATCTGCCTACAAAAGCGTTCTGCTATTTCTCTATGGCTCCCCACTCGCTGGGGAAATTAGTTGAATGGAAACACAATCCGTGCTGCTTGGAAATAACTAACGCTATCACTCCCCACTCGCTGGGGAAATTAGTTGAATGGAAACAGTTGCTCACAACAGTCCCGCTTGGCGTAGAGGGCTCCCCACTCGCTGGGGAAATTAGTTGAATGGAAACTGGAGCACGGTTATACCTCTTAGAGTAGGATTGTTTGTTTTAAGCTCCCCACTCGCTGGGGAAATTAGTTGAATGGAAACTAGAACGGTATTAAGTCAATAGACCATAAATTATTTCTCCCCACTCGCTGGGGAAATTAGTTGAATGGAAACGAACAACTGTGAACCTTGTGTCGATGTGTTTCAAGCTCCCCACTCGCTGGGGAAATTAGTTGAATGGAAACAAAGCATAAATCCAAGCTCACCTTCCGTAAATCTCCTCCTCCCCACTCGCTGGGGAAATTAGTTGAATGGAAACCTCTTCAGCCTCTTTCTGCTCTTCCTCGAATTCATCTACCCACTCGCTGGGGAAATTAGTTGAATGGAAACGAATTTTCACTCAATCCTTTGGCATCTCCATTCCATACTCCCCACTCGCTGGGGAAATTAGTTGAATGGAAACTCAAATTCATTGGGATATAGCATGACTGCTGTGAACTCCCCACTCGCTGGGGAAATTAGTTGAATGGAAACACTACTAAGCTGTTAAGCATCTAATTTGCGTTAACCATATTTCCTTTATCTTTAATCTTGCGATTCCATTTAATTACAAGTTCGCCTTGATTTAAGAGCCTATCTAATAAATCTCGTAGTTCATCAACTGATTTGAATAAACGCCCCGCAATGAACTCCTTACAAGAATGCCAGACGAGTTCAATGAGATTAAAATCTGGGCTGTAAGCTGGGAGAAACTCTAAAATTATATTCGGAAACTGCGATTTAATATTTTCGATAATATCTGAACGCTTATGATAGCTAGCGTTGTCTAAAATAATTACTATCTTTGGCCCCATCTTGGGAAAATCTTCGACTTTATTTCCTTGCTCTACCCACTCTTGGAGGACAAAATATTGTAATTGTTCTAACTGCTCAATAAAACTCTCGCCATTACCTCGTTTAATGAAAAAATTTATACGTTTTTTGTCATGAGACCGCACTCCTCCCATAACATTCACTCGTCCGCGTCTGCGCTGTCCTGATACTTTTTTCCTCTTGCCTTTCTTACCCCATGTTTTTCGCCGGATGACTCTGAGACTAAAGCCACTCTCATCGCGCAGGTTCGGCGGGCAGAGTACTCTGTCCGCCGACTCTGCGCCCAAAACCATACCTGAAGCTGGTTTGGGCTTTCTCTCGCAATTTCTAGATAGTTCTCTAGCTTTTGGCGAAACTCTTTCCTTTTCTCAGGATCTTGCTTATCTTCTAGACTGTATTTTGCCCAGACATAGCTATACTTTTTTTTCTTTAATATTCTCCTTATTTGCGAGCTGCTCAATTTAATTCCTGTTAACTCTGCTAGATGAGTCACTAACTTTTGAGCAGTCCACCGACCAAATTCATATCCAAATTCACTCGGTAACTTATCAATTATCTCTAAAAGTAAGTCAATATATTCCGGGGTTGCTTTCTGATAGTTACCTTGCTCTCTCTTATCCCTGAAGCTGTCTAAGTTTTCGGGATCACCCTGAATACACCAGTAATCAACTATCCTAACTGAACGTAAGCGTTCAGGGGGCGCAAAAACGATGCAAAACAGAACGACGTTGAATCAAACAATGAAGTAATAAAATTAAGCAGCTTTTAAAACGTCGTCTTCATCAGAAGGAGCAGATAGGCATGGGA
>JAABUQ010004648.1_pt1 | contig 23151 bp, 20 predicted proteins | sample 5560001 | NCBI WGS metagenome assembly JAABUQ01 (sample SAMN10711888, study PRJNA513371) | rock metagenome | isolation source: Antarctica rocks | place: Antarctica: Victoria Land, Finger Mt nord | collected 2015-12-18 | reverse complement strand
AACCCGCGCAGGCGGGTTTTGTTATTGCAGCATGGGGTTTCAACCCCGTGTCTTGGTTGGGCTTGTGCTGTCCGGTTTGGGCGGCGAGCGTAGATAATAAGCTGAGATGCAAACTCCTACTCACACGCAAGATTGGCGGCTCCTGCGGCGGTATGTCGAGCAAAACTCGCAGGAAGCCTTCGCCGCCCTTGTCGCGCGCCACCTGAACCTGGTCTACGCCACTGCCCGGCGCGAGGTGGAGGACGCTGGGCTGGCGGAGGATGTGACCCAAACTGTCTTCTTGATATTGGCTCGCAAAGCGTCGTCGCTTCGGGCTGGAACGCACCTAGCGGGCTGGCTCTTCCAAACCGCCCGCTTCGCTGCCCGGAACGCACGGACGCGAGAGATGCGCCGCACACACTATGAGCAGCAGGCAGCACAGCGCATGACCGCAGACCAGACCGCCCAAGACAATGCCCTGTGGGAGAGCATAGAGCCTTTGCTCAACGACGGCGTGGCGCGGCTGCCTGCGGCGGATCGTGAGGCACTCCTCTTGCGCTATTGGGACGGCCAGAGCTTAGCGGAGACAGGCGCGGCACTGGGCGTGTCCGAGGAGGCGGCCCGCAAGCGCGTGACGCGGGCAGTGGAACGGCTGCGGCGTCTGCTGGGCCAGCAAGGCGTTGCCGTTCCCGGCGCAATGCTGGCGGCATTGCTGCCCATCCACGCCGTGAACACTGCCCCCGCGGCTCTCGCACCCACCATTGCAAAGATAACTGTCGGAGCTTTAGCCGGACATGTCAACACGGGCCTTATCGGCTCATCCATCCATCAACTCTCGGAAGGAGTGTTACGAACCATGAAAATCGCACAGTTGAAGACGGTCGTGGTTGCCGCCGCTGTGGTATTGGCAGGGACGGCGACTTATACAATAGTTCGGGGCGACGCAACGGGCGCGGCCCGGCAAGCCGCAGACTTGGACACGCCAGTGTCCATAGAAAGATCAAAATTGCCGCCCGGCAGCCCACCGGATGCCTACCTCAACGCTGCCCTCGTAGGCAAAGTGCGATACGAAGATGGCCGTCCGGCGGCGGACGTGCAAGTTTTTGCCCAAATCCAGAATACGGCACTGATAAAGTTATTGGATGCACTGAAACGGCCTGCGGGAGCGACAAACAGTGGCCCCATCCCGGTGCCAAAGAAAGAGCGCGAGCAAAGCGGCAACTATGCAGTGACCAAGCCGGATGGCACCTACACACTGCCGGTTGGAGCAGACATTCCCTACAACATCATGGTCATAGACAACACCGGCCTGTGGGTAACCCCTGCTGCCGAGGGTGTCTCAGGGCGGCAGCATACGACCACCAATGTGCCTGATTTAGTCTTAACCAAAGGCGCCATTGTTGAAGGCATCGTGACCAACAATCTTGGCTTGCCGGTATTGGGAGCAGGCGTGGCAAGCTATGGCCCCCATCGACCTTCGTCAAGCGCGGCAGTCAACTCCACAAACACTGACCAAGCCGGGCATTATCGTTTAAGGGTCGCCCCTAGCCGCAACCGCATCTATACTGTGGGCGTGCCCAGCAAGTCAAACTCCGTGTATGTTTCGCAGAATGTCACAGTGGCGGCGGGGGAAGTGAGCACTGTGAACTTAAAGATAACCACAGAGCCGGAGACAAGCGATAAGGCGGCGACTATGACAGTTTCACCGGACGAGGTAAAGGCATTCACGCGCAATCTCGCCAGCAGGATTGATGCCGGGCAAGCTCTCGTCAATGCATTTGCTGCATTGGCCGAGCAGCAGCCAAACCCGCACTTCCGGCAGGCGATTGAGCAGATCAACCAAGAGATGCAAGCAGGGAAGTACCCAGGGCATCCGCTGTCGGGAGCGATGGGGAAGTACCCGGAGATATTTAGCAAAGGCTATGTGCAAGCCATCCGGGACGGTGAAAACAATGGCAACCTTCAGGTCAGGCTACACCAACTGAGCGACAACTAAGCATTGCTACTTAACAGCAGCTCGGGCTTTCTAGGACAGAACGGAGACAAACAAAAGGGCCAGGGGAGTGTATCCCCCGGCCCTTCTTGCGGCAATGCTCAGCGCGTTAATACTTGGCTTTAGGAGTGTGCGCGGGCAGTGGGTGCGCTTCCAGGTACTCGTCATACGTGCCGAGGAAGTCCAGCAGGCCGTCCGGCGTAAAGGATAAAACGCGCGTGGCGATCTCAGACACCAAGTCGCGGTCATGGGAGACGACCAAAGCCGTGCCGGGGAATGCAGAGATGGCTTCCGCAAGGGCTGAGACAGACTCAACATCCAGGTGATTGGTGGGTTCGTCAAAGATCAGCACGGGGTGCTTTTCCATCATTAAGCGTACCATGAGCAGACGGGCCGCCTCGCCGCCGGACAAGGCTTTAGTTTGCTTCAAGCCTTCCTCGCCCTTGAAGAGCATCTGCCCCATCAGGCCGCGCACGTACTGAATGCCCTCGCCCTGCTCAAACTGCATCAGCCAATCAAAGGCGGTCGTGTCGTCGGCGGGGATTTGCGCGCGGTAGTCCTGCGCGTAGTAGCCCCAGGTCATGCCTGCACCCCACTTGACGGTGCCGGCATCGGGGGCAAGCTCGCCAATCAATGTACGCAGGAGGGTGGTCTTGCCCACGCCGTTGCCGCCAATGATGGCGACTTTGTCCCCGCGCATGATTTCCAAGTTCAGCTTATTGAAGAGGGGTGGGCCGTCAAACTGCTTGCAGAGATCGGTGGTAACGATGACTTCGCGGCCTGCGGGCTTGCGCTGCTCAAAGCGGATGTACGGGCGCTGGATATTAGACTTCTTCATCTCGGTGGGGGCAAGGCGCACCATCTCCTTGCGGCGCGACTGCACCTGCGAGGAACGCTGGCCTGCCGCAAAGCGCGAGACAAACTCCTGTAGCTGAGCGATCTTCTTGGCTTTGTCCTTGTTGTCGTTCTCAATGGTCTGGCGGGCCTGCATCTTGTGCTCCACCATGTCGTCGTAGACACCTGGGTAGACAATGATGGTGTCGTAGTCGATGTCGGCGATATGGGTGCAGACGCTGTTGAGGAAGTGCCGGTCGTGCGAGATGACAATCAGCGTGCCGTCGTAGTCGGTGAGGAAGTCTTCCAGCCAGTGGATCGTTTCCAAGTCCATGTAGTTGGTGGGTTCGTCTAGGAGCAATGCTTCCGAGCCGCCGAACAAAGCCTGCGCTAAGAGGACACGGAACTTGAAGTCGTTAGGCAGGGTGTGCATCAAGTCCTGGTGCTTGTCATCGGGGATGCCGATGCCGCGCAGGATGTCGGCGGCTTCGATCTCGGCCATGTAGCCGTTCTCGTCGGCAATGACCGACTCCAGGTCGCCCAGGCGGTTCATCTGCGCTTCGGTGAAGTCGGCAAGCTCGCATAGCTCGTTGCGCTCGGAGAGGGCGTCCCACAGGGTCTTGTTGCCCATCATCACGGTGTCAACAATGCGGTTGTCGTCAAAGGCATTCTGGTCTTGGCGCAGGACACCGAGCTTGCGGGGCTTGTTAATCGTGCCCCGGTTGGAAGGCTCAATATCGCCCGTAAGTATCTTCATAAACGTGGATTTGCCTGCGCCGTTGGGGCCGGTCAGCCCGTAGCGGTTGCCGGGCGTGAACTTGGCGCTGACATTATCAAAGAGGGTGCGGGTGCCATAAGTTTTGGTGACGCCGCTGACGGTAATCATGGGTTAGGTATCCTCACAAAGAAAGGACGCGCTCCCTGCGCGTCCTTTTGTTGTGCTTAGTATACCCGAAATTAGTGGAGAGTTTTTAAGAGATTGGCTTTCGTAGGAAACCGATACGATCCAGCCAGTCTTCGCGGCCTTGTTCGTCCCACAAAAAGAGAAGGGCGCGAACGAGTGCCCCAAAGTGGCTGCTGGGAATTGTGCGCTGGTCTACAAAGACGATGCCCGCGTGATGTTCTCCATCAGCATACAGGGCGGCAAGCAGCGGTGGAATGGTTTTCTGGTCATAGGTGACAAGTGTCAGCCCTTCGGCGCGGGCGGCTTGCAGCAGGGCTTTGTCGGCACGTCCTTCATAGGCACCATCGTGCCAAAGGTGAACGCTTTCTGCAACCACCGCCTGCCGCTGCTGCTGCACCTGCGCGGCAACAGTTTGGCTCATGTTCTCGTCAAGCAGGAGTTTGAGGCTCATTCTGGCAGCGGGCTGGTGAGGACAACGTTAGCGAGGTCTTCATCGGTGACGGTGATGAGTTCAATGTTGGGCAGGAGGCGCTTGAGGTATTCAAACCCGTACTCCGGTTCGGCGGTGTCGGGTGCGATGTCGTTGAGAATGAGGCGTGCGAGGGCGAGTTTGTCGGCGGTGGACAGGGGCTTAATGGCTTGTTCGTAGAGTTGGGCGGCGATCATGGAAGGATTATACCCGTTGTGTGTGGGACAACAGACAAGGGTTGAAACCCCATGCTGATGGTACAAAACCCGCCTTCGCGGGTTAGGAAAATTAAGGCTAGTCAATGCGTTGAAGCACGTCCAGCTATTTTAGTGATACGCCAACCTGTTGCTTCCGTCCCACTAAGAAAATGGATTGTAAATCTCCATTTTTCATGTGGAGCAAGACATGTTGTGTTTGTTAAACTGTTATCAATTTGTGTTCCGCCATCATAGTCGTATGCGTTGGCATCGACCTCTACATAGTCGTATGTTTTACTGGAAACATTTTCAATAGTACCTATCAGTGAGGCGATTCCTTCTAAATTAGCGTCTGTATTGGAACTGGTTGTATATGTCTTTGCTCTTGAGAAATTAGCCTGTAGAAGAAGCAAGTCAGGATTAGTAAAGAGGGAGTCTATGGTCGGGCCATCGTAATGTGACGCTCCAATATCTGCTGCGGGGTCTAGCGTTACATCAAGTAGTGGAGAGCGAAAGTGAAACCTTTTGTCGTTTGGGTCTAACTTATACGAAACAACCAATTGTCCGTTTCTGATTCCGCTGAGTGAAAGGACATCATACTCTCCGATACTTGGAATGGTTGATAATAGATTTGTTGATAATAGTAACGCGGCGCAACGTGTTGCCAACATCTGTTCCATCAACAATTGCAAGATCACTTTGTTTCATTTGGGAATGCGAAACAGAATGATGTTTTGGAGCAGCGTTTGCGCTACCAACTAGTAGAAATACCCCACCAGCTATTACCCAAACAAAGGGAGATTGCATAGCGATTCCTTTTACAAATTATATGTTCTGTTTTTCGTTGCGTTTGGCTTCCAGCGTGGCATCAAGGCGCGCGTCCAGTTCTTCCAGTGACAGGCTGCGCCCGGCGGCGAAGTCAGCTTCGGCGCGGGCGACTCCGGCGAGGGCTTCTTGCTGTTCTTGCTGCTCCCACTGCTGTTGGTACTCCGCTTTGTCTGACTTGGCTCATGGTATTTCTTGAGCAGCATCTCGGTGCTTCACTTGTACACCTACGCCATGCCAGTCTGGTTGAAGTACACTCAGTTCGCCGTAGGTTTCTATTTCCAATATGCGTTGTTTTTTCCAGTTCACAGTGTAAATGCCCTGGAAGGCTTCTGTTTCAGAGGGCGTGAATGCCACAGCTATTGGATCGCTGGAACTGCTATCGGGATGCAGTGACTGAAGCACAACAGTGGTGCCTCTTGGCGCTGTTCCTTCTCCGTCTGATGAATAGACAACTGCGACATAAGTTCTAGTTGGTGAGACAGCTCTTTCTACTTCTCTTCCAGGCGGGGTAGGAAATGGAGAATGAGCAGGTAGTGTACGGGCATGCTTAGAGGAGACTGTCATAACGTAGGCGATAAGAAACACAACAACTATGGCTGAGGCGCAGAGTAGAATAAGTAGGAAAGACGTTCTGCCTGAACAGCCTCATCATTACGCCTCTTACCTGTCGATATACCTATCGTCGGATTAAGTTAGTCCTTAGCTACTGAGACTATATCATGCTTATGCTTGTGTAGGCAGCGACTGAGATGCTGACTGCCAGGCGGCAATCAATTGGTCTTCGTAGTCATTGTCCTGACTGTCTTTGAGCTTGTGGTTTGCTTCCAGCCACGCCAGCGTGCGGCGCAAGCCATCTTGGAACGAGATGGTCTGGCCGGTGTAGGCGGTGTCGCGCTTGATCTTGGTGTTGTCAAAGACGGACGGCCAGGCAAATATCTCATAGGTGCCGCCTGCCATGCCAGGGGCGGCTTGGTGCAAAACTTCGGCGGGGATATGGACAGGATGGAACGCCCCGCCGACCACTTCAGCGGTTTGGCGGTGCAGCTCGTCCCAGGTCATCCATTCGTCGCCGGTGATGTTGTAGATTTGGCCCAGGCACTTAGGGTTCTGCATGGTGGCGATGAAGCCTTTGGCAACATCGTCTACGTGGCACGACGCCCACAGGCCCTGCCCGTCGCCGTGGACGATAATCGGCTTTCCCTGGCGCAGCTTGTCTGGAAACGTATCGCCTGGCCCGAAGGCGCGCAGCAGGCTGCCACCCTCGCCATACGAGTGCGAGGGGCGCATGATGGTCACGGGAAAGCCATTATTGGCATGCGCCTGAAGCAGCAACTGTTCGCATGCAATTTTATCTTTGCCGTATTGCCCCAGCGAATGGTACGGCTCGGTTTCCGTGGTCGGGATTTGCTGCACCGGCCCCGAACAGACGCAGACAGTGGAGCAGTGGATAAACTGCCCGCACCGGCCCTGAAACGCGCGGATAGCAGACGCGCTGTCGTCGGGGTGAAAAGCCACCATGTCCACCACGACGTCGTAGTGCTTGCCCGCGAACGTCTGCTCAAACTGGGCATAGTCCTTGCGGTCGCCCGTGATGATTTCTGCGCCTTCGGGGAGACGGTTCTCGCTTTGGCCTCTATTAAACAGCGTGACTTGGTGGCCGTCCTGCAAAAGCTGGCGCGCAATGGATGTGGAGATTAGCCCTGTGCCGCCAATAAAAAGAATGTTCATGGCGTAATTGTACCCATTGCGCGGCTCCAATCTACCCCCTATACGGCTTTAGTTCATCCCCTACATGGCTCCAACTTCTATCGTTAGATGACGGACTTACGCCGTCTGAAGCAGCTTTCCTGCCAATCATGTGGTAGTCACTGCGGTTTGCTTTGCCCTTGTTCCTAGCCGACTGCCAAAGAAAGCCCCTAGAATAGTAACCAAAGCTTCAATCACAGTGTGGAGCGTAAACAGCGGAATATCCACATGGTAGCCTCCGCCTACCAGGAAAAGCCGCAAGAGCATTCGGAGTAAGATGAACCCGGCAACAAGCATGATGGCGAACGCAGTTCCCGACACGGCCCTCCTTGGGAAAACCTGTCCACTGACCATGCCGACCAGGAAGTGAGCACCTGCGACCATGCTGAGAAACTCAGTTCCCAGAAACCGGTCGTGGCGAGGTTGCTGAAAGGCACTTAAAAAGCCAGGCAGCACAAATGACTGGAACAGCAGCGGAAGACAGAGAGACAGCAAAAGTGTGCAGGCGGCGGCTCCCGAGAAGTCACGCCTGCACAGTGTCTGCCCACGCTGCCACGTCCTGATGAGGCCTTGCGTTGCTTCGCCGGGTTGGCCGCACTGCTCGACGGCAGTAGCGGCGGCTTCGTCTTCGGTCTGGCCCATTTCGCGGTTGACAATCACCGCATTCAGGAGGTGCTGGCGCATTTCTGTTAGCTCTTCGCTGCGGCGCTTTGCAGGGAGCGCGTTGAGCTGTGTTTCGGCTTCGGACAGATAATCTTCAAGCAGTTTGTGCATGACCAATCCCCTTTTGCTCTGTTTGTTCCGGGTTCAATTTTCCCAGCACTGTGTGGATCAGGGTCGCATAATCCCTGAGTTCCTGTGTCCTCGTTCGCGCTTCTTTCGCTCCTTTCTCGGTCAGCGTGTACACCTTGCGGTCTGCGCCTTTATCCTGTGGCTGCCATTTCCCGGCAATCAACCCGTCCTGCTCCAGCACCCGAAGCGCAGGGTAGAGCGTGGCCTCTTTCAAAGTCAGCGCATCTTCGCTGAGCAATTTCACCTCGCGGGCGATGCCGTACCCGTGAAGCGGCTGCCTGCTGAGCACCGCCAGAACTAGGGCAGGTAAATCGCCCTTGACTAAGTCTCGTCTCATAGATATACCTCCCAAACCATAGTATACCATTACTATACTATGGTTTGGGAGGTATGTCAAGGCGATTGAGCTTTACTTTTTCGCTTTGCTGACGCGCCATAAAGGCACAGCAAAAGACTTTCTCCTCCTACTCTGCTCCTTCCCCCAAGATTCAAGGGCGGGGAGCGATCTTGTTCAGGGCTTTAATCCGCGCCGCCGGGCGGAAAATAAGCGATGCTCATCGGGTCGTGGCCATGCTCCCAGCGGACGCGCAGCCAGCCCACAACGCGCATGACCAGGGTGACGGCAAGCGTGACAATCTGCCACGCACGGACGAGCAAAAAGCGCCGGTGCCGCCAAATCACTCTTAGCAAAAGGAGTGCGGCGGCAAATACAGGCACCCAGAACGGCGCGTACACGGCGGCATAAGCCGTCGCCGTCGCCCCTCGTGCCAATGTCCGGTCGCGGGCAGTTTGTGCAATCGCGTGGGCGCGGGCAAACCACGACGGCAGGCTGACCGGCTGCGGCACGCCTGCCGGCAAAGCGCCCGGCTCAAACAACTCCACCAAAAGCGTGCTGTTTGTGGCGGAACGCTCCAGGTCAATGCGCTGCTGCGACAGCAGGCTTTCGTCTACGCTGGCTCGAAAAAGCCGTTCCTGAAGGTAGAGTATATCCGAGCCGCGCATGCGGCGCGGGCTTTGCAGCACGCCCCCAAGCCGCTGCTCATGCTGCTGCAAACGCGTGACGCGCCGTCCCAGAGCCTCAAAGTCCGAAAGCTGATCCGCAGTGGCAACGTTTTCCGCCGAAACCTTGCCCAGCGGCGGCAGGTCATTCAGCAGACGCGGCATCGCGGCGGCATTGACGCGCAGGCGCAGCCAGCCATGCTTTTTGCCTTTTTCGTTGACCAGGGTTTTGGCATCCAGAAGCTGCGCATCGCGCATGGCGGCGGCTTGCAGCACCAAGCTGCGCGCCTTGTCATAACCATCCACTTTCAGGGCCAGCGTGGCTGTTCGGCTGAGCATTTGGGCTTGTGCGATAGGTTCCGACGGTGTTTGCGCCCCTGCGGGCAAAGCGGCCCCCAGCAGTCCAAAGCAAAGCAGCAGCGGCGCGTATCGCAAGAGTGATTTCATCGGCGTTTTCTCCTATGGGGCGTATGACCCTGCGGAAAACCAAGCCCTTCATGTTTATCTGCAGCGTGCCCGTGTTTTCTCGGCACAGCTAAGGGCTTTTCAAGTCTGATTGGGCGCGTGCCAACGACGGAAGACATTGTTCCGTCGTTGCAGCGCGCTGACTACACTGGAGAAATGCCCTCGGCAGGACTTTGAGACGCGGCAAACAGGCGCCTGCTAGGCGGCCTAAACGGAACCGATTCTTTTTTACAGATTTTGTTGACAGACTACATTTAGTATGTTACAATGCTTTCACGCACTAAATGTAGGAAGGGCGCGCACCCGAGGAAGCCGTTCCCCCCATGAAATGTCCCTATTGCGGCCATGACAACGATGCCGTGCTCGACTCGCGACCCCTGCGTGACGGCGAGGCGATCAAACGCCGGCGCGAATGCAAGCACTGCGGGCGGCGGTTTACGACCTTTGAGAACATTGAAGAGCTTCAGCTTACGGTGGTGAAGAAGCCCGACCGCGATGGCATGGGGCGGCGCGAGCCGTTTGACCGCAACAAGCTGCTGCGCTCCCTGCGGGTGGCGACCCAAAAGCGTCCGGTCTCTGAAGACACCTTGCAGGAGGTTTCGGATGACATCGAGCGGACGCTCAGTAATCGTTTGGACAAAGAAGTGCCGTCATCGGACATCGGTGAGATGGTGATGGAGCATTTGCGGCGCTTAGACCAGGTGGCGTATGTGCGCTTCGCATCTGTGTACCGGCAATTTGAGGATGCCACGCAGTTTCGCGACATCGTGAACCTGCTTAAGCGGCAGGGCAGCCGGGGCAAAAAAGAATAACGCACACAAAAACAAAAAGCAACGCACAAAATTATTGTTGACAGAAGGAACAAGGGAGCATTATGGCGGAAAAGAACGGCAGCGGAAAAAAGAGCGGCAATGTCGGCATGCTGGATTTGATGGGCGAGGAACCCGCGCCCGCGCGTCCTCGCACGGCCCCCAAAGCCGCCCGGCCACAAGCGGAAGCCCCCAGCGGCGACGCTTTGTTCGGCAGCGAAGACGTGGACAGGAATGCCAAACATCCGGCTGATGTGCCCGTCGGCGACTTCCCCGCCCCTGCGCAAGTGGTTTTGCGGGACGATGCCCCCCCGGCCCACACAGACGAGGAAGACCCCTTCGCAGACGATGTGATGGCGCAGATGCTGGCCGATGAGCCTGCCGCCATCAGCAGCCCGCTGCGCGCCGCCCGTGAAGAGATGAACCCCGCCCCCAGTGAAGTGCCGAGTGTGGGCGAAGAGTTGCCCAATGTGCTAAGCGCAGTCGCCGACGCGCTCAGCCTGCCTGCCGACGCGCAGAGCCAAGCGCCCGCCGCCGAGATGAGCCTGGCAGTGTCGGACGATCCGAACATGATGGTGTCCGAAGAGCCGTTTGTGGAAGATGCCTTCAGCCTGGACACCGAACCCGCGCCAAGCGCAATCGCAGAAGCGCCTTCCCCCGCCACAATGGCAGCCTCCTTGGAAGAACCCATTGCGTTAGCAGAAGAGGCGATTACGCCCACCATTACCGAAGCCAAGCCAGCCGCACCCGCCGCCAAGAACGGCAAGGCCAAGCCCCCTGCCGCCAAGGGGCTGACATTCCCCCGCCGCTACACCCAGCCCGGACAGGATGTGTGGGCAACAACCGAGTACGAGCTGCGCAGCGCGAGCATTGTCGGCAGCGACGGCACGATTGTGTTTGAGCAAAAGGGCGTAGAAATCCCCAAAGCTTGGTCGCAGCTTGCCACCAACGTGGTCGTCTCCAAGTACTTCCGGGGCCATGTGGGGACACTAGAGCGCGAATACTCGGTCAAGCAGCTTATTGGGCGGGTCGCCGACCGTATTCTAGAGTGGGCGAAAGCGGGCAATTACTTCGCCACCGACGAAGACACCGAGACGTTCCACGACGAGCTGCGCTATATTCTGCTGCATCAATACGCGGCATTCAACAGCCCTGTCTGGTTTAACTTAGGCTGGCAGGGCCGCCGCCAAGCGGTCAGCGCGTGTTATATCAATGAAGTAGATGACACAATGGAGTCCATCTTAGACCTGTACAAGACCGAAGGCATGCTGTTCAAAGACGGGTCAGGGTCGGGGCTGAACCTGAGCGTGCTGCGCTCGTCCAAGGAAAAGCTGGCGGCAGGCGGGCGTTCGAGCGGGCCAATCTCGTTCATGAAGGGGCTGGACGCGTCCGCAGGGTCAATCAAATCAGGCGGGTCTACGCGGCGCGCGGCGTGCATGCGCGTCTTGGACATTGACCACCCGGACATTGAGGAGTTTATTGACTGCAAGAAAGACGCCGAGCTGAAGGCCCACGCATTGATTGATGCGGGCTATTCAGGCGCGTTCAACGTGGTGGGCGGGGCGTATGACACGGTGCCGTTCCAGAATGCCAACCACAGCGTGCGAGTCAACGACGAGTTTATGCAGGCGGTGGAAGACGACGGGGCGTGGGACACGAGGTTCCGCACAACAGGCAAGACTGCCGAGACAGTGCGGGCGCGCGACCTGATGCGCGGCATTGCTGAGGGAACATGGGTCTGCGGCGACCCGGGCATGCAGTACGACACCACCATTAACGACTGGCACACATGTATCAACACCGATAGGATTTATGCGTCCAATCCTTGCGTGACGGGCGACACCCTGGTGGCGACAGCGGATGGCTGGCAGCGAATTGACGCGCTGGTCGGCGGCACAGCTCGCGTGATTGGCGCAGACGGCCAGCCGCACTTTGTCAACCGTATCTTTCCCACAGGCACAAAGCCGACCTTCAAGCTTCGCACGCGGGCCGGGTACGAAGTGACTATCACCGACAACCATCAAGTGCTGACGGTGGAGCGCGGCGACGTGGCGGTGAATGACTTGCAGATTGGCGAGCACCTGCACTTGCAGGGAGCCGGCTTTGGGCGCCGGACGCTGAGTGAAACACTGGCGCTTGCGCTGGGCATGGCGGTTGGAGATGGCTGCCTGACGCGGCAGACAATCCGGGGACGCAAACAAGAGTATGTTGTCCTGACAACGTCCAACGAGGAAGCTCCTCTGCTGCGCAAGATTGCGGAAGAACTCAACCACCAGAAGACTATCCTGCGGGCTGCCGGGCTGTCGGGCAGTGCAGGCGGGGCATCTGTCCGTGAAGAGTGTACGCCGGGATCGTCACGCCTCGCCGTAGGCTCGGCGTCCGTGGTTGACCTCTTCAAAGAGTTCGCCGTGCTGGATCAAGGGAGCGAGCGAAAGCAGTTCTCGCCTGCCATCTTTACGCTGGATAAGCCTGCGCTGGCGGCAGCCCTGCGCGGCCTATTTACCGCAGACGGCACAGTGGCGAACTATGGCGACAAGAGCCAGTATGTCAGCCTCGACTCCACATCCCAAGAGTTGCTGGCGCAGGTGCAGACCTTGCTTCTGTCGTTTGGCATCAAGGCTAAGCTCTACACGGAGCGGCGCGGGGGCAAGCTGGAAAGCACACTGCCCAACAACGCGCGAGAGAGGCAGGCTTATGCCGTACAGGAGATGCACTCGCTGCGCATCAGCCGGTCATCGCGCGTTATCTTTGAGCGAGAGATTGGGTTCGACCCCATGAGCGCAAAGCAGGCGCGGCTCCATGCGATGAACAGCGCTTTTGCGGCCTACGCGGATACCATGACCGATGCGATTGTGTCTATCACGCCTGCCGGCGTGGAAGATGTGTATGACCTGACCGAAGGCGTGACCCATCACTTTGTCGCTAATGGGCTGGTGGTGCATAACTGTTCGGAATACATGTTCCTCAACTCCACAGCGTGCAACCTATCTTCGCTTAACTTGATGAAGTTCCGCAATGACGACGCGTCGTTTGATGTGGCCTCGTTTGAGCACGCCGTCCGTGTGATGCTGACCGCGCAGGAGATTGTCGTCGGCTTTGCGTCCTACCCCACGCCCAAGATTGAAGAGCGCTCGCATGTGTATCGCACATTGGGCCTGGGCTATGCCAATCTGGGCGCGCTGCTGATGGCGGGCGGCCTGCCGTATGACAGTCAGGAAGGCCGCGCTTACGCCGGGGCTGTGACGGCCATTATGACCGGCACCGCTTACCATCAGTCGGCCACAATCGCCCGCGACTGCGGCGGCCCGTTTAGCGGCTACGCGGAAAACAAAGAACCCATGCTGCGGGTCATCGGCAAGCACCGGGCCGCTGTGGATGACATCGACCAGAGCCTCGTGCCCGATGGCCTATGGGATGCCGCCGTGCGCGCGTGGGACAGCGCGCTGGCCGAAGGCGCCGAGCATGGCTACCGCAATGCTCAGGTGACCGTGCTGGCCCCCACAGGCACGATTGGCTTCCTGATGGACTGTGACACGACCGGCATTGAACCCGACATTGCTATTGTTAAATACAAGACTTTGGTGGGCGGCGGCATGATGAAAATCGTCAACCAAACTGTGCCGGAAGCGTTGCAGCGGCTTGGCTATGACCCGGCGCAGGTGCAGAGCATCGTTCATTTCATTGACGAAAACGATACGGTAGAAGGTGCGCCCGACCTGAAGCCGGAGCATCTGCCGATCTTTGACTGCGCCTTCCGCCCGATGAACGGCACGCGCTCTATTCACTACCGGGGGCATATCAAGATGATGGCCGCCGCCCAGCCGTTCCTCTCGGGGGCTATCAGCAAGACCGTCAATGTGCCGGAAGACGCGACGCCCGAAGACATCGCCGCCACTTATATTGAAGCTTGGCGCTTGGGCTTGAAAGCGATTGCCGTTTATCGCGACAACTCCAAGAAGACGCAGCCGCTCAACACCGGCAAGGAAGGCGCGAAGGCCGACAAGGCCGCCCTCGCCAGCCCGCAGGATTTGGTGGCTCCCAAGGCTGTCCGGCACCGCCTGCCCGATGAGCGCGTGTCCCTGACACACAAGTTCTCCATTGGCGGCCACGAAGGCTATCTCACGGTCGGCCTGTATCCCGACACGCAGCAGCCCGGCGAGATATTTATTCGCATGTCCAAAGAAGGGTCGAGCATTTCGGGCCTGATGGACAGCTTCGCGACGGCAATCTCGCTGGCCCTGCAATACGGCGTGCCGCTGCAAACTCTGGTGGACAAGTTTATCCACTCGCGCTTTGAGCCGTCCGGCTTCACCGGCAACAAAGAGATACCGATGGCAAAGTCTGTGATGGACTACATCTTCCGGTATCTGGCCCTCAAATACATCGCCCGCGACCAGCGCCAGAATGTCGGCCTGATTGGCGACCAGGACTACGACAAGCCCGCGCCCCTCCCGGCGAGCGCGCCCGGCCTCGCCCACGACAGCAATAACGGCACCCTGTCCAGCGCGAACGGACACAAGAACGGTGGGGGCAGCATGCCTTCCCCCTCTGGGTTCGCCCTTGCGGATAACGCCACCGCAGAGATTACCGAGCATGACCGCGCTATTTCGCGCATGCAGTCGGATGCCCCGCCCTGCCCCGATTGTGGCGCGATTACCATTCGCTCCGGCGCGTGCTACAAATGCCTGAGCTGCGGCACCAGTTTGGGCTGCTCGTAAGTACATAATGCTAAGTAGACAAACCAAAGGGGTGCAGCATTGCTGCACCCCTTTGATCTTATCTATCTAGCCGTTCCATGTGCGGTATATATGTACATATATACAAGCGAGACGATCAACGCTCTTACGACAGTGATGTTTCCCATCTGTAAATAGCGCTGTCTCTACCACACGCACCCATTACCTGTTGTAGTTTACCAGCGAGGTTAAACCATGGTGGTTACTGTTCATCCGTAAATGGCATCAAAAAGCTTGATATTTTTGCTTATTGTGGTATCATAGCTTACAGAAGGGAGGTGAAGGTATGGCTATTACGACAGTGCCGGAGGAAAGGCAACGAAGTCCAAGATACCCATCGTTCAACTTAGAGCAAGTACTTGGTGCGGTACAGAAGATCTATGCTAAAGATAGACGTACAGCAACAACGCGGGATGTCGCAGCGTCCCATATGGGCTACTCAGGAATTACAGGTTCTTCGTCACGTATGCTAGGGGCGCTTAATTATTATGGATTGATTGAGGATGCTGGTCAAAGCCGTATACGTGTTAGTGATACGGCTGAAGCTCTACTACATCCGAAAGATGCAAACGAGCGATGGGAGAAACTAATCGAAGCAGTGCGAAAGCCAAAAGTTTTCAGCACATTGCTCAGCAAGCATCGAATAGATCAATTGCCATCTGACGAGACGCTGAAGACGGAATTGATACGCGAGTTTCACTTCAGTCAGGATGCTGCGCGTGATGTTGTTAAAACATTAAAACAATCACTGGCTTTCATTGGAGTGTCACCTGCCATCAGCCGAGCGACAGAAGACCAGAAAGTTGAAGAGACTGGACATCCTGAACCACCTCAGAACGATAAGGGCGTTAAACGCTTCCAAGATCATGGCGAGGAGGCAGACAAGCCGCGCAGCGAACAACGGATAGAAGGAAAATTGTCAAGTCGCGCTCGTGTAGAGATGCAAATATGGGGGCCTGTTGGGGAAGACGAACTAAAACGCTTGAACCGCTGGCTAGAAGAAATCGTCACACCGTGGGCAAAGTTCCAAGTTATGGAAACTGACATGGAAGACGAAACAGCATGAGCGGTAACCTAAATGGCTACCGCCCAAGCTCTGCGGTTGGGTCGTAATCCAACCTCCTGGTTAGGGGTTTAATTATACCACGGGGCCGCAGAAATACACAAGTCTCTCAACCTGGTACGACCTGCGAGAGATTGGAAAGAGGTGGGGATGCGCAGTATCAAATTGCGGCAAGCCCCACCGGGATATAAATGGGTTTACACTCGTTATAGGCGCGTGAGAAACTCCACTCGTATCCTGGATGCTCATGATTACGGCTACCATTCATGGGCATTCCTTGTTCGTGCGTAGCAACAGCCCCGGCAGAACGTTCTGCCGGGGCTGTTTTGTTCTATTACCTTACATGCGATGCCTGCTATGACGTGACGACAATTGCCTACGACAACGGGACGTTACTCAAGTGTTTATGAAGCGGCGGTCAAGGAGCGGGAGAAACAATCGCCGCCTGGGCAGCCTGCTTGTCCGTGTGCGGATGCCCCGGCATGAACGGGCGCTCAAACAGACGGTAAAACAGGTAAGCGAACGCCAGCGAAAGCGGCACGCCCAGGCCGAACAAAGCCAGCAGCATCAGGGACGGCGTGGGCGCAAAGCGGGCGGCGATGTCATGCACCATAGCGACAACGGGCGCATGCACCAGGTACAGGCTGTAAGAAAACGTGCCCAGCCACACCGCGCCGCGCGAGGCACACAGGCGCAAACCAAGCGGCACGGCAAACAGGCCCGGCTCGGTCAGGCATCGCGTCGCCGCGACAAGAAAAGATGCGGCGGCAAGGCCGATCAGCGTGTCCAGCACAATGTTGAGAATATGGTGCCCATGGATTTGCAGATAGCACAGCGTCAATGCAATAACTGTTAAGAGAGCGGTGATGACTCCCCACGGCAGGCGCGTGCGCCAGCGCGAAGGCAGCGTGGCCGGGGAAAGATTAACCGTGGCAGCCGCCATTCCCAGCGCAAACAGGCCGACAAACCATGGGCAGGCTTGGTTGATCTGCGGCAAGCCGTAGAAGCACGCGATGCCAAACACAAACCCGGCGGCAACAGGCGCGAGGCTGCCAAAACGCCGCCACAGCGGCAGCAGCACGAGCGGAAACAGAAAGTAAATCTGCCATTCACTCGCCACGCTCCACATCGGGTAGTCAACATAGAAAGTCCAGGCGTTGTTCCAGTTGTGAACCAGCAGCAAGTGCGAAATTAAAATAGGCCAGCGGAAAGGGGTGTGCAAGCCCGGCCAGCGGCCACTCGCCGCGTGGCTCAAAGAAGGCACTAGCCCGATGACGAGCAGAAACAAAGCCAGGGCCGCAAAGTAAGGCGGCAGAATGCGCCGCGCACGCCGCCGAAAGAAGTCGCGGAGGCCGCCGCGCACCAGTCCGTCTTGGGAGCGGGCGACGGGCAGCATCAAACAGTATCCCGAGAGGACAATAAAGATGTCCACCCCAATCCCGCCGTAATCCAGCCAGCTTGTGGCATGGATCAAACTTCGCGGCAGGCCACCGCCGTCCAGTCGATAATTGATCTCCATCAGTGCATGGTGGCAGACAACATAAAGCGCCGCCAGCCCGCGCAGGCCGTCCAGATAGTCCAAACGCGCGCGCGGGGCCGGAGGCGAGGAAGGAGTCGCACGAGAGGCAGACGCATCAAGCATAACTGTTCCTTGCCAAGCCTAGCTGTTCCTTGCAAGCGCCGTCATGGAAAGGCTGCAATTGCATGTTTCGCGTTCGGGCAGGCAGTTCCTTCCAAAGCGACAACACCAAAGCGACAAAGCCCCTATCAGCAAGCGCAATCAGATTTCGCCGGGGCGGACTTCACCCTTCTCGCGGCCATCCGGGTGCAGGCGCACGCCGCCCATCCAGACCTGCCGGATGGCGGCGGCCCGTCGGCACGGGGTCAGCAGGGTGATGGTGCGGGCGCTGAAGTCCAGGCGCGACAGCAGGCCAACCCCCAGCAGCGCCCCGGCGGCATTCACCAGCCCGCAGTATAAACCCGCCCACCTTTGCGCCGGAACAACCAGAATGTAGGGCGTGCGAAAGTGGCTTTCCAGCAGAGACAACCCTTGCGTATCCCACTTCTCGCCATGCACAACCACGAACAGGCCCTGCGGGGACATCTCCGCGTGCAAAGTGCGGGTGTGCAGCGACTGGGAAATGAACTGCTGCAAATGATGGGCGACAGGCTCGCCCAGGCCAAGCTGCGTTCCGCGAAACGCCGCCTGCTCCCATCTTACCGTCAGTTCCTGCGCGGCTTCCAGAGCTTTGGCGAAGCGGGCCGTGCGCCGGGTGGCGCGGGCAGCAGGCGTCTTGCGCACGGCCTCCGTGCTTGGCGCAACAAAGGAAAGCAGGGGCAGGGACAGGTGCGCGAACGTGCGCAGCAGAGGGTCGAGTTCCGCCTCGCGCCGAAAGGCAAACACAGCCTGGGGCAGCAGCAGGTCGGCAAGCGCGCGCTTGGCCTGCACCGCGCCGCGCCCCTGCACCCAGCCGCAGGTGTCCACCAGCAGCAGGTCAGGCCGGTGCTTTTTGGCGACGCGCGCCATCTGGCAGGCGGCAATGCTCCACTCCAGGCTGTGGCGGGCGGGTGAGGTAGCTCCCACAAAGCCCAGGGCCAGGGGCGCAATCTCGCGCAGCGTGCGCAGGCTGCCCTGGGCCTGGGGTTGTGCCAGAGCGACGCCGACTGTGCCGGGCGGGCCGATTTCGCTTTGGCCCAGGTCGCAATCCAGCACGGCAACAGTCTTGCCCATCTCGCAAAGCGCGCGGACGGCGTCCAGCGTCCAGGTGGTTTTGCCTGTGTCGGTCGCGCCCAGCAGCAGCAGCGTGGCCCCAGAGGGCAGAAGCCGCGCTTGTGCAAGGGCGTCAGTAGGTGACAGCGTGGTGGTATCGGCCATGGGCGGGCATGGTAAAGAAAGCGCGGCAATCTTCCGATAGGAACAAGACAATAGGAACAAGAAGAGTGTGCTTTGGCGTCAAACGCAAAAGAACAAAGAAGTATGAATAAAAGCCAGCGTTACATTGGAGATTTTGCCCCGGTTCGGGTATATAAACAATGGCTTCACCAAGACGAGGAGGTCTAATGAAACAGCCACTTATGTTAACTCAAAGCGGCCTGCCACCGGCACAGGCAGAGGCGCTTTACGAAACTGTGCCCGAAAGTGCATCTGTCCGCCGCCTGGTTGCGGGAGACGCGGCGGCCTGGCCCGGCGAAGACTGGGACGAGGACGCGGAAGGGACGCCTGCGGCCCGCATCGCCCCCCGGCGTTTGCCATCCTCCTGCCCTGCCATTCCTTTCACTTCATCAACGCGGCATTAGCGTTTGTTTCGCTTGGAGTATTGCCCCCCGGCCCAAGAGCCTGGGATTGCAGCGCCCAGCATTGCCCGAGTTCATCAAACAATTCGCGGTGGAAGTCCTGCGACTGATCCCACAAGCCCTGGTACCATTGTGCCAGGGCTTCTGTGCTTTCCGGGTCGCGCACGATAACATTCATTTCGGTGGGGTGAGCCGGCGTGCCAAGAGTCAGGTTGCTGGAGCCGACCACGGCGACGCGACACGGCTGCCCAGCCTGCGGGGGATAGTCAATCAAAGCAATCTTGGCGTGGATGCGTCCGTGTGTGTAAAGGCGCACCTTGAGGCCGCCATCGGCGATGCGCCGGGCCAGTGAAAGCAGCAGAGCGCGGGCATCGGGCGTGTGCGCCATCTCCTGCAAAGTGCGGCGCAGGTTGAGGGCTGTCACACGGGCGGCGCGAGTATGGGCTTCTCGGAGGGTGGCGGTGAAATCTTCCTGCTCGCGGGCGTGTGGGCCGCCGCTGGAAGGACGGGCGGCCAGTTCTTCCTGCACCTGTTCTTCGGTCAGGCGATTGACTACATTGCCGATGAGAATATGGACTTCTTCCAGGGTTTCAATCTGCGTGCGCAGCGGAGCCAGGCCATCCAGAAACAGATAGCCGACCGCAAAGCGCGCGGCAACGGCGTGGTCTGCCAGCAGAGTGCGAATGCTTTCGGCCAGTCGCAGGCGTCGGTTGTCGATGATGTCGGCGGCCATAACTGCCGTTAGTATACCGGGTTTGCCGTGCGCTGTGCAAGAAAGCGGGTTTGCACGTCCTTAGGCCGCCTGGACAGTTTCGCTAAAACAGGCATTTCTGAAATTAGTTTACGCTTTAGAAAAAAGATTTTCCCGCCGATAATACCCCGTGCTTAAGATGGGAAGCAGTGCTTTCCTAAGCATCATCGCGGCTTATCCACCCCCAGTACCCAGCACTTTTACCTTGACAAAAAACAGAAGTTGCGATAAGATACCAAGGCTGTGAAGTTTTGCACAAATTGTTGTGCCGCTGCCGCCACATTGTCCAGTTCGCGCAACGGCGACGATAATCTGGAAAGGAACCATTTGCTTTTGCTTAAGATACATACGCGCCCTTCCCTCGCACTTTCAGTTCCGCGCCTGTTCTCTCCGCGCTGCCTGCTGGTTTCTACTGCCCTCTGCGGCTCCTTCGCGGCTCTCGCTGCCCCAGCTCAGGCCGCGCGGCCTGTTGTTCACCCCGTTCGTCTCAGCCAAGCCACCTTGCATGCCGCCCACCTTGCCCATCTGCGCGCCGCGCAGGCCCGCCTAGCCACCCAAATCGTGCGGCAGAGCACCGGTGCTGCGGCCCAGCGTGTCGCACAGGCCGTGCAGGAAGCCCATCTGGCACAGCAGGCGCGCATTGCTGTTCTGCGCAGCCGCACCCTACAAATGCAGGCAGCAGGCACGAAGCTGATCCATGCCCGCAAGATGGCTCTTCTCAAAAGCACATTGCAGCAGCAGCGCTTGGCGATGGCGGAAGTGAAGATGCAGCGCACGCTGACCGTCAAGGCTCGAACGATGGTTGTACGCCAGCAAAAACTGGCTCTGGCTCAGCGCAAAGCACAGATGCGGCTGGCATCATTGCGCCATCAGTCACTGCTGCGCCTTGCTAGTCTGCAAACCCGGCACGAAGCCGTAGGCAGCGGCAATGTTGTCATGGCGGCCTATGCTCTGCGCGGGTCGCGGTATGTCATGGGCGGCACTTCGCGGTCGGGGTTTGACTGCTCCGGTTTTGTGCGCTACGTCCTCAGCACAACCGATGGGGTATCTATCCCCCGCACTGCCGCCGAGCAGTACTATCACGGGCTGCCTATTCCCGTGCAGTCCATGGAGCCGGGCGACCTGGTGTTCTTTAAGAACACGTATAAGCGCGGCATTTCCCATGTCGGCATCTATGCCGGGCAGGGCAAGTTCATCCATGCGGCAAACTCGCACAAAGGCGTGCGCATGGACCAGCTCAACGCTCCCTACTATTGGAGCCACTTTGCTGGCGCGCGGCGCGTCCTGCCTTCGGTGATGCGTCAGGCGTCGTTTCTACGGTAGGTGATAACATCTACGGTAGGTGATAACAACTTCGCGCGAAGGAGTTGACACAGGCAGGCGGTTTCAGGTATAAACAATCGTTCGCGGCGTTGTTGTTGCGAGCGCTCTGGCCCTATCGTTCAGCGGTTAGGACAGCCGCCTTTCACGTGGCAGACACGGGTTCGATTCCCGTTGGGGCTACCAGCACAAAAAAGCACCTTTGCGGGTGCTTTTTTTGTGCCATCCTACTGCTGTTTATCTGCCAAGCCCTGCTGCTGCAAATAGACAATAATCTGCGACACGGACTGCTCGACACTGTCGCGGTCAGTATGCACCGTAATCTCAGCGCTCGCAGGCGGCTCGTAGGGATCGGTAATGCCGGTAAAGTGCGCGATTTCCCCCGCCAGCGCTTTTTTGTACAACCCCTTCACGTCGCGCGTGGCGAGGGCATCAATGCTCGCCTGCGCGTACACTTCCACAAACGGAATGCCGTCTTTGATGGCTTCGGTGCGTACAGCCTCGCGGGCGTCCGCGTAGGGCGAGATGGCCGCTGTGAGCGCGCACACGCCGTTGCGGGCCAGCAGGCGTGCCACAAAGCCAATGCGCCCGACATTTACATCCCGGTCTGCCTTGGAGAACGACAAGCCTGCGGAAAGATGCGTGCGCACTTCGTCGCCGTCCAGCACTTCTACGCGTCGCCCCTCGGCCCGCAAAACGCGGGCGAGATGCGCCGTCAGCGTAGACTTTCCGGCCCCCGACATGCCTGTAAACCAGAGGATGAACCCTTGCGGTGCCGTGCTCTGCGTCGTCATAGGCAAACGTTCTCCCAAAGCGCCTTTGTTTGACGCTGTGTTTCTGCCAAGCTGATACTGGTGTCAATCACGAAGTCGGCGCGCTGCTTTTTCTCTTCTAAGGGCCATTGTGCGCCGATCTGCCGCCGTGCTTCCGCTTCGCTTGCGCTTCCCCGTGCCAGGACGCGCTCTATCTGCTGATCTGGAGAACACAACACCACAACTATCTGGTCGGCAATGGCGTCCAATTTGGCCTCAAACAGCAGGGGGATTTCCAGTGCCGCGCAGCCGCCGGCTTCCCTTCGCCACTGCGCGGCGGCTTCTTGGAGAGCCGCAATGATTGGCGGGTGAGTGAGAGCTTCCAAACGCGCCCGTGCTCCGTTATCAGCAAAGATTGTATGCCCCAAGGCACGCCGGTCGATGGCGCCTTCCTGCTCCAAACTCGCACAGTCCGGGAACGCCGCCAGCACTTCCCGCGCGGCCCGCGTGCCGGGACGCAGCAGGTCGTGGGCTAGAGCGTCGGCGCTGAGCGTTGGTGCTCCCAAAGCGTCCAGAATGGCGGTGACTGTGCTCTTGCCTGTGGCAAGGCCGCCGGTGACTGCGAGTATGCGCATGGCTGTGACTCAGAAAAAGAGCCTCTGCCCCTGGATATTGGGGCAGAGGCTTTTCTGTGGCAAGTTATTCTTTGTCGGCCTCGGGTTTTGTGTCGGCACTGTTTTCGGCGGGGGCAGCATCACGCAGCTTCCCTAAGTCGCCAAGCTGTGCGCCGAGCAGGTCGCCGAGGCTGGTGCCAAACGTTTCTTCACGCTGGTTGGCGCGGAAGTTCTTGAACTCTTTGTAATCATCCTCGGTATCCGAGCCGTAGTCCATGCCGCCTCGGCTGCGTCCACCGCCCGCATTGCCGCCCTCGCGGCGTCGGCGCTCTCGGCTGCCGTTATCAGCAGGCCGGGCCGGGCCGCCTTCAATAATACGCCCGTCACGCTCGCCGCCGCGCTCGCGCTCGCGGCCTTCGCGCCCGCGCCCGCCGCCGAGTTCCGGCTCAGGCACATATGGCTCGCGAACCGTACCGACACTTTCAGTCATGCGGCGGATGGACAAGGTCATTTTACGCTCTTCAGCGCGCATTTCAACGACTTTGGCTTCCACTTCATCGCCCGGATTGACCACATCGCCTGGCTTGCCGATGCGCCGGTCAGACA